>ERZ835980.27-NODE-27-length-176240-cov-4.674422_pt1 | contig 176240 bp, 162 predicted proteins | sample MGYA00519943_ERZ835980 | MGnify/ENA primary metagenome ERZ835980 (study PRJEB31850, sample SAMEA3708791) | human gut metagenome | biome: human gut; feature: human-associated habitat; material: faeces | place: China | collected 2014 ... | reverse complement strand
CGTGCAGCATCATATGAATACCGCGCACCATGCTGTCGGCAAGTTCTGTACCGTGTAGCTTGTCAGGTTTCACCCGACCATTCTTTTTGACGGTGTTATAGAATTTTTGAAGTTCCTGCGTGGTCAGCGCCGACAAAGGTCTGTCGCCGAGATACGGTTTGATTTGATTTTTAATCATCGCTTTGTAAGAATCCAGCGTGCTCTCGCGAATTGTGAAGATCATATATTCATTGATCCATCGGTCGAGCCATTCGCCGAGCGTCATATTCGAATCCTCGGTGAGGTCGGCATCGCGGTACATCTCGATGCAGTCGTGGAGCTTTACGGTTAACTCCTTTTGTGTTCGGGCAAGCACATAGCGGTGAATCGGATCGCCGTTCTTTTTGTGACCGACAACGATGCGGCCTTCCCATCTTCCGTCTTCGCGCTTGCGCACCATACCGTCTCCCGACGGTCTTCGTTTTGCCATGGTATCACCTCCTTTTTATATAAAACATTAACTTTTATACCTTAATATTATAACAATTCTGTATAAATCTTTTAATTTAATACTTACCAAAATAGCGCAGTCAAAATGTACAAAAAAATACATTTTCAAGTTTTATTTCGGTCAAAACATCAATTTACTATATTTATACAATACTTTTGGGTTGTTTTCATAGCTGAAAACACAAAAAAGGCTTCGATTTATTTGCAAAACCGAAACCTTAAAAATTATATGACTGCGGACTTATACGCCGGGTTGAATTTTGGAGAATTTTACGTTTCCGTCATCCATGAACGCTCGCACATTATCGCCCGGCTTTATATTGCCGTTCAGAAGTTCTGTGGAAAGGCTGTCCTCTATTCTGCGCTGCATTGCGCGTCTTAACGGTCTTGCGCCGTATACGGGATCAAAGCCCTCTTTTGCGAGGTAAGCGACGACCTCATCGTCAAATTCAATGCTTATATTCTGCTGTTCGATACGCTTTGCTATTTCAGAAAGCATAAGCCTTGCAATGTTTCTGATACTTTCGTCTGAAAGCTTGCGGAATATGACGATTTCATCAATTCGGTTAAGAAATTCCGGACGGAAAGACTGTTTAAGCGCCTCGTTTACGGCTCTTGCCTCTCTGTCATATTCTTCCGCGGAGGACTGCGTTGCAAATCCGAGATTTTTGCGCTCCGCAACGGCTCCCGAACCGAGGTTCGATGTCATAATTATTACGGTATTTCTGAAATCAACCACTCTTCCGTGCGAATCGGTAAGCCTGCCGTCCTCGAGCACCTGCAGAAGTATATTGAACACGTCGGGGTGGGCTTTTTCAATTTCATCGAACAGCACCACAGAGTACGGGTGTCTGCGTATCTTTTCGGTTAGCTGTCCCGCGTCCTCAAATCCGACATATCCGGGAGGCGAGCCTATAAGCTTCGACACGCTGTGTTTTTCCATGTATTCTGACATATCGACCCTGATTATATCGTTTTCATCACCGAACAGAGCCTCCGCAAGCGCCTTTGCAAGTTCAGTCTTACCGACACCTGTCGGGCCGCAGAATATAAACGAGCCCTGCGGACGTTTCGGATCTTTAAGACCTGTTCTGCCGCGTCTTATCGCACGCGCAACCACATCGACGGCATCGTCCTGTCCGACAACGCGTTTTTTCAGAATTGCGTCAAGATTTAAGAGTCGGCTGCTTTCTTCGCTTTCAAGCTTTTTGACAGGTATGTGCGTCCAGCTTGTAACAATGTCGGCAATATCGTCTTCGCCTATTTTAGGCATATCGGCACCGTTATTTGAGTTCTTCCACGCAGCCTTTTTATCCTCAAGCTCTTTTGCAAGCTCTTTGCCTTTTTTGTGCAATTCGCCTGCCTTTTCAAACTCCTGTGTGCGGACTGCCTCCTGCTTTTCGGCTGCCAGTTTCTTTATGGTGTTTTCAAGCTCGCGCAGTTCCGACGGCGGAGTTATCATTGAAATACGTTTTTTTGATGCAGCCTCGTCTATTAAGTCTATCGCCTTGTCCGGCAAATACCTGTCGGTAATATATCGTGAAGAATAATTGACCGCGGCATTGATTGCCTCGTCGGTTATCTTTATCTTGTGATGCGCCTCATATTTGTCGCGCAGACCTTTCAGAATCAGCACAGCCTGTTCGGGCGTCGGCTCACCTACGGTGACGGACTGAAATCTTCTTTCAAGCGCCGCGTCCTTTTCTATATACTTTCTGTACTCGTCAATGGTCGTTGCGCCTATAAGCTGAATCTCACCGCGTGCAAGTGCGGGTTTCAGTATGTTTGCGGCATCTATTGCGCCCTCCGCACCTCCTGCGCCTATTATCGTATGAATTTCATCTATGAACAGTATGACGTCCCCCGCTTTTTTGACCTCGTCAATAACCGTCTTGATACGTTCTTCAAATTCTCCTCTGTATTTCGCGCCTGCAATCATTGCCGAAAGATCAAGAGTAACTACTCTTTTATTTAATATGCTTTCGGGTACGGAGCCTTCTGTTATCTTTTCGGCAAGTCCTTCCGCGACTGCTGTCTTTCCTACGCCCGGTTCGCCTATAAGGCAGGGATTGTTTTTTGTGCGGCGCGAAAGTATCTGAATTACGCGCTGCATTTCCTCTTCTCTGCCGATAACGGGGTCGAGCTTTCCTTCACGCGCGTTTTTTGTAAGATCGGTTCCGTATTTATCGAGAGTAGGCGTGCTTGTTTTGGACGGTGAGGACGCAGTCTTTTTGGTTTCGGAACCTGCTGAAAACGCTCCTTCGTCCATGCCTAATTCACCGCCGCCGATACTTTCATATGCCTCGTTATAGAGTTCGGGTATGTTTACACCTTCGCTTTTGAGCAATCTTACGGCTATACACTCGTTTTCACGAAGCAGCGCCATGAGTATGTGCTCGGTCGCTATAAAGCTCTGTCCCGTGGCACGCGCAAGATCTCCGGACATTTCTATTATGTGCTTTGTACGCGGAGTAAGCTCAAATTCAACAGTACTTCCCGCATCTCCCGCACCCGAATTCTCCGCGATCTTATCAAAAAGCTTTTCATATGTTATTCCTTTTGAAATCAGCAGTTTTGACGCAACCGAATTTTCGTTATAAAGAATTCCCAAAAGTATGTGTTCGCTTCCTATATATGTGTGGCCGAGCCTTGAAGCAACCTGAGGCGCGGCATTCAGCGCATTCTGCGCACTTTCCGTAAATCTGTTTGCCATATTTTTCCTTTCCGTGTCTACGCCAACACTTCTTTACTCATACATTTTTCTCAAGAGTTTTTCTTATAAAGTCCGCGCGGCACTTGTCGCGGCTTGCGGTATCCTTGGCATTTTCGTAGATTTTTTCAATATGCCCCGGCATAATATTTATAAGCAGCTCCGCAAAGTTTATTCCTCGGCACTCCGATATTGTTCCGGACGATGCTGCAAGCATCAGGTTTGAAATCAATTTTGCCGCCTCCGCAGTGTCAATTCTGCGTGCATATTTCAAAGTACCGTAAGAACGCCACAGATCGTCAGACAACTCATCGGGCGCTTTTTCAAACATCTTTGCACGCAGCTCCCTTTCCTTATCGGCAATCTGCGCAACGGCGCTTTTCAGTTTCTCAAGAGTTTCGTTTTCGGAAATTCCGAGTGTTATCTGATTTGAAAGCTGATACATACATCCGACTGCCTCCGAACCTTCACCGTACAGACCTCTTACGCAAAGTCCCACCTTTGTCATGAGATTTACAAGTGATTTTATGTACCCGCAGGCGCTCATTGCCGGCAAATGCAGCATTACCGAAGCTCTCATTCCCGTTCCGAGATTTGTCGGACAGGAAGTCAGAAATCCGAGCTTTTCATCAAAGGCGATCTTTGCTCCTTTATTGAGCGCATCGTCCGCACCGTCTGCACGGCTGTAAGCCTCGTCAAGTGAAAGACCCGGGAAAATAGCCTGAATACGCACATGGTCTTCTTCGTTTATCATTATTGAAAGCGTTCCTTCGGAATCCGTCATAAGAGCGCGGTATAAATCCGATTCGGCACAAAAATCGGGAGAGATCATATGTTCTTCCAAAAGACAGCTCTTTTGCGCATTTGAATTCATTTCGGAAAACTCAAGTTTTTCAGGAAAGTCAGCGTCAAACGCCTGTCTTATCGCAAATGCAGCCTTTTTAGAAGTTTCCGGATCAAGCTTTGTAGGAAACGGATAGTTTTCGAGGTTGCGTGCAAGTCTTACGCGCGAGCTTATAACAACATCATCGCTCCGATTTAATTTTTCATACCATTTCATATGTTATCACCGTCCGTTTTAACGCCTTTTTCAGAATCGTTACTATTCTCGTTTTCTTGTGCGCTCTGACTTTCAAGCGCCTTGATCTCATCGCGCAGATGTGCGGCATCTTCGTACTTTTCAAGTTCTATCGCCTTAGCAAGACGGCTCTTTAAAGTTTTAAGCCTGTTTTCTTTTGTGAGCTTTTCGCAAAGACCGTCGGGTATTTTTCCGTTATGCTGAGTATTTCCGTGTATCTGCTTTATCGTCGGGTACAGCGCGTCGGCAAAGACCTTATAGCACTCGGAACAGCCGACTTTTCCAATTCTTCTGAACTCGGAAAAACGCATTCCGCACTTGGGACATACCGCACTTTCTTTATGTATGCCGTTTGCGTATGAATCTATCATACTGCCGAAAATTCCGTTTAAAATACCGTCGCCCGCGTCTGAGGACAGCATACCGTCGATCATACCGAAAGGATTGAAAAGCTTTAACGAAATTCCGGATTTTTCGGCGCATTCTCTGCATAAATGCCGTTCGGTTATATGCCCGTTTTCGATGGATTTATAATGCAGGGACGCCTGATTTTTCTTACAGTTCTGACACAGCATTTTAATTCTTCCTTTCTTTTTCAACAGTTATTCAAAGTCAATATAAAGGATTTGAGCATTTCGGCTCTGAGCGCGTTACGTGTCTGCATATCCTTTACGGCAGACATTGTATTGTCGTTTATCATGCACAAGACGCAGTTCATTCCGCTGAATGAAAGTATCTTTCTTTCGTAAAGCGCATACATCAGGGCTTTTGAATCCGCAAAATCAATACCTGAGCCTATCGCCGAGATAACGTGCGCAATAAACGTGTTTTTGCTGTCAAAGCTTACCTTTGTAATTTTTATATATCCGCCTCCGCCGCGCCTTGATTCTACTATATATCCTCTGTCGGCATTGAACCGCGAAGTTATCACATAGTTTATCTGGCTCGGAACACAGCCTACTTTTCCGGCAAGCTTGTTTCTCTGAAGTTCAAGTTCGCCGCCGTTTTCTCTTAACATCTGTTCTATTATTTCAGCTATCTGATCTGTAAGCGGAATGCCCATTTGTCATGCACCACCATTTGACTATATTTATGCAAAATTTGACTTTATTTGACTTTACAATATTATAAAAGATAAATCAGTCAAAGTCAAGGTCAATATTAGTCAATCACATTTGTAAATTGCTGTAAACAATACCGTATTCTCGTTAATTCTTTATTTTTCGTGTGATTTTGAGCGTTTTCGATTATTTGTGCCGTCTGATTTCTTTACAAAACACATTTTTGCATTTTTCATCTTGCGCTTATACCCTTCTTCGTTTTCATCTTGATTATTGTACAGCGCGTCATCGTCGGAAAACTCTGTAAAATCATCATTTTCTGAGCTTTTGCTTTCAAAAATATCCCTGTTAATGTTCATGTTAAATATCTTCCTTTCAAAATATTGCGGTTTTATATTGATAAAGGCGCCGTCTTATGTTATAATTATATTAATTATATAAATACCCAAAAGGTGATAACTATGAATAAAGGCTTCGGCAGAAAACAAAAAAATCAAAAGAGAGAAAATAACGCCAATAGCGCTCAAAGAACCACATCTTTCGGAAACCGTCCGGGAGTAGAGTACCGCAAGGTTTCAAATGCACAGCAAAGCAATATTCAAAGCAATCCGCAGCGCGGTATTCAAAATAAGGCTCAAAACAGTGCGGTACGCAAACCCATAACCAATAACGGAGACAGCCGTCGGAACAATACACGCGTAAAAAGCGTTAATTCTCCCGGCAGAATACCTCAGATCAATAACCGCTTCGGTTCAGTTCAGGCACAAAATCCGCAAAACAGCCATACACCCCGCAACAATGCGCCGACTCAAGCCGAGCGGCGTGCCGAACTTGCACGAAAAAAAGCCTTGGAAGTTCAGAGACGTAGAACGCTCGGAAAAAAGCGTGTGCAGCTTTTTAAGAACCTTGTTTCTCAGGCTGCCGCAGTATGTGCGTTCTCTTTAATAGGCATGGTGCTTTGCCTTGCCGCAATATTTCTGTATCTGAAACACGATTTTTCAAAGACCGTCTACCCCTCCTCACTGCCTGTCGAAATTGTATGCGGTGAAAACGACAAGAACGCATATACGCTCAAAAGCAGCGAATACAGCTATTCGGGCGGCGAGTATTATGTATCTCTGTCTGCTCTTTCGCAAAAAATGGGATTCTCAATACTCGGCAATGTAAAAAAAATGATGCTTAGCCTTTCGGATACGCAGAATGCAATATTTGACGTAGGCAGTACGACGGTAAATATAAACGGCACATATATCTCACTTTCCGAACACACATATTTTTCGGACGGATCGCTGTATGTACCGTCGGAATTTTTCACAAACTACTTTTCAGATACAACCTCGCAGGCTACAAAATCGAGTCACGGACGCGTTTTCAGAATTGCTTTTCCTAAAAGTCTGAAATTTAACTGCGATACCACCAAAGCCACTCCGTCCGTAAGTGCAGCGGCTCTGTTTGCAGCGGAAGGCGCTGAAGAGCCCGAGTTCACGACGGATCTTTCTGCATATGAAAAATACATGAACCCAGAAAATCCCGACGAGTATCTTACGCTCATCAATACATCGCATATGCTTGCCTCTGACTATGTTCCCGACGATCTTACCGAGTTTATATACACAAGAAGTGACCGTGCAAAGCAGAAACTCCGTCTTGCAGCGGCAAAATCCATGGAAGCCATGTTCAAAGAAATGTATGCAGCCGGATTTGACGATGTTACCGTTACAAGCGGTTACCGCAGCTACGATTATCAGACTACTCTTTTCAACAACGAAATTGCTTCACTTCGTTCAACTTTCGGCGACAAAGCCGAGCAGAAAGCCGCAGAGGCGGTTGCTATACCCGGTTCAAGCGAACATCAGAGCGGACTTTGCGCAGACCTTCACAACCTTTCGGCAGCCTCGGTGTCCTTTGAAAAGCAGGACGCCTACAAGTGGCTCTACTCGCACTGTGCAGACTTTGGATTTATTCTGAGATTCCCCAAGGACAAAACCGACATCACCGGCATTATGTTTGAGCCGTGGCACTACCGTTTTGTAGGCAGATACCACGCTCAGAGAATTATGAGTGCGGGGCTTTGCCTTGAGGAATACATGGAACAGTACAATTCTTCAAACTGACCGTCAGTGCATCATATCGGGCATATTTCCGAGCATATTTTCTATGAAAAGCCCATACCCTTTTGCAGGATCGTTTACAAGCACGTGCGTCACCGCACCTATCAGTTTTCCGTCCTGTATTACGGGACTTCCGCTCATGCCCTGTACAATACCGCCCGTGCGTTCAAGCAGGCGTTCGTCTGTTATCTCGACTACGAAATTCTTACCGCTGTCGCTTTTGCGGTTGATTGATGAGATATTTACCTCATATTCTTCAATTCCCGTATCTGTATCAAGTTCGGTATAAATACTCGCCTTTCCTTCGTGTATATCCTTGGCAAAGGCTATTTCGACAGGCTCGCCGTATGCGCTTTCGGGTTGCGAATCAAGCACTCCGAATACGCCGAAATCCGTGTTTTCAGTAAGACTTCCGCGCTTTAGCGTATCAAAACTGCCTTTCAGCTCGCCTGGAAGTCCCCGTCTGCCTTTGATTATATCTGTTATTTCCACATCTACGACAGTACCGCGCAGAAGCGGCATAAGCTCTGTCGTGTCAACATCGCATATACCGTGTCCTAAGCCTGCAAATGTTCCGTTTTCGGGATTATAATATGTCATTGTGCCGATACCGGCTGTACTGTCGCGAACCCAGATTCCCGTCTTATACTTTTTATCGGACAGCGACAGACTTGCCGACATTTTACATTCAAAGCTCTGATCTTTGCGAAGACATTCGAGCGTCATTTCGGCGCCTTTTGAATTTTCAATGCAAAGCGCAAGCTCTTCAACTGTGTTTACCTCTGTTCCGTCAACGGCTGTAATTATATCTCCGACTTTCATTCCGGCGTCTTTTGCCGGACTTGTAAGACCGTTTTTGGTTTCGATTTCCGTGAGATTTATAACAATTACGCCTTTAGTGAAAAATTTTACGCCGAAAACCTTTCCGCACGGCACAAGCTTTGTGTTTTTTACAACGTCAAGCTTTACATTTTTTACCGGAACTACTCCGAAAAGCTTGGCTGTGACGTATTCGTCCTTTACGTTCTCGTTAATCTGTGCCGAAACTTTTTTTTCGTTTCCGAACACGCTTATGCTGTCCGGTATAAAATAATCCGCCGCACCGAAAGTCATTACCGCAGCCGTGTATACCGCAAAGGCGATCTTCGCAGCCGCTGACAGCGCTTTTTGTGCGCCGCGTCTGAAATTCTCTTTATTAAACCGCATTTTTGTACCTCTTTGTCTGCCGTTATTTTTTGACTGCGGCAGAAATTTTCCGTTTTTTGTCAGCAATACCCTTTTTCCGGTCTGCTGCACTATTTAATATTCCAAATCCATGCGAACAATATGTTATGAAAAACATTATCAATATGTAATTAAATTTATAATCGGGGTGTATATTATGAAAGTAGCAATTATTGGCTCAAGAACCGTTAAAAATTCAAAAGTCGTTTTAAAGAAAATCCTTGAGGAACTTCCTGAGGAATGCACCGAAATTGTCAGTGGCGGCGCACCCGGCGTGGACAAGCTTGCGGAAGAATTTGCAAGAAGCAAAAACTTAAAGCTTACAATTATTTCCAACGACGACGCTTTTATAAAAAGCAGAATGATCTCAGAGTACGCCGACAGTCTTATCGCGTTTTGGGACTGTTCATCAAAAGGCACGGCGGGAATTATTTCATCATGCACAAGACATTCAAAGCCTGTCAAGATCATAACAATAAACAAGCACTGAAAACTCGCGTTCAAATATATTTTTGCCTTTTTCGTGTGCTTAATTCACGTTTTCGTAACCTATAAAATTATAATACGCGAAAAGAAAAAAAGCTGTCGAAACAGCTATGCGAAAATTGTTATTTGCTGCCGCAAATGTCGGCTTTTGACAAAACAGCTCTTATTATAAAAGAAAAAGGAACAGGCAAAAGCCTGTTCCAGACAGTTTTGTTAAAATATAATTTTAAAAAGTTTCGTCAATAATGCTTTTAAGCTTTTCAAGCGGCATTTTAACAAGCTCACACTTTCCGATTTCTATCGGTATAACAAGGGTAATTGACTTGCCTGCCGTCTTTTTGTCACCGCATACAAGCTCATAAAGCTTTTCTTTGGGAATATCATATTCCGCAGGCAGAGAATACATTTCAAGAACCGTGCGCAGCTCATCGGAAATTTTTATCTTTGCGTATCCGTATTTTTCCGAAATTTTTACTATCATCATCATACCTACCGCAACAGCCGCGCCGTGAGTAAGCTTAAAATCGCTGTATTTTTCGACGGCATGACCGAGAGTGTGACCGAGATTTAAAAACATTCGGTTTCCCGTATCAAATTCGTCGGAGGCTACGACATCCCGCTTTATGCTCACGCAGCGTTCGACAAGTTTCGGCATATCGGGCTTTCCTTTTTTGAGATTTTCAAACAATTCTTTATCGCATAGCACACCGTACTTTATAACCTCGGCAAAACCAGACGCGAGCTGTCTTTGATCAAGCGTATCAAAGCACTTTGTGTCGCAGACGACGAGCGACGGCTGATGAAAGGCTCCCACAAGATTTTTGCCCTCGGGCATATCGACCGCCGTCTTTCCGCCGACAGACGAATCAACTGCCGCAAGAAGCGATGTCGGAATCTGAACATACTCTATTCCGCGTAAGAATGTTGCAGCACAAAAGCCGGCAACATCTCCGACGACTCCTCCGCCGAGTGCAATAATAATGTCTGTGCGCGTAAGCTTTGTTTCCGCGAGAAACCCCTGAATTCTGCAATATGTTTCAAGCGTTTTGGATTTTTCGCCGTTCTCGAAAACATATGTAAAGACTTCAAATCCCTTATCTTTAAGTTCCGAAACGACTATATCGCCGTACAGCGGAAAAACCCTGTCATCAGATATGACGGCAGCCTTACAGGCGTCTATTTTTACGCTTGAAACAAGTTCGGCGCATGAATTCAGAATACCGTCCGCTATGCATATATCGTAATTTCTGCTTGCGTTTACGTTTACCTTTATCATAAAATGAATTCCTCCGAAAAGCACTTTTTACTTTACAAGTATATCACAAACCCCGTTTTTCGGCAAGGCTTTTAACAAATCATACGTTTTTTTAAGCCATAATTTACATTTTAAGCGCCGCAATAACAATTACGAAACAATTCTTCCCGAAAGGAAAATATTTAAATATGTCAAAAATACTGGTACTTGCAGAAAAACCGTCCGTAGGCAGAGAGCTTGCAGCGGTTCTCGGCTGCAAAAACAAGGAAAACGGTTATATTTCAGGCCCGCAGTACATTGTAACATGGGCGCTCGGACATCTTGTCACACTTGCAGATCCCGAAGTGTATGACGAAAAATACAAGAAATGGTCAATAGAGTATCTGCCAATGCTGCCCGAAAAGACAAAACTTACCGTCATTCCCGAAACTTCAAAGCAGTTTACGGTAGTCAAAAAGCTGTTGCTGAGCAAAGAAATATCTTCACTTATCATTGCAACCGACGCAGGACGCGAAGGCGAGCTTGTCGCGCGCTGGATCATAGAAAAAGCCGACTACAAAGGACCGATCAAACGTCTCTGGATCTCATCGCAGACATCAAAGGCTATAAAGGACGGGTTTGCCAATCTGAAAGACGGCAGTGAATATATAAATCTTGCAAACGCAGCAAAGGCACGTGCCGGTGCCGACTGGTTTGTGGGCTTAAATGTTACACGCGCTCTTACCTGCCGGCACAATGCCCAGCTTTCCGCAGGACGTGTACAAACGCCGACGCTCTCTCTTATCGTAAAGCGCGAGGAAGAGATCAAAAACTTCAAATCAAAGGAATATTTCAATCTCAGGGCGGATTTCGGCAGATTTTCGGCGCTTTGGAAAAACAAAAAGGGACTGAGCGCAATAAGCAGCGTAAACGACGCGACAGAGCTTGCAAACAAGGTTTCCGGCAAAATGTTTACGGTCAAAAGCATTGAAAAATCCGAAAAGAAAACGCCATGTCCAATGCTTTACGATCTTACCGAGCTTCAGCGCGACGCAAACAAGCTTTACAAGCTTTCTCCTAAACAGACCCTTTCGGTAATGCAAAGCCTTTACGAAGTACACAAAGCTCTCACTTATCCGAGAACCGACTCGCGCTATCTCACGACCGATATTGTCCCCACGCTTACCGACAGAATAAAAGCGTGCGCCGTAGGTTCACTCTCGGCTATATCCTCCGAAGTCATCAGAAACAGATATTCAATATCAAAGCTCTGCATAAACAACGCCAAGGTTTCGGATCACCATGCAATAATCCCGACCGAAGAAAAGCCCGATATAATGTCTATGAGTTCTGACGAGAGGAAAATTTATCTTCTCGTTGCAACGCGTTTTCTCTCATGCTTCTACCCCGAATACAAATACAACAAGACAAACGCGGTTCTCGAATATGCAGACGAGTGTTTCTACTGTTCCGGCAAGCAGATAATTGACGAAGGCTGGAAAAAGGTAAGCCTTTCGGGAAACTTTGACGACGATGAGCTGAACGGGAACGACGACATCGAAGAAGAATCCGACAAGCTGCCGGACATGAAAAACGGCGACAAAATAAAGTGCGTCAAGACGTCCGTCCGTTCGCTGAAAACCAAAGCACCGTCAAGATATACCGAGGCAACTCTGCTTTCGGCAATGGAAAATCCGTCAAGATTTGTCGAAAGCAAAGAGATGAAAGCGTATCTCGGCGCAGGTCTCGGAACTCCGGCGACGCGTGCGGACATTATCGAAAAACTGTACTCATGCTTTTACATTGAAAAGCGCGACAACGTTATCTATCCTACTCAAAAAGGAATTCAGATAATAAACATTGTTCCGCATGAGCTTAAAGAACCGCTGCTTACCGCAAAATGGGAGCAGCAGCTTGAGCTTATTTCAAAAGGCAAGGAAAACAAAGACGAATTCCTTGACGGTATCAAAAAATATACCAAAACGCTTGTAAACGAGGTAGTGTCAAGCGACGCAAAGTACGTTCACGAAAATGTAACGCGCACACCCTGCCCCGTCTGCGGAAAAATGATGCTTGAGGTAAACGGAAAAAAGGGCAAAATGCTTGTATGTCAGGACAGAGAATGCGGATACAGGGAAAGCCTTTCGGTAAAGACCGGCGCAAGGTGTCCGGAATGCCACAAGCAAATGGAGCTGCGCGGAAAAGGAGACAAACGTCTGTACGTATGCAAATGCGGATTTAAACAGCGCTTTGAGATATTCAACGAGCAGAAAAAAGCGAATTCAGGCGGTGCAAACAAGCACTTTGTTCAAAGTTTTTTGAAAAATCAGGAAAAATCCGCTCCGAAAGAAGAAAGTGCATTTGCAAAAGCTTTGCTCGACTCACTAAAAAAATAATTTATATTTCGCATTTCCGGGTACGTAAAGTATCCGGTTTTTATGTTATTTCAAACCTTTCGCCGATGCGGTACTCTTTTCCGACACAGTTTACCGCGCGTTTTACGCAGCCTACACCGTATCTTTTACGCACTTCGTCAAGAGTTCTGTCTATAATTGCGCGTCTTTCGCTTTTTTCAAACGACGTGTCAAGCATATCCCACTGATTCTGAACATATCCGCTTTTGACGAGGTTCGTCATTCTTATACCGACGGAACGAACCGGAATATTTACGTCAAAATTTTCACGGTACAGTTTTTCCGCACATTTTGCAAGCTCAAGAGCATTGTTCGTCGGACTTGAACTGCACCTGCGCTCAACCGTTGACAGTGACGTGTCCCTTACGCTTATCTGCACGGTAGTGCCGAGAAATCCGTTCTTTCTGAGCCTGTACGCCACCTTTTCGCTGAGTGCGTGAAAGACTTCTTTTACGTCTTGATAGTCTTTAAGGTCATGTGCGAGCGTCACGGAATTTCCGACAGATTTGATTTCTGCACGCTCGCCGTTTTTCTCCACTTTATCCATATTGAAACCGCACGCGTCACAGTAAATTCTGACGCCGACTTCGCCGAACATGCTCTTTATAAAAAGCATATTTGCCTGTGCCGCACCGCCTATCGTTGCAATGCCCGATTGATTCAGCCGTTTTTTTGTATTCTTTCCTACGAAAAGCATTTCGCCTATATCAATTTTTGAAACCACGTCAAAATAGTTATCAGGTCCGAACAGCGTTACGGCGTCCGGCTTTTTATAGTCCGACGCAAGCTTTGCAAACACCTTGTTGTCGCTCACTCCGACGGAAACCGTTATTCCGAGTTCTTTTTTTATGCGGCGGCGTATCTCGTCTGCCTTTTTTACACCGTCGGAAAGAGTTTTTACGCGCCTGTCTCCGGTCAATTCTATCCACGCCTCGTCCATGCCGAACGACTCCACCCTGTCGCTGTAATCGAGATATATCTTTTTCGCCGCACGCGAGAATTTTACGTATTCCTCATAGTCGGGTTCAATTACAAACAGATCCTTACATTTCTGCTTTGCCTGCCATATTGCCTGTCCCGTGGCTATTCCGCACTGTTTTGCAAGCTGGTTTTTTGCAAGCACTATTCCATGTCTGTCCTTTTTACTTCCGCATACAGCCACCGGAAACCCTGCAAGTTCCGGACGTCTTTTACATTCAACCGACGCAAAAAAATTATTCAGATCCGAGTGCAGAACCACTCTGCCCTCATTTATTCCTTCATGATTTGCATACAAAACCGGACTCGGATTAATCACTTTCTGACACTCCCTTTTATACATAAGCACAAGCACTTTCAGAACTTTTGTTCCGAACATTAGTTTAGCACATATGTTTGCTCGCGTCAAGAGCTTTTAGAAAATATGTTCGATTTTGGTGCAAAAAAAAAGACGGGATAACCCCGTCGCGGAAATATATAAGTTATCAAAGCATTATAAGACTTCCGCCGAAGAAATGCACGTCGCTTTCGTCATGCGTAATGATAATTACGGTTTTTCCGACGGTTCTTTGCTTTACAAAATTCATAACCGAAAGCTTTGTAGTCTCATCAAGTCCCTTAAACGGCTCGTCAAAAAAGAGCGTATCCGCGCCGCAAAGCACTGCCCTTACGATAGCTACCCTGCGTTTCATGCCTCCGCTGAAATCCTTTACGGGTTTGTTTTTGACGTCCGTAATACCGACATCATCAAGAGCTTTGATTATTTCGTCATCTGAAATTTTACCCTCACAGGCAATTTTTATATTTCTGAAAGCACTGAATTGCGGGCAAAGCCTGTCCTCCTGGAAAACCGCGCCGATATGTTTTGTATCAATACCGGAAACAGTACCAGAATCCGGCTGCATAAGCCCTGCGCATATCATAAACAGCGTTGTCTTTCCGCTGCCCGATCTGCCCATTATACAGTTATACCCACCGCCGTGAAAAGCGCATGAAAAACCGTCGAGAACCTTGTTTTCACCGAAGCTTTTTGAAACATTGTCAACAACTATATTCTCCACGGTTCTCACGCCCTTTCAAATGCACGGTATGCCGCGTCAAGCAAAGCGACAAAAAGCTTTTCAAACAACACGCTCGCAAGCACGATTATCACCGTCCACGCAAGAAGTTCCGATGTCTGAAAATACACCTTTGCATAATACAGATTTTCGCCCAAAGATCCGTGCGGAATTCCTATAAGCTCCGCCGCTACTCCTGCTTTCCAGCAAAGTCCGAGTCCCGACGCGCACGCAGCTCTGAAATATCTGAAAAGCGGCGGCAAATATATGTAAAGAAACACATTTATCTTACGAAATCCGAAAAGCCTTGACATTTCAAGCATTTTTTCATCGACTGCATAGATTCCCGAAAGTATATTGGAATACATTATCGGCAAAACCATGAGAGACGATATGAGAAAAGACAAATTTCTTGACGGCAGCCAGATAAGCGCAATTACCACAAAAGAGGCTACCGGCACTGTCTTTACAAGGCTTACAAGCGGCATAAGCAAAATTTTGACGGTCCCGAAATTATAAGACAGTACCGCAAAAACCGTTCCCGCAAACGCCGCGCAGAAAAATCCGCCGATTATTCTTACAAAGGAAAAAGCCACGTCTGAAACAAATTCACTCCGCGGCAATATTTCAATAAGTTTTTGCACGACTTCAAACGGCGACGGCAGAAGTATACTGTAACCGACCGCCATGCTGACTATCTGCCAAACGGCGATCCAGAATACTGCGGCGGCAATTTTAACGACCGTGTTTTTCTTGCCGCCGTTTGATCTTTCAGATAAATTATTCACCGTAATAAAATCCGTCATCGGGAAGTTTTCCGCCGACTGCCTTAGGGTTTTGTCCGTAAAGCACTTCAAGGTATCCCGCAAGCTTATCTTTCATCTGCGAACCCGTTATGCACACGATATTGCAATACGGAATCGCCTTTTCGGCAACGGCTGCCTTGACTATTCCGTAGTTTTCAACAAGCGCAGACGCGTCTTTTGCGTTCTCATTGACATAATCAACCGAGTCCGCATACTGTTCAAGGAACAGATCAAGTGCGTCCTTGTGATTCTGTACAAAATCCTTTCTTGCAACCATAACACCCGTTACAAGCGTGCAGTCAGACGCGTTTTCCCATTCCTTTGTAAGATCTATTGCAATGCGGATATTCTCGTTTGCCGCCATAGCCGTTGTGACAAAAGGCTGCGGCAGCAGAGCAACGGCGTCTTCCGATGCGGTTATAGCCGCAACACATTCGGAATGTTCGCTTCTGAATTCAACGTTTACGTCTTTTCCGATTTCAAGTCCGTTTGATTCAAGCATGAAATTGAGCGCATATTCGGGTGTTGCACCTTTTCCGGACGCATAAATCGTCTTTCCTCGGAGATTCTCGACGGAGTGAACGCTGTCGCCGTTTTCTACTATATAAAGCACACCGAGCGTATTTATTGCAAGCGTCTGTATCTGTCCGTCGGTGCTGTTATAGAGTATGCTTGCGAGGTTTGCCGGCACTGCTGCAATATCAAGCTCGCCTTTTATAAGCGGCTGAGTGATTTCCTCGGGAGATGCGAGAATCGAAAATTCATAATCGCATATACCCGTGTCTTCTTCCGAATCGCTGTCGTTCATGAGCTTTACGAGTCCCATTGCGGTAGGGCCTTTGAGTGCGCCGACTCTGACGGATACGGGTTCGGTACTCTCTTTAACTTCATCATTTTCATTCTGAGTCTGAGAAATTCCGGCATTCTCATTGTTGTTTTCGGTATTTTCCTCATCGTTTTTCTTAGCGTTGCAGCCTGCAAAAACTAAGCACATTGCAAGGCAGAGAAATAATGCGAGCAATCTTTTCATTTTTGATACTTCCTTTAATTTTGTTTAATCTATATAGTAGTCCAACGCAACACTGGATACTGCTGCATGGTGCATATATGCCTTTACCTTTTCGCGGTGATACAGGTCGTTCTGATATTCGTCAAGCGCAGTTTCGTCATCAAGCGTAACCTGAAGAATAACGTCATACGAACGTGCCGAACAGAGAAAATCCGTTCCTACCTCGATATTGCGTATGATCGGGACATTCTCCTTCATTGACATAAGAATATTCTTTGCCTGCTTTTTTGCTGAAGGCGATGAGTCAAACAGTTTAAAGCATACGATATGTTTTATCATTTTTTTACCTCTCCGTTTATTTATTGATCAAGACCGGGTATAACCAGGTCAAAATCCACAACTCTTGACAAAATATAATTTGAAACATACATTCCGCCGAGTGAAAATGCATATCCTTTCGGAGTTTCGACGATATGCCCCGACTGAATGAACGGGCGCAGCCTGTTATAGTATACGGAATCAAAATCACGTCCGAACCGCATTCTGAATTTTTCCTTATCAATGCCCTTATTCAGTCTGAACCGCAGCATTACATATTCGGCTATCCTTGCCGACGGAGGAATATCTATATATTCGTCTATTATGCTCCCGGCAGACGGATTTTCTGAACACAGAGCATCTGTATAAAGCTTTGCGTTTTTCTTGAACGAAAATCTCTTTCCCGCAAAATACGAATGTGCCGCAGCGCCGAAACCTATATATTCGTCCGCGTTCCAATACCGCAGATTGTGGCGGCAAACATGATTTTTGCGCGCAAAATTGGATATTTCGTACTGCATATATCCGTTCTGCTTCATAAAGCTTACGGCTGTGAAATACATATCGCCCTCGGAATCCTCATCCGGCAGCGCAAGAAACTTTCTCTGCTCCCAGAACGGCGTTCCTTCTTCGATTTTAAGTCCGTACAGCGAAATATGCTCGACTTCAAGTTCAAACGCGCGTTTCAGACTTTCGAGCAGGTCAGCCTTTGTCTGTCCTGGAAGTCCGAACATAAGATCTATACTTATATTGTCAAAACCCGCTTTTCTCGCCGCCGTTACGGCATCATAAACATCATCGCAGGTGTGAATTCTTCCGCAGGCCGAAAGCAGTGCGTCGTTAAAACTCTGAACGCCGAGACTCAGCCTGTTGATTCCGCTTTTTCTCATCACGCGGAATTTTTCATAATCCGCCGTACCGGGATTTGCTTCCATGCTTATCTCGCAGTTATCCGAAAGTCTGAAATATTTTTTTATATTTTTCATAAGCAGTTTTATCTGCTCATTTTCAAGTAAGGTCGGCGTTCCTCCGCCGAAATACACCGATGTTACCGTATAACCCTTTGTCTGGACGGAATATTCGCGCATATGATTTACCAGCGCGTCAACGTATCTTTGTCTGAATGACGCGTCCGTCTGAGGCAAGGAGTAAAAATCGCAGTAACCGCACTTGCTCACACAAAAGGGTATGTGAAAGTACAGTCCCAATCCTTTCATATTTTTTCCTCTTATCCGATATTTTTATGCAATCAGTTATCGTCGTCGAATTTAAGCACAGCCATAAACGCCTCCTGCGGAACCTCCACACTTCCGAAAGAACGCATACGCTTTTTGCCCTCCTTCTGCTTTTCAAGCAGTTTCTTTTTTCTTGTAATATCGCCTCCGTAGCACTTTGCGAGAACGTCCTTGCGCAGTGCCTTTACGGTTTCTCTTGCTATTACCTTACCGCCGATCGCAGCCTGTATCGGTATTTCAAAAAGCTGGCGCGGTATATTATCCTTGAGCTTTTCGGCAATTCTTCTTGCTCTTGCGTAAGCCTTATCGGCGTGAACAATAAAGCAAAGCGCGTCGACAACCTCGCCGTTAAGCAGTATATCGAGTTTTACAAGCTTTGACGGTGCGTATCCCGCAAGTTCGTAGTCAAGCGACGCATATCCGCGCGTCTTTGATTTGAGCGCATCGAAAAAGTCATACACTATCTCATTCAGCGGAAGAACATAGTGAAGTTCGGCGCGGTTGGTGTCGATATATTTCATATCCTTATAAGTTCCGCGCCTGTCCTGGCAGAGTTCCATTATACTGCCTACATATTCGGTAGGACAGATTATGCTCGCGTTGACTATCGGCTCGGAAACTTCCTCTATTTCGTCACCCGTCGGAAAGTTTGACGGGTTATCAATATAGTAGGCCTCTCCGCTGCGCGGTTTTATTTTATATATAACGCTCGGCGCGGTCGTGATAAGGTCAAGATTGAATTCGCGTTCAAGTCTTTCTTCAAGTATCTCCATATGGAGAAGTCCCAAAAATCCGCATCTGAATCCGAATCCGAGAGCCGTTGACGTTTCGGGTTCATAGGTAAGTGCCGCGTCGTTAAGCGCAAGTTTTTCGAGAGCGTCGCGAAGATCTCCGTATTTTGCTCCGTCCGCGGGATATACGCCGCTGAAAACGACGGGAAGTGCGTGCTTAAATCCGGGCAGCGCATCTTTTGCGGGATTATCAGCAAGAGTTACGGTATCGCCGACTCTCGTATCACCTACCGTCTTTATTGCAGCCGTTATATAGCCGACTTCGCCCGCGTGAAGCTCGTCCGACTTTGAAAATCCGAACGGTTCGAGAAATCCAACCTCGGTTACCTCATAGTCGGCGCCCGTGGACATAAGTCTTATTACGTCGCCTGCCTTTACGCAGCCGTCATAGACGCGTATATAGACGACAACGCCGCGGTAAGCGTCATAATATGAGTCGAAAATCAACGCCTTGAGCGGTGCTGAAATATCGCCTTTGGGCGCAGGTATATTCTTTACGACCTGAATCAGCACGTCTTCTATATTTATTCCGGCTTTTGCGGAAATTGCCGGAGCTTCGTCGGCAGGTATTCCGATTATATCCTCTATTTCCTTTCGCGTGCCCTCTATATCGGCGCTCGGGAGGTCTATTTTATTTATAACGGGTATTATTTCGAGATTATTGTCAACAGCAAGATAAGCGTTTGCAAGCGTCTGTGCCTCTATGCCCTGTGTTGCGTCAACGACAAGCAGTGCGCCTTCGCAGGCGCTGAGCGAACGCGAGACCTCATAGTTGAAGTCAACGTGACCGGGAGTATCGATAAGGTTAAGAATATATTCTTCGCCCTCATATTTATACGACAGTTTTACGGCTCTTGCCTTAATGGTAATGCCGCGTTCCCTCTCAAGATCCATATTGTCAAGAACCTGATCCTCCATCTCGCGTTTCTGAACGGTATCGGTAATCTCGAGAATTCTGTCGGCAAGCGTGGATTTTCCGTGATCTATATGTGCAATTATACAGAAGTTTCTTATATGCGATAAATCTCTGTTTTTGTCAGCCATTGCTTCCTCCGCAAAATAAAAATCTTTTCAGTATATTGTAATACATTTTACGGTTTTATTCAATAGGTATATACAATTTTTTACAAAATTTATCCTTAAAGCCTACGACAGACTGAAAATCAGTAAAATTTTGCTATTCTGTCCTTGAGTTCAAGAATAATTTTCTTTTCAAGCCTTGAAATGTACGACTGCGATATTCCGAGCTTATCGGCTACCTCTTTCTGAGTCATTTCGCGTCCCTTTGGATCATTAAAACCGAAACGCATTTCTATAATTGTACGTTCTCTTGTTTCAAGACGGCTTACGGCGTCGCGTATTATATTTTTCTCCTCCTCTTTTTCAATACGGCTGTGAACGCTGTCCTCATCGGTGCCGAGAATATCTGACAGCAGAAGTTCGTTGCCGTCCCAATCGACGTTGAGAGGTTCTTCGAGAGAAATATCATTTTTTGAGTGTGAGTTTTTGCGTATATACATGAGTATTTCGTTTTCTATGCAGCGCGATGCATATGTCGCAAGCTTTATATTCTTGTCCGGTTTGAAAGTATTTATGGCTTTCATAAGTCCGACGGTTCCGATAGACACAAGATCCTCTATCCCTATTCCGGTGTTTTCAAATCTTTTTGCTATGTAAACAACAAGTCTCAAGTTTCTTTCTATGAGAGTTTTACGTATTTCAGCCGCGCTTTTTTCATCTGCACAGGACAGTTTTGAGATTATTTCGCTTTCCTCTTTTGTGCTTAACGGAGGCGGAAGTGCGTCGTTTCCGCCGATATAATAAACGGAGTTTTCACCAAGTATACTGTAAAGTTCCCAAAGGCTTACGTGCTTATGCTCCTTTATTCCGAAAAGCCTTTTTAATGCCAACTTCAGTTTTATTATCATATCTTTCATAATACATTCTCCTTTCGGTTATACGTCATATATTCCGTGACAGTTCATACGGAAAAAGTCCGTCGGTTCCGCAATATGTATCGTCCTCTCCCGTATCAAAAGCAACGACGGTATCAAGCGGGCAAAGTTTTCCGCCGTTTTGCTTTAAAAAAGCGCTTTTGGGTCTTACCGCGCAGAAAACCGAAGTCCCGCACGCAGTTCTTACAGGTATGTATCTTACACGAGAAACAAGCGCTGCGTCTTTATCCGCAACAATCCCCCGTGCAATATCCGCGATTTCAGGCGCTTTCTGTGCGCACGCCGATTTTATTATTATCACAGGCAGGCTGCTGTACGGATCTGTCAGCACATTTCCCGTATCGCACAAAAGACTAAAGCCGCGTTCGGTCTGTCCGTCAAAGCTTATTACGACATCGGCGGTTTCGGACGGCATTTTCGACAATCCCGATATTCTTCTGAACAGCATCATAACTGCCGTCATAATTCCGGAGAAAAGAACAAACATGCGTGCGTCAATTCCGCCCGAAAAATTCTTTTTCCCTGCAAGAATTCCGATAAGTATTCTGCTTAAAAGCTGCATTCCTCCGCCGAACAAAAGCGAAACAAAAACGAATACAAAGCACAGTTTTAAAAATGCCGCACGTCTTTCGGTCTTATACGAGATTTTACACATGACAGGTATCATAAGTATACCTAAAACAAGCTTTTGTGCCGTGCTGTCATACATATACAATTCGCATGCCAAAGCAAACAACGCTCCCGCAACCGACGCCGCAGCAATTTTCATGCCGTTGACCTTCAGCGACAGCGCACGTCCGCTGATATACATAATCAGATAATCCGCCGCAAAATTTACCGCAAGCACAACATCGGCATATACCGTTCTCAATCCGAACACATCACCTTTTATATAATGAATACTGTTTTATTATATATTTGCGCAGACGAAAAAAATGTCGCTTTTGGAACGCCTCTCAAAAAAATATAAGTCATACCCGTCAGCAAGTCCGAATATACATTTAGCAAAGTAAACGAAAGGAGCTTCAAAATGTCGCAAGGTTATCTGACAGTAGAAGTTACGGCTGCCGACAAGAGCATACCGATTCAAAACGCAAGAGTTTATGTAAGGACTGCGGGTTTTCATCCCGTTGCCGATTCTTCGGGACGGTTCAGTTCCGACGGAAACGTTTCGTCGACATATTACAATTACATTCTTTCAACAAATTCTTCCGGTCTTACGCCGCAGATTAAAATAGACGCTCCGGACGCTGCGGACTCGACAAACAAAAACAGCTCGCAGGTTCCTTATGCAGTTGCCGACGTCTATGTTGACGCACCGGGCTATTTTCCTGTAAGAGTGGAGAGGGTTCAGATATTCGCCGGAAACGAAAGCCATCTTCCGGTATCGGTCATTCCGATAACCCCGGACTTTTCGGACATATACGGCGGAGTTGTCGATTACACCATTCCTCCGAACCAACTTTTAATACCCGATGTGCGCGTGCAGCAAGGTCCAGACGAAAACGGAGTAATGCCGTTTGTAACGGAAGAAATCTACATTCCCGAAAATGTCGTCGTACATCTCGGCGCACCGTCATCAAATGCCGAAAACATCACCGTGCCGTTCACCGACTACATAAAAAACGTCGCATCCTCCGAAATATATCCGACATGGCCCGAAGATTCGCTGCGTGCAAACATATACGCCATAATCTCGCTTACGCTCAATCGGATCTTTACGGAATGGTATCCGAGCCAAGGCTATAATTTCGACATTACAAGTTCAACCGGCTACGATCAGGCTTTTGTACCGGGCAGAAACATATTTGAAAACATAAGCCGTATCGTTGATGAAATTTTTAACTCATACGTATCAAAGCAAGGCAATGCCAATCCGCTGTTTACACAATTCTGCGACGGCAGACGCGTTCAGTGCGAAGGTATGTCTCAATGGGGTACGGTAGAGCTTGCGGAACAGGGATATACGCCTATCCAGATACTCAGATACTACTACGGCGACGATATAGAGATAAACACGGCGACCGACGTCAGAAACGTATCCGGCTCTTATCCCGGCGCACCGCTCAGTGTCGGCGACAGCGGCGATGACGTCAGAAACATACAGAACCAGCTTATGCGCATACGCCGCAACTACCCTGGAATCACACTTATACCGTCGATAAACGGTGTATTCGGTGCGTCTACCGACGCGGCTGTACGCGATTTTCAGGAGATATTCGGCCTTAATGTTGACGGAATTGTAGGAAAAGCGACGTGGTACAAAATTTCCTTTATATTTTCAGCAGTTACCAAACTTGCGGAGGTCATCGGAGAGGGATTGCTGCGCGCATTCTTGGGAGAAGTACCCGACGTTACTCTCCAAAGAGGCGACAGAGGAAATTATGTAAACTTACTTCAATCCATACTCGACTTTATCGCCGTATTCTACCCTACCGTAAGCAGTGTCAGCCGCGACGGAATATTCGGAGAATCCACGCAAAACGCCCTCAAAGAATTTCAGAGAACTTTCGGTCTCGAGCAGACGGGAGTTGTTTCCCCTGAGGATTGGCAGGTGCTGTACAACACAAGTCTTGACATAATACGCGCGACGACCGAATACAGTCCCGAACAGGAGTTTCCCGGAAACGACCTTTCGATCGGTTCACGAGGCGACGCCGTAAGACTAATGCAAACATATCTCAACACCATTTCGGAACGCTTTACGCAAATTCCCACCATAGACGCCGATGGCATATTCGGACCGGCGACGCAAAGAGCCGTAAGCGCATTCCAGCGCAGTTTTCAGCTGCCGCAGACCGGCATAATCGACGTATCGACATGGGAAAGAATAGTTCAGATATACAATTTCATTACGGGTATGAGATAAATAACGGAAAGGAATTTCGTGACAAACATGAATTTAAAGGACAGTGCTATATACAGGATAAAACCCATTCTGCCGCAGACAGTAAAGAGTGCGCTTGACCGGCTCGATGAAAAAACGCTTGAGAGCATAAACGAACTGCGGCTGCGTTCCGACGGAATTTGCACGCTTACGATAGGTGCGGACAACTGCGTACTGACAAACAGCGGAATTACAAAAGATACGGTAAACGGAATATGCGTATCTCCCGAAGAAATGGATTCGTTTATATTCAGGCTTTGCAAAGGCTCGGTATATTCCTATGAACCGACGCTGCGTGACGGATATATCTCGCGTTTCGGAATACGCGTCGGCATAAGCGGCGTATATTCTCCGAGTGCGGGAAACTTTACAAAAATCAAAAGCGCAAACATAAGACTTCCGCGGCACATACCCGGCTGCAGCGCTGACATAATGAAATACATCAAGGAGCACGGCTTTCCGAATTCGCGCGGAATACTTATATGTTCATCTCCCGGCGTCGGCAAAACAACGCTTTTGCGCGACCTTGCGGTAAATCTGTCAAGCCGTACGGCGGCTTACGGTTTATCAAAATTCTATCGCGTATGCGTTATCGACGAACGCAGCGAGATATTCATGGAAACCGTGTTTTCGGGCTGCGCGTGCGATTTTATTACCGGTATGCCTAAGCAAAAAGGTATGGAAACAGCAACGCGCGTGTTATCCGCAGAGGTCATGATATGCGACGAAATAGGTTCTGCCGATGAATCACGCGAAATACTCCATGCAAGAAGCGGCGGAGTTATGCTCATTGCATCGGTTCACGCAAACAGCCTTGAATCCGCGCTTGAACGTCCGCACATCAAAATGCTGCTCGACGAAAAGGTTTTCGGCGCGGTCTACACGCTTGAAAGACGCGGAGAAAAAGTTACCGGCACGCTGAACGTGCTGTAAAAATGCGAAAATGATAAAGTACATAGGAATAATACTCATTTCGGGTGCTTTAAGCATGTACGGAGCTTTTGCCGCGGCAAGAATCAGAACGCGCGCCGCCCAGAGAAAAGGATTGATAGGACTTTTACATTCGATAAAATCCGGTATTGAATTCGGCGGTGCGCCGCTTGAAGAAATATACGGCGTTTTTGAATGTTCCGCGCTCGAAAAAAGCGGATTCTGTGAAATTCTGCGCCGAGGAAGTCCGGATTCCTTTGAAAATGCAATGCAATGTCCGGGGCTTAGGCTCGGAGAAAAGGAATACGCCCTGTTTTGCGAATATGCGGCAAAATGCGGCAAAAGCTCAAGCATACAAAACGAAAAGCAGCTTTGCGAAAGATACATTTCGCTCGCTCAAAACCTTGATGACGGTCTTTGCCGCGAAGAAAACTCAAAATGCGCCCTGTATACAAGGCTCGGAGTGCTTGCCGGTCTTACGGCGGCTCTTATTCTGCTTTAATACAGAGGTTAAAAGATTTTTATATACGAAAAGGAAAAAACAATCATGGACGTAGCTCTTATTATGAAAATTGCGGGAGTAGGCATACTTGTTTCGGTTGCCAACAACATTCTTTCAAAATCCGGCCGCGACGAACAGGCGGTTTTCTGCACCATTGCCGGCGTTATAATCGTTCTGCTTATGCTGGTCGGAGAAATAGACAGGCTTTTTACGGCGGTAAGAAGCATTTTCGGTCTGTAAAAAGAATATGAGTATTTACAAAGTTGTTATGTGCGCCGTCTGCGGTCTTGTCTTTACGGTGCTCATGCGCAAAATCAAGGACGAATACGCGCTTTTTACCGTCATGCTTATCAATCTTTCGCTTATGTCCTGCGCCGTAATTCTGCTTTCACCCGTATTTGAATACATAAAGTCGCTTGAGAGCCGATATCCGTCGGTAGGCGGTTTTGCGGAGCTTTTATTCAAATGTACGGGAATAGGACTTTTATGTGCGTTTGCGTCGGAGCTTTGCAGAGACTGTTCGGAAAACTCGCTCGGAGCGAAGATCGAACTTCTCGGAAAATGCTGCATGATAGCCTTTTGTCTGCCCATGATTAAAACGGTGTTTGAATATGCGCTTGATTTTCTGTCTTAAAACAGCTCTGTTATGCGCATTGCTGATGTTTGCTTTTACATTTGCCTCAGGCGCCCAGAGCGCCGATTATTATGAAAAAACGGCAGATGAATTCAAAAACAGCATAAGCGGCTACGCAGACGGCGACACTGCCGAAAAAGCCGAGGAAGTGCGCAAAGCTTTTGACTTTAACAGTATTTTCGGAGCCGTAAAGGACGCGCTTTTTTCGGGAATAAAAGCTTATTCGAAATACTTTGCCGGGATATGCGCAATCGTTCTGATAAGCGCCGTTTTTGGTGCGGTCAACTCGTCTTTTTCGGCGTATTCCGATGTATTTTCCTTTGCGGGAGTGCTGTTTCTCGTATACTTTACGCTTATACCGATAAGCTCCTGCATAGAAACAATATCGGACAGCGTTTCGCGACTGTGCGCATTTATGGCGTCGTTTATCCCTTCGATGGGCGCAATATACGCTGCCGGCGGAAACACTTCGGCTGCTGCGGGAAATGCCGCGGTATGCACCTGTGCGGTAACGGTTCTTCAGCTTATAGGTTCAAAATTCGTAATTCCCGGCGTTAAGGTATGCGTATGTCTTGCGTCTGTCGGGGCGCTTTGCAGAAAAGTTGATCTCGGCGGCGTTTCGTCGTTTATAAAAAACTGCTGTATGTGGCTGTCCGGCATTGTAATGACGCTTTTCTGCGGAATACTGTCTATTCAGACCATGCTCGAAACAAGTGCAGACACGCTTGCGCTCAAAGGCGTAAAATTCTCTGCCGCAAGGCTTATACCCGTTGCCGGAGGAATGGTCAGCGAAAGTCTTAAAACGGTGCTTTCGGGCGTGTCGTTTATAAGAGCGACATCGGGTGCGTGCGCAGCTGCGTTCATTCTGTATCTTGTCATACCGCCGATATGCACGCTTGCTGTTTTCAAGCTGATATGCTCTATCGGTTCGGCGTGCGCCAGACTCTGCGGTCTTTCGGTTCAGTGCGGCTACCTTGACTCGCTTAACGGCGCGCTGAATATTCTGCTTTCGGTTTTACTCTGCTGCAGTGCGTCGTTCATCATCATGCTTGCAATATTCATAAAAACCGCGGTGGCAATATGACGGAGGTCAAAATGCAAGGTTTCTTCAAAAGCTACATAACCGACATTTTTGTAATAAGCATCTGCGCAGGCATCTGCGAATTTCTGCTGGACGGCGCGGCAAAGCACTCAAAAACTCTCGAAAACGGACTAAAGCTTGCCGTATCGTTAAGCCTGTGCGTGTGTGTGCTTATGCCTGCGCTGAAATACACCGCTTCATTTTTTTCGGCAGACGACAGCCTACCGTCTTTCTCACAAAGCGCCGCCGAAAGCGCAAAAAACACGGAAAATCTCGAAACGCTCTTGAAAAATCAGCTTGAAAATGATGTTTGCGGTAAAATTTACGAAAAATTCGGAATACTCCCCGACTCCGTATGCATAAATTTTGTTAGACGGCAAGATAACGACGCGTCTTTTGAGACGGCTGCCGACATTACTCTCAGGGAGGAATGTTTATATGCGGCTCATGACATAAAAGAATATGTACGTGAAGATCTGGGAATAAACGCAACAGTAAACGGAGAATAAAATCATGGACAACTGTACAAAAAACAACGCAGCAAAACAGTTCTTTATTTCACACGCAAAAGGCGTTATTCTTGCCGCGGCGGCACTTACGGGTTCTTTACTCTTAATTCTTTCGGGTTTTATACAGTCCGACGGCAAGAGTGCAAAACAATCCGCCGAGACAACTCCCGAGGATTACCGCATTTCGCTTGAAAAAAGCCTTTCGGAGACAGTTGACAAAATCGACGGCGCAGGCAAAACCAGCGTCATGATAACGCTTGAATGTTCCTTTGAAACGGTATATGCAAGCAATGCAAAGCTCGACGAAACTCTCGGTCAGGACGATTCAGGTCAGAAAACCACCGAAAAGCAACTTGCCACGACAAGTTCCCGCGCCGACGGAGAAGCGCCTGTCATTGTAAAAAAGCTCAATCCAAAAATTAAAGGCGTGCTTATCGTATGCGAGGGCGGAAACAGCAAACATGTGAAAAATGAAGTCCTTAAAGCCGCGGCTACGGCTTTAAACATATCCGAAACAAAAATTTACGTTACCGGAGGTAATACATCATCATGAAAAAAGCACTGAAAGCCATTGCAAAGCACAAAAAGCCCGTTATTATCTTTGCCGCTGTCGCTCTTATAGCAACGGCAGTATACACAGACGTAAAAAGCGGAGGCGGCGCAACTTCTCAGATAAGCGACTATCTTTACACTTCTCAGAACAGCACCGAGGACAGCGCGAAGATTCTCGGCGAGGCAAAGCTTGTGGACAGCACGTCTGACGCGTCTGAAGATCAGACCGACGGATACTTTGAAACCGCCGTAATCAACCGCGAACGTTCGCGCGGAGAGGCTCTGCAAACTCTTCAGGTAGTCGTTGACAGTTCGGAAACCATGCCCGACGTAAAAGACAAAGCTCTTTCCGAAATGATGCAGATAGCTACCGACATTGAAACCGAAGCGAACGTTGAGGAAATGATAAAGGCAAAGGGTTTTGAGGACTGTCTTGCCATTATAAGCGGGGAAAACATAAACGTCATCGTTAAATCCCCCGGACTTCTTACGGCTGAGGTTGCACAGATCTCAGAAATAGTCAAGAACGAAACCGGTTTCCCCATTGAAAACATCAGAATAGTTGAGAAAAAGGACATATGAATTTTATACGCGCACATTTCTCCGAGCCGTAAAACGGCTCTTTTTTTGTATGGTCTTTTACAAAATGTGTTTTTGTGCTATTTTTGAAAAATGTGTTGCAAATATCGGAAATCCATAGTATACTTATGTAAAAAAAATATACTTGCGAGGTAGTTACAATGGATCTTCTCAAACAAAGGATTTTAAAGGACGGAAATGTCGCTCCCGGCGGTGTTCTCAAGGTTGACAGTTTTTTAAACCATCAGATCGACGTTGATCTGTACAACGAGATAGGAAAGGAATTCAAGCGTCTGTTTTCCGACGTTCCGGTAACGCGTATTCTTACCGTCGAGGCCTCCGGCATAGGCATTGCCTGTATCGCGGCACAGTATTTCGGCGTTCCGGTCGTATTTGCAAAAAAAGCAAAGAGCAAAAACATTGACGGCGGCGTATTTACAAGCAAGGTTGAATCCTTTACATACGGAAAATCCTACGACATCATGGTATCGACAAAGTTCATAAAACCCGACGACAAGGTTCTCATAATCGACGACTTTCTCGCAAACGGCAAAGCATCTCTCGGTCTTATCGACATTGTAAAGACAGCGGGCGCCGAAGTTACGGGCGTCGGAATAGTCATAGAAAAAGGCTTCCAGGCGGGCGGAAAAGCGCTTCGCAGCATGGGCATAAACCTGAAATCCCTTGCTGTTATAAAGAGCATGGACGACGACGGCAACATAGAATTTGAAGACTGATTTTTATCTTTTTAATTTGTAAATAAAAGGAGAGATATTATCATGGAAAAGAGGCAGAGCAAATATCTTATCAACCAGGACACTTACTACATAAGCTGGGTTGAGGGAACAGGTTCGGGCTGGAACTACGACGGCAGAGGCGCAAAAAAGCTTGAGCGCGACAAAGGCCCGTACTCCATCTCAAACGTAAGCGGCAAATATCCTACGGCGCTTGTAAGGGAAACGCAGGTCGGCGATTCGGGCATATTCACGGTTGAAACGTTTGCTGACATCAAAAGCGGATTTGACGGCTTTCTCATAAGCATGTACGACAAAGACGAAAACGACATTATGCGTCTTTTTACAAACGACGGCTGTTTCTATGCTCTCGGAGAGGGTTTTGAACCCGTAAAGCTGCTTGACTGCGCGGCAAAATGCGAAAGATACTATTTCAGAATAATTCTCGATTTTTACACCAAAACCGTAACGTATTACATAAACTCAAAACTGTGCGGTGCCGTGCCCATGCTAGCCGACAGCTTTAAATTCTACAAAGTAGGCACTCTTTCCGGTCACATAATAGACGTTGTTCCGGGAACACTCGATCTTTACGCCGACTTTATCACAAACAGCTCGTTTATCACTACCGCCGAAAGAGATTTTCCCTTTGACTGGAAAAAGACAGACAATGCTGATGCATTCGTTTCAAAAAACGACGAACTTCACGTAAAGAACGGTGCTGTTTCGACGGAATTTGAAAAAGCCGACGGAAAATTTACTCTTGAAGCGTACGTTTACACTCCCGAAAACAAGGGGGCATATGACGTAAGTCTCATATCCGCCGGAAAAAGCGCGCTGAATATTACATTTGAAAACGGAAACGTCAGCGCCGGCGGCAAAGTTTTACGTCCGTTCCGCTATGACCTTTGGTACATTCTGAGAGTAAGCGTTGATACGGACAAACATAAGGCTTACATTTCTCTCAACGCAAAAGAGCCTTACGAGGTTGATTTTGGCGCAGACTTTACCGACGGATTGAAATTTGAGTGCCGCGGCGGAGCCGAGCTTTGGCTCGACGACATTAAAATGTGGTACGACATAGAGTATTCCGACTATTGCCCGAGACCTGTTCCGGCAAAAGGTTACGGAAAATACAACGTCGGCATAAATATGTGCTCCATGTGGCGCACTGGCGACCATGTGGGCTGGGACAGAATCACTCCCTTTCCCGAAACAAGACCTGTTATAGGATATTACGACGAAGGACTGCCCGAAGTTGCGGACTGGGAAATTAAATTCATGGTCGAAAACGGTATCAATATGCAGTTCTACTGCTGGTACACCGACGGTTTCCAGAGAACGATCCCGTTAAAACGCACACGCCTCAACAACGCGCTTGTGGACGGCTTTTTGTGTGCAAAATACAGCGACATGATGCAGTTCGGTCTGCTTTGGGAGGCAAACGGCGGAAGACCCGAAAACTCCGAGATGTTCAGAAAGAACTTTGTCCCGTACTGGATTGAAAACTTCTTCTCGGACAAGCGGTATGCACGCATTGACAATAAAGCAATAATGGGTGTTTTCGCTCCTCAGAGACTCATTGAGGAATTCGGAAGTCCCGAGGCTCTGAAAGAGGAATTCGACTACCTCAGAAGCGAGGTATCGAAACTCGGTTACGACGGCATGGTCATTTTCTGCAGTGCAACGCCGTCCGAAACGCTTTACCGTGCCGGATTTGACGCGTGCTATGCCTACAACTGGGGCATAAACGGCAACAATGCGGATTACATGATAAACCGCAGCAAAGCCATGAAAAGGCTTGAAGACATAATGCACTTTATTCCTACCGCAAGCACAGGTTTCAACAGACTTGCATGGGGTTCGCCAAGAGTTCCCTGCGTAAGCGTATCAGGCTTTAAAAAGATCAACCTCTATATGCGCGACAAACTTCTTCCCTCTTATGAAAATCTTCCCGAATGGACAAAGAAATTCGTAATGCTGTCAAACTGGAACGAGTACGGCGAGGGTACTTACATAATGCCGTCGGGACTTAACGGATTCGGATATGTAAACGTTATAAGGGACGTATATACCGACGGACGCGGCGAAGGCGCAAAAGACGTAAAACCCACCGCCAAGCAGTTAAAGCGCCTGTCATATCTCTATCCTCAAGATAGAAAAACCATACGTCCGCTTGAACTAAGGCCTAAGATCGTAAAAAACATAGACTTTGACGAATCAAGAGTTACCAAGAAGCTTATTATAGACGATGAGCACTGGAAAACCGACGAGGTAAAACCTGTTAATTCAAAGAACTGCGTAAGCTTTGTTTCCGTCGGAAACGACGCAAAGGCAATATATACCGATACACTCGATATACCTTGTGAAAAAGCGACGCATATGCGCATTGTTATGGATTCTTCCGATTTCGACAACGGTGTGGTATACTTCAGAACAACATCAAGTCCCGAATGGTGCAGCCGCAATGCCGCAGGCTTTAATGTGAAGAAAGGCAAACACGAATATCTGATAAATCTTTCAAACGGACGTCCCGGAAACGATCCTTATGTCGGAAATCTTTTGAGCGTCAGAATAGATCCGTCCGAAATTCCGCTCGTCACAACAAAGATTTACTCCGCCGAGATCTTCTATACCGCAACCTCAGAAAAGACAAAACAGCTGTTTATCGACGGCGCAAATGTTATTCTCGACAATCCGTATGCAATATGCGGCGAACACGTCATGATACCGATATTCAACGAACGCATGACGCTTTACAGGCTCGGCGCTTATTACGAATGGAATGCTCCCGAGAAAAAGCTCTCAATTTTTGCAAACAACCGCTCGATATTCTTCTATATCGGCACAAACAAAGCGGTAATCAACGGAGAAACCGTATATCTTGACTGTGTTCCCTACCTTGACGACGGTCTGCCGATGGTTCCTGCCGACCTTATCTGCAAAGTGTTCGGATACGATTTCAAGGTCGAAAACGAAAATCTTTACATTAAGACAAATTTCTGATAAATTTCTTAAAAACCCCGGTTAAAACCGGGGTATCTTTTTGGCTCTCATGAGAGCGTAAGTATTGACAAATGCGGCGCAAGAATGTATAATATTCTTTATAAAATGACAATATTATCGCCGTTTTTTCAAAGACAAAAGAGGTGCAAAAATGGAACGTATCAGCAAAACAAACTATTATCTCGACATTGCCCAAACGGTAGCCACGCGCGGAACCTGCATACGCCGACGTTTCGGTGCGATAATAGTAAAGAACGACGTTATAGTTTCAACCGGATATGCAGGCGCTCCGAGAGGGCGCAAAAACTGTTCGGATCTCGGTTTCTGCATGAGAGAGCATCTCAAAATTCCGCGCGGCGAAAGATACGAGCTGTGCCGTTCGGTTCATGCCGAGCAGAACGCGATCATTGCGGCATCACGCGAAGATATGCTCGACTCCGTTCTGTACCTTGCCTGCATAAGCTATCCCGATTCCGAGCTTGTTCCAGACACCTGCTGCTGTCCCATGTGCAAACGCCTTGTAATTAATGCCGGAATATCAAAAGTAATTGTAAGAAACACGCCGACGGAATATACTGAGTTCAACGTTTCGGACTGGGTTGAAAACGACGATTCGCTTACGGGAAAGTTTGGGTATTAATGAAAAAAATACTTTTTGTATGCACGGGAAATACGTGCAGAAGTCCTATGGCGCAGGCTATTTTTGCAGAACTTTGCCAAAATAAAGAATTTTTCGCGGATTCTGCGGGAATCAGCGCATCGGGACACTCGCCTTTGAGCAAAAATGCGTATCTTGCACTCAAAAAACGCGGTATTGAGTTTTCTCACACGTCGCAGAAAGTTGACGAACAGTCGGTTGCGCAGAGTTTTGCGGTCATCTGCATGACAAGGGCGCACGCCACGGCTTTATGTTCGCAATTTCCGAAATATGCGGATAAGATCTTTACTTTCGGTCATGATATTGCAGACCCTTACGGCGGTGACTGTGGGGTTTACGAGGCTTGCTGTGATGAGCTTTACGAAAATGTATGCGGACTTTTAAAGGAGCTTTGCGCCGAAAATGACAGGTGACAAAATTACACTCGGATTTGCAGGCATTTCAGACTCTGAAAGCATTTCACAGATTGAAAAGCAGTGCTTTTCGGAACCATGGTCTGCCTCTGCGGTACATGATTTTCTGGGATATAATTTCAACCGCATACTCTGCGCCGTGATTGACGGAAAGATTTCGGGATATGTGAGCTTTACGTTCATACCGAACGAAATTGAAATTCAAAACGTTGCCGTAGCTCCCGAACTTCGCAGAAAAGGCATTGCGGACGCCATTATGCGCGAACTTTGCAAATATGCCGCCGACAAATCGGCAGAAAAGATAAGCCTTGAAGTGAGAGTATCAAACTTTGCGGCAATATCTCTTTATCAAAAACACGGGTTTTTAAAGACGGACATCAGAAAAAACTTCTACCGTCACCCGAACGAGGACGCGTGCGTTATGATAAAGGAATTTAACACTCAACAAACTACAACAAAGGAATAAATGCAAAAATGAACATACTTGCTGTTGAATCTTCGTGCGACGAAACCGCAGTGTCGGTCGTTAAAGACGGCAGAAAGATCTTATCAAACGAAATAGCCTCTCAGATTGCAATACACGCGCTTTACGGCGGCGTTGTACCCGAAATAGCGTCCCGCGCTCATACGGAGGCTATATCTTCGCTCACAAAGAGTGCGCTTAAAAACGCCGGTCTTACAATGGACGGCATTGACGCCGTTGCGGTAACAAACTGCCCTGGACTTATAGGCGCGCTGCTTGTCGGCGTAAATTTTGCAAAAGGTCTTGCCTATTCATATTCAAAACCGCTTATTCCGGTTCATCACATACGCGGACATATAGCCGCAAACTATACGCACTACAACGGACTTAACGGTGCCGAACTTCTCGAACCGCCATTTACCGCACTTGTTTTATCGGGAGGTCACACCTCGCTTATCTCCGTCAATGATTACGTACACTTTGAAATTCTCGGTTCTACACGCGACGATGCCGCCGGCGAGGCTTTTGACAAGGTAGCAAGGCTTATGGGACTGCAATATCCCGGCGGTGCGAAAATGGACAAACTTGCGTATGACGGGAACAAGAAGGCGATTGATTTTCCCGTCGCCTTTGTCAAGGATTCACCCTACGACTTCTCTTTTTCGGGGCTTAAAACCGCGGCTATAAACTACATTCACATGCATGAACAAAAAGACGAGCCTTACAGCAAAGCCGACGTTGCGGCAAGCTTTACCGACGCTGTTGTAAGAACCGTGACATCGCGCTTTGAACATCTTTTAAAAGACAAGGAAAAGTTTACCGGCTCAAAACTTGTACTTGCGGGCGGTGTAAGCGCAAACAGTCACATAAGGGCCGCTTTTGAAAAGATATGCGCCGATAACGGCATTAAGCTCTTTGTTCCTCCGCTCTCACTATGCGGAGATAATGCCGCAATGATCGGAGCACAGGCATATTACGAATACACGCTTGCTCACAAATGCGCTCCTCTTTCTCTCAACGCTTATGCAACAATGGGCATTGACGAAGTATAAAAAGCAAAGAAATACGATTTACACACAAAACATTATGTTTTCCTGAAGTTTTCAACATTTTGTGGAAAACTCCTCTTTCAAGGTTTCAAAATTACGCAGTTAAATGCATTTTCGACACAATTTTACATTTCTACCTGTGGAAAACCCTGTTGAAAGTGTGGAAACATTATGTCAACGAAATTATTTCGATACATATTAAAACAACAAATTTATTTTTACGGAGAAAAAAAATGAATAACCGGCAAAATATAAATTCACAGGAAAAATCAAACGAGAATAACGAAAAATACATATCAAATGCAGTCATACGCAGGCTTCCGCGATATTTCAGATACCTTCGCGAAATTATACGTCAGGGAACACTGCGCATTTCTTCACGCGAGCTTTCCGAACGCATGAACGTAACCGCGTCCCAGATAAGACAGGATCTCAACTGTTTCGGCGGATTCGGTCAGCAGGGTTACGGCTACAACGTCAAATACCTTTACGGCGAAATAAGCAGGATATTGGGCGTTGACTGCGGATTTACGGCGGTCGTCGTGGGAATGGGAAATCTCGGACGAGCTCTTACATCAAACGCGCTCTTTGAGAAGAGAGGCGTCAGGATTTTAGGGCTTTTTGACACCGACGAAAGCATTATAGGCACTGTCCACAACGGAATTACCGTAACGGACGCGTCTCAAATGTGCGATTTCTGCAAACAAAACAAAATTGACATTGCAATACTTACTCTGCCGAAAGCTGCGGTCTACGACGCCGCGCTTAATCTCAGTGCCGCCGGTGTCAAAGGTTTCTGGAATTTTTCAAATGCTGAAATTACACTTCCCGACAGCGGCGCCGTAATCGAAAACGTCCACCTCGGCGACTCGCTCATGGCTTTATGTTATCAGCTCGCAAGAAATAAAAATACCGCCGAAAACGGCGGTGATGACATAAATATTTCTGAAAAATAAAGGGCAAAATCAATACTCACCCGAAAGAAAGCGTATCGCGCGTTCCACCGAGTCCTTAGCATTGCCCCACGGCTCGTTATCGTAACGGTAATCAAACTTTTTGCAGTACCACGAAACGTCCTCTTTAAGCGATTCGATATATTTTTTCTGCACGTCGCTGATATTCTCGGCAAACTTTGCAAAAAGCTTTTTATCAAGCTTATATTTTGCTGTTTCGACAAACTTTCCTGCGTGTTCAAGGCAGAAATACGGCTGTGAAAGGCACTTTTCGCGGAATTCAGGTTCGGTTTGCCACAGAAGCACCGCGCAAAGCAGCATTTTTTCAAATTTTTCTGCGGTTTTTTCGCATATATAACAGCTCTTATGTATGCGTTCCATATTCTCGCACGCTTTTTTGCTGTTATCCTTACCGAGAAGAGAATCCTTATATATGACCGTCTCTCCGGCGATTTCTCCGAGATGGCTCTCAAGCATAAGCGCAAGGCTGAGTCTGTTGTTCATCTCAAACATCTGCTTATAGTGCTTTTTGCAAAAGCCCGATCTGTTTGTCTTTATGCGTATATCGGGTTCCATCATTGACGCCCCCATTATGAGGTCGCGCTCGGTATTTTCAAGCTCCGCGGCAAGCCTGCAGAACGGACAGCCGTCCTTTTTTGAAAAAGCTTCGTTTACGGGTATTGTATATATCTTTTCTTCCAAAATTTTCATCACCTTTCATGTTTATAATAACATTTGCAGTGTACAATGTCAACAACAAACAGGTAAATTTATACGAGGTTATACATGACACAGGACAAAAACCTTCAAAACACAACATTCAAAATCGAACGTCCGAAAAATTTCTGTCTTTCACAGATATTCGACTGCGGTCAGTGTTTCAGATTTGATAAAGCCGACGAAACGGGAAACATATACGAAGGCGTTGCTTTTTCAAAATATCTGAAAGTAGCCCAGGACGAAGATAACATATACTTCTACGGCTGCACCGAGGACGATTTTGAAAAGATTTGGAAAAACTTTTTTGACTGGGGCCGAAAATACTCGGATATAATCATTTCGTTTTCGGACGACGAAACGCTGTCGCGCGCGGCAAAGTTCTCCTCCGGAATACGCATACTTAGGCAGGACAAATGGGAAACTCTCTGCTCTTTTATCATAAGCCAGAACAACAACATACCGCGTATAAAGGGCATAATTAAAAATATGTCGCAGAAGTTCGGCACACCGTTTACCGACGCTTTCGGTAAAATACATTATGCTTTTCCGACAGCCGAAAGTCTGTACAATGCCGGTGAGGACGAAATATTCGCGCTGAAAACGGGTTTTCGCGCAAAGTACATATACGACGCCGCAAAAAAAGTGACAACGGGCGAAATTGACCTTGAAGAAATATCGAAGATGAACTTAACCGACGCTGCGGCGGCTCTTGAGTGCATAAAGGGCGTAGGTCCGAAAGTCGCAGCCTGCACGCTGTTATTCGGTTTTTCCAAATACGACGCGTTTCCCATTGACGTCTGGGTTAAAAAAATTCTCGCCAAATATTACAGCGAACGCCCGTCATGCCATTTTTCCGGTGAGTATGCCGGAATAGCACAGCAATATCTTTTCTATTACGAACGCTGCCAAAGCGGCGTACTTATCTGATTTTTAAGAGGTTTTTACAATGAGCGAAAATAAAAAAGTAAGAGTAGCATACAGATGTCCTTTCTGCGCAAGCGTTATAACGTCGGACATTACAAAAAATTCACTTGACAGACCTTTAAAGCTTACCTGCATTGAGTGTCACAAGTCCGCGCTTGAAATTAACAAAACTCCGTCAGGCTCGATAGAACTTAATGTTCCGTGCCTTATGTGTCCGCATCCGCACCCTTACAAAATTTCCGAAGAAATGTTTTTCGGCAAAGACATAATAACGCTTCCCTGCTCTTTTACGGGTCTTGACATTTGCTTTATCGGTGAAGAAGATCTTGTCGAAGATGAGATCGACGCGTCGGCTGCCGCTATACGCGAGCTTACCGAAAACGCAGATGAACAGGACGACGACGCAAAAAAGAGCGCGAATCTGATGGTTGCGGACATGAACGTAATGAGAGAGGTTTTATTTGCAATCGGAAACCTCGACGAGGACAAAAAGATAACCTGTTCATGCGGAAGCCATGCGGTAAAAGCCGTTATCGACTACGACAAAGTAAAGATCTTCTGCAAGGTATGCGGAAAGAGCACGGAAATTCCGGCTCGCACACGTTTTGACGCAAACGACGCAATCGAGCTTGACGAAATCAACATTGAATAGTTTTACTTATTCATAAAGTAATAGATTATTCCCCAAACCACCGACGCAGTGCTTCCGTAGAGAATTACGGGTCCCGCAATGGTAAACATCTTGGCTCCAACACCGAGAACATATCCTTCGGACTTACTGTCTATTGCAGGCGACGCCACGGCATTTGCAAATCCGGTTATAGGCACCAGTGTTCCCGCGCCCGCATGTTTTGCAAGTTTTGAATACCAGCCGAGTCCCGTAAACAGGCATGAAAGAAATACGAGAGTCACCGGCGTTAAAATTTTGACGTTTTCCGCATTTACGCCGAGCGCCTTGCCGAGATCTGTTATCCCCTGACCGACGACGCATATAAGTCCGCCGACTATAAAAGCGCACACGCAGTCCTTCAGCAGATTTGATTTCGGAGAATTTTTTTCGGCGTATTTTCTGAACACCTCTTTTTCCTTTTCACTGTAAGAATGTTTATCCATTTTAATTTCCTTTCACCGCTTATTTTGCCGCAAATTACGGCATAACACAATGGAGTGAATATTTTGGTTTTTGCGAGCCTTATATTTTTATATTTATTTTTACCGTTAAATCTGATACTATACTTCATAATGCCCAAAGGCAAAGCAAGAAGTGCGGTTCTGATACTGTTTTCGCTGATTTTTTACGCCTGGGGCGAACCGATATGGGTATTTCTGCTTATTCTTACGGCTTTTTCGGACTATATTCATGCAAAGTCTATCGAAAAGCACCTCGGCACCGCGCGTGCCAAATTCTCGCTTACCCTTTCGGTGCTTACAGACATCGGCATTTTCATCGTATTCAAATATTCGGGCTTTATAATTTCAAACATTAACGCTTTAACCGGACTTTCTCTGTATGTTCCGCAGTTCAGGCTGCCTATCGGCATATCTTTTTACACTTTCCAGACGCTTACCTATGTTATAGACGTATACCGCGGCAAACAGACATCTCAAAAGAGTTTTTTCAAATATCTTTTATATCTTTCAATGTATTTTCAGCTTGTCGCAGGTCCCATTGTAAGATACGGCGACGTTGCCGAGAGCATTGAGCAGAGAAACGAAACTCTGAACAAGTTTTCTCACGGAATTTACCGCTTTACTCTCGGTCTTTCCAAAAAAGTTATAATTGCAAATGCTGCCGGAGTATTCGCAGACAAGTATATGAACGCCGACGCAGGTACTCTCTCCTGTGCTGCGGCATGGTTCGGCATTATAATGTACACGGTGCAGCTTTACTTTGACTTTTCGGGATATTCGGATATGGCAATAGGTTTAGGTCATATGTTCGGCTTTAAATTTCCCGAAAACTTCAACTATCCGTACATTTCAAAGTCGGTAAGCGAGTTCTGGAGGCGCTGGCACATAACCCTCGGCTCGTTCTTCCGCGATTACGTGTACATACCTCTCGGCGGAAACAGATTGCACGTTTACCGAAATCTGTTTATAGTATGGTTCCTGACGGGTTTCTGGCACGGCGCAAGCTGGAATTTCATAATCTGGGGACTTTACAACGGGTTATTTATCATGCTTGAGCGGCTTACCAAGCCCGTATTTGAAAAAATACCGTCGTTTTTCAGACACATATATCTGCTCATCATTGTCAACGTCGGATTTGTTTTCTTCAGATTTTCAAGCTTTTACGGCGCTGCCGATTATCTTAAAGTCATGTTTTCAGGCACATCGGCGCTTTACGATATGCAGACGGGATTTGAAATTCTCAACAACATATTCTGGATTGCTGCGGCGTTTTTATTCTGCACGCCCGTTATAAAATACATTGAAAAGCTTTACCGAAAGATGTGCGTTTCCGGAACTGTACTCTCATTATTTGCAGGCATTTCAAGATTGGTCTTGATCTTTACGCTGCTATTCGTCTGTACCTGTCATCTTGCGGGCAACAGTTTCAATCCGTTTCTGTATTTTCAGTTCTGATGTTTATATCAGGTTCATATATAGGTGTTAATATTTTATTAAATTACATATCGTGAGGAATTATCAATGGAAAAAAGAAAAGGTTTGAATACAAAAGGTCTTGACGCGCTGTTTTCCGCGCCGGATCTTGAAACAGCGGACAGTGCGGGAGTTTTGAATGTGCGCATTTCCGACATTGAGCCGGACAAAAATCAGCCGCGCAAAATTTTCACCGACGACGCACTGAAATCTCTCAGCGAATCAATAGAACGCCACGGTGTTCTTCAGCCGCTTGTGGTAAGAAAAGCAAACACCGATTCAGCGCTGCACGACGTTACAAAATACTCGATAATATCGGGAGAGCGCCGCTGGAGAGCTGCTAAAATGGCAGGTCTTACGGAAGTTCCCGTAGTCGTAAAGGACATATCCGACACGGACGCCGCCGCAATTATGCTTGTCGAGAACTTACAGAGAGAGGATCTCAATCCCGTCGAGCAGGCTCTCGGATTAAAGCGTCTTATTGACGAATTCGGTCTTACGCACGAACAGACAGCGGCAATAGTCGGAATTTCACGTCCCGCGCTTACAAACTCTCTGCGTCTGCTCACGCTTCCCGACGAGGTTCTCGATTCGCTTTCAAGCGGAGACATTACGGCCGGTCACGCGCGTGCGCTGTTATCCCTCGGAAATCAGGACGACATTCTCGACGCACTGCAATCTGTGGTCGGCAAAGGATTGTCGGTAAGAGAGACAGAATCGCTTGTAAAAAAACTGCTTTCGGAAAAAGACAAAAAGCAATCTCAGACTGCCGATATATCAAATCTTGACGACAAAAAGATATACATTGCAAAGCTTGAAGAAAAGATTTCTTCAAAGTTCGGCAGAAAAGCAAAGCTTGTCAACAACAAAAGATCTCCCGACAAGGGCGTTCTTGAAATTGAATATTACAGCAAAGAGGATCTTGAGGCGCTGCTTAAAAATCTTTGCGGAAACGATATTTTTGCCGAATAAGAGGATAACGGAGGAAAAATGTCTGACGGACTTATTACATTAAACGCTGCGGTATGGGCTATTTTTGCAGGAATTGTTCTGGCGGTCATTTATACCGCACTTCAGAAAAGCACGCTAAATCTATTCATAATGTCGCTGTACAAAAACGGCTGTTTTGACAGCACAAGCGCGAAAACTCTGGCACAGCTTGGTATTTCATCAAAATTCAGGCAGAAAATAGTTCTTTCCGCAGCCAAGACCCACACGGGACTTAACAGACTGATCGGCGCTTATACGAAGCGCGGCGTAAAAAACTTCGGAGAGCTGCCAAAATACTCTTACAGCGAAAACGACCTGTTTTTCATAGATGAAAGCAAGTCCGAAGAGGCAAAAACAAAGTACAGATTCAAAAAATCAAAACCTGTATATACGGTTCTTGTTATAATCGCTCTCGCTCTTGCTGCGGCTGTTTCATGCACGGTTATAACATGGCTTTCGGGATTCGCAAGCAACTCATTCAAAAACTTCGGAACGTCTGTTTCGGATAAGCAGGTATCCGGCAATACGCAGTCGGGCAAAAACGGCGAAAGCGCTGAAGATCCCGACAGTGCTGACGAAACGGACAACAGCGATAACATTCGGGACGATATTGAGTCTGCTCAGGGTGATATTTCTGACGGTAAAGAAAATCAGACCGGCGGCGAAAATGAAACGTCTGATTCGGACGCCGGTTCTTCGGGCGGCGCCGTAATTCCTAAACCCAATCCCACAATACCTCAGCCGAATATAAATTAAAATCATTCTTTAGGAGGAATCATAAATGTCGGCAAGATCAAAAAACCGCACCAATCCCCTGCTTTGGGTAATACTTGTAACGCTTATTTTTCTCGCTGCCGCGGGAATTATAATCTATTCTCTCGGATACCGCTACGTCAAAGAGGACAATGTTAAGTTCTCTGGCTGGACTGTAAACGGTCAGCCAACAAACGGAAAGCTCAGCTATTCAGACGGTACAAAAGGCAAGCTGAAAAAAGACAAGGACAGCGCAAACGGAAAAATCACATATTCAAACGGCGACGTTTACGAAGGTCAGCTTGACGGCATCAACCGCACAGGCGCGGGCAAAATCACGTACAAATCCAGCGGAGACGTCTACACGGGCGACTTCAAGGACGATATAAGAACAGGACACGCGCTTATCGAATACGCGTCGGGCGATGTCTACGACGGAGAAGTTGAAAACGGCAGAATGAACGGTGTCGGCAAATACACTTTTTCGGACGGTTCATGGTACTACGGCGAATTTAAGGACAACATGAAAAACGGCGCAGGAGAATATCACTGGAACGACGGCTCATATTACTACGGAACATACGTAAACGACCGCCGCGACGGTACGGGAAACGTATCGGTAAATCTCTCGGACGGCTCGGTATATAACGGACGCTGCAAGCAGGTATTTGCAAACGGCGACGTATACGAAGGCGATTTTTCAGGCGACGCAAGAACAGGTACAGGCACTTACTCATGGGCAAACGGTGAAAAATACGAGGGCAGTTTTGTAAACGGAGTTCTTGAAGGCAACGGAACATATTACTTTGCCGGCGGAAACACATATACGGGACTGTTCAAGGACGGCACAATTGCCGAAACCGCACAGGACGGCGAGAACGGCACTGCCGACAATTCATCTAAGGAAAACACAGGCGCAAATGAGCAATAATTTTGAAAATACCGCGCCTTTATACCAAAGCAGCGGCGAAAAAGCCGTTTTTGAGGGAATAATCTCGATAGAGGCAGTAATCAATGCCGGAAAACGTGAAATTTTCAATATTTACTGCGACGCAGATAAGATAAAAAAACGTGACCGCAAAGCCATGCACTTTTTAAAGCTGCTGAAAGAGAAAAATTTGCCCTATACTATGCTCTCACGCGAAGAAATCGACGCCATTGCCAAACAGCACGGCATATCCGCATCTCACGGCGGTTTTATAGCGTTTACAGGTGTGCGGACATATACGGAATTTGAAGAATACCTTAACAGCTTGAAAAGTGCGCGGTCATATGCCGTATATCTCGACGGCGTTGAAGATCCGTTCAACTTCGGGTATTCGGTGAGAAATTTATTTGCATTCGGCGCGCACGGTTTTATAATTCCTAAACGCAACTGGCTTTCCGCGTCAGGTACTGTCTGCCGTTCTTCGGCAGGTGCAAGCGAGTTATCCGAGATTACAATCGCTCCCGATGACGACGAGGCGATGAAACTTATAAAGTCAAATGGCGTAAAAATCGTCTGTGCGGCGCTGTCGCAAAATTCCGTTCCGATAGGAGAATTTGAGCCGGAATATCCGTTTATACTTTTTATCGGCGGTGAAAAACGCGGTATTTCAAAGCTGTTTTACGAAAATTCAGACGCGGTCGTACACATTCCCTATTCAAATGAGAACGCTAAATATTCTCTGCCGACAGCCTCCGCCGCGGCGATTTTCGGAAGTTTTATTGCCTACAAAAAACAAAAGTGACGCACATTGTACATCACCCTGTCACTTACGTATTCTTTATGAGCTTGGGGTTTTTAACCCGGCTCATTTTTTTGCATATTCTGCCAAACAGATTGTCTTTAACGCGAACCCGATTTTGAAAACCTATTTCTTCTTTTGTGATTTAAAACTTCCGCGTATTCGCGGTAAGTAATACTTCCTTCTACATCAAACCGAATAGAATCATTTATGTCCATGATGTAGTCAAGATTTGCCACCGCAAAATATAAGTATCTGTCGCAATCCAACATTCTGACAAGCAAAAGACAGAATATTTCGGGAGTTAATTCAGTATTGGGCGCATCATAAAAGCGGTCGGATTCTCGGATAATTTCTTTACTCTTTGCAAATTCCCACAATTCGTTTTCATCAGCCGAAAAAATTCCGAGGCAGCGTGAAATAAATGCGGCACAGTTTTTTACAGTCGCAGTCTCAAGCGGTTCAAAAGTGTTTTTACCCGAATCTTTTCCGAAAATCACGTTGCTGAAGTAACCTGAGCATATATACCCGTGTCTTACACCGGGTTTGTCAACGACGAGTATGGGCGGAACTGCAAATTTTACATTGTCAAAAATTTCCACAGTACTGTTTCTTAATCCCGCAGTTCTCATAACAAATCTTAATGCCTGATATCTGTTTACATATTGCTCTGTGCAGTTATCATCACGTGAAAAAATCCGGAGCGTACGCAGGGTATTTCTGTTTTGGACATAGATTTTCTTCTCATGTACTCGTTTAATTACAACTGCGCCTGCGATAAGCAAGGCAATTAAAGCTAATGACAACATTAATATGCGGGCTTTGCGTTTTTCCATACGGTGCTGTCACTTCTTTCATAAGTAAAAGCTATATTTAAACAATTTCATAATAATTCTTTATATTACAATTTTATCATGGAGTCAAAAGTTTGTCAACAGCATTTTTTGTTTAAGTAAGGCATATATAAACAATAAAGCACCCCGAAAACCGCTATACAGTCCCCGGAGTGCAATATAATGCAGATTAATTAAATTTCAAAAACAACAGATTCGTGACAGGTAAATTTATCAAGTTTTACATTTACCGCACCGTCATTCTGAGTAAAGGCGAGTTCGCTGCGATCCGTTCCGCGGTAGACACGCTTTACCTTTTCGGGAAGCTTTATCGAAATTTCAATATCGTGAAGCTCAACAAGCTCCTCTATTACCTCGACGCCGTTTCCGCGCTTGATAGGCGACGCATAGACAAGATTTGCAACATATCTTGACTTTTCAGCCTGTTTATTCAGTGTCAAAAAGCCGGCAGACGGAAGATTTACAGATATCGTTTTATCATTTCCTATGAGCTTTTCAAGCGTCTGAATAATTGTTTCTTTTGCGATCATACAGCCTGTAACGGCGTATTCTTCAGCCATATCCCACGCTATATATGCTCCGTCTTTGCCGAATGTAATTCCGGGGCCTCTGTCATAGTCCACAAACGGCGCGTGTCTGTGAGAACAGAAATGCTCGGGAGTTCTGTTGAAGAACGGATCTCTTGCGTGTGCAAAGACCTCGGTACATTCGGGAGTTTTCTCGATGACATAAGACTTTGCATATATTACGAAAGACGACGACGGAAGTCCGAACGGTGAAAATTCGGGGCGGATATATGTAGGATTATATTCCGACTCGCCGGCATATTCAGCGCCGAAATCAAACAGGAATTCATCTTTTTCTGTACTTAATCCGGATTTTCCCGTACAGAGAAGTTTTCCGCCGTTTTTAAGGTATTTATCGAGCTTTTCTTTAAGTTCGGGCGTTATTCTTATATCGTCGGGAAGTACAAGCACCTTAAAACCGTCAAACGACGCGTTTTTATCAAGCAGGCTGTAAAGATAATTACCCTCATTGAGTACACGGCAGATACCGATGTCATGATTATTCCGCCAGGATTTCGAAGGTCCGATCGCATAGCTTTCCGACAGCAGAACACCTATATCGTACATCTGAACCGAATCAAGGCAGTATTCCTCAATCTTTTCACCATATTCATAAGCTTTTCCGATAAGCGAATATGTTGCCTCATCCATAAATCCGTAGGGGTGCATCTGATCGCCTATCGAGCACTTTGCTCCGAAAGACATTGAAAGCGCAACCTCATATATAAGCGCATTCGGGTGTTTAAAGCCGCCGAACTCACCCCATGTTGTATGGAATTTTCCGGTCATGCCGAGATATTCAAGTCCCAGGGTTGCAGCATACCTTGCCGAACGCGGAAAATGGTCATATCCCCAGCCGCCGGTAGGCAAGCTTTCAAGCTCAAGGTGCGTATTATAGAACGCCTCTTCGGGTCTGCGCGCGCTGATGTTGCTTCCGTTATGGAACACACGCGTGTTTTTATTTACGCTCTTTACGGCTGCGTTTGTTCTGTCGGCATACTTCTTAAATGTTTCAATAGAAAGGTCTACGAAATTCTGCGGATCGGACTGATCAAGTCCGCGCTGCTCGATTATTTTTCTGCAATAACGGCAGTAGCAGACTTTCGGTGAGGATATATCGAGAAATACGCCCTCGGGATTGAATTTGTGAACGACCTCTTCAATCTGGGAAACAAGCACGTCAAGGTACGGCGAATTATAGCAGATAAGCTTAAAACCGTCCATTGGCGGATATTTGACATATGTTTCTTCGGGCTTGGGTATTGCTCTGCATTCGGGGTGCTTTGTAAGATAATCTACATCGAATCCCGCGGAAATATATATCGGCGCATGAACGCCGATTTCGCGGCAGGCTTCAAGCTCAGCCGACAGCAGATCAAATCCGTGCAGTCCCGGATGCATTGTTCCGGTTTTTGACGGATAGTACATCATTCCGTGATGACATTTTGCAAACACCGTTATTGAATTTATATGTCCCTTTTTCAGACAATCCTGAAACTGCTTTTTATCAAATTTACTTCCGATATTATCTATCTTTTCCGAAGTGTGAAAGTCAAGATGAACCTGTCTTGAAGGCAAAACGCTCATAAATTTACCGCTCCTTACAGCTTAATTTTTAGTATATTTTAGCATATAAGAAGCGGTATTACAATGTGTTTTTTATTGTGAAATATGTGTTTTCCGTCATTTTTACGAAAGTACAAGACGCATTTTTACCATTGGAATATTTTCTTCGACATACTCATTTCCGCAGACATCAAATCCGAGCTTTTTATAAAACGGAACCGCATGCGTCTGCGCATTTACATAGAGCATTCGGACGTTTTCCGATTTTGCGATGCAAATAAGCTCCGTGAGCATGATCTTTCCGAGTCCTTCGCTGCGGTATTCGGGCAGAACAGCGATTTTTCCGAGAAGTCTTGCGTTTTTATTTTCCGTAAAAATCATACGCGAAGTTGAAACGGTCTTATTACCGTCATAGATATTTGCAATCCATGCCGTTTCGTCGTCCTTATCGCGCGACGAGCCGTAAATATAATTCTGTTCTTTGCCGAAAACAGCCTTTCTCACGGTCATTGCGTCCTTTATGAGCATACTCGCCTTGCCTGTTTCGAGAAACAGAATTTTATCGGAGCTTTTGCCGGTCACAGACTTATATTTTTCCTCCGACATTCTCTCAAGGCAAAGCGGCCGCGTGAACTCATTGTCAAATGTCTTTATCTGTGTGCGGATAAGCTCACGTTTTTCACGTGTTATCTTTGTAGTCCTGACAGCACGGATAAGCAGATTTTTAGGTGATATTTCCGCGTCCACAAATTCCAGTATATCCGTCTTATATCCGAGCGACGTAAGAATTTTACAGCGCAGCGCGTCGGTTGACAGTGCGCAGAAACGCTCCTTTAGAAGTCCGTAGTCCGAAAGCAGCGAAAAGTTTTGAGTTTTCATAACGGAATTCATTTCATGCTGACAGCATGGGGCTGAAAAAATATAATCCGCCTGCCAGAGATATGCGTTGAACAGCGCGTAGTCCGTTGCAATGTCGCAGGCATGAAGTGCGATCACCATATCGACTTTATCATCGGGAATATAGTCTTTTACGTCCATGCAAAGGAATTTTACATTGTCCGAAATGCCGTACTTTTCCGAAAGCTTATTACAGTTTTCGATAACGTCGCTCTTTAAGTCAAGCCCGGTGATCTTTGCTTTTGCGCCGAGAATTTCCGTGATGTAATGATAAACCACAAATGTAAGATACGACTTTCCGCAGCCGAAATCGACAATATTGAAACATTCTCTTTTATCACCCGACACGGCGTCGTTAATTATCTCTGCAAATCGGCATATCTGACGGAATTTATCATATTTTGAACTTACGATTTTACCGTCATTTGATATAATTCCGAGTTCGTGCAGCACGGGCGGCGCGTTTTCAATGTCTATAATATAATTCTTTGCACGGTTATTGCCATTGTCGGCAGAACTCTTAACCTTTGCGGTATTCGCGGTTCTGTTATGAAGAAGTTTTCCTTTTGATGTAATTTTAAGTCCGTAAATATATTCCGGCGTAAAGATCTGAGCCTGACGAAAAGTATCCGTAAGCAAAGTTTCAAGTTCTGCACAAATTTCTTCGTGAGCTATGTTCTTATGAAAAGCCTGTTTTTGCGTAAAACTCTCGAACTGAAACATACGCCTGTTTTTGAGCACAACAGGTTTTACGGTACATTTCAAAACGCCTGCCGCGTCTTTTTTTCGCGGATCGGAAAGCGTGATTTTGATTATATCGAGTTTTGAAAGCTCCGAGAGCATTTTTGTGAGTTCCGTCATGGTCTTTCCTTACATTTCCGACGCTTCGTCAAGCGCTGTTTTTAGTGCGTTTTTTGCGGCAAGTTTTCGTATAAACGCTCTGTCGGGTTTATTATGCTGTGCAAGCAAAAGCTTTTTTGCATACGTCTTTTTCGCCGTGCTTACGCCGAGCCAGACAAGTCCGACGGGTTTACCGGGCACTGCTCCTCCGGGACCTGCAAGCCCCGTAAGAGAAAGCGCAATATCCGCGCCCGAAAGTTTTCTTACGCCGTCTGCCATTTCGCAGGCAGTCTGTTCAGAAACCGCGCCGTACTTTTCGAGTGTTTCGGGTTTTACGCCGAGAAGTTTGATCTTTGCCTCATTTGCATACGTACATACGCCGTATCCGAACACCTCGCTTGAACCCGGAACGTCGGTTATCATGGACGACAGAAGTCCTCCCGTACAAGATTCAGCACAGGCTGCGGAAAGTTTTTTTTCACGCAGCTTTTCGACAAGCGTATACTGAAGTCCGCCGCTGTCAACGCCGTAAACACAGTTTCCGAGTGTGTCCGAAATCTTCTTGACAACGTCATTTACAAGTTCATGAGCCATTTCAGGGTTTTCGGCGCTCGCCGTAACGCGCAGACGCACTTCCCCATCGTCTATATACGGAGCTACCGTCGGGTTTGTAAAGCTTTGCATCATTTCATGCAGTTTCTGATCTACGCTCGACTCACCCATACCGAAAATGTTGATATTAGAAGAATAAAGCACATGATCGGTATACTTTGAAAGATACGGCATTATCTGCTCATCAAGCATAGGTTTCATTTCGCGAGGAGGTCCCGGCATCATTACAACGGTTTTGCCGTTCTTTTCAATACAAAGTCCCGGCGCTGTACCGTGGTTATTAAGGAAAACCTTTGCGCCTTCGGGAACAAGTGCCTGGAGCAGATTATTTTCCGTCATAACGCGTCCCGAACGCTCAAAATAGTCTTTCAGCGCCTTTACAATGTTTTCATCGGTTACAAGTTCAAGAATCATAGTATCTGCGCAGACTTTTTTTGTTATGTCATCATACGTCGGGCCGAGTCCGCCTGTGGTTACGACTATATCGTTTCTTTCAAGTGCCGTTTTAAAACATTGTTCAAGGCGTTTTGAATTATCTCCGCAGACGGTATGATGCAGCACATCTATGCCGTGATAAGACAACACCTTTGAAATATAAGCGGCATTTGTATTAACTATATCTCCTATAAGCAGTTCTGTTCCTACGCAGAGAATTTCGGCGGTCAATCTGATGCACCCTCTTTATATAAGTATAAAATTATTCGGTTATTTCTTTTCTCGATCTGAATGCGCGTTCAAGCAGCCCTTCCACATCGAGTTTCTGTTCTTCGGCTAGTATATTTTCGAGTACAGGGTTAGTTACGGGGTGCTTGGGTGTAAACACCGTGCAGCAGTCCTCATACGGCAGTATGGAAATATCAAATGTGCCGATCTTACGGGATATTTTGACTATATCCTCTTTATCCATTGCGATAAGCGGTCTGTATACAGGGAGCGTCGAAACGGCAAGATCAGTCACGCAGAGCGCGCCCATGGTCTGGCTTGCAACCTGTCCGAGGCTTTCACCGGTAATTACGGCGCGGCACTTGAAATGTTGCGCCGTCATCTCGGCAAGTTTCATCATAAATCTGCGCAAGATAAGCGTAAAGTATTCCTCTCGGCAGTTTTTCTTGATTTGTTCCTGTATTTCGGTAACGCTTATAACTTCAAGTCTGACTTTGCCGCAGTATTCCTCCATAGCGCCTGCAAGTTCGGCTACCTTTTCGAGAGCCTGCGTGCTTGTATAAGGATAGCTTTCAAAGTGCAGCGCCTCAAGCGTTACGCCGCGCTTTGCGCACATATATCCCGCAACGGGGCTGTCAATACCGCCCGACAGCAGAAGAAGTCCCTTTCCTGCACTTCCGAGAGGCATACCGCCTGCGCCTTCAAATGTCTTATGATGAATATATGCGTACTCGCTTCTTATCTCAACCCTTACGGTTTTCTGCGGCTGTTTTACATCAACCGCAAGTTTCGGACACGCCGAAAGTATCGCGCCGCCGCACTCGGCAGCAATTTCAGGAGATTTAAGCGGAAATTTCTTATCCGAACGCTTTGCCTCCACCTTGAAAGTGTCATGCTTTTTAAGCTCGCCTACTGAATAGTCAACCACAGCTTTCTTTATTTTCTCCATATCCTTTTCGACGCGCAGCGCACGGCTTACACCGGTTATTCCGAATACTCTCGTACACTGTATGAGCGCTTTGTCGAAGTTATCCGCAGCATCTGTATCGAGCGGAGTGACATAAAGCACGGACTGTATGCTCTCGACCTTGTATTTTCCGAGCTTTTTGAGCCTTGACACGGCGTCCTTTATCATTATACCCTCAAAATACTGGCGGTTAAGTCCTTTAAGGACGACCTCGCCGAATTTTAAGAGCAGAACTTCATTAAAACTGTTTTCCATTTTTACACATTCACACTTTCATCTTTATTTTTCATTGCGTTATCTATTTTCTCATTTACGTAATCCGTAAAAACCTTATCGGGTTCAAATTTCATCATGGATTTTTTGCCGTTGAATTCAAAAAAGTACACGCTGTACTGCTTTGGGGAAAGATTTTTTGCATAGTTTACGTTAAAATTTGTTTTTGGGTATTTTCCCTTTTGGCTCAGATATTCTTCCGAGCTTATAACACGGCTCAATGACGCCTCATAATCAAGGCTGCACACGCAAAGGCTCTTTTTCCCCGTTACCTTATAGACCTTTAACGACCTATCCGCAGCCTCGTAAACATAATCACTGCCGACATACTTCATATACATTTCAACGCTGACAACCGCAAGAACAAGCGCCGTTATCTGATAGACAAAAGCAAATCTCGGAACATAGCCCGACACAAGAAACAGAACTACCGCGGTTATTGCGCCTATAAAGCATATATTTTTCGCCGTCTTTGAATTTGAGACAGGTCTGTAGGTCATAACTTTTCCTCCGTATCTATGATTTTAAAGTCTATATTCTGCGGTGTCAGATCAATGACTCCGTATGTTCCTCCCGAACCGTCACGCGGACGCGAAATACTGCCGGGGTTGAAATAGTATACTCCGTTCTTTTGCTCAAAGTGCGCTATATGCGTGTGTCCGTAAAGCACAACGTCGTATTTATTGCGTGCGGCATCGTATTCAAGTCCGAAAAGCTCTCCGCTTTTTACGCCTTTAAGGTGTCCGTGCGTAAGATAAAAGCGCTTATTTTCAAGCGTTACGCTGTATTCGACGGGGGCACCGGACGCAAGTCCGAAAACGTCGCAGTTTCCTTTGACATACAAAAATGCAATCTGAGGATACATATTTCTGATTTCCTGTATATCCGAAACATTATCTCCGAGATGTATAACAAGGTCGGCAGTCATTCTCGAACGCGATATAATGTCCTGCATTTTACCGATACTGCCGTGTGAATCGGAAAAAACAAAAATTTTCACTCTATATCCTCCAAAATAATATCATTACGGTAACATTTGAGACGCTTTAAGCATATTATAGACTAAAAGCACAAGAAAGGATCGGCTGATATGATATGAATCAACAAAACAACATTGACGAGCTGTTGAAGCTTGATGACGAAGAACTGAAAAAGCGCATAACCGCAGCCGCAGTCGCTGCCGGCGCAGACAGCAAAAAAATACTTTCGGCGCTATCGGATATGCAGACATTAAGGCGGCTTGCGTCGGGACTGTCGCAAGAGCAGATAAACTCTCTTTTAAACACTTTCGGCGCAGAAAACGCGAAAAAAATCGCGGCTGAACTGAACAATTCAAAACCCGAGAGGTGACTGATATGGAAAACTCCGGCGATATTCTCTCGTCGCTGCTCCAAAATCCCGAAACCTTAAATCTCATTGCAGGAATAGCAAAGAGCCTTTTATCGGCAAATCCAAGCGCGGCAAAAAATGATGAAAATCCGTCGTCCGCCGCTCAAAGCAACCATCAAACCGAAAACACGGTTCAGGAAACCGCAAGAAACACGGACAACATGGATTTTTCAGAAGAAAACTCCGTATCGGACAACTCTGGCGCAAATCAAAGCGCAGGCGGAAATCCCGAGGCGTTAAACGCCGCTGTAAACGCCATAAAAATGTTAGGCGGCAGCAACGGGCATGCTCCGTCACAAAGCAAAGCTGCGGTTCCCACGATAAATGCAAGCGCAGTTATTGACGCGCCGGAGGCTCACAACAGTTTCGACGAACGTGCAAATCTCCTGCGCTCAATAAAACCTTATTTAAAGGACGACCGTCAGCAAAAAGTTGACAGTCTTGTAAAAGCCCTGAACATTGCAAAGCTTATAAACAGCTACACGGGTTCTTCGGGGCTGTTGGGCAAATAAGCCGCACAACAATTAATGCAAAAGGAGCGATCTTATGTACTCAAAAGAATGTGCGCCATCATCTCAATGTGCGAAAAATGCAAATGTTCCGGTTCAAAGCTTTGACGCAGGGCCGTCTCTTGAAGAATTTGCGCGAAGAAATGCCGCAGAACAGACAAGAGTCATAGGTACGCAGTACGCCGTGCCGAATCAGAGTGAAAGTTCGCAAAACGCTCCCGCACAGGACTGCAAGACCGAGCAAAAAGCGCTCGAATGTACAGGGTGCAAAAGCACGGAAAGATGCGGCAATTCCAAAAAGATACTCGGAAACATTGAAGCAGACGATCTGCTTTTGCTTCTGCTTATATTTCTCATGATATGCGACAAAGACGCAAACAGCGATTTTGTAATTCCGATACTTCTTGCGGTACTGCTGCTGTTCTGACAAAAGCTTTATTCTGTCAGAGAAAGTGTTTCAAGCAGGTATACAAGGCTGTCATTTTCGTAACACTCGGCTCTTACAACTACGCCGTAATCGAGTGACAGCCAGTATTTCTGCGTTCTTTTATATTTTTCATCGGATTTTTCAAAGGTTATCTGCATAACCGTTCCGTAAGAGCTGTATGCGACTGAATAGGATGACTCGTCAAACTGAGAGCTTAAATTTCCGTCAAGGAAATCGGCGTGCGTCATTATTACTCCGCTCTCCTGTTCGGCACTTATGCTGCCGTCTGGAAATTCAGACCAAGTTTCGTTGCCGTCGGATGAAATATTCGTAACCCTTACGCCTTTTTCAAGCTGCTCTATTCGTTTAAAGAGCGTACCCGCCTCATCATACAGAGAGATGCTTGTAAGTGCGTCGGTTCTGCGTATCACGGCTTTTCGTCTAATGCTTTGGGAATTTCCCGCAAAAACGGTATACTGTGCCTCTTGGTAATAATCGTCGGCAAGCGTTACGCTTTCGAGAAGAGATTTCACATTTTCGGGTGTAAGCGATACCTTTACGGTAACATCTTCACCGCTTTTTCCGTCGGACAGGCTCTGATAAATCTTTCCGTCGTCATGCGGAAGGACGTTTACCTGACGTTCGGGCAACCCGAAAAGCTCTCTGAAAAAATCGGAAAAGCTGAAAACGCCTATTTTATTCAGACCGAAAACTATTCCGCACAGCAGCAAAACCACGACAAGGAAGTTAAGCGCGCCGAAAAGCATATTTTTCAACTTATCCATAAATGACACCTTTTATTAAGAGCGTTGTTATTACTTATTGTTCGTTTCGGTATTCTTTGCCGCAGCAGGATCATTCTCCTTTTTCTCGGAGGAATAAAGCATATTAAGATAGAGTATTACAAGCGCCACGGCAATTACGGCAAGTCCGCCGTAAAAGTTACCGATCGATATGAGAATCGCGGAGATGCCGGAAATGCCGCTTACGGCATAGAGTATGAGCACTGCGTGTTTCTGGTCAAAGCCGCGGTCTATAAGTCTGTGGTGAAGATGTCCGCGGTCGGCGGTAAACGGGCTTTGTCCGTGAAGTATTCTTCTTGTAAATGCGAAAGCCGTATCGACAATAGGCAGCGCAAATATAAGAAACGGCACCCAGAGAGATACGATAGCATTGAATTTAAAGCAGCCGAGTATCGAAAGCACCGACATTGTATATCCTAAGAACAAAGCTCCTGTATCGCCCATGAATATCTTTGCGGGATTGAAATTGAACGGCAGAAATCCCATGCACGAGCCTGCGAGAATAGCTATCATCATTATTACGTTTACGGGAGTATAGGTATGCAGCAGCGATATAAACAGCGTAACGGACGCTATTGTGGAAACGCCGCAGGAAAGTCCGTCAAGTCCGTCGATAAGGTTAATGGCGTTGGTAAGCGCAACTATCCATATAACCGAAACAACGCCGGAAAAAGGTCCGAAATCAATCGTCGTTCCGAAAAATGTCAGATGATCCATTGATATGCCAGAAAGCACGGCTATAACTGCAGCAACTATCTGCAAAAACAGCTTTAAAAATGCGTTCATATCGTATTTATCGTCGATAATTCCCGTAACTACGATAAATACCGCGCCCAAAAGCATTCCTATTACACGCTTATCTATTTCGCAGAAAATAAGCGTCGTAACCACAAACGCAAGGAATATTGCAAGTCCGCCCATAAGCGGCATTTCTTTAGTATGCATACGGCGGTTATCTTTGGGTATATCCGTAACTTTAAGTCTGTACGCGAGAGTTCTTATAACGGGCGTGAGCGATACCGATATGCAAAATGCGCACACTACGGCTATCGCTATATACAAATACTGATTCATAAGAATATCCTTTCAGGTAAAATTCTAAACTTATATTTATCTTCCTTGCTGATAAAAGCCGACTTTTCTGTAAACCTTTGAAAGAGTTTTTGATGCGACATACGAAGCTTTCATAGCTCCGTCTTTCATTATGCTCTCAAGGTACGCCTTATCCTTTACGAGCTTTGCGTACTCGGTTCTGACATTTTCCAGTCCGTCCGCGCACACCTCGCCCACGGCTGCCTTGAAATCGCCGTAGCCCTTGCCGTCGAATTCGCGCTCTATCTCATCGTAATCTTTACCGGTAAACGCGCTGTAAATCGACATAAGGTTATTTATACCGTCTTTACCTTCGGCAAATTTCACGACGGCGTCGGAATCCGTAACGGCACGTTTGATTTTACGTATGGTGTCGTCGCGCGTTTCGATTATTGCGACATAAGACGCGGGATTGGGATCGGACTTACTCATCTTCTTTGTCGGATCGGTAAGCGAATAAATTTTCTTTCCCGTAGGCGGTATAAAAGGTTCGGGGATTGTAAAGGTATCTCCGTAAACGCCGTTGAAACGTCCGGCAATATCGCGCGTAAGCTCAACGTGCTGCTTCTGGTCTATTCCGACGGGAACAAGGTCTGTCTGATAAAGCAGTATGTCGGCAGCCATTAGCACGGGATATGTAAAGAGTCCCGCGTTTATATTATCGGAATGTTTCTGCGACTTATCCTTAAACTGCGTCATTCTCGAAAGCTCGCCGAACATTGTATTACAGCCGAGAACCCACGAAAGCTCAGCGTGTGCCGGAACATGGCTCTGCACAAACATTACGCTCTTTTCGGGGTCTATGCCGCAGGCAATATACAGCGCAAGTCCTTCAAGCGTTCTTTTTCTGAGTTCCGCAGGAGTCTGTCTTACGGTTATCGCATGAAGATCGACAACGCAGTAAAAGCACTCGTATCCTTCCTGAAGTCCCACCCAGTTTTTGATTGCTCCGAGATAGTTTCCGAGAGTCAGGATACCGCTGGGCTGAACACCCGAAAATATCCTTTTCTTTTTCTGAGGCTCGGTATTTATATTGTTATTATCCATTTTCTTCTCCGCAAATTACATATTTTTCATTACGTCGGCAAGTATTCCGACACCCTTGATTATCTGATCCTTGGTAGGCATGGAATAGTTCATTCTGAACGAATGGGAAACCATGCCTGTATCGGGCAGGAACGTAGCGCCCGGAACTACCGCAACTTCGGCGGCAACGGTTTTCTTGATAAACTCATTCATATCCACGCTGTCCGGCATTGTCACCCAAAGGAACAATCCGCCTTCGGGACGGGTATATTTTACATTTTCGGGGAATTTTGCATCCATTTCGGAAAGCATTGTCATGCAGTTATCGCGGTAGAGTTTCTTAATGCCTGCAATATGGTCGTCAAGCCCATATTCCGAAATAAATCTCGAACAGAGCATCTGGAAAAACAGGTTTGTATGAACGTCGTTTGTCTGCTTGACAACTACGATCTTCTGAATAAGATCCTTATGTCCGCAAAGGAAGCCGACGCGCATACCTGCGGAAAGAATTTTTGAGAAAGAACCGCAGTAAATTACTATACCCTCATCGTCCATGCTCTTTATGGTAGGTATATCGGTTCCGGCAAATCTGAGTTCGCCGTAAGGATTGTCCTCAAGTATCGGCACATTATACTTCTTTGCAACCGCGAGCACGGCTTTTCTCTTTTCGAGAGACATTGTTATGCCTGCCGGATTCTGGAAAGTCGGGATAAGATATATAAGCTTTACTTTTTTATCGGTTTTAAGCAGAGTTTCGAGTTCTTCGGGATCAATGCCGTCGTCTCCGACGTCGAGTCCCTTTAAGTTTACGCCGTAGGAACGAAAAGCGTTGAGCGCGCCGATAAAGCTCGGATTTTCACATACGACAGTATCGCCCTCATTGCACAGAACCTTACAGGTAAGGTCTATTCCCTGCTGACCGCCCGAAACTATTATTGTTTCATCAAAGTCGCGCCCGGTATTGAATTTTGATTTCAATCTCTCCGCAACCTGTTCGCGAAGAGGCGTATATCCCTCGGTAATCCCGTACTGGAGCGAGGAGGCCGCGCTTTCCTCAAATATTTTATCGGCAAGCACTTTAAGCTTTTCAACCGGAAACGAAAGCGGCGACGGATTTCCGGCAGCAAAGGATATTACATTCGGGTTTGTAAGCGATTTGAATATTTCTCTTATGGCAGACGGCTTTAACGACTGCACTCTGTTTGAAAAGTTGAATTCCATGATGCGTTCTCCTTAGTATTCTCACAGTTCCGTCAAGCAAAACGGCACAGTTATACATTTTCTTGTAATTATAACATATAATTATAAGTTTAGCAACAGTAAAAAATGAATTTATATGTTTATGTTATGCCGCAAGGTAATTATGCACAAAGAAATGTGCAAATTAATATTATTTTTTTATAAATATAGTGTTGACAAACACAAACTGGCGTGTTATAATGTAGTCACTTTAGTACAGTAAATCGCTAAACAAGCAAAGGAGTAAAGAATTATGAAAAAAATACTTGCAATCATGCTCGCAGCGCTCATGTGCCTTACATTTGCAGCCTGCAAAAAGAACGAAGCTTCAAACGACGACAAGGACAATCAGGTAAATGTAAACACAGGCGACGAAAACAAAGATGCTGCCGACGACACCGAAAAGACCGATTCCGACTATGAATACGTAAAGAGCAAGGGCAAGCTCGTTGTAGGCGTTACCGATTTTGAGCCTATGGATTACAGAGACGCCGACGGCAACTGGATAGGCTTTGACGCAGACATGGCTAAGGCTTTTGCAGAAAAGCTCGGCGTTGACGTTGAATTTGTTGAGATTGAATGGGACAACAAGATACTTGAACTCAACAGCAAGACAATCGACTGCGTATGGAACGGCATGACGCTCACCGAAGAGGCGCTTTCCTCGATGGAATGTTCCGACGCTTACTGCAACAACCAGCAGGTAGTCGTAGTTCCCGCAGACAAGGCTGAGAATTACAAGACTGCGGAAGATTGCAAAGACCTTGTTTTTGCGGTTGAATCGGGCTCCGCAGGAAACGAAATGGCAGACCAGTACGGCTTTGAATACACTGCCGTAAAGGATCAGACCACTGCCGTTATGGAGGCTGCCGCAGGTACAAGCGACGCCGCTATAATCGACTCTCTCATGGCTGCGGCTATGGTAGGCGAAGGCACAGGCTACGAAAATCTTACATACACCGTCGGTCTTAACAGCGAAGAATACGGCGTAGGTTTCAGAAAGGGTTCTGATCTTACCGCACTTCTCAACGCTTTCTTTGCAGACAGCAAGGCAGACGGCTCAATGGAAGCTCTTGCAGAGACTTACGGCGTTCAGGCCGCTCTCATAAAGTAAGAAAGCAAAGCATATAAAAGCATTACGGGACAGGGAGCCTATGTGCTCTCTGTTTTCTCGCAGTACAAACAAAAAACCGTATAAAGGAAAGTTTTATGCCGTATACAGAATTTTTTGAAAGCTTTACCGCTTTCTTCCAAAAAATAGCCGAGCAGTTCCCTATCGTTTTTCCGGCAATCAATTCGGGTTTTGTGCAAACCTTAAAGCTGTTCTTTGTAACGCTTATAGGCGCGCTTCCTCTCGGTCTTATAATTTCCTTCGGCTCGATGTCGCGTTTTAAACCGCTGTCAGGTCTTACTAAGATCATTGTATGGATCGTGCGCGGCTCGCCTTTGATGATTCAGCTGTTGATAATCTACTATTTTCCGGGACTTGTACTTAAAAATCAGATCTGGGGCAGCGGCGAGCAAGGAAGATTTGTTGCGGCGTCTGTTGCTTTCATTATAAACTATGCCTGCTATTTTTCGGAAATATACCGCGGAGGCATACAGGGCGTTCCTCTCGGTCAGACCGAGGCGGGACAGGTTCTCGGAATGTCGAAATCGCAGATCTTCTTTCATGTGACATTTCTTCAGATGATAAAGAGAATCGTGCCGCCTATGTCAAACGAAATTATTACGCTTGTAAAGGACACGTCTCTTGCTCGTATTATAGCACTTCAGGAAATAATATGGGCAGGACAGGCGTTCATGAAGAGTTCGCACGGTATCAGCGGTCAGATATGGCCGTTATTCTTCACGGTGGTATACTATCTTGTATTCAACGGTCTGCTTACGGTGCTGTTCGGAAAAATCGAGAAAAAATTAAGTTATTTCAGGAGCTGAACCATGGCTATTTTAGAAGTAAAGAACTTAGAGAAAAATTTCGGCAAGACCGAGGTTTTAAAAGGCATAAATTTCAGCGTTGAAAAAGGCGAAGTGCTTGCGCTTATCGGTTCGTCCGGCAGCGGAAAAACCACGCTCATGCGCTGTCTTAACTTTCTCGAACGCCCAGACAAAGGTACGATCAGCGTTGCCGGCAGCGTTATATTCGACGCCGACAGCAAAGAAAAGATTTCCGAAAAGCAGATACGCACAAACAGGCTTCATTTCGGACTTGTTTTCCAGTCCTTCAATCTCTTCCCTCAGTATACGGTTATGAAAAATCTGACGCTTGCAAGAGAGCTGCTTGAAAAGCAAAAACCGAACGGCATGAGCAAAAGTCAGATCAACGATATGGCAAGCGATCTTTTAAAGAAAGTCGGTCTTTCGGAAAAAGCTGATTTCTATCCCTGCAATCTTTCGGGCGGACAGCAGCAGCGTGTTGCAATAGCGCGTGCGCTTGTAATGCAGCCTGACATTCTCTGCTTTGACGAGCCGACAAGTGCGCTTGATCCCGAGCTTACGGGCGAGGTTCTTAAAGTTATCAGAGAACTTAAAGACACCAACACCACAATGATAATAGTAACGCACGAGATGAACTTTGCAAAGAGCGTTTCGGACAAGGTTATTTTCCTTTCAGACGGAATTATTGAGGAAGAAGGAACTCCGGAACAGATATTTGAGCATCCGTCAAGCCCCAAAACCAAAAACTTTCTTGCAAAATCACTCGAAAATATCTGAAAATCCAATCAAAACAATAGCAGACCGCACGGCAAATAAAGCTGCACGGTCTGTTCTTTTTACACTCGGTTTATTTCTTTGTAAGATACTTTCGCATATCCACGGCGCAAGCCGCAAGTATTATCAGTCCCTTTATAATATAGAGCATATTTGCCGACACGGACAAGAAATTGAGTCCGACGAATATTATCTGCAATAACAGCACTCCGACAACAATTCCGCTGATCTTACCGGTACCGCCGACAAAGGACACTCCGCCGATTACGCACGCGGCAATCGCGTCACATTCATAGTTAAGTCCCGTATTTGCGGAGCAGGATGCAATTCTCGCGCCTTCAAGAAATCCCGTAATGCCGTACATTATTCCGGCAAGCACAAAAACCGTAACTATTGTTGCAAACACATTAATTCCCGACACATTCGCGGCTTCCTCGTTTGAACCTACGGCAAACATATTTTTTCCGAAAGGCGTTTTATTCCATATAACCCACATCAGCACCGTTATTATAATTGAATACAGCACATATCTCGGTACTGCCACATTCCTTACGGTAAACAACGTTCCGCGCACAAACTCGAGATACCTGTTATCAAGTCCCGACAGCGTCTGACCGTTATTTGTGCCTATCATGAGATACATGAGCACAGCACCGAACACTATAAGCTGTGTCGAGAGCGTAACAATAAACGGGTGAAGCTTGAATTTTGCAACGAAAAAGCCGTTTACAAGTCCTATAAGCGCGCCGACGGCTATCACCGCGAGCAGAACGACCCACAGAGGAAAAGGCTTGATACCAGGAAACATTTTACTGGGATATGTCGTTATCTGGAGCATTGACGCGGCAATACAAGCCGTAAGTCCGACTGCGCGTCCTGCCGAAATATCTGTGCCCGTAAGCACTATCGCACCGCCGATTCCGAGTGCTATCGGCAGTTTTGCGGCGGTCAATGATATTATATTAATTATCGACGAAAGAGACAGAAACGCCGGAACGCGTATTGCTATAAATATTATCGCAAGCACAATTATAATGTACATTGCGTTATTGAAAAGCAGATCGCTTACGGCCCTTTTTTTATCTGCGGCACTTTTTTGTCTGAACGCCGCAAGCTTTTGATTTTTCGGCTTTTCTTCCATACTGTTTTCGGGCATAGATGTCACTCCTTTTTTACTTTTTATGCAAATTTTGCGGCAAGCGCCATGATTTCTTCCTGTGTTGCGGTTTCGGGATCAACCTCTCCCGAAAGCTTTCCACCGGACATTACAATTATTCTGTCGCACACGCCTAAAAGCTCAGGCATTTCGGAGGACACCATGATAACTGTCTTTCCATCTTTTGCCATTTTTATTATAAGCTCATAAATTTCGTATTTCGCGCCGACGTCTATTCCTCTTGTCGGCTCATCAAGCAGCAATACTTCGGGTTCGGTCAGCAGCCAGCGTCCGAAAATCACTTTTTGCTGATTTCCTCCCGAAAGTGTTCCGATTTTTGTCTCCTGCGACGGCGTTTTGATATGCATTGACTTTATCGCCCAATCCGTCACGTCTTTCATCTTGCGTTTATTGAGAAAAGGGCCGCTTTTATACCGTTTAAGGCTTGAAACAGTAGTATTCTCACGGATATTCAGTATGCCGAAAATTCCGTTTGCACGCCGTTCTTCGGTAAGCAGCGCAAATCCGTTTGACACAGCCTTTTTAGCGCCGGAATTCACAATTTCATTACCGTACAGCCTTACCGTTCCGGATTTTTTTGCAGCAATGCCGTAAACGGTTTCAAGAAGTTCGGTTCTTCCCGAACCGTCCAGTCCTGCGATGCCGAGTATTTCTCCGCTCCTTGCACTGAAGGTGACGTCAGAAAGTTTTGAGTACATTCCGGAAAGATTATTTACTTCAAGCGACGTTTTGCCAAGTTTATTTTCCTTTTTCGGGTATCTGCTCGTAAGCTCTCTGCCGACCATGAGTTTGATTATATCCTCGGTTGAAAGCTCGCTTGCCGGCTTTGTGGCTATCCATGTTCCGTCGCGCATTATGGTTATATCGTCGGATATGCGCTTTATCTCCTCCATTTTATGAGAAATATATATGATGCCGCAGCCGCGTTTTTTTAACATATCTATTATCTCAAAAAGCCGTTGCGCCTCGGTATCCGTCAAAGAGGACGTAGGTTCGTCAAAAACTATTATCTTTGAATTATACGAAACAGCCTTTGCTATTTCCACCATCTGCCGTTTTGAAACCGAAAGCTTATTCATGACGGTTTTGGGATTTACGTTAATGCCGAGATCGGAAAAGATCTCCGAAGTTTTCTGATACATTTTGCTCTCGCTTGTGAAAGGCAGATATTTTGACACTCTCGGAAAGCGTCCGAGCCACATATTATCCATGACATTGCGCTTGAGTGCCTGATTAAGTTCCTGATGAACCATTGCGACGCCGTTTTCAAGTGCCTCCTTGGAATTTCTGAAATCCACTTCTCTGCCGTCAAGATAAATGTGCCCCGAGTCTTTTCTGTACACTCCGAAAAGACATTTCATAAGCGTGGATTTGCCTGCACCGTTTTCCCCCATAAGCGCATGGACGCTTCCGGCTCTTACATTTAACGAAACTTTATTTAATGCCTTTACACCGGGGAACGACTTTTCAATATCAGTCATTTTCAAGAGTGCCTCGCTTTTATCCGACACTGACATCACAACCTCTCCCTCAAAAATCAGCCTTATTCTCCCGTGTATGCGGAATACGGAATATTCACTCGCCATGTGCCGACGATATTTTCTTTATCCACACCCTCAAAAACGTAGCTGCCGTTGGCAAAATTATCAAGTATCGTTGTAATGGTCTGCGCCATGCCTTGTGCGTCCTGACGTATAGTACCTGCCATTGCGCCGTTTTTGATTGCGTCGCGTGCGGCGTCTGTTGCGTCAACTCCGAATACGGGAATTGTCTTTGCGCCGCTTTTATTATATCCCGCGCTTTGCAGCGAGCTTACAGCACCGAGTGCCATTTCGTCATTATTTGCTATTACAAGCTCTACCATGTTTTTATTGGATTCGCTGTACTGCGCCAATATTGTACTCATATAATTCGCGGCAGCAGCGGACGACCACAGTCCGTCCTGATCAACAAGGTAGGCATTTTTATTCGACGCGTCGTAAAATTCAAGAGGCGCAAGGTTATGTGCCGCAAGCACGCTGTTACAGTCCTCCACGCCGAAACGTGTGCGCGCTATTGCCTCCATATTGCCCTCCTGCCCTTTAAACATGACATAGCTGATTTTTCCGTCTTTATTGAGGTCAACCTCGTCAAAATGCTCCGCCAGGTACTCGCCTATCATCTGTCCCTGCATATGACCTGCCATTTCGTAGTCTGTTCCGACAAACACGCATTTTTCGTAATCCGTCACAACGCTTTCATCAACCGAACGGTTAAAGAATATTACAGGAATATCCGAATTCTTTGCAAGATTTACTATATTCTGTGCAGAGTCGTTTGAGCCGGTATCGACTACGTTGACTATGAGAGCGGACGCGCCCTTGGCGAGTGAGGTCTGTATCTGTTCGGTCTGGGTCGTCTGGTTTGCGTTTGCGTCGTAATCGTTATATTTATTGCCTCTTTGCGAAAGGAGCTTGTCCATTGCGCTTCTTACGCCCGAAATATAGGTGTCGCTGTAAGTATAGTAAAATACAGCAACCTCGCCGTCTTTTGAACCGTTATTATTTCCCGTTCCGGACGAGCAGGAACACATTCCGGCACATAACAGAACCACTGCAGCAAGTATGCAGATTTTTTTCATATTTTTCTCCTCCGAATGTAAAATTCGCGTATCTGCCGCACAAATACACGCACGGCAGAGTTTTTTCGCGTTATCTTCGGATTATATTCTGTGCGGATTAACGCCGTTTATGCATATTATAATATCGGTTTTTCCGTAAATTTGTGTTTGCGCACAGCATATACAAACATTATTTACAAGTTATTTTTCTAAGTTTGGGTGATTAAATATGAAAACGTGGTATACTTATATTATAAACAGACTTAAAGAGCTGTTTACAAGGAGGAAAAAAGCAATGGAATATACAATTACAAAGGACAATTTTGAAGAAAAAGTTTTAAACAACAAGAAAACCGTACTCATCGACTTCTGGGCAAGCTGGTGCGGCCCGTGCAAAATGCTATCGCCCATTGTGTCGGAGATTGCCGAAGAAAACAGCGATATTGACGTCGGAAAGATAAACGTTGACGAAGAAGCCGAGCTTTCTCTCGAATTCAGCATTATGTCAATACCTACGCTTATCGTTTTCAAGGACGGCAAAGCCGTTAAAAAGTCGATAGGACTTGTTTCAAAGCAAGAAATTCTTGAGCTTATAAAATAAGCTTATCGGCACAATGCCGGAGGACATTTTTATGAAGATACTTCTCAATCCCGACAAGGAAATAGTTAAAACCGTAAAGGAAGGACTCAAAGCCAAGGGCGGATACTGCCCGTGCAGAATTGCAAAAACCGAGGACAACAAATGTATGTGCAAGGAATTCCGCGATCAGATCAAAGACCCCGATTTTGAAGGATACTGCCACTGTATGCTTTACTACAAACAAAAGTAGTTTTTATATAAAGTATGCAAAACGGCAAATAATTAACAGAATATTATTGACTTTACCGGCAAAATAGTGTAATATATAAGTGAAATCAATAAACACTGTTTGTTGATGCAAATACTGCACAGGAGGAAAATTATTATGTTCAAAATCTTCGCAGGTCTCAAAGGCTCCGGCAAAACAAAGCATCTCATCGAAATGGTAAACTCCGCTCAGACGGCTACAACCGGAAATGTTGTCTGCATTGAACAGGGCACAAAGCTCATTCATGAAATAAATTATCACACCAGACTTATTGACACCACGGTTTACGGTGTTGACGACTGGGAAAAACTTTACGGCTTTATCTGCGGCATACTCGCTGCAAATTACGACGTAACGGACCTCTTTATAGACTCCGCTCTCAAAATCTGCAAGAACGACATGGAAGGCTTTGAAAAGTTTGCAACCACAGTTGTTCCCATGCTTGAGAAAGAAAACATCAACTTCACTCTTACGGCTTCCGTAGAAGTTGAAAAGATACCTGAATCTTTAAAGAAGTATCTTGCATAAGCAAATCAAAATTTAAAACTTTGGGACGGAATTTATTTCCGTCCTTTTTCTTTTTACACTTTTCAGCACAAATTTTCCGCTTATATTCGACATTTTCAAAGACAAAATAAAAACAGACCTCAAAAGGTCATAAAAATGTAATTTTACCGAAAGGAACAAAGAAAATGTCAAATAATATTTTTTCAAAGATAATACTTGCTTGTCTTGTAGCTCTGACAGTATTCTTATGCTCATGCAGAGCCGCAACAGATGTAAGAAACGGCGTCGCCGACGCAGGACGCGACCTTTATGATGCGGGACGCGATGTTGTACACGACGTTACAAGAGGCACAACGGCGTCAGGCGGTGCAACCTATTCAAAATACAGCAGAAACGGCACCGGCGAGGCAGGTTCTTACACCGGAAGAATTCCGAACGGCGCAGTCAACGGCGGTGATACTGTCGGAAACAGCGTAAACAACATTATGGGCAGAAACGCAGTCGGCGAAACCGACGGCATGACCGGAACTTCCACAAACGGTACCCGTAATTCTGCGGCTTACGGCACAAACGGTATAAACGCAGGAAATGCGGGCGGCAGCGTAAACCCCAACTACACGAGATAACATTAAAACACGTACAAAAAAGCAGACCTTGGTATTTTTCCTCGGTCTGCTGATATTTATTTAATTAGCTTTAATCAAAGCTTCTTTTCAAGGCGCTGTCTTATAGCCTTTATAAACTCAGTGGTATTTACGGCAGTGGTTCTAACGCCTTCCGCAAGGTTTACGAGATCCTTTGTCATAATTCCGTCGTTCAGCGTATCAATGCAAGCCTCTTCAAGCTTATCCGCAAAGTTTACAAGTTCGGGCAGGCTGTCGAGTTCTCCGCGCTTTCTCAAAGCTCCGCTCCATGCGTAAATGGTTGCCATAGGGTTTGTGGAGGTTTCCTCGCCCTTTAAATATCTGTAATAGTGGCGGGTTACAGTACCGTGAGCCGCCTCGTACTCATAATTTCCGTCGGGACTTACGAGAACGCTGGTCATCATTGCAAGAGAGCCGAACGCGGTGGAAACCATATCGCTCATAACATCGCCGTCATAGTTTTTGCAAGCCCAGATATATCCGCCCTCGCTTCTGATAACACGCGCAACAGCGTCGTCTATAAGCGTATAGAAATACTCTATTCCGAGCTTTTCAAACTGTTCTTTATACTCGTTCTCATATATTTCAGCAAATATATCCTTGAAAGTATGGTCATACTTCTTGCTTATGGTATCCTTGGTCGAAAACCACAGATCCTGTTTTGTATCTATTGCGTACTTAAAGCAGGAATGTGCGAACGCCTTTATCGAGCTGTCCTTGTTATACTGTCCCTGAACAACTCCGGGACACTCAAAATCGTATATGGTATTTCTTGTTTCATTGCCGTTCTTATCGGTGAAAACAAGCTCGGCTTTGCCTTCGGGCACTCTCATTTCAGTCGCCTTATATACATCGCCGTATGCGTGTCTTGCAATGGTTATCGGCTTTTTCCAGTTACGCACCGCAGGCTTTATACTGTCAATCAAAATCGGTGCGCGGAAAACGGTACCGTCAAGAATTGCGCGGATAGTGCCGTTAGGGCTTTTCCACATTTCTTTAAGCTTATATTCCTCAACGCGCTGCGCATTTGGCGTAATTGTCGCGCACTTGACCGCAACGCCGTACTTTTTTGTCGCATAGCTTGCGTCATATGTCACTTTATCGTCTGTCTTATCTCTTTCAGGAAGTCCGAGGTCATAATACTCGGTTTTCAGTTCGACGAAAGGCGTCAGCAGTTCGTCCTTTATCATCTTCCAGATAATTCTTGTCATTTCGTCGCCGTCCATCTCGACAAGCGGCGTTTTCATAAGTATTTTGCTCATTAAACTCACCCCGTTTTTCAGTTATTATGCTTTGCGTAATAGTTCATAAGGCAGCCGTCGAGGATTATTTCCTTTTCGTCGTCGGTAAGTCCTTTTACATACAGTTTACAGTCGGACACAGTGCCGTCTTTTCTTACTACCTTTGCGTCAAAATCTTCAGCCTTGCTCTCTACAAGCTTTCTTACATTGGGTACGAACACAAAGTCGCCCTCGTTATAATCGAACTTTTCGTCTTTATCGAGAGTAAACGGCAATATGCCCCAGTTTATACAGTTGCTTCTGTAACGCTTGGTCGCAAATTCATAGCAGATATTTGCAAATCCGCCGAGAACTTTCTGACACGACGCCGCCTGTTCTCTTGCCGATCCGTCGCCGGGCTTATTCGCAAACACGCATGAGCCGAACTGTGTATTTTTTGCAAGCTCATCTGCGTTTCCGAGTTTTGAAAGCACATTTTTAAGTTTATCCGAAACAATTCCTTGTCTTCTGTCGTTTTCGTCCTTACTTACATTCTTGCTGCGTGCAACATATTCGGGAACGCGTCTTGAAAGAGCAAATTCCGAAAGTCTTAGCGGATTGCTGCGGTAAGATGAAGTCTCACCCGATGGTATAAGCTCGTCCGTTGTGGTAACGGGATCTCTTATAACGGCGCAAAGTTCAACAAGCAGATTATCTGAAAGCTCGTACATTTTGGGCCAGTCGGTGATATTCGGACCGAGGATAAGTTCGGCGTCAGGATCAGCCTTGCCGTAGCCGTAATAGAGTCTGTGCTCGTACACAGTCTTATCGAAATGATATTCATGAGGCGTATAGTCGTAATCGACGTCTGTTGCGGCAGTGATTACACCGCCGTTTGCTGCGGTTGCGGCAATACTTCTCGCGTCCATAAGCGCAACTCCGCATATCTGTCCCTCGCCCGGCTTTGAACCTTCGCGGTTAGGAAAGTTTCTTGTTGTATGACGCAGCGAAAGTCCGTTATTTGCCGGAACATCGCCAGCACCGAAACATGGACCGCAGAACGACGGTTTTATAAGTGCGCCTGCTTCAAGCAGTTTTGAACTTGCGCCGATCTTTGTAAGTTCGAGGTTTACGGGAACGCTTGTCGGATAGACAGAAAGCGAAAAATATCCGTTTCCGGTAGACTTTCCGTCAAGTATTGCAGCTGCCTCGTCTATATTGTCGAAAAGTCCTCCGGCACAGCCTGCGATTATACCCTGGCTTGCGTAAACTTTTCCTTCCTTAACCTTTGAAACAAGGTCATATTTTGCGTTTTTGAACTTTTCGGCTGCCTCTGCCTCAACTCCTGCAAGTATTTCCTTTGCGTTTGCGTTGAATTCATGTATTGTATAGGCATTTGACGGGTGAAACGGAAGTGCAATCATGGATTCCGCTTTATCAAGGTCAACCGTGATCATACTGTCATAATAAGCGACATCTGCAGGTTTAAGCTCCTTATATGCGTCGGGACGCTTATGTGTTTCATAGAACTTCTTAACGGTATCATCTGTTTCCCATATCGACGAAAGGCAGGTGGTTTCGGTTGTCATTACGTCAATGCCGTTTCTGAAGTCGATAGGCAGCTCCTTTACGCCGGGACCTGCAAATTCAAGCACCTTATTCTTGACAAAGCCGTTTGCAAAGGTCGCCTTTACAAGTGCAAGCGCTATATCGTGAGGTCCTATACCTTTCTTGGGTTTTCCTGTAAGGTAAACAAGCACGACTTCGGGAGTTTTTACGTCATAAGTATTTTTAAGGAGCTGTTTTACAAGTTCCGGACCGCCCTCGCCCACACCCATTGTTCCGAGTGCGCCGTAACGTGTATGGCTGTCAGAACCGAGAATCATTCCGCCGCATTTTGCAAGCTCTTCTCTAGCATAGGAATGTATTACGCTCATATTTGCCGGGACATATATTCCGCCGTACTTTTTGGCAGCTGACAAACCGAAAACATGGTCGTCTTCATTTATTGTTCCGCCGACGGCGCAAAGGCTGTTATGGCAGTTTGTCATGGCATACGGCAAGGGAAATTCTTTAAGTCCGCTTGCGCGTGCGGTCTGTATTATTCCGACATATGTTATATCATGCGACACGAGTGCGTCGAACTTTATACGCATGAGATTTTCGTCCTTTGAGCTGTTATGCGCATTCATGACGGAATAGCAGATCGTTCCCTTTTTAGCCTCTTCTTTCGGAACGCCGCTGCTTTCTGCCGGAACGCCGTTTACGAGGTATATTCCCTCTTTTCTGAGCGTTATCATCAGTTTACCTCCACTAAAAAACATATATATAATTATACTAAAATTCGCTTTTACTGTCAATAGTCTCTTTGCACAAAGGGCAGCGCAAAACGTGTTAAATAACTGTAAGCAAAAAAAAATACGGGACACCGAAAATTACGATGCCCCGTTGCACTTTTTAAATTATTCTTCTGTTCCCTTATCGATATCTTTCAATATCTGCGCTATTTTTGCGCCGTGTTCCATACCGCCGTCATGAATAAAGACAAGTTCGGGAGTGTTTCTCAGATCCAGTCTTTCGGACAGTTCATGGCGTATAAAGCCGAGCGCCGATTTAAGTCCGTTCTTGACTTCCTTTTCATCTGCATTCATTGTACTGTAATAGACCTTACAATACTTGAGGTCGGCTGTGGTTTCGGTACGCGTCACGCTGATAAAGGCTTTGGATACTCTCGGATCTTTTACGTCCTTGAGTATATACATAAGCTCACGCGCAATTTCTTCGTTTACGCGGCTTGCGAAATGTGTGGGTTTCTTTTTCAAAGGCATAATTTACACCTCCGTTTTCCGACGTTTATATCCGTCAGATACTGCGTTTAACTTCTTCCATTATGAAAGCTTCGAGAATGTCGTTTTCCTTAATGTCATTGAATCTTTCAAGCGCGATACCGCATTCATAGCCCTGAGCTACTTCCTTTACGTCGTCCTTGAAACGTCTGAGAGATGCTATCTTATCTTCAAAGATAACCACGCCGTCGCGGACAACTCTTATCTGCGAAGAACGCAGAATCTTGCCGTCCTGAACATACGAACCAGCTACAAATCCGATACCCGGGACATGGATAGTCTTTCTTACCTGTGCGTGACCGAGAACGACCTCTTTGAATTCGGGATCGAGCATACCGTTTATAGCCGCGGTTATCTCTTCAATACACTCATAAATAACGCGGTAGGTTCTTATATCGACATTCTGAGCCTCTGCGGAATCCATAGCGTTCTTATCGGGTCTTACGTTAAATCCTACGATAATTGCATTGGACGCGGACGCGAGCATTACGTCGCTTTCGGTAATACCGCCTGTTGCGGAATGTATTACCTTGACTCTTACTTCGTCATTGGAGAGCTTTTCGAGAGACGCCTTGACTGCCTCGGCAGAACCTTGTACGTCAGCCTTTACGATAATCGCAAGATCCTTTACGCCCTCTGACATTCTGTCAAAGAGAGTATCAAGCGATACTTTAGCATTAGCCTTGAATACTTCTTCCTTAGCCCTTGCCTTTCTCTGTTCAACAAGCTCTTTAGCCATTCTCTCATCTGCAACGACTCTGAATTCGTCGCCGCCTTCGGGAGCCTCGGAAAGACCCGTAAGTTCAACGGGGACGGAAGGTCCGGCTTCCTTTACGGAACGTCCCGTATAGTCTGTCATTGCTCTTACGTGTCCGACAGCCGTACCTGCGATTACAACATCGCCTCTGTGGAGCGTTCCGCTCTGTACAAGGACTGTTGCGACAGGTCCTCTGCCCTTATCAAGCTTTGCCTCTATAACAATACCCTTTGCCGCACAGTTGGGATTTGCTTTGAGTTCTTTCATGTCTGCGACAAGAAGTACCATTTCAAGCAGTTCTTCAATACCCTGGCGTTTGAGTGCCGAGACAGGCACGCATATGGTATCGCCGCCCCACTCTTCGGGAATAAGGTCGTATGTTGTAAGGTTCTGCTTTACCGCCTCAATATTTGCGCCGGGTTTATCAATTTTATTTATAGCGACAATTACCGTTACTCCGGCAGCCTTTGCATGATTAATAGCCTCTATGGTCTGCGGCATGATACCGTCGTCTGCGGCTACGACAAGTATTGCTATATCGGTTGCCTGTGCGCCTCTTGCGCGCATTGCGGTGAACGCTTCATGACCGGGGGTATCGAGGAATGTAATATCGCGGTCGTTTATATGCACTCTGTATGCACCGATATGCTGCGTTATACCGCCCGCCTCTCCGGCAGTTACATTCGTGTGTCTGATTGCGTCAAGAAGTGAAGTCTTACCGTGGTCAACGTGTCCCATTACGCAGACAACAGGGCTTCTCGGCACAAGATTTTCGGCGGATTCTTCCTTTTCGTCCTCTGCGAACAGCTTATCTTCGATTGAAAGCACAACTTCCTTTTCGGCAGCTATTCCGAGTTCGTCTGCAAGCAGATATGCGGTATCGTAATCTACCATCTTATTTGCGCCGACTGCGTCCATACCGAGTCCCATTGCAAGGAGTTTCTTTATAACTTCGCCGGTTGTAATCTTGAGCTTTGCCGCAAGGTCGGAGATCATTATCTCTTCGGGCAGTGTTATCGGTCCCGTAAACTTCTTTACGGGTTCTGCGGGTGCGGAGTTCTTATTCTGCTTACCGCGTCTGTTTTTGCCGTTTGCCGCGGGCATAAAGTCACGGGCTGCGGCTTCGTTACGGTTAATTCTGCCGCCGACGCCCTTCTGAACACCGTTCTGCGGTTTTTTCTTGGCAGACTTGGGCGCTCTTTCGTTATTGAGTGCGTCCGGAACAAGGTTATCAAGTCTTTCATCGTACTTTGAGAGGTCGACCTCGCTTGTACGGATATCGACAACTACTTTTCCTTCGCTGTCAACGGCAGGAGCCGCGCCCTCTATTCTTGTACCTGCGTAACGGCTTCTTATATGTCCGTCCTTATCGAATACGGGTTTTAAGCTGGGCTGGCGAACCGACTGCGAATCCTCGTCCTTATCACGGTTCTGACCGTAGAAATTATTCTTCTGGAACTTAGGCTTTGACGGCGCTTTATTTGCTCCGGGCTGTTCGACGTTTACAAATCCGTCCTTGGTGAATTTGACATTTGTATACTTATCGAATTTATCGTTTTTATCAAACTTAGGGTAATGCTCGACAGGTCTGCCGTCCTGCTTTGCAAGCTGCGCACCCTCTTTTGAAATTTTGCTTATCTGCTTTTCAAGCTGGCGTTCAGAAAGCTGTCCGGGTGCGGCATTATTATTGCCGAATCTCGGATTAGCACCGAATCCCGTTCTCTGCTGCTGACCGAACGGAGGTTTTCTGTTGGGATCGAACGGTCTTCTCTGCTGGAACTGACCGTTATTATTTGCAGCTCCGATATTCTGGGAGTATCCGTCTCTTGACGGACGGTTCTGCGCAAATCCGCCGTTCTGAGCGTTCTGCTGCGTGCCGAAACGGTTATTCTGGAATCTGTCGGGACGGTCGTTCGGACGTCTGAAATCACCGCCGTTATTCTGAGGTCTGCGTTCGTCGGATACAGCAGTCTTTTTATCGGCAAATGCGGTCTTTTGAGTATTCTGAGAAACGTCCTGCGGCTTTATTTCACCTTTTTCGTTCTCTGACGATGGTTTTGCGGTTTCCGTTTCTGCCTTTACCGGCTGCGCAGGCTGCTTTTCTTCTATGATTTCAGCATTTTTTGTTTCAGCAGCAGGAGCCGCAGGCTCGGCATTTTCCTTAGCCGGTGCAGTTTCCGCCTTTTCAGGCTTTGCTTCTTTCTTCTCTGCTTTTTCGGCAGGCTTTGCAGGCTCGGGTTTCTTTGAAGAAAGGTATGCGCCGAGATCGTCTACCTTGCTGCCGAGCGTATAATGCTGAAGAATTATGTTGAGCTCTTCATGTTCGAGAGCCGACGAAGTGGACTTACCCTCTATTCCGTTTTCCTTTAAAAGCTCGACGATGTCCTTGCTCTTTACGCCGATGTCCTTTGCAAAATTGCTTATTTTAGTCTTTGTTGTCATATTACTGCTGCACCTCCGTATGTGTTGCGTGTATTTCACCGTAAAGCTTATCAACTATTTTTACAAACCCTGCGTCAAGCAGAGCGGCACAGGAAACTTCACTCTTTTTTCCGAATTTCCGCGCAAGCTCTTTTTTCTCCGCACAAAGTTTTATCAGCGGAACATTATGAAACGTCACGGCGTCGTTTATACGCTTTTCGGTATTTTCCGAATTGTCGCACGGCACTATTACGAGCTTTGCGTTTTCGGCGCGTATTTCTTCGACGCACTTTTCGCTGCCAACCGCGCATTTTCCGGCTTTGAGCGCAAGTCCGAATGCATTTATTATTCTGCTTTCGCACTTTTCAAGCTCTCCCGGAGAAAAATCATACTTCATGATCCGACACCTCCGAAAGATACTTTTCAAGTTCCGCGTATACGCTTTCCGGCACCGCCGTTTCGAGAACATTTTCAAGTCTCTTTGACTTTACCGACTTTGCAAGGCACTTGCTGTCGGGACATATATACGCCCCTCTGCCGGAACGTTTTCCGGTTGTGTCGAGCACGACCTCGCCCTCGGGTGTTCTGACTATGCGTATAAGTTGTTTTTTGGGCTTCTTTTCGTTGCAGCCCATACATTTACGTTCAGGTATTTTCTTTACTGTATTCTGATGCATTATATTCCGGACGGACATATGCCGTCCATTTCCTCCTGAAATAAATACACACTTTGTGGTTTGCAAGCTATTAAATTTTACTCATCTTCGTTTTGGTTCTTTGCGCTGTCTTTGAGAGCCTCGGCAAGCTTTCCGCCGAAGGAGCTTGACGCCTCGTTTTTACCTTCGATTATATCATTGAAAGCAGCCGCGCGCGCTGCGGACACGCTCTTAATGTCTATCTTATTATAGCCGGTAAGTCTTGCGGCAAGTCTTGCGTTCTGACCTTCTTTACCGATTGCAAGAGAGAGCTGATCGTCCTCGACAAGAACATAGCAGCTTCTTTCGCCTGTTTCGGTAACGGACACGACCTGTGCGGGTGAAAGTGCGGCTCTGATAAACTCTTCCGGCACTTCGCTGTACTTGATTATGTCTATCTTTTCGCCCTTTATTTCGTTTGTTATATTATTCTTTCTGATACCTCTCGGGCCTATGCATGAACCGATAGGATCGACGTTTGGATCACGCGAATATACGGCGATCTTGGTTCTCGAACCGGCTTCTCTCGAAATTGCCTTGATTATAACGGTTCCGTCTTGAATTTCAGGTACTTCAAGCTCGAACAGGCGCTTTACAAGTCCGGGGTGCTTTCTTGAAAGAACTACCGTCGGGCCTTTTGTCTCTTTCTTTACAACCGTAACGTATACCTTAATCTTATCGCCCTCTGTAAGCACTTCGCCGGGTATCTGCTCGTTCTTGAAGAGCGTCACTTCGTTCTTACCGAGTTCAAGCATAGCGTTTCCGGTTACGGGATCGACTCTCGAAACGATTGCCGTTACGATTTCTTCTTTCTTGCTCTCGTACTCGCGCACCATTATGTCGCGCTCTGCCTCGCGTATACCCTGTATTATAACCTGTTTTGCTGTCTGAGCGGAAATTCTGCCGAAATTCTTGGGTTTTACTTCAATTTCAACTATATCGCCGAGGTTATATTTACCGCTTATTTTACGCGCTTCTTCAAGAGTTATCTCGGTTCTGGGATTAAAGACGTGCTTTCTTGTCTTTTTCTCTGCGGGAACTTCGTTTTCTTCGGAAGTATCGTCGGTATCGTAAAGTTCTGCCTCTTCTTCGTCGTTTTCGTCCCCATCGGACTCATCATCTTCAAAATCTGCGTCCTCGCGGTAAAATTCCTCTTCGGGAATTTCTTCTTCCGCGTCGGGATCTACGACGGTGAGCTGCTTATATACTCTTACGTCTTTCTTTGCGGGATCCAGAACTATTCTTACGTTCGCATATCCGTTATCGCGTTTAAATGCGCTGAGCAGCGCCGCTTCAACCTTTTCTATCATGTACTGCTTGGGTATTCCTTTTTCCTTTTCAAGCAGATCGAGTGCCTTGAAAAATTCCGAGTTCATTTTTGCTGTTTCCTCCTAAAAATAAGTCTATATTATTTACACAAATACACTTTTAACTCGCGTGCTTTCAGAATTCGCAGACGGTTTTCAGACTTGCGACATCTTTAAGGTCAAAATCCGTAACCGTTCCGACGGATTCAAGCGTGAGCACGCCTTTTTCATCATCGAACGCAGATATTACCCCGTCAAAGGACTTTTTACCGTCTTTCGGCGCGTACAGCTTTGCGATAACGCGCTCTCCGACAAAAGCCTTTATATGAGCCGGCGTTTTGAGTTCCCTTTCGAGTCCCGGCGAAGAAATTTCAAGATAATAACTGCCCTCGATAGGATCCGCCTCGTCGATTATCGGTTCAACCGCGTCGTTTACCATCTCGCAGTCGTCAAGCGAAATGCCGTCGGGCTTATCAATGTATATGACAAGGTTATGATCCGAACCCTCTTTGACAAATTCAACGTCCCAAAGCGTGCAGCCGCATTCCTCCACCGCGTCTTTTACAAGTTCCGCAACGCGCGACGCAACGGTGCTTTTCTTTTTCTCCTGCAACATCTTCACCCCGCAAAAAGTCTTATAATAAATTTTAAAGAGCGGTTTCAGCCGCTCTTCAGTACAGGATATTTACTACTGTTATGTATTGTAACACACAATGTGAAAAAAATCAATAGTTTTTTGCAAAATCGGCAATATTTTATATTTTAGACAATATTATTCCTGTCAGGGTACGCGTTTTGGTAATATTTTTTCTTTTCAAGGTAAAAAGTACGAACAGACGCGATTATATATTCTTAATTTTGTTTAAAGGCAAAAACCGCGGCGGTCAAGGATAAATTTATTTACATATAATATTTATGGAAATTATTTGCACTTGTTGACTTTAGACAAATAATGTGATATAATATCAGTTAATGAGCCGAATGTAAAAATCGGCTCTCCGACTATTGAAAGGGCGATTATTTCAGATGTGCAGCAATTCTTTTGCCGTCGGCGTATTTGATTCGGGTTTGGGCGGTCTTACAGCCGTCAAAGAGTTAAAAAAGATACTTCCCGACGAAAAAATTATATATTTCGGCGACACCGGGCGCGTACCATACGGCACACGTTCTGCCGAGATCATAACAAAATATGCTCTTGACGATCTGAATTTTCTCAACTCTTTCGGCGTCAAAACTGTTCTTGTCGCCTGCGGAACGGTAAGTTCGGTCGCAATAGACACGCTCAGAGAAAAATTCAATATGCCGATTACGGGCATTGTCGAACCTGCGGCAAAAAAAGCGTGCGCAATTTCAAAAACAGGCCGCATTGCCGTGCTTGCGACTCCCGCAACCGTCAGAAACAAGGCTTTTGACAGGGTTATTTCGAAAATCCGTCCGGACGCGTCTGTTATGAGCGTAGGCTGCACAATGTTTGTTCCGCTTGTGGAAAGCGGATATGTTGACGAAAACTGTACCGTTACAAACATCATCGCCGACGAATACATATCAAAGCTTAAAGATTACAAGCCCGACGTAATAATTCTCGGCTGCACTCACTATCCCATCATAGCGCCGATCATAAAAAATGCGGCAAAAAGGATAATCGGAGATGTTGAGATAGTTGATTCGGGCGCCGAAGGCGCTGCTGCAATCAAGAATTTTCTCGAAACCAACGGTCTTATGAATCAAAACAGAGAGTGCCGCGGAGCCGAGTTTTACGTAAGCGACGAAACGCAGGATTTTGAGAAATCGGCGTCACTGTTTCTCGGCGAAAAGATACGCGACGTCACAAAGATCGACATAGCAGACTTTTCCTACAACAACCGCTAAAAGGTAACATTTATGAACACTGATTTTTCCATTGAGATAAAAGGTTCGCACTACTTCGGCTGCGACTATATTTTCTCCAACATATACGGCAGCGCCGTTTTTACAGAAAACGACTGTCCCGACGACGGGATCTACGACATTCCCATGAACGAGCTTATAAGCGATGACCCGAACAAGGGCGATTTTTCAGAGAAAACTCTTGAACGCTTTATAGACGACGCTTCGGATTCGCTTGACATATCCACTCTCCCCGACTGCAGCAAGGAAATTGAATACTCGACGAGAGGCACTCTTTCACCCGACGGCAGCGGCGGCGTATATATACGCTATTCGGGAGATTTCTCACCGATATGTATGCACGTATCGAAGTGCGGCAAGGTGACGCTCAACGGCGAGGACGACGATTTTTCCGAGCTTGTCTTTGAAACAGGCAAACGAAATTATGTGGCACTCCCCGAATCTCTTTTCGGAGAGACATGCCCGTCTCTTTCCCGTGCCGAACCCGACGAAAACTGCGAGGACAGACAGTCTCCGCTCCAGCTTTGCATAAACACAAGAAACATAGACGCGGATATGACCGAGGACGGCGGCAGCTTGAAACTAAGCTATTCTATCGAAGTAAACGGAATAACTGCCGAATCATCTGACATTGTCCTTACCGCAAATCCGCAAAACACCGACGAATTAAAAGAAAGGAAACAATAATGTTTAAAAGAATACTCTGCGCGCTTATCTGCACTGCGGTTATGTGTACAAGCTCTTTTGCGTATACAAGAGACGTTTTCAAAGACGAAGAAACCTCTGCCGAAGAAACAACGCCGTCATCTGACGGACAAAACGGCGTCAAAACCGATGAAGCTTCCGAATCCGACGGAAATTCTCAATCCTCAAACAGCGGCAAAACCACCGGAACAAAAGTTCCTCCCGGTTCGATAATCGGCAACGTTCTGTCTCCGTATATGCGTCCGGGCGACTATTACTACTACGCTTTCAGACAGATATTAAAGCTTTATGTTGACAACCATCTGTACGAGTCAAACGAAACGGAAGTTCTCGAAAAAATGGTACAGAACATTCTTGAAGAAAATCCGAACTATTTCAAATTTCTCGTAAGCTTTATGCTTTCTACGCTCGATCCGTACAGCTCGTACCACGAAGCCGATTCTCACTTTCTTGACGTGGAAAACGCCTCCGCCGGTTACGGCATCACCGTAGAAGATACCGGAGACGGAACGGTAATTACCTCGGTGCTCAAGGGTTCAAACGCCGAAAGCGCAGGTTTTCAAAAGGGCGACAAACTTATCTCGATAGGCGGTTACAATGTTGAAAACGTTCCGTCAAGAGCAGCTATGATGATACTCGCACGACCCTACGTCTACCTCTCGCCGAAAAACGAAAAGGGCGTTTACGAAAACTATAATCCCGAATGTGAGATCATAGCCGACAGAAACGGACAGCAGATAAAGGCTGCATTAACACGCGGCGCTATGACGCTCGATCAGATTTCGTCAAAGATCGTCGGCGAAAATAATGATATCGCCTATATAACCATCTCGACATTCCTGGGCGAAAACATGAATGAAGAGTTCAACAAGCTCATCTACGGTCTTGAAAAAGACGGCATCAAAAAGCTCACGATAGATCTTCGCGACAACGGCGGCGGTTCGCTGAACTACGCGCTTTCAATGGCGGAAACCTTTGTTGAAGACAAAGAACTTCTCTGCTATTACAACGAACGCGGTCTTGAAGAACCCACTCCTATATACTCAACAACGCCGAAAGCTTCATTTGACAGCATTACGATTCTCGTAAACGGCAACACCGCAAGTGCTGCAGAGCTTTTCACAAGTATTCTTCAGTCAAAGGGCATAGCAAAGATTATCGGCGAAAGAACATACGGAAAGTCGGTCGGTCAGTCGGTCTACTATCTTGCAAACGGCGACTATATTACAATTACAACATACGAAATTCTTGACGAAAAGCTCAAATCATATAACGGCGTCGGCATTATCCCGGATCTTGAAATAGAAAAAGTGGAAATATGCTACACACTCCCCGAACTCGGTTCGTTCAATCATCAGAATTACAAAGAAATCGTTCCGGGCAAATACAGCGACGTTACAAAGGCGCTTGAGGACAGGCTCGTTATCATGGGGCTGATGTACGACAAGGACGCAGACGGCGTATACGACGACACGACAAAAGCGGCGCTTCGCATATACCAGAAAAACCAGGGTATTGCCGACAGCGGAGAATGTACTTACGACACCGTAACCCAGATCACCAATACCATAAACACCTTTAAAACCTACACATACCGCGAGGACAGCCAGTACGACGTCGCAATGATAGTACACAGCTCATTCTCCCAGGGCAAGCGCCTTGTCAAGGAAAAGGAAAAGCTTGCGGAAAAGAACAAGGAAATGATCGAGGCTCGCGACAAAGCTATCGAGGACGCACTCGACGCAGCCGAAAACAGGAACAAGCAAGCCGGCTGATTTTTAAGAGTCGGCACATCATACGACAGATCTATTTTAATTCAACACCAATTATTTTGCGTAAGGTAAGTTTAGAACTTTCGCCTTCGTCAAACTAAACATATGACTTTGGAGGAATAAAACACATGGACGAAAGATTTCAGTCTGAAAACATTACAGCGGTAGAAATATCGTCGGAAATTAAGAAGTCGTTTATCGACTATGCGATGTCGGTTATCATTGACAGAGCCTTACCCGACGTAAGGGACGGCTTAAAGCCGGTTCACCGCCGTATTCTCTATGCGATGTACGAGGACGGACTTACCAGCAACAAGCCATTCCGAAAATCAGCTACCACCGTCGGTAATGTGCTCGGTCACTATCATCCGCACGGCGACAGCTCGGTATACAACGCGATGGTACGTCTTGCGCAGCCTTTCTCGCTTCGCTATCCGCTTGTAGAGGGTCACGGAAACTTCGGCAACATTGACGGCGACGGCGCCGCCGCATACCGTTACACCGAAGCAAGACTTGCAAAGATGGCTGACGAAATGCTCGTCGACATTGAAAAGAACGTCGTTGACTTCATGCCGAACTTCGACAACAAGCAGCAGGAACCTACAGTTCTTCCGTCACGTTTTCCCAATCTGCTTGCAAACGGTTCCGTCGGCATTGCGGTCGGTATGGCTACCAACATTCCTCCGCACAACCTTAACGAGATCATAGACGGCGCGATACACTATATGTACCACCCGGACTGCGACGTAAAGGACTTAATGCAGTTTATCAAAGGTCCGGACTTCCCTACCTACGGCACAATTCACGGTACAAGCGGAATATACCAGACTTATGCTACCGGCAAAGGCAGAATCGTTGTACGCGCCAAAGCCGAAATTCAGGAAACCAAGCACAAGAACAGCATTGTTATAACGGAAATTCCCTACGGCGTTAACAAATCCGAGCTTGTAAAGAGCATTGCGGATCTTGCAAAGGAAAAGCGCGTCGAAGGAATTACGGACGTCCGCGACGAATCCGGCAGAGACGGTATGAGCATTGTTGTGGAGGTCAGAAAAGACGCAAACGCTCATGTTATTCTCAATCAGCTTTACAGCATGACCGCGCTTCAGAGCACTTTTGCTGCAAATATGCTCGCGCTTGTAAACGGCGAACCAAAAACTCTCACCTTAAAGCAGATCTTAAAGCATTATATAGAGCATCAGAAAGAAGTCGTAGAGAGAAGAATACGTTTCAACCTTGAAAAGGCAAGAAAACGCGCTCACATTCTCGAAGGCTTGAAAATTGCGATAGACAACATTGACGAAGTAATCAAGATTATTCGTTTCACACCCGGCGGTATTCCGGAAGTCAAGGCAAAGCTCATGGAACGCTTTGACCTTACCGAAATTCAGACAACCGAAATCGTTCAGATGCCTTTGGGTCGTCTTTCCGGACTGGAAATTGACAAAATTCTTGAAGAATTGGACGCGGTTCATGCGAAGATCAAAGAATACGAGGAAATTCTTGCAAGCGAAACTGCGGTTCTCGACATTGTACGTGACGAAATGCTCGAAATTAAGAGACGTTACGGTGACGAGAGAAGAACGCGCATTGAAGAAGTCGAAAACGAAATTCTTATCGAGGATCTTATTGACCGCAAGGACTGTGTCGTTACCATAAGCCACGCAGGATATGTTAAGCGTATTCCGGCTGCCGAATACAAAGTTCAGGCACGCGGAGGCAAGGGCAACATCACCATGAAAACCAAAGAAGAGGACTTTGTTCAGAGCGTTATCATAGCCAACACGCACAACTTCCTCATGCTCTTTACCAACAAGGGCAAGGTATTCATGAAAAAGTGCTACGAAATTCCCGAATCTTCAAAGAATTCAAAGGGTACGAATTTTGTGAACATCATAGCGCTTGAACCCGACGAAAAAGTTACCGCTTATCTCTCGATTGAGGATTTTGCGTCAAAGCCTTATCTTACAATGATAACAAAGAACGGCGTTATAAAAAGAACGCTGCTTGAAAGCTACAAGAACATCAGAAAATCCGGACTTATTGCGATAAACCTTGACGAAAACGACGAGCTGCTCTATGTTCTGCGCACCGACGGAAACAGCGAAATGCTGCTTGCAACCCACAAGGGTATGTCGGTACACTTCAACGAATCCTGCGCGCGAGTTATCGGAAGAACGGCACGCGGCGTTAAAGCAATAGAGCTTGCCGACGACGATCTTGTTGTGGGTGCGCTTGCATTTGACAAGGACGACACAAGAAAAGTTCTTCTCATAAGCGAAACAGGTATAGGCAAACGCGCCGAGCTTTCGGACTTCCCCATCAGAAATCGCGGCGGCAAGGGCGTTATATGCCACAAGGTAACGGATAAGACCGGTATGCTTGCCGGAATTGCCGCAGTTAACGACGGCGACGACGTAATGATAGTCACCGACTCCGGCATGGTTATAAGAACGCGTGTAAATGAAATTCCCGTTCATTACAGAACCGCTCTCGGCGTTATCATAATGAGACTTGCAGCCGATGTCAAGATTGTTTCATTTACCAGAATGGACGCAGCCGACGAAGAAACTGACGAAATTTCCGAAAACGGACAGTCTGACGCAAACAACGATTCCGCGGAAAATACAGATACAGCTAACACCTCCGCAGAGGAAAGCGCACAGGATTCCGCAGACACCACGCAGGAATAAACAACTGAAAAAACATGGGGGGTTGCACAAAAGCCCCTCCGGAGTATAATAAAATATGAAAGAAACTTTAATTTTCGGCTCTGATATTTCCAAATTCGGTGCTGTCGGCGACGGAAAAACAGACTGCACAAAAAATTTTCTCGACGCACTTTCAAGCAAGGAAAACTTAATAACCGTACCTTACGGCGAATATATTATTAAGAGCAGTCTCAAAATATCTTCAAACACAAAACTGCACATTCATCCTCTTGCAAAGCTTATTTTCGAGGACGTTACGGACAGCGCTCTCATTAGCGCCGAACATGGTGCAAAATCTATTATTATCGAGGGCGGAACATGGATCTGCCATGATTCGGAAGAGTCCGCAAGCAAATCGCTTTTCTCGTTCACCGGCTGTGAAAATATACGTCTTGTCGGCTGCACTTTGAATTCCGAAAGCAGAATGTGCGCATTTCTGACAGCCTGCACCGACATAAGAACCGAGAAAATCTCTGTAGTTTCGCACAACAGCGCCGTTTCATCATTCGTCTTTGCCGATTGCAGCGACGTTACGGTAAAAAGCGTAAAATACCGCTGCTGTCCCGAAAACGGCAGCGGCGACGGTTCATTAATAGATTTCAACGGCAAAAACAGCGCGTTTTACATTTCGGATATAAGTTCCGAAAATGCACAGAGATTTATAAGATCAAACGAAAACTCCGTACTTGATGACATTCGTGTATGCGGTCTTGACGGCGGATTTACAAAGTGCGGCGCTGAATTTTGCAAAAACAGCAAAGTCGAATACGCTCTTTTACAGGAAATTGACATTTTCTGTGCAAAAAGCCATGAAAACTGCGCTTATTTCAAGACCGACGCCGACATTTCACAGCTTGAGATCGAAAGCTTTAAGCGCAGAGTCACGTCCGACTCCGCTCCTATTATCCCCACCGTTATGATTCAAAATCAAAACGGCAGTTCAAACCTGATAATCGACGGTCTTGCAATCGACGATGTTATAGGCGCAAAAGCACGCTCAAAGCTCACCTCGATGTATCCGGCAAGACTTGCAAATCCTCACGGACGTTTTATTTACACTCTCGAAGCCGGTATCGGCAACGGCGACAGCTTTATTCTTCCGCAGGGCGGTTTTGATACGCTTGAGCTGTCGGGAAAATAAATTATTAAAGGATCAATATGTGGACAACTAACAATTTTAAGGAATACGAACTCCTCGACACTTCGGACGGAGAAAAGCTTGAGCGCTGGAAAGACATAATTCTTATCCGTCCCGATCCTCAGGTCATTTGGAAAAGCGCAAGGCGCCACCCCGATTGGAAAAATTACAACGCGCGCTATATCCGTTCTTCCAAGGGCGGCGGAAACTGGGAAATCAGAAACCTTTCCAACGACAAAGCCGAAAACGGCTGGGTTGAAACGCGAAACGGACTTTCATTTCTCGTAAAACCTACCGGGTTCAAGCACACCGGCGTTTTTCCCGAACAGGCGGTAAACTGGGATTTTATTCGTGACAAAATAAGTTCTGCCGTAAAAAACGGCGGCCGCGAAGTTTCGGTACTCAATCTGTTTGCCTACACCGGCATTGCAACGCTTGCCGCTGCTAAGGCGGGCGCTAAAGTCTGTCACGTAGACGCCTCCAAAGGCATTGTTTCGTGGGCAAAACAAAACGCCGAGCTTTCGGGATTAAAGGATGCGCCGATAAGATACATTGTAGACGACTGCAAAAAGTTTCTCGAACGCGAAATACGACGCGGACACAAATACGACGCCGTTATCATGGACCCTCCGTCTTACGGCAGAGGCCCGTCGGGCGAAATATGGAAGCTTGAGGACGGAATCGACGAGCTTATCGGACTTGTTACCGAGGTCATATCCGACGATCCGCTCTTTGTGCTTGTAAACTCATACACTACGGGACTTTCCGCGTCAACCGTAGGATATATGTTAAATCTTCATCTTGTTTCGCGTTTCGGCGGAAGAGTTTCCTGCGACGAAATCGGCATACCCGTAACGCAGACAAAAAGCGCTCTGCCAGCCGGCAGCAGTGCAAGATGGGAAAAATAAGCAAACAATCATAAAACGGAGGTGAGCTTTTTAAGTGCTTAACGACGAAAACAACAAGCCGCTTGACAACAACGCTCAGAACGACGGCGATAATTCAGACACCGACGAAATCATAAAGATCATGAACGCACGGCACAGAAATCATCCCATGCCGACACCCGATCCTGAACCTACGCGTGAGATGAACAAGACCGAGGTGCCTAAAAACATTTCGCACAACAGCGGCAATGTTTCTAGCAATTCCGCCTCAAATCAAAATGTCCGCCCTGCTTCGCATTCCGCACCGCAAGGCAATATTTCACACAATGCCGCACAGCCGCATAACGGCGGCAGCACACCTGTCAGGCATGCCGTAAGTCTTGACGATTTTGCAGACAGCACTGCCGAGGTTCAGTCTGAATCTAAAAACAAAAAGCGTGTTTCGGTAAACGGAAATTATATTTCCGGCGTTGCAAAGGTCATTATTTACCTTGCAGCGGTTATATCTCTAAGCATATTTATCTCGATAAAGGTTATAAAAATCGGAAACGACGTATTTGCTTTTGTAAAGCCCGACAAAGAAATTACGGTCGAAATTCCCGAAGGCGCAACCACCGCGCAGATTGCAGAGATCTTAAAAGAAAACGGCGTTATTAAATATCCGTCCGTATACAAAAAATACTCGGCTTTCAGAATCAAGCGCCGTTCATATCTCACGGGAGAATACGCCGCAGGCACTCACAAAGTAAATCCGACAATGAACTACGATCAGCTTTTGGAAGAACTTTCGGTAATTAAGAACTCGACAAAGATTGTCCGCATTACAATTCCCGAGGGATACACTGTAAAAGAAATTCTGAAACTGTTTGAAAGCAACGGCATGAAAAAAGCCGACGAATTTACCGACGCGCTTGAAAATTACGAATACGACTACCGTTTCATGGACGAAATGAAGCAGCACGGCATATCCGACTATCGTTTCGACACGAAATACGGCTACCGGCTTGAAGGCTACCTCTTCCCCGACACATACGACTTTTACGTTGAAGAGAACCCGGTTTCGGCTATTTCAAAACTGCTTGACAACTTCAACAACAAGTTTGACAATTCATTCTACGACCGCTGCAACGAACTCGGATTTACGGTTGACGAAATTATCACTCTTGCCTCGATAATCGAAAGCGAGGGTAACAAAGTTGAGGATTATGCAAAAATATCATCGGTATTCCACAACAGACTTGCAAATCCTTCCTCTTACCCGTATCTTGAATCCGACGCTACGGTTCAGTACGCTCTCGGCGTTCACAAAACACGTCTTGAACCCGGCGATACCGACGTCGACAATCCATATAACACCTACAAATACAATGGTCTTCCTCCCGGACCGATATGCAATCCCGGATATGAGGCAATATATGCTGCGCTCTATCCCGAAAGCACAAATTACTACTACTTTCTTTCCAGAAGTGACGGAGTTACGGTATATTCCACCACTTATAACGAGCATCTGAACGCCATAGAAGAGTCAAACAGACTTGACGCCGAGCTGAAAAAAGCTGCCGACGCCAATCAATAAAAACAAATTCGCCGCCTTAACGGCGGCGTCTGACTGTTGCAAAAAACTATGTGACTTTTCGGACAAAGCCCGATTTCAGTTTTAAAAAGAAAAATTCAGATGACATGAGCCGCGAATTTTTCTCCGATTGATTCGTGAGTGTCGAAAATCGCCATTTTTTGGCATGAGGCGCGGGCGCACGAATCTGTTTTCGTGTCGTAAAACGAAGTTTTGCGGCACGCTCTCGCTGCCTTAACGGCGGCGTTTTTACCACAAGTACCCCGAAAGGAACAATAACGTGAAAAGACCTGAAATTTTATCTCCTGCCGGCAATTTTGAAAAGATGAAATTCGCAATCCTCTACGGTGCAGACGCCGTATATCTTGCCGGAAAAGTTTTCGGAATGAGAAGTGCCTCAGACAATTTTTCAGATGAAGAATTAATCGAAGCGGTAAACTATGCACATTCAAAAAACGTAAAAGTATATGTCACGGTAAACGTGCTTCCCCACGAATCGGAACTGCCCGAACTTTGCAGATACCTTGATTTCTTAGGTTCAAGCGTAAAGCCCGACGCGCTGATCATCTCAGACCTCGGTGTTTTTTCTCTTGCGTCAAAGCGCTGTCAGAACACCGAACTTCACATCTCAACACAGGCAAGCACCGTAAATTCAGAAAGCTGCAAACTCTGGCACAGTCTTGGAGCGACCCGAATTGTGCTTGCAAGGGAATTATCTCTGGAAGAAATTACAAAAATACGCGAGGCTATCCCCGAAGAACTTGAGCTTGAAGCATTCGTTCACGGTGCAATGTGCGTTTCATATTCGGGAAGATGCCTTTTATCGAACTTTTTCACCGGACGCGACGCAAACCACGGTCAATGTGCGCAGCCTTGCCGCTGGGAATATTTTGACGGTGAAAAGTATGCCGAGATATTTGAAAAAAAGCGTCCCGACGAAAAAATTTCGCTCATTGAGAACGAGCGCGGCACTTTTATGTTCAGCTCAAAGGATATGTGCATGATACGGCACATTCCCGAACTTTGCAAAGCAGGCATCAACAGTTTTAAGATAGAAGGCAGAGTAAAAAGCGCGTACTATACGGCGCTCACCGCAAACTGCTACAAAAAAGAGCTTGACAGATACCTGAAAGATCCAAACACATACAAGTTTGACGAAAACACCATGCACGAGCTTGAATCAGTAAGCCACAGAGAATACGGCACGGGGTATTTCTTCGACAAACCGGGCGAAAACGCCCAGATCTCCTCCGACGGCGGCTATATACGTGAGAAAGCCTTTCTTGCAACCGTTGACTCTTACGACCAATCGACGGGACGCGCGGTATTAATCCAGCGCAACAAGCTTTTCGACGGCACTGAGTATGAAATTGTCTCACCCGGCAAGGATTCGCGAACTATTTTAATTTCGGATATGCGAAATTCCGACGGTGAAAGCATAGACAGCGCGCCGCATCCGCAAATGCGTTTCTCGATAAAGGCTCCTTTTGCTCTTTCGCGCGGCGACATAATCAGAGGCAAGTAAACAAGCAAATACAAAAAATACCGGACAATGTTTTTTACGCACTGTCCGGTTTAATTTTACTCTTTTTCGGTATTTTCTACGGCAAACATTATGCCGATCTTTCCGCTTTCGTATGTAAGTCCGCCCTGCAAATACACAGTATACGGTTCTTTGCACGGTGCGTCCGCGGACAGCTCTATCGACGAGCCCTGCGTAAATGCGCCTGCCGCCATTACGACGGGTACTGCATATCCCGGCATCTCATACGGTTCGGGTGCGACATATGAATCGACCGGAGAGCCTGCCTGTATTCCGCAGCAGAAATCAAGAAGTTTCTGTTCGGTTTTAAGGCTTATTGTCTGTATTATGCAGTGTCTTGTATCTGTCGGCAGCGGATAAACGTCATATCCGAGATCTTTATAAACCTGCGACGCGAGAATTGCTGTTTTAAGGCTTTGACAAACCGTATGCGGCGCGTAGAAAAGACCTTTGTACATATTTTTATTTTGTCCGAGTGTTGCTCCGCATTCCGTTCCTATTCCGGGACAGGTAAGCCTGTACGAGCAAAGCTCAATGACCTTTTTTGTTCCGGCAAGATAACCGCCGGTCTCTGCCATTCCGCCGCCGGGATTTTTTATAAGAGAACCCATTATAAGGTCTGCACCGTAATATGTAGGTTCGTGCTCGTCGCAGAATTCTCCGTAGCAGTTATCAACGGCAACGTAAACGTCGCTCTTAATTGATTTACAGAACGACACAATATCGCCTATCTGCTTTGCCGACAGCGTTTCCCTTACGGCGTATCCCTTTGAACGCTGAACAAATACCATTTTCACGCTTTTATCGTTTTGCAGAATTTCACGGACTTTATCATAGTCGATCTCGCTGCCGTTCATCTCGGTCTGAAGATATTTTATGCCGAGGTCTTTGAGCGAACCGTTACCGGCTTCTCCCCTTATGCCTATGACTTCTTCAAGCGTATCATAGGGCTTTCCCGTCACGGACAGCATTGTATCTCCCGGTCTTAGAAGTCCGTAAAGTCCTACGGCAAGCGTCTGGGTTCCCGAAACAAGCGTATGGCGAACAAATGCGTCCTCTGCCTCGAACACGCGGGCATATATTTTATCGAGCATATCTCTGCCCTTATCGTCATATCCGTATCCGGTGGTTCCGGCAAAGTAAGAGTCCGAAACCTTATATTCGCGGAATGCCGCCATTACCTTTTTCTGATTTTCAAACGCAATTCTTTCTACGTTTGCAAACGCACCGTTTTCGAGAAGCTTTTTCTCGGCGTTATTTATAATTTCCTGTGAATTCATTATTTCCTTGCAGACCTTTCTTTATTTTTAAGCAATGCCGTTTTCATGACGGCGCACTGTGTTTTTCCGTCCTTTATTTTTCCGTCAAGCACCATGGACAGCAGCTCATCAAAAGGTATTTTTTCAACCTCAAGAAACTCGTCGTCGTCCGGGTTGTCCTCGCCGTATGACAGTTCCTCGGCAAGATATATGAAAATTTTCTCATTTGTATATCCCGGAGACGGATAAAATTCTCCGAGAAACGTATATTTTGCGGCAGACGCGCCTGTCTCCTCTTTAAGTTCGCGTTTTCCGCATTCAAGCGGCTCTTCATCAAGGCTGTCGCGCTTTCCTGCAGGTATTTCCGGCAAAACTTCACCGTACGGGTATCTGTACTGTCTGACCATGAGAACCCTGTCATCATCTGTAAGTGCAAGCACGCAGACGCCGCCCCTATGTTCTACTACCTCGCGGAATGCGTCTTTCCCGTCAGGCAGCGTCACCTCGTCGCGTCTGACCTTTATAATTTTCCCGTCAAAAATATATTCTCGCTTTTTTGTCTTTTCGGTAAGATCCATATTCTAAACTCACTCTTTTCTGTCTGTATCATTGTCCGTACTATCGGCTGTCTGTACATTATTATCTGCGGAATTATCCGGCAAAGGCAAATTTTCTTTCTGCTGTTCGGCTTTCTGCTTTTTATAATAGCTTTTTGTTTTTGCCTTGGATTTTCCTGCGTCCGTCAGCACGAGTACGTCGTCATTATAAAGTATTGTACTGCCTTTTGGTATTACAATTCTTCCCGCACGCTTGATTATAACTATCAGCTCGTCACCGACGTCAATCTCGGATATTCTCTTATGCGTCCAGCCGTCGTTTTCTTCGAGAGTTTTCTCACGCAGCAGCAGTCCGTCCGTATTCTCTGACGACATTCCGCCGAGAATTACCGTATCTCCCTCCTTAAGCACCGTTGAACCATAAGGAATGATCTTCTCGCCGTCGCGTATAACAAGCACGAGTATTGAATCGGGAGGCAGAAGTATTTCTCTTATCTTCTTTCCGTTCCAGTCATGAAATTCAGGTATTGTAAAACGTATAAACTGAACCGGTACTTCGTCTGTATAATCGTTAAATGTTTTCATGACATTCGCATCATCGTCTGTCATTTTAAGTTTTTTCGCAAAAACAGGTATAAGAGAACCCTGCACAAGAATTGAAAACAGAACTATGAAAAAGACTATATGGAATATATCGTTCTGCATTACGGCAGGGCTTGTGACGGTCATAATCGCGAAAACTATCGACGCCGCTCCTCTCATTCCCGACCAAGAAACAAGCAGTTTTTGAGCAAACGTACTGTTTTTAAACGGTGCAAGCAGGACGAACACAACCAAGGGTCTTGCGACAAATGTCAAGAACAGCGCGATAAGAAGTGCGGTCAGCGCAACCGACGGCAGCTGCGATGGAAAGGACAACAGTCCCAGCAAAAAGAACAGCAGCATCTGCATAAGCCCGGTTATACCGTCAAAGAAGTGAGCAAGGTCGGATTTACCGGGGAATTTTGTATTACCGAGAATAATACCCGTAATATATGCGCTCAAATATCCGTTTCCTCCCACAAGCGCAGGAATTGTATAAGAGGCTATCGCAACAGCCATCATGAACACGGCATCGAATCCCGCAACAGAAAACTTAAAGCGTTTCAAAAATACCGACGATACCGCCGAGATCACAACACCGAAAAACAGCCCAAAGAATATCTGCAAAAATACCATTTTTACAAATTCAGGCGCCGACGCTTCGCCTTTTTGCATAAGCGACAGCACGATTACCGTAAGCATATACGAAAACGGGTCATTGCTGCCGCTTTCAAGTTCAAGTAAAGACGCGGTTTTATATTTTAAATTCAGTCTTTTTGAACGCAGTATATTGAACACGCTGGCCGCGTCCGTAGAGCTTATTACGGAGCCTATAAGAAAGCTCTCAAGCATACCGATTTTAAGTACATAGCGGCAGAACACGCCAACCGTAAGCGCAGTAAGTACAGTTCCGAGCGATGACAGAATAATTGCGCGCACGGCTACCGGCTTTGCCTCTTTCCAGTTTGTGCCGAAACCGCCGTAGAACATTATGAATATGAGCGAAACGGAACATATCTGCATTGCCATATTATAATTATCAAACGGTATTTTCACCACGCCGTCGGTTCCGAAAAACATTCCGAGTGCGATAAAAACAAGCAGCATAGGCACGCCGAAACGGCTTGACACTTTATTGCACACAACGCACATCACTATTACAATAGCGATTATCAACAGCAGATGTTCCATTATACAAGCTCACTTCCCTTTTTATATAATTTAAATTCAATAGTCGAAATCCGGGACGTATTCCTCTTTTGCCGAGGTGCGCTCCTGGACATATCCTTTCACAAAGCCAAGTTTCAGCGCATAATCCGTGACTTTGCCGTACTCAAGCGTTGTAAGCTTTCGGTTTATCTCGGGAAAATCGTGTGCACGGTCTGTCGGAAAATACTGGCTCATAAGGCTTATCGGAAGTCTTTGCGGGTCAAATTCCCTGCTTAACGCATCAAGCACTGCAAAACTGTCCCGATACATTCCCGGAAGTATAAGGTGACGCACCAACATTCCGCTTTTCATATGCCCGTCATCATCAAAAACGGCATACCCAGTCTGTCTGTGCATTTCACGGATCGCTGCAAACGCTTTTTCAAAATAATCGGAAGCACCCGAATACTTTGCCGAAATTGCGGACGAAAAATATTTAAGATCCGGCAGATATATATCCACAAGTCCGCAAAGATTACGGAGTGTCGTGACGCTGTCATATCCGCCTGTATTATATACAATAGGTAAATCCGAGTGTTCTTTAAATTTTTCGAGCACGGACGGAAGTTTAAACGCATAGTGCGACGGTGTGACAAGGTTTATATTGACGGCTCCGAGCTGTTCGAGCCTTTGCATTTCATAAAGCAAAGTGTCGTCGTCAATATACTTTCCCGAATATCCGTGCGAGATCTTACTGTTCTGGCAAAACACACAGCCGAGATTACACCCCGAAAAAAATACAGTTCCCGAGCCTTTGCCGTATGATATGCAGGGTTCTTCCCATTCATGCAGTCCGACACGTGCGATTTTATACGAGTATCCGACACCGCAAAAACCCGTTTTTTTATCGCGTTCCGTACCGCACCGTCTCGGACAGGCAAAGCACATAGAGTTTACATCGGTCTGCGGCATATATTTCCTCCGAAAGTAAAAAAATACAAAAAACGGTCAGAAAGTTTTTAACGATCCGACCGGGAAATTTTTTTGTGCGAAGTCCGGCGAAAAGAATCCGGATAGTTTGTTCTCTATTAATATTTTACCATAAACAAAGCACACCGTCAACCGCAAACAAGCTAATTAAAGCTTTGTTTACAAGTACGTGTCAAATATAAGACAAAAACATAGATTTATGCTGTATTACTGCTTGGGAGAAAGCTGTTTTGCGCGCTGCATTGCGGAATTTATATCCGCACAGAAGTTTTCTGCGCCTACAAGCTCGTACAAACCCGATTTTTTCATGGCTTTAAGCGGCTGCGGATTTACGTGCGACATGATAACGGCAGCACCCTTTGACGAGCATTTGCTTATCAGTGTCTCAAGGCTTCTCATTGCGTCGGTATCGAGCGACGGAACGGCTCTCATTCGGAGAATCACGCAGGAAATGCCGGGTTTTACGATTATATTTGAAATCTGGCTCGCAACGGCGAAAAACATGGGCCCGCTGAACTCGAATACGCTGACATATGACGGCACGTTCATAAGCGGCTTATCGTTTTCGTCGGTTTCAGAATATTTCCATCCCTTTACTCCGGATTCCTCGCTCATTCGTTTCATGAAAAGTATGCAGGCTGCTATTACGCCTATTTCTATTGCAACGACAAGGTCAAAAATTACGGTGAGAAGGAATGTTGCAACAAGAACTATTACGTCGCTCTTGGGCGAAGTCTTTACAAGGTTTACAAAGGTTTTCCAGCCGCACATATTATAGGCGACATTTATAAGTATTGCCGCGATGGCAGGCATTGGTATAAAAGCTGCGTATTTCATGAGCGCGGCAAGCACTGCGGCAAGCACAACGGAATGCACCATGCCGGCAACGGGAGTTCTTCCACCGTTTTTAATATTTGCAGCAGTTCTTGCAATAGCGCCAGTGGCAGGTATTCCACCGAATAATGCAGAGCCTATATTTGCCGTGCCCTGGGCAATAAGCTCAGTATTTGAACGGTGATGCCCGCCTGTCATTCCGTCCGCAACAACGCAGGACAAGAGCGATTCTATTCCGGCAAGCACAGCGATAGTGACAGCGTCCGGCATTACGTCTGCGGCGAGTTTAAACGAAAATTCCGGCAATACAAAATGCGGAAGTCCGCTGTTTACGCTGTACAGATCTCCTATTGTATTTACGTTCATGCCTAGTCCCTTTACCATTGCCGTACCGACAACAACCGCGACAAGCGACGCAGGAATCTTATCAAAGAATTTGGGCATTACAAAGAGTATCACAAGGCAGACGACGCCGACAATAATTGCGCTTACGTTTACCGTTGAAATATTCTTTACAAACGCGCTCAGTTTTTCAAGCGATTCTATCGGAGATTCGCCGTTCATATACTTAACTCCGGCAAAATCCTTGAGCTGTCCTATGACAAGCGTAAGAGCAATGCCGGCGGTAAAACCGGTGGTAATCGAGAACGGAATGAATTTAATAAGGTTACCGAGCTTGAATATGCCCATAATTATAATCAGAACTCCTGCAATGACGGTTGCGAGAGCAAGTCCCGAAAGTCCTTTTTTGGCAACAATTCCTGCAACTATTGTGGCAAAAGCCGCGGTAGGTCCTGCAATCTGCACGCTGCTGCCGCCGAGAAGCGAGGTTATAAATCCTGCAACAACAGCGGTATAAATACCGGCTTCGGGTGCGACTCCGGACGCTATTGCAAGTGCAATGGACAGCGGAAGTGCTATTACGGCAACGATTATGCCGGATATTACGTCTTTTGAAAACTGTTTTGCGCTGTAATTTTTAAGATCGTCAAACAGCATCGGTTTAAATGTCTGCATTTCTTTTCAAAGCTCCGTTATTTTTCTTTTTCTTCAAAAATATTATATCACTTTGCCGTGCCGTAATCAATTCGCAAAAAAGACGTCATTTCGGAATAATACGGTAAAATTTTATGCAAATTGCAACAATGTTTTCTTACAGCTTATTGACTTTAAAGTGCAATTATTATACAATATAAAAAAAGCTTTAGAAGGAGAGAAAAATGAAAACTGGAATTGGAACTTCGGCATACACCGAAAAAGGTTTTACGGACTTTAAACAGATGCGTGCAGACGGATTTGACTGTACGGACGAACAAATGCTTTGCGACACAAACGGAGAAGTATACGGCTGCGGCGAAGAAAAATTTTCCGAGATACTGAAAAAACGGCTTGACGACGCAAAAAGCAGCGGAATTATCTTTTCACAGGTTCACGGTCCATGGCCCGTATGCGACACAACTCCCGAAAAAAGGGCTCAAAACCTTTCATACATGAAAACTGCGGTACGTGCGGCAAAATTGCTTGAATGTAAAAATCTTGTCGTACACCCCGTTATGCCGTACAAATGGGCGGCAGAGAGCGAACCCGAATATGCGGTGCGCATAAACAGAGAATATTTCACCGGACTTTGCGAATATGCGCTTGAATACGGCGTAAACATTTGCATAGAAAATATGCCGACAAAGAGCCACAGTTTAGCCGACGTACCGTCGCTCATTAAATTTACGGACGAAATTAATCTTCCGAATTTCAAGATATGTTTTGACACGGGTCATGCCAACGTAACGGGTCAGAGCTGTGCCGAAATGGTTAAACTTCTCGGAAAACGCATGACCGTAATGCACGTACACGACAACAAGGGCTATTATGACACGCACACGGCACCTTTTGACGGCACTATCGACTGGGAGTCTTTCAAAAACGCTCTTGCAGACACCGGATTTGACGGCTGTGTATCAATAGAAAGCGGTGACTATATCTGCAAATGCCCTCCGGCTTTAAAAAGCACATACAGAAAGGCACTTCATCAATGCGCCGCGTACTTTGCGGGAAAAGAAATATAATTATCATCTAAAAAACAGATTACATACAACACAAACGGCTGAACTTTTACGCTCAGCCGTGATTTTTTTATTCAGTTACCGCATTCAATGCTTATTTCATTGAATTTTTTGAGAAGATCCGAAACTTCCAGTTTTTGCTTTGCCTCGCCCTTGGCGTCGATAACGGCTTTTCCTTCATGCATCATCACAATTCTGTCGCCGTAATCTACGGCAAATCTCAGGTTATGCGTTACCATTATTGTTGTGACCTTACGCTCTCTGACAAGCTTTTCGGTAAGCTTCATTATTGTTTCGCTGGTTTTGGGATCGAGCGCTGCGGTATGCTCATCGAGTATCAGCAGTTCAATATCCGTCATATTTGCGATTACAAGCGCAAGCGCCTGTCTCTGACCGCCGGAAAGGTTGCCGACCTTGACATTCATGCGGTTTTCAAGTCCCATTTCGCACTGACTGAGCAGTTCTTTATAATATGCGATACGCTTTTTGCTAACCGCGCTGCCGAGTCCGAAAATTTTTCCCTTATTATCCGCAAGAGCCATGTTTTCGATTATCGTAAGATCCGAACAGGTTCCTGCTCTCGGATCCTGGAAAACACGTCCGATATTGGCTGCGCGCCTATATTCGGGCTTATGCGTTATATCTTTATCTTTTAGAAGTATCTGACCTGCGTCCGGAGTAAGCGAGCCGCAGATTAGGTTAAGCATTGTGGTCTTTCCCGAACCGTTTGAACCGATTACGGAAACAAACTCGCCTTTATCGACCTTAAAGTTGAAATTATCGAAGAGCTTTACTTCGTCAACCGTACCTTTATTAAAGTATTTTACTATGTTTTTAAGCTCAACCATTTTTACGTGCGCCTCCTCTCTTTTTTCCGGCAATGTCGCTGAACACGAGCGCCAAAGTAAAGAGTACAGCCATAAGCAGCTTATTATATGACGAAGGTATTCCGACAAGCGACGCTACAACAAGGCAAGCCTGATATATTACCGCGCCTATGATTACTTTTGTCGTTGGTTTCATAAAGGATACTTTTCCGAAAACCGAAAGTCCGATAATAAGCGACGCAAGTCCTATTACTATCATTCCTATACCCATGCTCTGGTTTACGTTTGCACGGCTCTGAACTATGAGCGCGCCGCTTACCGCCGCATATGCGTTGCCTACCGCAAGACCGAGAATTTTCATATTTCCGGGATCTTTTGCAAGCATTTTGACATACTGCGGATTATTTCCGGCAGCTCTGAGCAGCAGTCCGTTCTTGGTTTTGAGATACAGATCCATTATTATCTTGAATATTACGGCAACGGCAAAGAATACAATAAGCTTTCTGAGTGAAACATCGCCGACTTTTTCGGGTATGAGATTTGCGGGAAATTCTCTGAATATATTGGGTACAGTTCTTCCGAGAGGAATTGTCGTAAGTGCGCCTTCGCCCTTTATGTCTCCGCCCATGCCGAGTACGCTTGCGACGAGGTTTACGGAAATAAGTCCTGTTGAAACAAGTATTCCGCAAAGCAGAGGACGTATTTTAAGCTTTACGTTAAGCAAGCCCGTTATACTTCCCAAAAGTGCGCCCGCTATAAACGAGCAAAGCATCGCAAGCCACGGATTTACTCCTGCCCTTACAAGCAGTGCAAACACAACGCCGCCCGAAAGCACCGTTCCTTCAACGGTAAGATCAGGAAAATCAAGCGTTGTATATGATATGAAATATCCCATTGCAAGTATCGAATACATAAATCCGTCCTGCAAAAATACCTGTACGGAGTTCAAAAATGCGTTCATGTGATCACTTACAGCCTTTCGCTAAAATTCGGGACGGCTCTTCACCGCCCCGGTATTGTTTTATCTGAATTGCAGACTTTTTACTTATTGGTAGTAACGGTTTCGGCGTTTTCGTAGCTTTCGGGCATTGTCATACCGAGTGCTTCGAGGACTTCGGTATTTACTACGGGTGTTGCGTCGGTTATTGTACGTACTGCCATTTCTGCGGGGTCTTCGCCGTCAAGAACATCAAGCGCCATCTCGCCGGTAACTTTGCCGAGTGCTACGTAGTCAATGGAAACTGCTGCAAGACAGCCGTTCTTTACCTGCTCAACCTCGGAGCCGTATACGGGGATACCTGCGTCATTCGCTGCGTCGAGAACAACGGTAAGGTTATTTACGACTTTATTATCGGTGAAGTTATTTATGCAGTCAACCTGAGAAGCGAGCGCGGTAGCTGCTGCCGGAATATCGGCGTCATTCTGAATACCTGTTGCAACAACTTCAATATCGCGGTCTGCGCAAATCTTCTTAAATCTTTCAAGGTTGGAAATGGAGTTTGCTTCACTTGTTGTATAGAGTATACCGATTTTCTTTACATCGGGCTGCATGGACTGAATAAGGTTTACCTGAGCTTCAAGGTCAAGGACGTCGGAAGTACCAGTGCAGGCATATCCGGGCTTTTCCATGCTCTCAACGAGCTCTGCCACAACGGGATCGCTTACAGCGCAGAATATAACGGGTATATCGGTACCGTCGGTAGCTGCCGCGGAGCTGAGCGCTGCGGGTGTTGCGATAGCAACTATCATATCGTACTTCTGAGAAACCATATTTGCGGCATATGTTCCGCAGTCGGAATCTGCAGCGGCGTCAGAACCTATCTGACGGTCGATTTTAATATTCTTATCGGACGCATTGAGTGCCGCCTCAACACCTGCATAGCAGTTATCAAGCGAAGGGTGGCTTACGTACTGTATAACGCCGACCTTTATTTCGTCTGAGGTGTTATCGGAACCGGAATTATCCGTAACCGCGTTGTTATTATCATTGGTATCGTTTGTGTCCTTTACGGTATTATTGCCGCAGGAAGCGAGCATTGCGGAAACTGTGAGGGCTGCGAGAATACAAGCAAATATCTTTTTCATGATGATTGACTCCTTAAAAATAATTATTGAAATATGTTTTTGGGTTTTATTCGGATAAGCTTAAAATCATTCCAAGCTTTGCCATCGTTTTACTCTCATCTGTATTACCTCCCCCAAAAACGTGCATGAACAACAAAAAAACTCTTATCCCTATATTTGGGACAAGAGTAAAAATCCTGCGGTACCACCCAAGTTAGCGTTTTACGCTCACTCTGCCATACACTGACTATGTATGCGCATTTGTCAACACAGTGCTATCTGCGTCAGTACTACTAAGAGTAAAAACTCTTTTCGGACTGCCCTCAGAAGTCCATTCGGCAAGTTCTCCGTACCGCATTTCCACCGCCAGCGGCTCTCTGAAACCTTGAATGCCTTGCTTACTTACTCTTCTTCAACGGTTTATGCATCCATTATACCACCGAAAAAGGATTTGTCAAGTACTTTTACAAAAAAATCCGTGCAAAAAACGACATTCATGACTTTTTGACAAAACACAGGCATAAAAACGCGCACATCATACTGCAAAACTACAACACAAAGCCCCGGACTTTCAAATCCGGGGCAGTATTCACTTAAATTTAGGAATTAATACATTCCGGGAGCCGGAGCTGCGGGAGCTGCAGCCTGAGGTTCGGGCTTATCCGCAACAAGCGCTTCGGTTGTGAGAATCATAGATGCAACTGACGCTGCATTCTGGAGTGCGGAACGGGATACCTTTGTAGGATCCACGATACCTGCATCAACCATATTTACATACTTATCGTTATATGCATCGTAGCCGATTCCTGCCTCGGAATTCTTAATTTTTTCAAGGATTACCGAGCCGTCCATACCTGCGTTTGCGGCAATCTGACGAACGGGAGCCTCGAGAGCCTTGAGAACGATATTGATACCGGTCTTTTCGTCGCCTTCTGCGGTTGCAACAAGATTTTCAACAGCGTGGATAACGTTTACAAACGCCGTTCCGCCGCCGGGAACTATACCCTCTTCAACTGCTGCGCGTGTAGCGTTGAGTGCGTCCTCGATACGGAGCTTCTTATCCTTCATTTCGGTTTCGGTAGCTGCGCCGACCTTGATTACGGCAACGCCGCCGGAAAGCTTTGCAAGTCTCTCCTGGAGCTTTTCCTTATCGAAATCGGAAGTTGTTGTTTCGATAGCTGCCTTGATCTGACCGATTCTGCCCTTGATTGCGTCAGCATCACCGGCACCGCCGACGATAATGGTATTTTCCTTATTTACCTTTACCTGACGCGCTCTGCCGAGCTGTGCCATTGTGGTATCCTTGAGTTCAAGTCCGAGATCGGAAGAAATTACTTCGCCGCCGGTAAGGATAGCTATATCGGTAAGCATTTCCTTTCTTCTGTCGCCAAAGCCGGGAGCCTTGACTGCAACGCAGGTAAATGTTCCTCTGAGCTTATTGACAAGCAGTGTGGAAAGCGCCTCGCCTTCGATATCCTCGGCGATTATTACGAGTTTCTTGCCGCCCTGAAGAATCTGTTCGAGAAGCGGAAGTATATCCTGAATATTTGAAATCTTCTTATCGGTGATGAGAAGAAGTGCGTCGTCGATAACAGCCTCCATCTTATCGGTATCGGTTACCATATAGGGCGAGATATATCCTCTGTCAAACTGCATACCTTCGACTACTTCGCAATAGGTATCAGCCGACTTTGATTCCTCAACAGTAATAACTCCGTCGGAAGTTACCTTTTCCATAGCGTCTGCGATAAGCTTTCCGATTACTTCGTCTGCGGAAGAAACGGCGCCTACTCTTGCTATATCCTTTGAACCGTTGACAGGCTTTGAAATTCTGTGAAGTTCGTCGACCGCTGCGTCAACCGCTTTCTGTATACCCTTTTTGAGAACCATGGGATTTGCACCGGCTACAACGTTCTTCATACCCTCATGTACGAAAGCCTGTGCGAGAAGCGTTGCGGTAGTCGTACCGTCGCCTGCTGCGTCGTTGGTCTTTGTCGCAACTTCCTTGAGAAGCTGTGCGCCCATGTTTTCCATAGCGTCCTCAAGTTCGATTTCCTTAGCTATCGTTACGCCGTCGTTTGTTATAAGGGGCGAGCCGTACTTCTTATCGAGCACAACGTTTCTGCCCTTGGGTCCGAGTGTTATTTTTACTGTATCGGCAACTGCGTCTACGCCTTTTACAAGCGCGTTTCTTGCGTCAATGCCGTATGAAAGTTCCTTTGACATATATATTTACCTCCTAAAGCGCTTTTACGATAATTATTCGACAATAGCGAGTATATCGCCCTGTCTTACTACGGAATATTCAACTCCGTCAAGCTTTACTTCGGTTCCCGCATATTTGCTGGTTATTACCTTATCGCCGGGCTTTACGGTCATTACGACTTCGTTTCCGTCTACCATTCCGCCGGGACCTACTTCGATTACTTCGGCAATGCTAGGCTTTTCCTGAGCTGCCGCAGTAAGTATGATTCCGCTCTTTGTTGTTTCTTCTGCTTCGATAGTCTTAACGACTACTCTGTCTGCAAGAGGTTTTAATTTCATTTTATATTCCTCCTAAAATTAGTTTACCTTATAGGTTTGTTAGCACTCGTATCGGTCAAGTGCTAACTTATGTATTGTATTGTATACCTGACAGTTTCAAAAATCAAGTATTTTTTTCGTTATTAACATATTTTTAACATTTATTGTGCTATTTTACAAGCAGTTGGTGTAAAAAGGTGCTTATAAATCAAGAATATGCTGCGCTACAACTTTATGTGCGGAATTTGTAAAGCGAACATATGCTTTCCCGTCCGAGAGAGTTATCGCACATCCGACAAACGACGCCTCATTAGTATCGGGATCGCGCGCGTCCACAGAACCTACAATAACCGGACAGATTTGCCCCTTGCTGTCGAGCTGTCCGCCTACGGGAGAAATTTCAATCGAGTGCAAATGTCCCGAAACCATAAGCTGCGGCTTTACGCTATCTCCCAAAAGCTTCAGCCATTCGGAGAACAGCGGCTGTTCAATATCAAACGGCGGATTGATGGTATATGAAAAAGGATTATGCACAATTACAAGGCGGTACTTTACTCCGTCGGCTTTATACTCGTTTTCGGCAGCGGATATAACCTTTTTCAGATATTCGGTCTCCTGCTCTCTGAATTCATGGCAGCACACTGTATTTCCGTATTCGGGATGCTCGTCAACCTTATCTTCTCCGCAGTCCATAACAATCCCCCACATAGAACCGACGCGGAAAGAATAATAAGAATTACCGTTTTCGTTAGGCGTATAATCTGCGATATTCTCCGCATAAAAGCCGCGTGTATCATGGTTTCCTCTTGAAAAAATACAGGTACGCGTGCCGTGAGTTGCGGTTTCGCAGAGTTTATATATCAAATCGAAATTTTCAACATTTCCGCTGTGATCCGGAATATCGCCGTTCAGCACAAACAGGTCAAGATCATCGCCGAAATATGTCGAGGTCTTGCTCGGATACTCAAATTTGCCGTGGGTATCGGAAATATGATATATATGGATATTATCTTTCGGAACAGGTCTGAAAGAATATGTTGCCGATACAGGCTCTTCGGATTCTGCAAAATACGGTTTGCGATCAATTATCTTGCGGTAAGTTACGGTGTACTGCCCTGCCTTGTCGAGTTCACTCATGGGAACGTTTACGCGGTGCATTCTTGTTGCGGAACGTATAATTCCGTTTGAATGGTCATGATAGCACTTATCTCCGACAGTAACCCAGAACAAAAGGTCACTCTTTACCGGAACCATAATCTGGTAATAATCCTTTACGGCGAAAACCGCAGGACAGGTTTTTAATTCGGGAAGCAATTTCGGTTCGTTCATAATAATTTCTCCTTAAAAATAAAACGTTTTTATCACTCACAGGAGCGGAGTGACAGTCGCGTGACGGAAAATGCATATACATTTGTAATCCGCGGTCGGGTTTATATTTTTTTAAATATTAAATCTCGATATATCGGTTTTACGTGCCGTGGGACTTTCAAGCATAATGTAATTACGGTCTTTTATCTCTCTTACAAAATCTTCAATAGTCTCGACATCATTAAAAAGACATATACCTGCTCTTGCAACCTGTTCGGGCATATGGCAATCGGATCCGGAAAGTTTCTGAAGTCCGTAGGTATCCGCCCACAGGTTTGCAAAGGCATTTCTTCTCATCGGATCTTCCTCCGGCTTGCCGTTGAACACCTCCATGCCGTGAATCCACGACGGATCTATGATCTTCATATCGTTTCTGAAAGGGTGAGCCTGAAAAACGAGAAATCCATTCTTATCGGCAATTTCGGAGAAAGCCTTTATCTGCATATCAAATATTTCGGGGTGCTCTGCAATAAAGGAATTCGGCATACCGTAAACAAGATAGTCGTTTACCGAGCCTTCAAAACGGAGTTCGCAGCCGTACAGGACTTTGAGTCCTATTTCATCGCCCTTTTTCTTTGCGGCATGATAACCGCTCATATGATTTTCGGCAAACTGTTCCCATGTCATAGTCTTTGAATCATGTCTGAAATAGTCGGGCGTAAGGTGGTCGGTGATAACAATTCCGTCATATCCGGCGGCTTTGTAAATTTCAGCCATGCGCGCCCCCGAAACCTGACCGCAGGTGCTTACCTCTTTGGTGTGGACATGGGTGTCAAAAATCTTCATTTACATGTCTCTCCTTTTGAAATACTGATACAAATTGCACTTTATCATTCCGTTATAGAGTTTACGTACCTTATCTGCGCGCATTCCGCAGAGTTTTTCAAATTCCTCCTCGGAGGTTATAATGTATATCTGCCAGGGGGATAGCGACGGAAAATTTTTACCGAGTTCGCGGTAGAGCTGTCTTGCCTCGCGTATGCTGTCGAGTCTTTCGCCGTAAGGAGGGTTGCAGACTATCGTTGTACGCACGCCGTCAGATGTAATTTTTCTCGCGTCCTTTACAAACGTCTTGATATATTTCTCCATTCCCGCGCGTTTAATATTTGCGTTTGCGCACTTCAGAACTTCGGCATCAATATCCGACGCATATGCTCGAAATTCGGTTTCCGGCGTCGCAAGGCTCTTTGCCTCGTCGCGTGCCGAAATCCATAGTTTCTTTGAAAACACGGGGAAAGTTTCGGCAGCAAAGTGACGGTTTATTCCCGGCGCCGTATTTGTCATTATAAGAGCCGCCTCGATCGGGATTGTCGCAGAGCCGCAGAAAGGATCCCAGAGCCTTACGTTTTCTCTCGGTCTTGAAAGCTTTACAAGTGCAGCCGCAAGCGTTTCGCGTATCGGTGCGCCGCCGTTCTGTGTTCTGTATCCGCGTTTATGCAGCGGTATTCCCGTTGTATCTATCATAAGCGACACTTCATCGTTAAGTATGAAAAATTCAATCTGATACTTGACGCCGGTTTCCTCAAACCAGCTTATACCGTACTTTTGTTTAAGTCTTTCGACTACGGCTTTTTTTATAATACTCTGGCAGTCGGGAATAGAGTACAGCGCGGATTTGATTGAATGTCCCTTTACCGGAAAAGCGTCGGTTTTGCCGATAAAGACTTCCCACGGCACTTGTTTTGTACCGTCAAAAAGTTCGGTAAATGTCTGCGCCTTGAAACGGCAGAGTTCGATAAGAACGCGCTCTGCGGTTCTGAGATTTATATTTGCTCTCGGCACGGCGGAAACATTGCCGGAAAAATAAACGCGGCCGTCTATTGTCCCGGTTCGTTTAAGTCCGAGTGCGTCGATTTCTTCTCCGACGGTTTTCTCTAGTCCGAAAAGACACGTCGCAACGTATTGCAAGGTTGTACTCATATCAATATTCTCCGAAAAAAATCAGGTGGCGTACACTGAAAGCAATACACACCGTCCGCATTAATAAATTCAATTAAGATTATCGTTTTTTACATCGTCAAACTGTTTTTCATATTTCTTGTTTCTGTTTGCAAAAGATTCCTTTGCCTTTGCAAAAGCAAAAACCAAAAATGCCGCAACGACATAAATTCCTATGAAAATAAGGGTTGTGCATATAACCGTAAACGCTTTATTCGTACTCTGATTTTCAAAGTAATTCTTTCCTGCGCCGCCAAGATAAAACGTCAAAGCAAAGGAAACATATGAAAGCACGAACTGCACGGCTCTTCGTATTACCGCGTTATTCTTTACAAAATCCGCAGCCCCGAACGATATTCCCACAAGCACCGAGAACATCAGAATATAGAGTATCTGCGAACAAAACAGCGCATTTGAATCGGGTTTTACCGCAAAACCGGCAAGCGACATTCCGAGCATTACAAGCGTAAAACAAAGCGTTGAACGTCTGAGCCATTTATTAAAAATTTCGGGTATAATCTTCATTTTCAAAGCATACCTCCGTACAGTTAAAATATCATATAATAATATACCACATTACGCCATTTCAATTAAATACATTCGGTTTTGTTTTTATTAAAAAAATGTAAACAGTATGTTTTTGCCCGCAATACTGTTGAATTGCAAGCACAAATGTTGTAAGATATATATAATTAAGTTCAAAACAAAGGTAGAAAATAATGACGCAAAACTATAAAAGAACAACTTTCGCCTGCTTTGCGGGATACATTGTGCAGGCTGTCGTAAACAACTTTGTACCGCTGCTTTTTGTGACCTTTCAGAGCAGCTACGGAATTTCGCTTTCCAAAATAACGGCGCTTATATCGGTAAATTTTGCGGTTCAGCTTATAGTTGATATGCTGTCGGCAGGATTTGTCGACAAGATCGGCTACCGCACTTCGATTCTTGCGGCACACTTCTTTTCATGCGCCGGGCTTATATTGCTGACGGTTCTTCCCGAAGTCATGAACGACGCTTTTTCGGGTATACTCATATCTGTTTTCCTTTACGCGATAGGCGGAGGTCTTATCGAAGTCCTGATAAGTCCGATAATGGAGGCTTGTCCTACCGAAAACAAGGAAAAAGCCATGAGTCTTTTACACTCGTTCTACTGTTGGGGACACGCAGGCGTCGTGCTTATCTCAACGGCGTTTTTTGCGGCTTTCGGAATCGGAAACTGGAAAATTCTCTGTCTTATATGGGCGCTTATTCCGTTATTGAATGCGGTTTTGTTTGCCGTTTCTCCGATAAACACGCTGACCTCGGAAGACGCTCCCGGACTTACGTTCAAAGAGCTGTTCGCATTAAAAGCATTCTGGATATTAATGCTTATGATGACCTGTGCAGGTGCCTCCGAGCAGGCGGTCAGCCAGTGGGCTTCGGTATTTGCCGAAAAAGGTCTCGGAATTACGAAAACCGCAGGAGATCTTGCAGGACCTATGTGCTTTGCGCTGCTTATGGGGCTGTCGCGTCTGATTTACGGAAAATACGGCGAAAAGCTCAACCTTGACGCATTTATGAAATACAGCATCGTTTTATGCATGGTTTCATATTTATGCATTTCGCTTATTCCAAATCCCGTTATAGGACTTATAGGCTGCGCCGCAACCGGTTTTTCAGTCGGAATTCTGTGGCCGGGAACTTTCAGCAAAGCTGCCGTCGCAATCAAAAGAGGCGGAACGGCGATGTTTGCCTTGCTTGCGCTTGCGGGTGATCTCGGCTGCTTTTCGGGACCGTCGCTTGCAGGTTACATTTCGGACGCGTTTGGCGGAAATCTGCGCATCGGCATACTCTTTGCAATAGTATTCCCGTTTATGATGTTATGCTGTCTTGTATTCGGCAAAAAACTGTTGAAAAAAGCGAGGACAGGCAATGAGACTTAACATAAAAAGAACCGCGGTTTCGGCAATACTCTCGGCTCTGTGTACGACGCTCATAATTGTCGGCAGTCTGCTTGACATACTCGATCTTACGGTAAGCGCGTTCTGTTCGTTTATAATCGCGGCGGCGGTTTCGGAATTCAGCGGCAGTAAATACCCGATACTGATATATGCCTGCGCATCGGTTCTGTCGTTTATATTCATGCCGATGTCGAGCGCGGCTTTATATTTTGCAGGATTTTTCGGCTACTATCCTATTTTAAGAAAAAAAATCGTGCGCATAAAAAAGCCGTTTTCAAAAATCATATCGTTTGCGCTTTTCTACGCTTCTATGTCGCTGTTACTGTTTCTGATGACGCGTTTCTTCGGGCTTTCAAAAGAGCCGTTAGGCATTTATGCTCTGCTTTTCGCAATGGGAAGCGTATTTTTTATTTGCTACGACATGATTTTGGACAAATTCGATATTATTTACAAATACAAGCTCAAAAAAATATTTAAGCACTGACGGTGAGGTAAAAGATAATGAATTTTAAATATGCAATATTCGATCTTGACGGAACTCTGTTAGAGTCCATGAAACAATGGAGAAAATGCGAGGTCGATGAATTAAACGAATATGCCGGCGGTACTTTTGACGACGAGGAAATTAAACTTCTGTCAAAGCTTCCCTACGGAAAAATGATAGAGCGTGTGACCGGAGCCGTTGCAAAGCCGTTTGACTACGAACACTATACGGAAACCATACACGCGAAAATGAAAGAGCTTTACGTTAACGGCAGCGTCACCCCGAAGCCTTTTGCAAAAGAATGGCTGTCGCTGTTAAAGGAACGCGGCGTGAAAATTGCCGTGGCTACGGCAACTCCGAAAGAGTTATGTGTTCCGTGTCTTGAAAAATACGGGCTTTATCAGTATTTCGACTGCATCTACACGACCGACGAAACAAGGACAAAGATATATCCCGATATATTTGACAAATGCGTTGAAACGCTCGGCGGAACAAAAGCGCAGGCCATGGTTTTTGAGGACGCATATTACAGTGCGAAAACGCTCAGAGATAACCGTTACCGTTTCACCGCCATGTACGACGAAAGCCAGACAGAGAGCGACAGCATATTTTTACATTCAAATGCCGAAGTTTTTGCGGAAAATCTCGGCGTGCTTATCGAAAAAGAAAAAAAACAATTTCAGCTTGAACTCACCGCCGACTTTCTTTTGTCACACAACGATTATCTTGTTGCAATACACGACAATCCCGACGGCGACTGTTTCGGTTCGGCTCTCGGGTTATGCCGCATGATGAAGATACTGGGAAAAAGCGCGGATATAATCTCGGTCTGCGAAATTCCCAAACGTCTTGCTTTTCTGAATGATAAGAACGACGTCACGGTATATGTCGGAAAAGACGGATTTAAAAACGCACTTTCTCAAAAGCAACGCTGTGTTATAAGTCTTGACGTCGCGTCGGGTCAGCTGCTCGGCTGTCTTGAAGAGGATATTTGCCCGAAACTTGAGCTTGCCGTGGATCACCACAATTTCAATACGCTCCCCGTGCAAAACAAATACGTTGACAATACTGCCGCGGCTGTCGGTGAAATAATCACGTATCTTGCAGAAATTCTCGAACGTAAAACCGGGCGCATATTGCTTACACGCGAAGTTTCGGACGCGCTGTTCGCCGCAATTACCTCCGACACAGGCTGTTTCAAGTACAGCAACGCCTCGTCCGACACACACGCCGCGGCAGGTATTCTGATACGGCACGGTGCAAATGCCGCCGCCATAAACACCCGTCTTTTCGACATAAAGACCAAAAAGCAGTTTGATGTCGAAGCTCTGGCTTGCAGCACGGTAAAATATTATGAAAACGGCAGAATAGCAATAATATATCTTCCGCAGTCCGAGCTTGACAAAATAGGCGCCTGCCACGCAGACACGGAAAATCTCTCCCAGCTTGCGAGAATGATTGAAGGCGTTCAGATAGGCGTCAATATGTATGAGAAAGAAAACGGTCAGTTTAAATTCTCGGTAAGGGGCAACACTGACGCCGACGTATCGAAACTCTGCGCAAAATTCGGCGGAGGGGGACATTCCAAAGCCGCAGGCTGTACAATTTCAGGCAGTGCCGAGCAAGCCGAAAGCGAGTTTGTCAAAGCCGCGGCTGAATATCTCATATAAAATCCCATAAAAAACAATCTCAGCTTAGACACCGTTATCTTACGACGCTAAGCTGATTTTTTATTATTATTTTTTCTTGCAGCACTTATTTATAAATTCAAGCACCGTTTTTTCATACAGCTCTTTATTTACAAGATAGCTCCTTGCATGATCTGCCTCCGGCACTTCAAGCAGCGTTCTGTCCGACGAACACGCGCCGAAAATGCTCTCGCTCATCTCATGCGGAACAAATCCGTCTGCCAGCCCGTGTATAAGCAATACGGGCACTTTTGCGTTTTGCGCGGATTTCTGCGCACCGTCCTCTTCAAGGTCAAATTTTCCGAAAAGTTTTGCACCCGTTTTCACGGCAGGATAAAATATATCGACCGGTAGTTTTTTATCCTTGCAGACCTTTTTGATAATTTCCTCCGGTGATGAATACGGACAGTCGGCTATTATTCCGACGACATTTTCGGGCAAATCGAGATCCGACGCCATAAGCACGGTTGCGGCGCCCATTGAAACGCCGGCAAGAATTATTTTTATGTCGTTTCCGAAACGTTCGCTTGCATATTTTGCCCATTCAAGGCAGTCATATCTTTCTTTTATGCCGAAAGTCAGCGTATTTCCGCCGCTGTTTCCGTGTGCGCGCTGATCGACGGTGAGCAGATTTATTCCGTTATCGAAACAAATTTTTGCTCCGCCGCAAAAATCGCGTTCGGCAAGACTGCGGTAGCCGTGAAAGGCTATTTCAAGCGGCGCGTTATCCGAAACATGGTAATATTTTCCGCACAGCTTTGTTCCGTCATAAGAGGTTATCTCAACATTATCGTGCTCATGCTCAGAAAGTTCCGCCATCCACGAATACAGCGTCTTTTCCTCGTCACTCAGGTTACTTCTCTTTTTGAAATATCCGTCGTCTTTTCGCTGAGCCTTAAACACTCTGAAAACATACGCGTAAGTTCCGTACAGAAATGCGGCAGCGCCTGCGCATATCGTCAAAGCAAATGCAAACAGCGTCTTATATCCGTTATTTTTACGTCTTTTCATCTTAAAACTTACGCCTTGCCGTGCGAGAGCTTAATGCCTTGGAGAATATTTGTATCAAACGAGAAATTAAGGCTTTCCTGCTGCCTTTCGCGCTTGAAAGCAAGTTTTACAAGATCATCAAGAAGTTCTGCAAACGGTTTTCCCGTCGCCTCCCAGAGATAGAACGAAAGCGATCCGGGAATTGTATTGAGTTCGTTTACGTACAGTTCGTCTTTTACGGTATCGTACAGGAAATCGACGCGCGTAACTCCGGCGCAGCCTATACAGCAGAACGCGGTCTTTGCGTATTCTCTGACTTTTGCCTCAAGTTCGGGCGAAATGTCTGCCGGGAGCTTTCTCTTTGTGTCAGCCATACCCGCGCTTGATTTTGAGCCGCCCACCTTTGAACCTGCGGTCTTTGTGCCGGATTTTGAGCCGCCGCTTAAATATTTATCTGCATAGCTTAGAATTTCATCGTTGTTTATGGGTTCTTCGCAGACAGAGGTCTGTGCGTCATTCTTATCTCCGAGTACTGAGCAGTTTATTTCTTTAAGGTTTTCGACAGAGTTTTCTATGAGTGCGGTATCGGAAAACTCAAAAGCATACTCAAGCGCCTTTTCAAGTCCTGCCCTGTCATGCGCTTTCTTTATTCCGACGCTTGAACCGAGATTTACGGGCTTTACTATTACGGGATATGAAGTTCTCGACTCTATAAGCTCTACCGACTTTGAAGTATCCTTCATGTACTGCTTTGAATTTACGCAGATGCAGTCAAGCACCGGCACGCCGTATGCGCGCAGAACGTATTTTGTCGCAGCCTTATCCATGCATACAGCGCTTGAATATACGTCGCAGCCGGCATAAGGAATACCTATGCTGTGAAGATATCCCTGAACAGAACCGTCCTCGACGTTTGTACCGTGTACTACGGGCATTGCAACGTCAACCTTGGCTACAATATTATTTCCGAATGCTTTCGACGGGTATCTTACAAGCAGAAAATCGTTTCCGTCACGTACAAGACTTACTCTTACCGCGCCTTTTTTGAGTTTTTCTATATCCTTATACGCCTCAATTTCTCCGACTTCTCCGCCTGCGTACATCTCGCAGTTCTTTGCTATATAGACGGGAATCGGCTCATATTTCGACGTATCGAATGCATACACTGCCTGAAGTCCCGATATTACCGAGATCTCATGCTCGACGCTCATTCCGCCGAAAAAAACCGCAACTCTTATTCTCTCTGACATATTCATTACCTCTTTACAATATATAGATCTTTATCAATAGTTATCCGGAAGATCGTTTTCAAGTAAAATATACTTATGCTGATCCGAAACGACGGCTCTTGCCGCGTCAACCGCAGCGGTTACGGTGTCAAATCTCAAAAGTCTTGTTTCGTCAAATCCTGCTTTCTTCGCACCGTCGTAAACATCGTCCGCTATACGCTTTCCGACAAGGAATATATAGTCGCAGACCGCGGCGCATTCTTCGCCGAATTTAAAATTAAGCTCGCTCTGTCTGTTTCCGAGTTCTATCATACCCGGGGTTACTATTATTTTCACTCCGTCAAGCACGGACATGACCTCAAGCGCCGCATGGGTGCCTGTCGGATTTGCGTTGAAAGCGTCGTCTATAATGGTTATACCGTTTCCGGCATCAAGCATCTGAAGTCTGTGCGTTACGGGTTCAAGACGGCGCACGGCTATTGCAACGTCGTCGGGATCTACTCCGAAATCAAGCGCAAAACATATACAGCCTGCAAGATTCTGAACGTTATGCTTGCCCAAAAGCTTTGTTGTGAAATTATAGGTCTTTCCTTTATAGGAAATTTCAAATTCCGTGCCTTTATCGCTAATTTTTGTTATATTTGCCTTACAGTCGGCGTCGGCAAAATCAATCCCGTAGCTGACAACATGCTTTCCGGTATCTCTTGAACGTATATACGCGTTATCGTAGTTGAGATAAATTCTTCCGTCCTGCGGAATCGCGTCGGCAAGCTCAAACTTGGTATCGGCAATATTTTCCACCGTTCCGAAGCTTTCAAGGTGCTGCGGCCCTATTGCAGTAATAATGCCGTATTTCGGCTTTGCAATATCGCACAGCTCCTTTATATCGCCTTTATATTTTGCGCCCATCTCGCAGATGAATATTTCATGCGACGGCTTTAACATCTCGCGCACCGTCTTTACAACACCCATAGGCGTATTATAGCTTGCAGGAGTTATAAGCACGTTATATTCAGGCTCAAGCAGTTTACAAAGAAAATTTTTGGTACTCGTCTTGCCGTAGCTGCCGGTAATTCCGACTACAATAAGATCATGCCGCGCCGAAAGCTTTTTCTTTGCGTCGTTTATATATCCTCGCTTTACGGCTTTCTCAACAGGAGAATTTACAACGTCGGCAGCAACGAGAATTGCAAACGAAAGCATTACGAAAAGACTTTCAAAAGCCGCCTCAAAGCGGGTAAATGAAAACAGAACGCCGAGAATTATGTAGATAAGCGCCGCGGTAAACAGCATACGCTTTACCCTTGCGGTATATACAAGCGGTTTTTTAGCCTTTGTGCGCGGAATAAACGCATACGCCGTAAGCAGCATGAAAAATGCCGCAGCATACAGAGCCGCACCGCCGAAAAACGAGATCACAAGCGAAACAAGCGCAAAAGTTATACGTGCGCACACTACGCCTGCGTTATCCGAAAGCCAGCGTCCGAAGGCGTCTCTGTGATAACCCTCAAGCTGAAACATATGCGTATGGCTGACAAGCGAAAAAGCAAAGGCTATCGCAGCCGCCAGTCTGAAAATTATAATCGGCATAAAAAACTATCTCCGTAAAATCAGAATTTATAAAATGAGCGCAGCACGCGCGAAGTAAGCGCAAAATCGTCGGCAAACGAAAAGTGACCCGCGTTTCTGACAGTGACAAGTCCACAGTCGGGTATAAGCTTTTCCATGAGCTTTGCATCTGAAATTGGCGTTGCCGTATCGTTCTCACCCCAGATAAGCAGCGTCGGCACGGTAATTTTATGCAATCTTTCGGTCATATCCGAATTAATTACCTTTACCATGCTCTTTCGCATTATATCCGAAGCCGCGGCATAGTCGGACGAGCCGAATTTCTTTTTCATGTTCTCAAGCGCGTTCGGGAACACTTTTGCGACGGGCGCAAACGAAAGCATACTTTTCAGTGCCTTATAAGTCTTTACCTTAAGCGTCTTTTTCAGTGTCTTTTTTGCAGGAATTCCTGCGCTGTCGATAAGAACAAGGCTTTTCGGCTTAATATGCCCCTCTCCCGTACAGAGAGCTATCGCGGTTCTTCCTCCGTGGGAATGACCGATAAGAGAAAAGTCGCAAACGCCGAGTTTTTCAAGCAGAAGTTTTACAAACTCCGCATAATCATCGGCATCATACGCAAAAGACGGCTCGGTCGTTTTCCCGAATCCCGGCATATCGGGCGCTATTACCCTGAAATTTGTTTTAAGCAGATCTATAAGAAGTCTGTAAACCTCGCCGTAAGCACCCCAGCCGTGAAGTATTACGATGCAGTCGCCTTTACCCTCGTCTATGAGATTTACGTCGAGTTTATCTCCTTTATATTCAACAATCACCTGAAATTATCACCCTTAAAAAATCAATACCTTTACAGTATAAACTCAAAAGCGCACTTTGTCAACCGAAACAGCGCTTTGCTGTTATGTTGTTTACATTTATTATACAGCATAATCACAAATTTGTGATACAATCAAAAGAAAAAACAAGGAGAAAACAATGTCATATAAAACCATACTCTTTGACCTTGACGGGACGCTTACCGATCCTGCACTCGGCATTACAAAAAGCGTTGCATACGCGCTCGACGGATTCAACATTCCACACGGAGAACCCGAAACGCTGAAATATTTTATAGGTCCGCCTCTGCGTGAGGAATTCATGAAATTCACACATACGGACGACGTGGATTTCGGCGAAAAGCTTGTCGCAAAGTACCGCGAATACTACTCCGTTACGGGTATTTACGAAAACAGAGTTTACGACGGGATTCCCGAAATGCTCTCCAAGCTCAAAGACAGCGGAAAAACGCTTGCGGTTGCAACGTCAAAACCGGAAAAGTTTGCAAAAATTATTCTCTCGCACTTCGGAATTGACAAATATTTTAATCTATGTGCAGGCGCCAACATGGACAACACGCGCACAAACAAGGCGGACGTCATACGTTTTGCGCTGTCCGAACTCGGTCTTGAATGCGGCGACAAAAATACGGTAATGGTCGGCGACAGATTTCACGACATCGAAGGCGCAAAAACTTGCGGACTTACGTCTGTCGGAGTATGTTTCGGCTACGGCACAAGAGAAGAACTGCAAAGCCACGGCGCGCAGATCATCGTAAATGACACAGACGAGCTTTACTCGGTTTTAAGCGTCTGAATTTCCGGTAAGCTTTACGACGGTCATAAAATGCCCCGTATACTCAAGAAATTTTCCGGTTATATCGCTTGTCTTGATCTTAAGGCTTGTCGTATTCATACAAGGATGGCAGCCGACATATTCTTCTTTGAGCACGTCCTCGTCAACAAGCAGATTTACCATATGGTTTTTATCGTTCATAAGTCCGAGAATGCTTACGGAGCCCGGACACAGATCAAGGTATTCTTCCATATAGCTTTCCGGCGCGAACGAAAGGCGCGAAGAACCTATCTGGTGCGATAGTTCCTTTGTCCTAAACGTTTTATCTCCGGGCATCATGAGCAGATAGAATTTTGTCTTTTGCGAATTGCACAAAAACAGATTCTTACATATTTTTATGCCGAGAATTTCGTCTATATTACCGCAGTCGCTTATTGTGGCGGCTGCGTCATGGTCTACTCGTTCAAAAGCGATCCCGAGTTTTTCGAGAACATCGTATGTGCGTTCTTCCCTCTCGCTTCTTTTATCTTTCGGTCTCTCGCGGTATACTGTCGTATCAATATGCATTTTCAATCACTCTTATCATTTTACGCTTTTTATAAAAACAATAACTTATGCCAAACATTTTACCACAATTCGCACCGTAATTCAACAGTTTTTGCAAAAACTATATATTGAATCTTTCAAAAAAGTGTGGTATACTAAGTTTAACTAAAACCAGACGGAAAGGTAGGTCAATATGCCAAAAACATTTCCGGGCGGAATACACGTTCCGGGCAACAAGAACACAAAAAACATTCCCATACGCGATTTTCCCGCACCACCTCAGGTTGCCATTCCATTACAGCAGCACATAGGCGCGCCCGCAAAGCCGCTTGTAAACGTCGGCGACGAGGTCAAACTCGGTCAGGTGATTGCTGATTTCAACGGCGGACTTTCATGTCCGGTTCATGCCTCGGTTTCGGGTACGGTAAAGGCAATCGAACAAAGACAGGCATATTCCGGCGTCGGCACTACGACGCACATTGTCATAGAAAACAACTTCAAAGATGAAATAAGCTCCGACATAAAGCCGTATAACGGCGATATTTTCAAAGCGTCAAGCGAAGAGATTATAGAAATTGTCAGAAAAGCCGGCATTTCTGGCATGGGCGGCGCTGCGTTCCCGACATACGCAAAGATATCCTCAGCTATCGGAAAGGCGACGGAGCTTATAGTAAACTGTGCCGAGTGCGAGCCGTACATAACCGAAAACCACCGTCTTATGCTTGAGCAGCCCGACGACATAATAAACGGCGCAAAGATTCTTATGCACGCGACGGGTGCAAAGCACATCACCGTTGCCGTAGAGGACAACAAGATGAACGCCGTCAAGGTTCTCGAAAAGGTAACGGAAAACGACAAAGACATATCCGTAAGAATATTAAAGACAAAGTATCCTCAGGGCGACGAACGCCAGCTTATATACGTAATCAAAGGCGTAAGGCTTCCGGCAGGAAAACTGCCTGCCGACGTCGGCTGCGTTATATTCAACGCCGAAACCTGCATTGCGGTAAACAACGCGGTCAAAACAGGCATGCCTTTGATAAAAAGCGTTGTCACGGTTGACGGCGATGCGGTAAAAACGCCGTCCAATTTAAGAATACCTCTCGGCGTATCTCTCGGAGACGTTATAGACTTCTGCGGAGGAACAGTCGGAGACGTTTACAAGATAATAACCGGCGGTCCGATGATGGGCGCTGCGCAGTGGGATTACAACGCGGTTGTAATGAAGAACACGTCGGCGATACTTGTTCTGTCCGACAGCGGTGTTGTTAAGGACGCTCCTGCCTGCATACACTGCGGAAAATGCGTCGGCGTCTGTCCCATGCGTCTTATGCCGAACTACCTTGCCGCTTTCTCAAAAGCCGGAGACGACGAATCGGCTCTTTCCTTTAACGTAATGTCATGCGTTGAGTGCGGCTGCTGCACGTATACCTGTCCGGGAAACGTGCCGATCGTTCAGTATATCCGCACCGAAAAAGCAAAGATCAACGCTGCAAGAAAAGCTGCCGCAGCCAAACAAAAGGAAAGCGAGGGAAAATAAGACAAATGAATAACGTACAAAACACCCCGACGAGAAAAATGCTTACAATGACGTCGTCTCCTCACGTTAAAAGTCCCGAAACGACGTCTGTCATAATGTTAAACGTTATAATTGCACTTTTACCCGCGCTTTTATGGAGCATATACATATTCGGGCCGAGAGCTGCGGTCGTTACGGCGATAAGCGTTATTTCCTGCGTGCTTTTCGAGTACCTTTACAGAAAGCTTACAGGCAAAAACAACACAGTCGGCGACTTATCCGCTGCGGTTACGGGAATACTGCTTGCATTTTCCCTCCCCGTTTCGGTTCCGCTGTGGCTCCCGGCTGTCGGTGCGTTCTTTGCAATAGTTATCGTAAAGCAGCTTTACGGCGGCATAGGCAAAAACGTAGTAAACCCTGCGCTTGCGGCGCGCGTATTCTTATTTATCGCATTTCCGACCGAACTTACGGCCTTCACGGGCGTAAAAAAGTACTTACCCGCGCTTAAAATCAACGTTTCGGATCTTGCTTCGGGAACCGCTGCAAACGGCGCAGATTTTGCGGCAGGCGCAACTCCTCTTGTAACTCTCAAAAACGGAATTGCACCCGACAGCGATATAATGTCCGCCCTTCTCGGCAGCATACCCGGCTGTATCGGCGAGATTTCCGTAACACTGCTTTTACTCGGCGGCATTTATCTGCTTTGCAGAAAAATCATCACATGGCACATTCCCGTAAGCTTTCTCGCGACAGCCGCGCTGCTTACGTTCATCTTTCCCAAAGGCGGTATGCCGGCAAGTGTATTTATGCTCTATGAGCTTTGCACGGGCGGTCTTATTCTCGGAGCATTATTCATGGCTACCGACTATGTTACCTCACCCGTAACGCCGCGCGGCAGAATTATTTACGGCGTCGGCTGCGGTCTTATTACGGTATTTATCAGATATTTCGGCGGTTATCCCGAAGGCGTTTCATTTGCCATACTCATAATGAACTTATTTGTATGGTATCTCGACAAATTCACAAAGCCGGTCTGCTTCGGAGGTGCTAAGAAAAATGGAACAAAATAACACAAAACAGCTTATCGGCATTGCTATTAAATTACTTGCAATATGCACCATTGTCGCGGTTATTGTGGCTCTTGTATATTCGGTAACAAAGGACAAGATCGACCTCAACGAAAAGGTAAACACGGCAGAGGCACTTGACGGAATATACTCCGAAGAATACGGCGGGCTGAAATTTTCTGTTTCGGATTCCGAAAACTCGCCTGCGTTTGTCATGAAGGACGCGGACGGAAACACGGTTGTCTCCTGTGACGAGGCAAAAACGGAACTTATCTCCGACGTTACGGCACTCTATGTCATAAACGACGCGGACGGAAACACGGTAAGCTATTGCGTATCGGTCGCGCCTATGGGATTCAAGGACACAATAAATATGCTTGTTGCGGTAAATCCCGACGTCAGCGTAAAGGGTGTAAAAATCGTCTCAATGTCCGAAACCTCGGGTATCGGCACGAAGGCGGCAGAGCCCGAATTTCTCGAGAAATTCAACGGTCTCGGAAGTCCCGTATCGTCAAAAGTAGATACCATTTCCGGCGCAACAAAGACATCTAAGCCGGTCATCGGCGCTGTTGACACGGCGCTTCGCCAGACTGCGGAATACATAAAGTCGAACGGAGGTCTTTCATAATGAACAACAAACCTACACTGAAAGAACGGCTGTTTGAAGGTCTTTTCGACCAGAACCCGATACTTGTACAGCTTCTCGGAACCTGTCCGACGCTTGCAACAACAACGTCGCTGCAAAACGGTTTCGGCATGGGTATTTCGGCGACCGCCGTACTCATACTCTCAAACCTGCTTATCTCGCTGTTACGCAAATTTATACCGAAACAGGTAAGAATTGCCGCATACATTGTCATAATTTCGGGCTTTGTAACGGCTATCGAGCTTCTCATAAAAGCATATATTCCCGCGCTTGACAAATCACTCGGATTATTCATTCCGCTTATAGTCGTAAACTGCATAATTCTTGCGCGTGCAGAGGCTTACGCCTCCAAAAACGGACCTGTCGATTCAATGCTTGACGGTCTTTTTATGGGACTCGGATTTACATTTGCACTCAGTCTTTTGGGTGCTATCAGAGAAATACTCGGCAGCGGAACTTTACTCGGTCACACCGTTATGTGGCCCGGTTACAAGCCTATGCTTATATTCGTTCTTCCTGCGGGAGCGTTTCTCACGCTCGGCTGTCTGATCGCCGCGGTCAATGCGGTGCTTTCAGTCGTAAAAAGCAAAAACGGAGGTGACAAAAAATGAGTTTCGGCGCGCTTATAGGTATACTAATTTCGTCAATACTTATTGACAACTACATCTTCTCAAGATTTTTGGGTATCTGTCCTTTTCTGGGACTGTCCGAAAAGCCGTCAACCGCTCTCGGCATGGGCTGTGCGGTCACGTTTGTAATGACAATATCATCAGCGGTTACCTGGTGCGTATATACATTCGTACTTGTTCCGCTTGAGCTTGAATACCTTAAAACCATTGCGTTTATTCTTATAATTGCCTCTCTTGTACAGCTTATAGAGATGTTTTTAAAGAAAAACGTACCGTCGCTGTACACGGCTCTCGGCATTTATCTGCCGCTTATCACCACTAACTGTGCGATACTCGGCGCGGCTCTTCTGTGCATACAGAACAACTACGACCTTATAAGCTCGGTTATTTTCAGTTTCGGTTCGGCTGTCGGCTGGACACTTGCGATAGTCATATTTGCAGGCGTGCGTGTGCGCGTATCCTTTGCCGAAACGCCGAAATGCTTTAAAGGCACGCCTATCGCCCTTGTCACCGCCTGTCTTATAGCTATGGCATTTTCGGGCTTTCAGGGCGTTGAGCTTCCGTTCTGAACCATAAACGCGAAAAGGAGAAAACAATATGCTTATAAATATTCTTAAAGCCTTAGGCTGCTTTGCGGTAATGAGCGGCATTCTCGGTCTTATTCTCGCGTTTGCAAGCAAGTTATTTGCGGTAAAGACAAACGAGAAGGCTGAGGCTGTCGGCGAACTTCTTCCCGGTGCAAACTGCGGCGGCTGCGGATATGCCGGCTGTGCTGCGCTCGCCGAGGCTATCGCAGAGGGCAAAGCTCCCATAAACGCCTGTAATTCGGCGTCGGCGGACACAATTTCCAAAATTGCTGCCGTAATGGGTGCAAAGGACGTTGGCAAAACAAAACGTATGCGCGCCCAGGTAATGTGCTCAGGCACAAACGAAATAGCCGAGAAAAAGTACATATACGCTGGTATTGCAGACTGTGCTTCTGCCGCAAAGCTTGCAGGCGGCGACAAAATGTGTGCTTACGGCTGCGTCGGACTCGGCACCTGTGCGTCTGTATGCAAATTTGACGCGATACACATAATCAACGGCGTTGCCGCGGTGGACTATGAAAAATGTACGGCTTGCGGTGCCTGTGTAAAAGCATGTCCCAAGAGCATTATACGCCTTATTCCCTACGACGCAAAACACTGGGTAGGCTGTTCATCGACAGACAAGGGCGCCGTTACAAAATCATACTGCAAGGTCGGCTGTATCGGCTGCAGAATCTGCGAAAAGAACTGTCCGTCGGGTGCAATTACCGTTACAGACAATGTGGCGTCCATAAACTACGATCTCTGCACCGGCTGCGGAATATGCGCGGAAAAATGTCCGAGAAAGATAATCTGGTCAGCCCGTTCCCAAAGCGAAGAAGACATCAGCAAGCTCAAACAGGATCTGAGCGTTTAAAATTTAACCGCATACACATTTACCGCCGTTTTCGGCGGTATTTTTTTACAAATTTGAATTTCCCACTGACAACCTATACCCCTACGTGTATAATAAGGCATACCCCATAGGGTATGGAAAGGAGAACAAAAATGAAAACAGCAATCGAAAAGCTTGAGAGTGCAATGGAATTCGGCGGCACAAAAAAGGACATTGTGCAGCTTATAATCTCGGCTTTTTCGCTTTTGACAAGCATTTTCTAACTTTATAGCTATAATTCTCGCAATGACGGGTACGCTTAACCCCGTAATCGGAGCTGTTATCGCGGCTGTCTGCGCAGCACTTCTCATAATCTGACGCAAATTTTCTATACATTCTTTTTCCTCATGCGGTTTACTTTCCGTATGAGGAATTTTTGCGTGCAAAAAAGGTCTCCCTTTCGGAAGACCTTAAACTGTTCGTTTTATGAGAACTTATGCAAGCTCTGCGAAGTACTTGATTGTACGAACCATCTGGCTTGTGTAGGAGTTCTCGTTGTCGTACCAGGATACTACCTGTACTTCATAGAGATCGTCAGCAATCTTTGCAACCATTGTCTGAGTTGCATCGAAGAGAGAACCGTAACGCATACCGATAACGTCGGAGGAAACGATCTGATCTTCGTTATATCCGAAGGACTCGGAAGCTGCTGCCTTCATTGCTGCGTTGATGCCTTCCTTGGTTACGTCAGTACCCTTTACAACTGCGGTAAGGATAGTGGTGGAACCGGTCGGAACGGGAACACGCTGAGCAGAGCCGATCAGCTTGCCGTTCAGTTCGGGGATAACAAGTCCGATTGCCTTTGCAGCACCGGTGGAGTTAGGAACGATGTTTGCAGCGCCTGCGCGTGCACGTCTGAGGTCACCCTTTCTGTGAGGACCGTCGAGGATCATCTGGTCGCCGGTATATGCGTGAATGGTGCTCATGATACCGCTCTGGATAGGAGCGTAATCGTTAAGAGCCTTAGCCATAGGTGCAAGGCAGTTTGTGGTGCAGGATGCAGCGGAAATGATCTTATCGTCTGCGGTAAGAGTCTTTTCGTTAACGCTGTAAACGATAGTCTTAAGATCGCTTCCTGCGGGAGCGGAAATAACTACCTTCTTTGCGCCTGCGTCGATGTGTGCCTGAGACTTTTCCTTAGAGCAGTAGAAACCGGTGCACTCAAGTACAACGTCTACGCCTATTTTGCCCCAAGGAAGATCCTTAGCGTCCTTCATAGCGTATATTGTGATCTTCTTGCCGTCTACGGTGATGGAATCTTCTCCTGCTTCAACAGTGTGAAGTCCTTCGCCGATCTTGCCGCAGTATCCGCCCTGTGCGGTATCGTACTTGAGAAGCTGTGCAAGCATCTTAGGATCGGTAAGATCGTTGATAGCTACTACTTCGTAGCCCTCTGCGCCGAACATCTGTCTGAATGCAAGACGTCCGATACGGCCGAAGCCGTTAATGGCAACTTTAACTGACATGATTTTATTCCTCCGTTAGTTTGAATTAAAATTTTGGTTGCCCAAACTTTTACACCTATATTGTAATACTTTCTTTTGCGTTTTTCAAGTGAGTTTACCAAAGTTTTCACATTCTTCATATTTTATATAAAGTCTGCCCCATGCTTAAAAATTCACGCGGTCATTTTTGTAAAGTTTAACAACGCAAAAGCCGTGTATTTTATGCGCAATTTATGCAAAGAATATTATTGCCTCTTAAAGGCACGCAAATACGCAGAAAATTATACAAAAAGGTGAAAACAATGCAAAACAATAAAAACGATCTTCCGACAGGTCTTGCAATGGCTCTCGCGCAGAACAGACAGGCGCTGTTTTACTATTCCCGGCTTGACTCAAAGGCTCAGACTGAGGTTGCGCGGCGTGCAAAATCAGTAAATTCAAAAGAAGAAATGGCGCGTTTTGTGGACGAAATGGCAAAGCACGCGAACTGAACTGTTAAAAAGCCGGCATTTTCTTTTCCGGAACACGCATTTAAATTACAAAATGTCGGCAAACATATTGACTTTTGACGCGCTTTGTGGTAATATATTACGGAACTAAACTTTTCCGTTGCCGCAAGGCTTCGGAATATGATATTATGGAGGACTATATTATGAAGCGTATTGAAACTCTTGAAACCCGCAACCTCTGCGAAAGCGCAAAGAACGGCGGCTGCGGCGAATGCCAGACTTCCTGCCAGTCCGCTTGCAAGACCAGCTGCGGCATCGCAAACCAGAAGTGCGAAAATTCCGGCAAGGAAAGCAAGTAATTTTACTGTTTAGCACTGAATTACTCTGCCGCCGCAAGGCGGCATTTTTTTGCTTTTTTGACTTCTCTTTTTTGAAAGGATACATAGAAAATGATACACCGCTACAAGCTGAACGGATACAATATAGTTCTCGACTCCGCGTCGGGAAGCGTCCATGCCGTTGACGAAGTTGCATACGACATTATAGGTCTTTTTGAAAACAAAAGCCGCGAAGAAATAACTGCAGAAATTCTCGGTAAATACAAAGACCGCGGCGACGTGACGGAAAAGGACATAAGCGAATGTCTTGACGACATACAGGCGCTTAAAGACGGCGGAAAGCTGTTTGCAAAGGACACGTTTGAACCCATGGCGGGAAAATTAAAGCAAAAGAGCGCAGGCGTTATAAAGGCGTTATGTCTGCACGTTGCTCACACCTGCAACTTAAACTGCTCATACTGCTTTGCAAGCCAGGGAAAATATCACGGCGACAGAGCTTTAATGAGCCTTGACGTCGGAAAAAGAGCGCTCGACTTTTTAATAGAAAACTCCGGCCCAAGGCGCAATCTCGAGGTTGATTTCTTCGGCGGAGAGCCGCTCATGAACTGGGACGTGGTAAAGCAGCTTGTAGGCTATGCGCGAAAGCGTGAAAAAGAGGCCGGCAAAAATTTCAGATTTACGCTTACCACAAACGGTATGCTCATTGACGACGACGTAATTGATTTTTCAAACCGCGAGATGAGCAACGTCGTGCTCAGCCTTGACGGACGAAAGGAAATTCATGACAGGCTCAGAGTCGACTATGCCGGAAACGGAAGCTATGACAGAATAGTTCCGAAATTTCAGGAATTTGTCAAAAGACGCGGCGACGGCGACTACTACATGAGAGGTACGTTTACGCACGCAAATCCCGATTTCTTAAACGACATAAAAGTTATGCTGGATTTAGGCTTTGACAAACTCAGCATGGAGCCTGTTGTATGTGCTCCGGGCGACGAAGCTGCGCTGACTGAGCAAGATCTGCCCATCGTATTTGAGCAATACGAAAAGCTTGCGGAACTTATGCTTGAGCGCGAAAAAGCCGGAAAACCCTTTACTTTCTACCACTACATGATAGACCTTACCGGTGGTCCCTGCATTTACAAGAGAATTTCGGGCTGCGGTTCGGGTACGGAATACATGGCAGTCACTCCCTGGGGCGATTTATATCCGTGCCACCAGTTTGTGGGCGAAGAAAAGTACAAGCTCGGCGACATATGGAACGGCGTTACGGCAAAGGGCGTTCAGGACGAATTTGCCTGCTGCAACGTCTACACACGTCCCGACTGTGCCGACTGCTGGGCAAAGCTGTACTGTTCCGGAGGCTGTGCCGCAAACGCATATCACTCAACAGGCAGCGTAAACGGCGTATACAAATACGGCTGCGAACTTTTCAAAAAGAGAATGGAATGCGCGATCATGATTCAGGTCGCGAAAAAACTCGGGAAATAACATGAAAACGCCGATATACGATTTTGTGTCAAGGTATTCTGAAAGCCGCACCTTAAGACTTCATATGCCGGGGCACAAGGGACGCGCCTTTCTCGGCTGCGAAAATCTCGACATTACCGAAATACGCGGTGCGGACGAACTGTATGAGCCGTGCGGAATAATAGAACAAAGTCAGAACAACGCGTCGGAGCTTTTCGGTACGCGCGCAACCTTTTACAGTGCCGAAGGTTCGAGCCTTTGCATAAGGGCAATGTTATATCTTGCGGCGCAAAGGAGAAAGATAAAGACCGAACGTCCCGTTTTTGCGGCGCTTTCGGGTGCGCACAAGGTTTTCATGCTTGCCTGTGCGGTGCTTGACGCCGAAGTGCTGTTCTTAAATCACGACGGCGAAGAAAGCGGAATATTCGGTAACGGTATAAGTGCTGAAAATCTTGAAAAGCAGCTTGAAAGTTCGCCCGAAAACCTCTGCGCGGTCTACATCACAAGTCCCGACTATCTCGGTCACGTATGCGATATTGCACACTTCAAAAAGGTATGCGAAAAAAAGCATGTACCGTTAATCGTTGACAATGCGCACGGCACTTATCTTAAATTTCTTCCCGGCGGCAGCATGCATCCGATAGATCTTGGTGCGGATATGTGCTGCGATTCGGCTCACAAAACTCTGCCGGTGCTTACGGGAGGCGCATATCTTCACATCTCACTCGGCAGCGTTTGGGATTTTGAGAAAGACGCGTCCGAGGCGCTTTCGGTTTTCGGTTCGACAAGTCCTTCATATCTTATTCTCTCGTCGCTTGACCTTGCAAACAGATACATTGCGGAAAATATACGCGGCGATGCGGCAAAAATTGTTACTGCGGTGTCAAAGCTTAAACAAAATATCAAAACGCTCGGTTTTGACGAAGTTTCGGAAGAACCTTTAAAGGTCACGATAGCGCCCAAAAGTTTCGGATATACGGGAGACGGCATTGCGAAAATTTTACGTGACAATGCCATAGAACCCGAATTTTCCGATCCCGACTATGTTGTGCTCATGTTCTCGCCGTTATCGGACATTTCCGATGCCGATAAGGTACTCGGCGTGCTTTCATCTTTGCAAAAACGCGAAGCTTTGACAGACAGCGCACCGCAGATTATTCACGGCAAACGCGCTATGAGCATACGCGAGGCTCTATTCTCGCAAAAGGAGCAAATATCCGCAAAAGACACACAAGGACGGATCTTATCGTCTCCCTGCGTCGGCTGTCCGCCTGCCGTTCCGATTGCGGTCTGCGGCGAAACAATAACACAAAGCGTAATACGCGCTTTTGAATATTACGGCATTGAAAAAATCTGCGTTGTAAAAAATGATTAAATCAAAGCAGAACGGAGGTTGAAAAATGAGGACGCTTACGGTAAAAAAGAACGACGCGGGCAAGCGCATTGACAAGTTTTTATCCAAAGCTCTCGTCAATCTTCCGCAGTCGCTGTTACACAAATATTTCAGGAAAAAGTGCGTCAAAATAAACGGTGCAAAGGCAAACCCGGAGGACATATTAGAGGAAAACGACGTCATAACGCTTTACATAAGCGACGAATTTTTCCCGGACACCTCCCCTGTTCAAAAGTCTGATGACAAGCCTTTTATGCTTCCGTCGGCTACACTCAGTAAAGACGAAATAGTCTATCAGGACGACAACATAATGATTATAGATAAGCCTGCCGGTGAGCTTGTTCACTCCTCCCTGCCCGACGAAAAGGCAAAAAGCGGTGAAATGTGTCTTGTAGACCGTTTTATCGGCTATCTTTACAAAACCGGGCAATATGCTCCAAAAAACGAGCAGAGCTTTGTTCCGTCGCTCTGCAACAGGCTTGACAGAAACACCAGCGGACTTGTAATTGCGGCAAAAAACGCTGAGAGTCTCAGAATTATGAACCAAAAAGTCAAAATGCGCGAGATGATAAAGCTTTATCACACGGTTGTTTACGGCAAGCCGCCGAAAAACGAGGACACGCTGAAAGATTTTCTTTACAAGGACAGAAATCAGAACAGAGTTTTCATATTTTCTTCGCGCGAGGCCGCAAAAAAAGCCGTCGGCACAAAATACGACGACGATATAAAGACAGTTATAACAAAGTACCGCGTTTTAAAGTCCGACGGGCAGAAATCTTTGCTTGAAGTTGAGCTTATAACCGGCAGAACGCATCAGATACGCGCTCACCTGTCCTACATCGGCTGTCCTATTGCAGGCGACGGAAAATACGGTGTAAATCATGCAAAAAGCAGCGGCATAAAGCATCAGATGCTTTGCTCTCATTCGCTGCAATTCAGATTTACTTCCGACAGCGGCATTTTAGACTATCTCAACGGCAAAAAGTTTACAAGCCGCCACGATTTCACACTTTGATTTTTACGGAGAACAACACATGAGCAGAACGAAATGGCAAGGCGGAGCACTTCTCGCGCCCGTACCGCCCACAATGGTCACCTGTGCGCACGGCGGAGTCAAGAATGTTTTTACCGTCGCATGGACGGGCATAATCAACACAAAACCGCCGAAAACCTACATTGCGGTACGTCCGCAGAGATTTTCATACGAGCTTATAAAAAACAGCGGAGAATTCGTCATAAACCTGACTACCGCTTCTCTTTGCAAAAAAGCGGATATGTGCGGAACATACACGCGAAGAAAAGTTGACAAATTTCAAAAATGCTCGCTTGAAACCTGCGACAGCTTTGAAGTTGCGGCGCCTGCGCTTGCAGACAGTCCCGTAAGTCTTGAATGTAAGGTGACGGACATTATAGAGCTTGGCACGCACCATATGTTCTTGGCGGACATTGTATGCGTATCGGTAGACGAAAGATTTATTGACAAAAGCGGAAAGCTGTGCCTCGGGAAAGCAGATCTTGCAGCTTACGTCCACGGCGACTATTACAGTCTCGGCAAAAGAATCGGCAGTTTCGGCTATTCGGTGAGAAAAAAGAAAAAGCCGATTACCGGCACATTTTCGCAAAAACAGAATAAAGATTCAAAATAATATCAAACGGCAGCCTTTAATGAGCTGCCGTATTTTTATATACTTTAATTAAAGCCGACATTTCCGTGCTTTTCGTACCATTCTGTCATGAGCCTTATAACAAGGTCATAGGACTTTACGCCCTCGTCCTGTCCCAAAGTTTTAAGATATGCGTCATTGACCTCATATGCCACATCGGACGCAGCGGAGTTTCTGTATTTTTCAAAAAATCTGTAATACGAATCCATCTCACTAAGCACTTTTTTAGGGCTTTCGGACAGCAGCGAGGAATACATTCCGGAATCGGTATCGTATACAGCCGACAGAAAATAGTCGTACATACTCATCTGCGCACAGTAGACAAGATAATCGTCTTCTGACGCGGCGCAGGCAAGATACGCAATGAAATTTGCCTCGTCCTCACCCGAAATTCCTCTCTGATGAGCCTTTTCATGCGCCGTTGTATAGCATACGACATAATCGGGGTAATTGGTATTGACGTTCGCCTCACCGGTAAGAGGCATATATATTCCCGAAATATGCGTATATGTCATTATCGGCGAAAGCAATATTTTCTTTGCCGGTGCTTTGATATTTGACAAAAAACCGTACTCTTTTCGCAGATTATCATAGCCTTTATCTATTTTCCTATTTAGCTCTTTCCATGAATACGGGCAGACGGACGCGCCGTCGGAATCAAAGCTTACATCTTCCGACGTAATTTCAAGTTCTGAGCGCAGTTTGTCCGATACGTTATACAGTTCGTCTTTGCTTATTGTTTTCTTTTCGGAAAGTCCGAAGTTTTGTTCCGCCGACAATCTGTTATAGCACACGCCGAAAACATTTGCAAACAGCGACGCCGCGCACAACACTGCGCAAAGCACAATACCGAGAATTTTTGAACAGGCTTTCTTTTTGAAAAATACAAGCCCCACAAGGCTTACAAGCGTTACAATTACGAGTATCGGAAGCACCGCAATTACAAGAATTTCGGCGATAGAAAACGGGAATACCCCCGTAAGTCCAGACAGAACGCGTCGCAAAAAGGCTGAGATATTACGCGAATACCATTCAGAAAACACCGTGCTTTTAAAGCTTACGAACATTAATGCACATGAGTACACAAACAAAGCAAGGCATATCCACAAGGCCTTTTTCGGAAAACTCTTATTTTTCAACCGTTATCCTCCGTAGCATTTTCATCTGTATTATCTTCGCTTTCAGTAACATCAGCGCCGTCCGCGGTTTCGTCCTCCAGAAGTCCGACGCTCTTGAAATAACTGTCGAAAACCGCTTTTGCAACGTTTGAGGCACGCGCGCTCATATATGCATTTTCCACGACAACCGCAACGACTATCTGCGGATCGTCATACGGCGCGAAGCCCACGAAAAGTGCTGTGTCGCTGCCGCCGGACACCTGTGCGGTACCTGTTTTTCCTCCGATCTCAAACGGGTAATTATCAAAAACATTCTTTGCCGTACCGTCAACCACAACCTGCCGCATTGCAGACTTTAATATTGACACGGTTTCGGGTGAAATATTCACTTTATCCAGCACCGTCGGCGTATTCTCGCTTACGGTCTCCTTTGTATAGTAATTATCGAGAGATTTAAGCAGCGTCGCTTTATAGCGCGTTCCGCCGTTTATTACGGTTGACATATAGGAACAGAGCTGCATTGGTGTGAACGCGTTATCCGACTGTCCGATAGCCGCCTGAAGCGTATCGCCGGGATTCCAGACAAGTCCTACGCTGTCGCGGTATTCGGGTCCCGCAAGTATTCCGGTATATTCGGGTATCTCTATTCCCGTAGGCTTTCCGAGACCGAATCTTGACGCATATTCGTCAAGCGTATCTATACCCATTCTGTCGGCTATTTCATAGAAGAAATAGTTACACGAACCTTGTATCGCGCCCTTTACGTTTACATATCCGTGCGTTCTTCCGCTTGAATCGTATATCCAGCAATGCGGCTGATATGACTCGTATTTTGTATACACGCCTTTATCGTAAACAATGGTATCGCTGTCTATTACGCCCGAACCGAGAGCCGCAGCTGCGGTTGCTATCTTAAATGTTGAACCGGGAGGATATATTCCCTGCACAGCGCGGTTTACGAACGGCGTTGCCGGATCGTCCTTGAGTTTATCATATTCTTCGGAAAAGTTATTGAGATCATATCCCGGAGCGCTCGCGCACACAAGCACCTCTCCGGTATTTGGATTCATCACCGCAACGCTGCCTGCGCGGCAATCCTCTCCGTCTCCTTTAAGCGGCGTGCTTTCGCCGTATCTTCTTGCAAAGTTTATCTGTTCGGCAAGCGCCTTTTCGGCGGCGTCCTGGAGTGACGCGTCTATTGTCAGGCGGACGGAATATCCGACCTTGGGTTCTGTTTTTACTTTTTTATCAATGACATTATTATTATCGTCAAGTTCAAGTCTTGCAACGCCGTTTATACCTCTGAGGTAATCTTCAAACGCCTTTTCAACGCCGTCTCTGCCGACGGTTGCGTCAAGAGAATATCCCTTTCCTATATACTCGTCAGCGTCCTCGCGGAATATTCTTCCGGTTCTGCCGAGAAAATGCGCGCCGAGACTGCCGAGATTGTAATATCTCGAATAAGAATACGATATTTCAATGCCGTGCATATTATGGATATGCTCGGAAATTACGGTGCGCAGCTTATCATCTACATTATAAAGCGCGGTATACGGCGTCATATACGAAAAGTCGTTTGCCTCCATATCGTACCGCAGTCCCGCAAGCTTACGGTACTCCTCTTTTTCGGAATCTTCATCGGAAATGCCGTATTTCTCGCAGACAAGCTTATATATTCCCTTTTCGTACAGATCGGTTTCGCTAAGTTCGTTATTGCGAAGAAAATTTTTAAGGCTGCGTTCTGCTTTTGAGTCAAATATATAATCGCGGTCAAGCTCATACGGATATTCCTTTGACGCAGGCAGCGAATCCGGAAGTTGTGCGCCGTACATATCGCAAATTCTGACAAGCTCGATAAGCGCGGCATTAGGATCCGACTGACTCAGCTCCGCGCGGTTGATCCTCACGTTATACGACGTCACGTTTGACACAAGGCTTACGCCGTTTCTGTCGTATATTTCTCCGCGCGTGGTTTCAATAACTTCGTCACGGTAATTCTTGCTTACTGCAAGTCCCGAATAATACTTATTCTGCGAGATCTGAAGAACAAAAAGCCTGAAAACAAAAACAAGCACGAGAAAAGCAAAAACAGCTGCAATTATAATTATGCGTATCTGTTCTGCGGACTTTTTATTAAAATTTTCTCCCGTATTTCTTTTCATCTTCAGACTCCAAAACAATGCAAATGCATTTTGACCGGCGTCCATACGTCAAAGTTTTGTACAAACGCCGGTATTTTCCGCTTATTTCCGTTATTTACCGATATTTTCTATCATATCCGTGACGATAAAACCTGCCTGCTTTGCGGCAATCTCTGCCATTGCGTCAAAAGACATATCGGCATCGTCGTCGGCATTATCGGAAATTGCCCTTATTACCACAAACGGTTTTTTATTTAAAAGTGCGGCATGGGCAATAGCCGCGCCCTCCATTTCGGTACAAAGCGCGCCGAACTTTTCATTAAGCTTTTGCACGTCGTTTGTACCGCTTACGAATTTATCCCCCGAAATTATAAGTCCCGAAGCATATCCGAAGCCCTCTTTTTGCTCCGCAAGTCTTTCGCAGGCACTTTTTGCAAGTCCGACAAGCTTTTCGTCCGCCTTGAAAACCGATGTAAACGGCGAATTTCTGTCGAGTATGTCAATGGGTTCAAAATCGTGATATGTAAGACTTTCGGAAACGGCAACGTCGCAGATCTTGAGTTTTTTCGACACGCTGCCCGCAACGCCCGAATTTATTATGCAGTCAACGCCCTCAACGTCGCACAGTCTCTGCGTACAGACCGCAGCGTTTACCTTTCCTATTCCGCAAAGGCAGACGTATATCTCGTGTCCTGCGTAATGTCCCTTATATATTCCGTCAATTCCGGTGCTTACTGCGTCAAAGTCCTTGCAAAACTCTCTTATTTCGCAGTCCATTGCGCCAATAACGCCAATTTTCACTGTGCTTTTTCCTTTCTCATCAATCGAGATAATCTCTGAGTCTCTTTGAACGGCTGGGATGGCGGAGCTTTCTGAGCGCCTTTGCCTCTATCTGACGGATACGCTCACGGGTGATATTGAAAACTTTACCCACTTCTTCAAGCGTTCTTGTACGTCCGTCCTCAAGACCGAATCTGAGTTTCAGAACGTGTTCCTCACGCGGAGTGAGCGTATGCAGCACCTCGCAGAGCTGTTCGCGAAGCAGCGTATATGACGCAGCCTCTGCCGGAGCAGGTGCGTCGTCGTCGGGAATAAAGTCGCCTAGATGGCTGTCCTCTTCTTCACCGATAGGTGTTTCAAGGCTTACGGGTTCCTGTGCGAGTTTCATTATATCGCGAACCTTTTCGACGCTCATATTCATCTTTTCGGCAATTTCTTCGGTAGACGCCTCATGTCCGAGTTCCTGGAGAAGCTGTCTTGACACTCTGAGGACCTTATTAATGGTTTCAACCATATGAACGGGTATTCTTATGGTTCTTGCCTGGTCGGCAATGGCTCTTGTTATTGCCTGTCTTATCCACCATGTTGCGTAAGTCGAGAACTTATATCCCTTTGTATAGTCGAACTTTTCTACCGCCTTCATAAGTCCGAGGTTGCCCTCCTGAATAAGGTCGAGGAAGAACATTCCTCTGCCGACATAACGCTTTGCAATGCTTACAACGAGTCTGAGGTTGCTCTCTACGAGCATCTTCTTTGCTTCCTCATCGCCCTTTGCCATTCTTTCTGCAAGCTCAAGCTCTTTTTCGGTAGACAGAAGATTGACTTTGCCTATTTCCTTTAAGTACATCTTGACGGGATCGTCGATTATAAGTCCTTCTTGTGCAAGAAGTGTGTCGGCATCGTCCGAGTCATACCCGTCGATATTGTCAACGCTGCTGTCAAGGTTGGAATTGAGATCGTCGAAAACAGCGTCGTCATTATAGCCTGTGACTTCTATTCCGAGGTTTTCAATAGTCTCCATGAGTTTTTCCATGTTTTCAACGTCAAGCTCAGCCTCATCGAGAACTTCAAGTATTTCTTCGTTTGTCAGCGAACCCTTTGCCTTGCCTTTTTCGATAAGCTCCTGGAAATCCGCCTTATGCTTTTTATCGCCGTCCTTGGTTTCCTCTTTAGGTGCGTCCTTGGTTTCTTCCGGCTTTGCTTTTGCCTTTTTTGTGCGCGTTTTTTTTGCCGCTGCCGATTCTTGTGCGACCACGGCGCCATCGGTCTGCTTTTCGGTTATTCCGTCAAGCTCGACCTTTTCTTTTTCCGCTGCGGCGGTCTTTTTCCTTTCTGCCATTTATAACATCCTTTCTGCCGAAAAACGGCAATGAGATAAATATACTTAATTTTTGCCTATACCCTGTTTTTTTCTCAAAAGCTCTATTGCATCAAGCATTTCGTCATCGGTATTTACTTTATGCTGTTTTGCCGAGAGTCTTATTTTTTCGGTCTTCAGCGCCGAGATCTGCTCATTCAGCGCGGAAATTCCGTTTGCGGACAAGTCGGAACGCCTATGTTTCATATCATATATGCGCGACATCTGTTCGGGACTGAAAATTTCGTTAAACGCCGAAATATCTGTTTTACCGTCTGAATACAGTGCGGAAAGTTCTTTATACACCTGTTTGTTAAAGCCGGTTACAAAGTCGTCATGTGAAATTGCGTCGCATTTTGAGTATAACTCCGGAAAAAGAAGAAGTATTCCGATTATGCGCTCCTCTATTTCGGCAGCTGCGGGACACGTAACAGCGTCTGGGTTTATTTTATCGTCAAAGCGCATAAGCTTTTTCTGGCTTGTATCAGCCGTCTGCTTGTCATACTGCTTTTTCTGATAGCGTTTACTGCCCTCGACCTGTCTTTTTATACTTTCCTGCGGTATACCCGAAAGTTCCGACAGCCGCTGTATGTATATATCCTGCTTTATCGGCGAATATATGCCGGCAAGCATATCGCAGCACTCCCTGAGAGCTTTCAGCTTTTCATCGGGGTTATTCAGATCATACTTTGAAACAATTTCGTTTATGCGGTAATCCGTCTGTCCGACAGAGCCGTAGAGCATTTTTGAAAAGGCTGCCGAACCGTATTTTTTAATATACTCGTCGGGATCTTTTGCACCGGTTATTCTTAAGACCCTGCATTCTACGCCAACCTCTGATAACAGTTTCAGTGCTTTATCTGCGGCGCGTTTTCCGGCTTCGTCAGAGTCATATGCGACAAACGCGGTCTTAGCGTATCTCGACACTATTCTTGCGTGTTCGGGCGTAATTGCCGTTCCGAGCGTTGCGACGGCGTTTGAAAAACCGCCCTGATGCATTGCAATTACGTCCATATATCCCTCGCACAGTATTATCTCGCCGGATTTCACAAGCGGACTCTGAATATTTCCGAGCAGCACGTCTTTTGCAAAATTGAGTGCGAACAGTTGCTTGCTCTTTTTAAACACCGGCGTATCGGAGGAATTGAGGTACTTCGGCTTTGAATCGTCCATTACCCTGCCGCCGAACGCGACTATATTTCCGCTTGTATCTATTATCGGAAACATTACGCGGTTACGGAACATATCGAAAAGTCTTGCGGTCTTTTGAGAAATTCCGCAAAGAAAGCCTGTCTGCATTTCCTCTTTTGTATATCCGAGCTTTGAAAGCTTATCCGTCATATCGTTAAAGCTGTCGGGTGCAAAACCAAGCCCGAAATGGCGAATCGTTGAATTTGAAAGTCCCCTGTCGGCAAGATATTTTCGCGCCGCCTGCCCTTTTTCGGACATGAGATTTTCATAAAAGATCTTTGCCGCAGCCTTATTCATTGCAAGTCCGCGTTCGCGCGTAAGCTTTGGTTTTTCACGTACCGCAGCGTAAAGATTATCGTCGGGAACAGTCATTCCGCTCCTGTCTGCAAGAAACTGCACGGCGTCTCTGTATTCGAGGTTCTCAATCCTCATGATAAAGGTTATCACATCTCCGCCTGCAGAGCAGCCGAAACAATGGAAATTATCCGAAAACACCGTAAACGACGGAGTTTTTTCGCTGTGAAACGGACATCTGCCGACAAGGTTTCGTCCTGCGCGTTTCAGCTCGACATATCTGCCCACGACCTGGTCTATGGGATTTCTGTTTTTGAGTTCCTGTATAAAACCCTCCGGGAAAGCCAATTTCACACCTCCTGACGTTTTGGAAATAAATCAAAATTCAGTCCCTGTTATTTATAAAGTCAAAAGCCGGAATGACCGTCGCTGCGGCAGCGACAAGCGCAAACAGCACTGCGGCAGGCTTTTTTCCTTTCTGCGGCAGGAGAATTCCCAAAACCGCACCGGCGCAGACGCATATTATCTGCACCGAAACAAGCGACAGCGTTTTAACAAGTTTTGCAAAATCGCAAATTTCTCTGTACATCTGTTTATATCCACTCCGTTACGAAAAATTACATTATAGACCACTTTTTCGGGATATACAGCGTTGTAAATGTCTGCACGGCGTATCTGTCTGTCATTCCGGCGATATAGTCGCACACTGCGCGGTTTACGCTGATTCCCTCGGGTATATATTTTTTGTATTCATCGGGCATTTTATCCGCATTTGCGCAATAATAGCCGTAAAGCGTCTTTAACATATCGCACGCGCGCGTTTCTTCACTCTTTGCGACAGGATTGAAATAGACTTTTTTAAACAGAAATTCGCGAAGCTCCATTGTAGCCTCATAAATTTCTTTTTTCATGGTAACATCGTTTATATCCTTATCGAAATTATGCTGTGTTTCCTCGATAAGGCTCTTTACCATGACGTCTATGCGTTCGCTGTGAGTATTTCCGAGCACCTTTTTTAGTTCCGTCGGTATATCGTCGTCCGACAGCACGCCTGCGCGCACTGCGTCATCTATATCGTGGTTTATATAGGCTATCCTGTCGGCAAATTTTATTATCTTTCCCTCGGGAGTTGCCGCGCTCTGCTTTCCCGTATGGCAGACAATTCCGTTACGCACTTCATACGTAAGATTAAGTCCGTCGCCGTCACGTTCGAGAAGATCCACAACGCGAAGGCTCTGTTCGTTATGCGCAAAGCCCTCGGGACTCAGTTCATTAAGCACACGTTCTCCTGCGTGACCGAACGGCGTATGACCGAGATCGTGTCCGAGAGCTATTGCCTCAGTCAGGTCCTCATTGAGCCTCAGCGAACGCGCGATAGTCCGTGCAATCTGCGAAACCTCAAGCGTATGTGTAAGACGGGTTCTGTAATGGTCGCCCTCAGGCGAGAGAAAGCATTGCGTCTTATGCATAAGACGTCTGAAAGACTTACAGTGTATTATTCTGTCGCGGTCGCGCATAAAAGGAGTGCGTATATCGTCGGGTTCATCGACGGGTTTGAGTCTTCCTCGCGTTTCAAACGAAAAAGTCGCAAAAGGACTAAGTGTATTCTTTTCATTATCACGGTAAAACTTAAGAATGTCTGTCATAAACACGCACCTCTATATAGTTATACTTTCAAAACCCGAAAAACACTTTATTTTTTTCAAAAAGTGCTGTATTTTTTTATTTCCGCTCCTCTTCGACAATATATTTCTTATACATACCGTAGCATTTCTCATCGACAAGCGCGTTTACAAGCGCGCCGTTCTCGGTATATTCCACGGAATTTACTGCGGCGTTCTTATACAGATCGTTTACCGCCGACTGCATTTCAAACGGGAACAGGAAATTCACGGTCTTTTTTGTTTCGGACAGAATTTTATCAATTCTTTCAAGCAGCGTTTCTACGTTTGTGCCGTCCTTTGCACTGATACAAACGCTGTCATGCCGCGAAAGCGTCTCGCGCGGAGGAAGAATATCGAGTCTGTCGCACTTATTATAAACGTATATTACGGGTTTTCCGCCTGCGTCCATATCGGAAAGTATCTGCTCGGTAACGCTTATCTTTTTTGATACATCGGGATCCGACGCGTCGGCAACCACAAGCACAATATCGGCGTCCCTTACTTCTTCAAGCGTTGACTTGAAAGATTCCACGAGCTGATGCGGAAGTCTGCTTATAAATCCTACGGTATCCGACAGAAGTATTGTTCTTCCCGACGGCAGCACGAGCTTTCTTACCGTCGGATCGAGCGTTGCGAAAAGCATATCCTTTTCAAGTATTCCTGCATCGGTAAGATAATTAAGCAGCGTCGATTTACCGGCGTTTGTATATCCGGCGATGACTGCGGACGGAACCGTACTCTTATTTCTCTTGGTTCGTTTTACCGCGCGGTTGCCCTCAATTTCCGACAGTTCCTTTTTGAGTGCGAGCAGGCGTCTTGCAATATGGCGCTTATCGGTTTCAAGCTTTGTTTCTCCGGGACCTCTCGCGCCTATACTTCCGCTTGTACCGCCCTGACGCGAAAGCGCCGTACCTTTTCCGGTAAGTCTGGGGGCGGTATATTTAAGCTGCGCAATTTCAACCTGGAGCTTACCCTCGCCGGTGACGGCGTGCTTTGCGAAAATATCGAGTATAAGCATGGTACGGTCAATTACGCGCACATCATTTTCTTTATTTGAATTGATCTCATTTTCGAGATTTCTGATCTGCGACGGCGAAAGCTCCGAATCCACAACGACTAGAGAAACGTTATTGCCGGCGCATATTTCCTTTGCCTCGACTGCCTTGCCGGAACCGATAAAAGTTGCGGGATCGGGCGACGGTCTGCACTGTGTAAGCGTATAGAACGACGACTCGGCAGCGGTGTCTCCGACGGAAGTTTCCGCAAGAAGTCTGAGTTCCGCAAGGCTTTTAAGGCACTCGTTTTCCTCCGACGTATCCTTATACAGACCGACAAGAAGTATATTTACGGGTTCGGAATTTTCCGTTTCGTGGAGTTTTGTGACGTTATTATCCATAAACAAACACCTCCGTGTTTATCCAAAATCAAAAAATACGAAAACATTATCAATTATTCTCCGCCGTGCGCATATATTCAGAATATATGACAGAAACGGAGGCAAACAAAATTGAGAAAATGCACTTTCGGCGAACTTACCGAAAAGGAAGTAATAAACAGCAGCGACTGCCGCAGGCTCGGCAATGTGACGGACTGCGCGATAGATCTTGAAACCGGCAGAATAATTTCCGTCGAGGTATGCTCTCAGAATTCAATCTTCTGCTTTTCAAAACCCGACGACTGCGTAAACATTCCGTGGGAATGCATAAGAAAGATCGGAGACGACATGATTCTGGTCGACATTATACTGCCGCCCGTGCCGCCGTGTCCGCCAAAGCCGCAGAAATGCGAAAGAAAAAACAAAATTTTCTTCTCTCATTAAACAAAAACAAGACTGCCTTGCAAATCCTGTTACGGAAAAACAGCAAAGCAGTCATTATTCTTTTTAAAAATGCTTAAACGGTCGTAACCTTATTTACGGTATCTGTGTTTTCCGCGTCAAGTCCGTTCTGCTTGAGCTTTCTCTTCTCGAAGAACTTAACGGCTACCTGTTCAAACAGCGCATACGAAAGAACGTCTTCGTCCTGGGTGATATACTGTGCGCACTCGCTCCTTAGTTTTTCAAGTTCGGGCTTAAGATTATCAGCCGGACGGCAGGTTATAGGCTTTTCGTCTCCTATTATCTTCTTTCTGAATTCATCGGATATAGGCATAGGAGTCTTGCCGTATTCGCCTCTTACGATACCTTTGAATTCTTTTGTCACCATCTTATATCTTTCTCCGGCAATTACGTTCATAACAGCCTGAGTACCTACGATCTGCGACGAAGGAGTTACGAGAGGAGGATAACCGACATCGGCTCTTACTCTCGGCACTTCAGCGAGAACATCGGCAAGCTTATCTGACTTACCTGCGTTTTTAAGCTGAGAAACGAGATTTGAAAGCATTCCGCCGGGAACCTGATAAAGCAGAGTATTTACGTCTACCTTAAGGACCTTGGGATCGAGAAGTCCGTTCTTGAGGTACTTTTCGCGAAGTTCGCCGAACATCTTGGACGCTTTATCGAGCTTTTCGAGAGAAAGTCCCGTATCATATTCGGTACCTGCGAGAGTAGCTACGAGAGATTCCGTAGGAGGCTGCGAAGTACCCATGGCAAGAGGCGCCATTGCGGTATCTACTATATCTACGCCTGCTTCAATTGCCTTCAAGAGAGTCATGGAGGCAAGACCTGCGGTATAGTGCGTATGCAGCTGTATCGGAACCTTTACGTTTTCTTTAAGCGCCTTTATAAGCTCATATGCGTCATACGGCTTTAAAAGACCGGCCATATCCTTTACGCAGATTGAATCGGCGCCCATATCCTGGAGCTGCTTTGCGTACTTGATATAGTAGTCCGTCGTATAAACGGGGCCTGTGGTATAGCTGAGAGCCGCCTGTACGTGACCGCCCTCCTTTTTGGTCGCGTTTATTGCGGTTTTGAGGTTTCTTACGTCATTAAGGGCGTCAAATATTCTTATTACGTCAATACCGTTTGCGATGGACTTCTGTACGAAGTATTCAACAACGTCGTCGGCATAGTGACGGTATCCGAGTATATTCTGACCTCTGAAAAGCATCTGGAGCTTTGAATTCTTTATATGACTTCTTATTGTGCGGAGTCTCTGCCACGGATCTTCATCGAGAAAACGCAGGCAAGCGTCAAACGTAGCTCCGCCCCATGCCTCGATGGCATAATATCCGATATCATCAAGATAATCAAGAATCGGAAGCATTTCTTCCGTAGTCATACGCGTTGCTATCAGCGACTGATGAGCGTCACGCAGAGCAGTTTCCATTATTTTTACTGCCATAGTGTGTTATATCCTTTCCGGCGCAAGGTCTTAAAAATGTACCTTACGTCTAAGCTGATTACAATTTTGTGTTTTATGCGTAAAGTGCAAGGAACACGCCTGCCGCAACGGCAGAGCCTATAACGCCTGCGACGTTAGGTCCCATTGCGTGCATGAGAAGGAAGTTGGAAGGATCATCCTTCTGTCCCACTACCTGAGAAACACGCGCTGCCATAGGAACTGCGGAAACGCCCGCCGAACCGATAAGCGGATTTATCTTGCCGCCGGTGAGCGCGCACATTATCTTACCGAAGATTACGCCGCCGAAGGTTGCAAAGCAGAATGCGGTAAGTCCGAGAACGATTATAAGAAGCGTCTTTGCGGACAGGAAGTTTTCCGCATTTGCAGTTACGCCTACGGAAACACCGAGGAATATTGTAACGATATTGCAAAGCTCATTCTGAGCAGTCTTTGAAAGTCTGTCGGTTACTCCGCAAACGTTAAGCAGGTTGCCGAGCATAAGGAAACCTATGAGAGGTGCTGCGTCCGGAAGAAGGAGTGATACAAAAGCGCCGACGAATATCGGGAACACTACCTTTTCGGTCTGAGATACAGGTCTTAACTGCTGCATCTTTATGCATCTTTCCTTTTTAGTGGTGCAGAGTCTCATTATAGGCGGCTGAATGATAGGAACAAGCGCCATATACGAGTATGCCGCAACGGCTATCGCACCGAGAAGATGAGGTGCAAGAGTCTTGGTTACGTAAATTGCGGTAGGACCGTCGGCACCGCCGATTATACCGATAGACGCGGCTTCTGCCGGAGTGAATGCGCCGCTTGCTATTGCAAGGGTATACGCAATGTATATACCGAACTGTGCGGCAGCTCCGAGAAGAAGCGACTTAGGATTTGCTATAAGGGGAGTAAAGTCAGTCATCGCGCCGACGCCAAGGAATATAAGCGACGGGTAAATACCGAGTTTTACGCCGAGATAAAGGTAGTCCATAAGTCCGCCCATTTCGGTTATCTGCTGGATATTGAGCGGTGATCCATCCTCATGGATAAACAGTTCGGAGTGATAAAGCTCAGCTCCGGGAAGGTTTGCGAGAAGCATACCGAATGCTATCGGCAGCAGAAGCAGAGGCTCGAATTTCTTTGCTATTGCAAGGTACATAAGAACCGCTACTATAACGTACATGATAAGCGTCTTTACGAATCCGGTATTGAATACTGCGGCGCCTGTGGCTGCATCTACCGTGTACAGCATCTTATAGATACCCGTGGATTCCCACAGGTTTAACAGGCTGTCTAAAAAGTTCATTTGTTTATTTCCTCCTTAAAATTTTTCTCTCACAGAGGAATTACGCGATAGTTGCGAGAGCGTCGCCGGCATTTACCGTGCTGCCCTTCTGTACCGCAACAGAGGTGATTGTGCCGTCCTTGGGAGCGAGTATTTCATTTTCCATCTTCATCGCTTCGATGATGAGAAGAAGATCGCCCTTCTTTACTGCTGTGCCGCTTGAAACCTTAACGTCAAGAACAGTACCGTTGAGAGGTGCGTCGATCTTTTCTCCGGCGCCGGTTGCTGCAGGAGCTTTGGGAGCTGCAGGTGCCTGTGCGGGTACCTGAGCTGCAACGGGTGCAGGTGCGGGTGTGGGTGCCGATACGGCTGCCGGAGCTGCGGCAGTACCGAGTTCTTCGACTGTAACGTCATAAACAGTACCGTTTACGGTAACGCTGTATTGCTTTGCCATAATAATTCTCCATTTCTCCGGGAAATCAAAAACCCGGCAAACATTTATTTTCTCTTTTTAAAGGAAACTACGCGGAATCCGCCTGCGCTCTCTCCGTGTGCGACTCTGTATGCGCTTACTGCTGCGGTTATCGCCGCAACAAGAGCTGCTTCATCGACTGCCGGAGACACGTTCTGTACTGCAGACTCAGTTATTTCGGGTTTTTTTTTATCCTCTTCGCTTTTGCCGGCAAAGAAGATCTTAAAGAGTGAAAGTACACCCCATATCAAAGCAAGCACACCGAAAACTACCGCGAAACCGAAAAGCGATGTCGAAAGCGAGTATCCGAGAGCTTCTCCGACGTTCTTTATGGGCTGGTTTGCGTCTATCACGCCCGCTGCTGCCGCCGACTGTGCGGAAAGCATTACACTGTACATATTCATTTTATTTCACCTTCGGCTTTCATTTAAAGATCAAGAAATTCTTTCTTCATGGAAAGCATTTCAAGTGCGGAGGCTATTCTCTGACGAAGCTCTGCGGCAGGAACTATATCGTCTACCTGTCCGCTGTAAGCCGCCATAAGAGGAGTTGACATTACGTTTGCCCACTCTTCCTCAAGAGCCTTTCTTTTTTCGATGGGCGCCTTTGCTCCGAGAAGCTTTTCCGTCCACATCATTGCAACAGACGCCGCCGGGTCGAGTACTCCGAGCTTTGCGCTGTCGAGCGCGAGCACGAGATCGGCACCGAGCGCCTTTGAACCCATTACGGTAAGTGCGCTGCCGTATGCGCTGCCGGTATATACGGTAATTACGGGAACAGACGCGAGTGCGTATGCCTTTGCCGTCTTTGCGGATTCTTCGGTCATTCTGCCGCCTTCAGCCTCGCACTTTGCGTTATATCCCTTTGTATCAACGAGATTCAGAACCGAAATTCCAAACGAATTGCAAAGATTTACGAATGCGGAAAGCTTTCTGAGAGCACCTGCCGAAAGTCTGCCGCCGTTATGCGCGGGGTTATTTGCGGCAACTCCGCATACAACTCCGTTGACCGTCATGAACGCGGTAATTACGGCATTTGCCTTGCCTGCTCCGAGTTCGGTAAATCTTGCGCCGTCCGCTACGGACTTTATAAGGTCATGTGCGTCGTAATTTTCATTTGCAACAAGCGTCTCAACTTCGGGAGTTGCGCGGTTGGGATCGTCCTCAACGCCTGTATAAACGTTATTGTCAAGCTTATTTGACGGGAGGAAAGAAAGGATATCCTTTACGCTTTCAAAAGCGTCCTCGTCTTTTGCGCACATTACGTCGACATATCCGTCTTCATATGCGCTCTTTGCGCTTGCAGTGTCCTTATCCGCACCGTTATCGGCAAGCACGCTTGCGGGTGAAACCGAGAACTTTGCTTTTTCCGTCATAACACGAACATCAGCCATGGAGGCTATCGTTGCCGACGCGCCTGCGGTATTTCCGCACACAACTGCAATCTGAGGTACTCTGCCGCTTAATGCCGCAGTCTTTTTCATAACTGCGCCGTAGCCTGCGAGAACGTCAACGCCCTCTTCAATCTTTGCGCCGTTCGAGTCGAACACCGATACTACGGGTGCGCCGTTCTTGATTGCCATGTCGCACAGGGCCGTGATCTTTGCCGCCGCCGCCTTTGAAAAAGCACCGTTCATTCTTGCGGCGTTCTGAACATAGGCAAACGTAAGTCTTCCGTCAACCGCACCGTAGCCGCAGACAACGCCTTCGTATTCGGCAGGGTTTGACGTGCCAAGCTCATTGGCATACGCTCTGACATAAGCGTTTGTCTCTACAAAAGTTCCGCTGTCAAAGAGCATATCCATAAGCTCATATGCGGTATGTTTTCCCGCTTTATGGAGTTTATCGGCATTTGTCTTATCGTTGAGCAGCTTTTTTGCCTTTGCAAGACTGTCGCTTCTCATTTGTAAATCCATATTTTTACCTCCATACAGATTATTAAAAATGGCAGATTTTTTCAAGTTTTCCAACTTCCGCCCCATTTTGAGAGTATTATACAACTTTCCGTCTCAAATTGCAATAGTTTTCATTATTATTATTGACAAAAAATTGTGAATTTTTCGGAGAAAATTGAAACGGTTTTCAATAAAGGCAAAAAAGTTTGTGTTTTATCACTTTTGTTTACAGAAAAAAGCATTTTACGGAAATTGAGGCACCAAAAAGAAAACTCCGTGCCGAATCCCGAAGCAACAGGAAAGACACAGAGTTTATTTTTAAAATCAAAGCCGAAACGCGAATAAATTACCGTTTATCAGTCGCAGTCGGCGCTTGTCGCCTTTGCGTAGATGTCAAGAACCTCATCAGAGGGTTTCTTATCGCAGAGGGAAACGACAACGGCTGCGATAAAACCGACTGCAAATGCCGGAAGTATCTCGTAAATGCCGGTTACGGGCTTGAACTTAATGAGCCAAAGCACATCTGTAAGCGCACCGAAAACAACGCCGGCACACGCGCCCTTATATGTCATTCTCTTCCAGAACAGCGACAGCACAACGACCGGTCCGAAAGAACCGCCGAATCCTGCCCATGCGTTTTCAACCATTTCCATTATAGCCTGTGCTCCCGAACCCTTGCTGCTTGCGATGAAGTATGCAATTACGGAAACCGCGAGAACCACGATTCTTCCGACCCAGAGAACTTCCTTTTCGGAAGTGTTCTTTCTGATAACGGGCTTATAAATATCGCTTGTAAATGACGAGGACGCAACAAGCAGCTGCGAGTCTGCCGTTGACATTGAAGCCGCGATTATTGCAGCGAGCAGAATTCCCGCCACAAACGGGTGGAACAGCATTCTTGCAAGTCTTACGAATACAAGCTTCTGATTACCGTCAACAAGCAGTTCTTCTCCGATAAGCATACGTCCGTAGTATGCGAGGAGTATTGTGCATGCAAGAGAGATCACAACCCAGATTATAGCCACCGTCGCGCTTTTCTTTATCATGGACGGCTTTTCGATAGACATAAATCTTACGAGTATGTGCGGCATTCCGCAGTATCCGAGTCCCCATGCGAGTCCCGATACTATATCCTGCCATGACGCATTGAAAAAGTTTGCAACAAATGTATACTGTGTTCCGTCGGAGCCCACTATGGTATTTGCAAGTGCGGAAGCATCCGGGTTCTGAGTAAACATGATCATTATCGGCACTGCGAGAAGTGCAACGAGCATAAGCAGTCCCTGGAAAAAGTCCGTCCAGCATACGGCGTTAAATCCGCCCAAGAAGGTATAGACAATTATGATGAACGCAAAGATAAGCATTGACCTTGATTCGCCGAGAGACGGGAAAAGTTCATTGAACACCGAAGCACCGGCTACAAATCCGCTTGCAACGTATACCGTAAAGCATACCAAGAATATTACGGCGCTTACGACCTGAAGAGCATGGCTCTTTGACGCAAATCTGTTTGAAAGATACTGCGGCAGTGTAATGGAGTCGCCGGCAGCCTTTGAAAAGCATCTGAGACGCTTTGCGACGAACATCCAGTTAAGCGATGTTCCTATGGCAAGACCGATACCGATCCACGCCTGTCCGAGGCCGAACGCGAGTATGCTTCCCGGCAGTCCCATAAGCAGCCATGCGCTCATATCCGACGCCTGTGCGCTCATTGCCGTTACCCACGGTCCCATTTTTCTTCCGCCGAGAAAATAATCCTTTTCGCTTTCCTCTTTTCCCTTGCCCTTAAAGAAGAAATACACTCCTATTCCGAGCATGAGCAGAAAGTAAAGCACAAATGACAAAACTTCCATGATTTTTACCTCACTGTTAAAAAATTACTCGGATATTGTATCATACTTATTCATAAAACGCAATACAGAACGCAGTATAGACTACATTCTGTACCAAAATTATAATTCGCGACAAATTTCGACTTATATATACCTTTTCAGACCGTACCAAACATCATAATCGCGCCGAACCGTTAATAAACTTTTTACATTTAAACTTTGAGTTTTGACAGGAAAATCGGCATAACCTCTTTTGCGTACTCTTTAAGCGAGTATTCTCCGTTATGTATACACCAGTCATACATTATTCCGCGTTCGCACATCGCATAGAAATTTACTATATCGTTCACCGACATTTCGCGGCTAATTTCGCCTCTCTCCTGCCCTTCGGAAACGACTTTTCTGAGCAGTTTGTAATACTCTCTGTTATAGTCAAGCATATGTTTCTGGCTTTTTGCGGTGAGCTGAGAAGAATAGAGGCGCGCAAGCAGGTCTATATTTATCTCGCTGTCTATCATTCCGAAAAGCACTTCATTCATATACAGCAGTTTGTCAAAGCTGTTCATGCCGTCGTCGAGAGTTTCGCGAAGCTCCGTATACTTTTCGTCGAACATATACGAAAGAGAGCTTAACAGCGCGTCCTTGCCGTCGAAATAGTGATAGAACGAGCCTTTGGAAGTACCGGACTCGGAAATTATTTCATCGACCGTCGTATCGTCGTACCCTTGCTCATAAAACAGTTTCCATGCAGCTTTTACAATTTTGCTTTTTGTATTGTTAGTCTTTTTTGCCATTATATTTCTCCGCAGATAAATATTTTTCACTTAAATTTTACACGCAAATTTAAACTTTGTCAACCGCAAAACAAAACGCGGCGGAAGATATTTCGTCTCCGCCGTATTTTACGCACATTTTTACTTTACTATATTTTCCGCAATGGGATTTCCGTTTGCAAAGCTCATTGCATTATCGAGCGTTGTCGTGCTTATAGCCTCAAGAGCCTCTTTTGTGAGAAAGCCCTGATGCGACGTCACGATTACATTCGGGAACGAAAGCAGTCTTGATGTTACGGAAGTTTCGAGAATATCGTCCTCGCGGTTTTCAAAGACGTTTTTCTGTTCCTCCTCGTACACGTCAAGTCCTATTCCCGCAAACTTATGCATACGGTTGCCCTTAATGAGATCGTCCGTGCTGATAAGTGCTCCGCGCGACGTATTTACAAGTATTACTCCGTCCTTCATCTTCTCTATGGTGTCGATATTTATCATGTGATAGGTTTCTTGCGTCAAAGGACAGTGCAGAGATATAAGATCGCTTTCAGAAAGCACCTCGTCCAGAGTTTTATATTCGACAAAGTCAAGCGACTTATTCGGGTACTTATCATAGGCTATTACTTTCATGCCTATACCGCGGCAGCAGCGAGCCATTGCGGCGCCGATCTTGCCGGTTCCGATAATGCCGGCGGTCTTTCCGTGAAAATTGATACCGGTAAGTCCCATAAGACTGAAATTATTTTCGCGCACTTTGATATACGCCTTATGGATATGTCTGTTTACGGCAAAAGCAAGCGCAAGCGCGTGTTCGGCTATTGCTTCGGGCGAGTATCCCGGCACGCGCATAACAGTCATTCCAAGCTCGTCCGCAGTTTTCAAATCGACGTTATTATATCCCGCGCAGCGCATGAGTATAAGCTTTACCCCGGCGTCATGCAGCGCCCTTACCGTCTTTTCTCCGACGTCCGACGCCACAAACAGGCATACTGCGTCGCTCTCACGTGCAAGGGACGCGGTTCGCGGAGAAATATCGGTTTTGAGATAATCTATGGTTATATCGGGATATGACGGCAGTATCGCGTCAAAAGATTCGCTGTCATAAGGCTTTGTATCGTAAAACAATATCTTCATGTATTTCACCTCTGTTTATTATCACAATAAGTATTTAAATTTGCCGTGCATTTTATACGTCTGATTTTGATTTTTGCTGCAATTCCGCCGTTTCATTACGCCATTTTTTTGAAAGTCCGGCATAAAAATACATTCCGAGCGCGCAGGTAAGTATTTCGGTAATCGGGAAAGTACACCACACAAAGTTAAGTCCGGCGAATGAAAGCAGCCATGCCAGCGGCACGAAAAGTATTACCTGACGCAGCACCGTAAGCGCCACGCTCTCGAAATTTCTGCCGACCGCCTGAAAGAAAACAGGTATCAAAAGCGAATAGGCTGCCGGAAGAAAGCTTGACGCTATAATGCGAAATCCCACTCTGCCGACGTCCTTTACAAGTTCGCTGTGCGAAAACAATCCTATAAGCTGAGTCGGGAAAAATTCAAACGCAATTATTCCGAACGCCATGAAAGCCGCGCTCACGCCGAAAGATTCAAACAATATTTTACGGCATCTGTCATAACTCTTTCGCGCGCAGTTATAACTGAGCACCGGGACTATACAGGTCTCCATCCCGAAAAGCGGTATAAAAAACAGCGACTGGAGCTTATAGTATATTCCGAGAACCGTAACCGCAGCGTCCGAGAAAGTCACGAGAAGAAGATTGAGTCCGAGTATGTACACGGTATACAGCGCCTGCATTACGATAGACGGCATTCCGGCTGTCCAGATGAGTTTGGTGTATTTTACAGTCTCTGACACAACGGGCGGTTTATACCTCATGCTTGCGCCCGTAATTACCGCAGCGAGTATCTGACCTCCGACCGTCGCATATGCGGCGCCCTTTATTCCGAGCGCGGGTATTGACCCGAGGCCGAAAATCAATATCTTATCGAAAACAATATTGAACAGCGCTCCGCACACTTGGGCTATCATGGGAAGTTTCATATTTCCCTTTGCCTGATGTATCTTTGAAAACACACCTTCAAGGAATATTCCCGTACTTCCGACGCATACGATATATCCGTAGTCCTTTACGTACTGTCTTACAAGTACTGACTGCGACGACGCGTTTGCAAACGGTTTCATAAATATAAGCGAAACAAGCGCAAAGACGATCCAGCACAGTGCCGAAACAGCAATTCCGGTGCCTGCGGTCTTAGCTGCCTTTTCCTTTTCTCCGAGTCCGTAAAAACGCGCCATTACGGTATTTACTCCGACGCCGATTCCCACGCCGAGAGCTATTATTATAAGCTGTATCGGATATATTACGGACAGTGCCGTAAGTCCCTCCTCGGAACATTTTCCGATAAAATAGCTGTCTACCAGATTATACAAAGCCTGTATGAGCTGTGCGAACATTACCGGCGGACAGATCTTTAACAATATTTTACTCACTCTTTCGCTGCCGAAAAAAGTATTTTCAGTATTGTCCATGGACATTATCTCCGTATTGTGCAAAAAATTCCGTTCTTTTAGCGTTAAGAACAATTATACAGCCTGTTTTCCGAAAATTCAAGTACAAAAAGAAAAAAGCCGTGAGAGCTTTTGAAATATTATGCCCTCACGGTTATGATTTTTATTCAATCGGCTCTATTACGCCGTATTCGTCGTTCTTTTTCTTATAAACGACATTGAATTCTCCGCTTTCAGCGTCCCTATACAGGAAGAACGAATGTCCGAGAAGGTTCATCTGCATTACTGCTTCCTCCGCAGTCATGAGTCTTACGTCGAACTTCTTTACCCTCGTTATCTTTATCTCATCTTCGGGTACGTCCTTGAATTCTTCGACAAGGCTCTCGACAGATCCGGTTTTAAGACGTTTTTCAAGTCTTGTTTTATTCTTTCTTATCTGTCTTTCTATTATGTCTATCGACTTATCGAGTGCAGCCGGTATTTTTTCTTCCGCAACCTCCGAACGGAACATTGTTCCTTTATATGTTATTGTAATTTCAAGTATTTCTTTGTTTCTCTCGGCGCGCATAGTGACGTTTGCTACCGCCTGCTCGTCGAAAAATTTATCAAGCTTTAAAAGCTTTTTCTCAACTTTCTGCTTGAGATCGTCCGTTACGTCAAATCTTCTTCCGACAATGATTACTTTCATGTAAATTCCTCCTGTACCTTTTTGAGATCATCTCTTGATCTCTATATGTATTATAGCACAAAAATCGCATGAATGTAAAGAAGTTTTATGTAAAAAATGCAAAAAATATGTTTACTTTAGGTGAGAATTATGTGACGCCGTATCAGTCCGGAAGATTATTATAGAAATACTTGGCATTGGGATCCTTATATCCGAGCTGATCCGACGCAACGCGCGCAACATAGTCGTCGTCAAGCGGCATATCAAGTTCGCTCTGAAGTTTTTCGTTCTGATATTTCAGCTCATCTCTCTGCTCGGCAAGCTCCTGTTTTTTCATATTGGCTTCGTTTATGGTGATCTGTATTCTGACCGCAACCACCATTACTGCAATCAGCACAAATCCTATTACTATCTGTTTGATATAATTCATTTAATATACACTTCCCGTATCATTAACAAACGTTTTTACAAGCCTTTATCATTTTAATTTTAACTCTGTACGTATAAAGCGTGTTTTGCGTTTCCGTCAAGTCGCGGCGCAAAATTTTTGCAATATGCGAAAGCAGTTTAAACACCGGTTTAAAGATAGTTTTCAAAATCCGCAGCAAAAAGTTGCAGACCGCACGGAAAATTCTCTTTATCAGCCTTGAAAGGAAAAAGAAAAATTTAATTACAAGCTTTGAGAGCGTTGCGCGGTAAGCAAGAAAACCTATACACGGGCTAAAAAACTCAAACCAGCGCAGATTTCCGTTATTTACCCTGAAAACGCCGAGTATAAGCACACACGTACAGAACAGCATATAGGCAAGATCGTCAAAAAAAAGCACAAGTCTTGATGTGCCGAAAAACTCACGCTTGATCCGCAGCACATCAAAGACTATTCCCAGAAAAACTCCGACAGCCAAGAAGTACAGAAAAACAATCTTCTGATTTTCGGGATAATATATCTGCATCAGCCCTTGACCAGCCTTGAGAAAAATCCGCGCTTTACCGGTGACGAATCGCTGTAAAACATTCCAGTCACAAGCCCCGACGCCTCTACGCTCCCCTTTTCGAGATCGAGGTCGGTTATGCTCAAATTCACGCCCTCAACCGTAAGCGTACTGCCCTCGTCAAGCTCCATTACAACCATACTTTCGTCAAAGCTCTCAACCGACGAAACGCCGGTAACGCAGAAACGCTCCCTGTCATACAAATTTAAATTATGTCCCTTGTGCGCAGTCTGTCCGTTCACAAAATCATTCCCTTGCATTATTGACACAAACAATCATGTCAATATACATTATGCGCGCACAGCCCGACATATGCCAAATCAGAGCGCCTCGTACATCTGAGACGCCTCGTTTTTTGAAACGTGCTCCCTTACGTCGGTCACTCTTACCTTCAGCGTCTTTTCACCGAAGGTTATGCTTATAATATCGCCTTCTTTTACGTCATACGACGCCTTTACCGTTTTGCCGTTCACCGCGATATGCTCGCTGTCGCAGGCGTCGTTTGCAACGGTTCTGCGCTTTATAAGTCTTGAAACCTTTAAATATTTATCTATTCTCATTATTCCTCCGGTGCATTTTCACTTTTTACAAAAGACAGACCGTTTCAGCTTTTGCACACCCCATATACCGACGGCACATAATTATGCCGTCCATAACAGACTTAAAGCAAAGTGAAACGGTCGCGGTTGTTATTGAATTAAAACTGTCTTAAAAAATCAGCCCTTGTACTTTGCAACGGTTTCCTTGAGGCTCTTGCCTGCGGAAAATGCCGGACGGTATGTTGCGGGAACCTTGATCTTTTCGCCGGTTCTCGGATTCTTGGATTCCTTTTCTGCACGGTATTTAACTGCAAATGTACCGAATCCTACGAGCTGGATCTTATCGCCCTGTGCGAGTGCATCGGTCATGGATGCGAATACTGCGTTAACTGCGTTAGCGGACTGTTCCTTTGTAAGACCTGTCTTTTCCGCAACTTTTGCTGTAAGTTCTGTCTTGTTCATTTTGAATACTCCTTAATTAAAATTAAAATAATCAGCATTGATAATATAACATTATTTTGCCGAAATTGCAAGAACTATTTCGGCTTTTTTAAGTTAAAACATACAAATTAACCATTTATTTACAATTGTGCATTCATAAATCGTCAAATTGCAGCGTCTGTGTGCAAAAATCGTTCGTTATATTTTTTCACTTACCGTAATTTTCGCGGAATTGTTCGGTAAATGCGTTGTTTGCGCGGTACAGAGCCTCTTCGGCGTCAACTCCTGCCGACTCCGAAATTTCCGTGCAAACCGATAGCAGGTGCGAAATATTGTCTGCATTTACACCGTCTTTTTTCATATCGGCGATGATTTTTTCAGCTTCGTCAAGGCTTTCCGGCGCGTTCTTTTTTTCACACAATCCGTATTTGCACGCCTTTGAGTACAGTTTCTGACTTCTCATGAGCGACGGCAGCGACACGGCAACGCTTTTCATTCTTTCATACGGCGTCTTTCTCTGCTTTTCGTCATTTTTGATATTTTCCCAGTTGACAAGCACTTCGGCGGAATTTTTAACGTCGGTATCGCCGAACACGTGCGGATGACGCAAAATCATCTTTTTGCAGATACCGTCTATCACGTCGGATTCGTCAAACTCATCGGTTTCGGACTTTATGCAGCTGTGGAACACTATCTGAAACAGCACGTCGCCGAGTTCCTCGCACATAAGCTTATTATCGTCCGCGTCAAGCCCTTCGATAAACTCATACGTTTCGTCGATAAAGGCATTTCTCACGGATTTATTTGTTTGTTCCCTGTCCCACGGACAGCCTCTTTCACTTCTTAGCACACGCGTCAGCAGACACAGATCCTCAAAGCTGTAATGTTCCTTTGACTTTAAATATCCGACCGATTTTTCAAAATCCAGCATATTCTTTCCTTACTTTTCGAGAAGATTATATTTATCCATAACGCCGCAGATCTTTTCGCCTTTGGGCATCATAAGCACGTCATCGCGGCAAATACCCTTTCCGAAAACAAGCACTGCGAAGTATACCGCAACAGCGCCGGCTATTGCCGCAAGAGTCGTCAGTTTTTCGGGTATTCCGACATTTAAAAGCACAAAGTTAAAGATCAGCGCGCTCACGCCGCAGCATACTCCCGCAAGCAGCGGTTTTACGAATATTCTTCCGACATTCGGCACATATCCCGTCTTTTTTATTACAAAGAACAGGTTTATCGCCATTATCGTAAAGTAGCAGAGCATTGTGCCGACGGCGCTTCCGATAATTCCCGTACCGGGTATTCCGGTAACTATATATGTTGCCGCAAATTTTACGGCGACTCCTGCTCCTGTCGATACGAGCGTATATCTTTCAAGGCGCCATGCCTGAAGAACCGAGTTTGTAATTGCTATTACGCCCAAGAATACTATTGCGCACGCGACGACCGACAGTGCCGGTGCTGCAAGTTCCGTTGAGGACACCGAGGACGCGCCGTTCTTTATCATTTCTTCTTTGAAAAGCAGTCTTACGATACCGCGCGACATTGACGCAAGTCCTATTGCACATGGGATCGATATTATAGCGCAGTTTCTGAATGCGGATTCTATGCTCGAATAAGCCTTATCGAGTCTTTTTGCGGCTATTGCCGAAGAAACAGCCGGAATTGCGCTTATCGCAAACGGGTATATAAATGTAGGCGTCATATTGAAAAGCGGTATTACCATTGAGGAATATGTTCCGTAATAGGATGCGGCTGCCTTTGCCGAAACGCCTGCGCTTATAAGGCGGTTTGCTATGAGAAAAGTATCTATAACGTTTGTAAGTCCCATTATGGAGGACGCTAGCGTTATCGGAATTGCAGTTATTACAAGTTCGGACAATATGGATTTTGACGGACGAGCGTTATAGGGGCAATTTTGAATTTTCGCCCTGTACTCGGGTGAGGACGCGTACTTTATCTTTACCGCCATTGCGTAGAACATACTGAGAGCGACGCCTATTGAAACGCCTGAGATTACAAACGCTGCGGTAATCTTCACGGGATACGCGTTTCTTGTAAAGTAGATTGCGGCGGCAAGTCCTATTCCGAGCTTACCGACAGCCTCTATTACCTGCGAGACAGCGGTAGGCACCATATCCGACATCCCCTGAAAATATCCTCTGTATGCGCTTGAAACGCAGATAAAGAATATTGTCGGCGCTATTGCGAGCATTGCATAGCTTGAATCGGGCATTTTCGACCACTCTGCAAAAAACTGCGCGCCTGCCATCATGACAGCCGTTCCGACAACGCCTATAACTACAAAGAGCTTCAGCGCAATATCGAATATCTTCTGCGCCTCCTTATAGTTGCCCTTTGAGGCGCTTGCGGCTACCATTCGCGACACGGCGACGGGTATACCTGCCGTGGATATGTTATAGAACATTACGTATATGCTGTACGCTGCGTTGAAATACCCCATACCCTCGACTTTGATTATATTGGTAAGAGGTATTCTGAAAAGCGCGCCTATAAGCTTTACGAGAATATTTGACGCCATAAGCACGACGGCGCCGAATACAAACGTCTGTCCGGTCTTTTTACTCAAATCTTGCCCACCCTTTGATTATTTTTTGTTACTGTAAAATTGTGTTACGCTTTGTTTGTCAAAGCCCTTATATTTTTGTCTGTCGAGATATTCATACGGATATTTCGGCGCGAATATGCGCTCTATCTTTCCGCCCGTCGCGGCGTTCGGGACAAGCTTTGTCACAGCTCCCGCACCGGCTGCGAAAACCGTATGCTTTTCGCCCATCATGACGATATTGTAAATGCTTTCAAAGCCGGGTTTTGCATATCCCGTATTATCGAGACCTCCCACGGTGTTTTTCTGCCTGTACACGTAGTACGGAGAATATCCGTTTGTTCCCAGCTTATCAGCGGCGTAATCAAGCATTTTTTCAGCCTGTGAAAACGACGATGTTATATCGGTATTTCCCTCGGTTCTGAACTTTGACGACTTCTTTAAAGTAAAGGCATGGACGGTTATATTTTCCGGTTCAAGCGCCGTAATATTATCCACGCTGTTTTTAAAGCTTTCAAGGCTGTCCGACGGAAGTCCCGCTATAAGATCGGTATTTATACAGTCAAATCCCGTTTCTCTCGCAAGTCGGAACGCATCGAAAAACTGCTTTGCCGTATGGTTTCTGCCGACATACCGCAGAACCGCGTCGTTCGTCGTCTGCGCGTTTACGCTTATTCTGCCTATGCCGTAACTTTTAAGCACTTCAAGCTTAGGCTTTGTTATGCAGTCGGGACGTCCGGCTTCAAAAGTAAATTCTTTTATATCGGTATCCGAAAAGTTCTTGAAAAAGCAGTCAAGGACATCATTTATCTGTCCGTGTTCAAGTATTGCCGGAGTTCCTCCGCCGACATAGACGCTGCGTACTTCAAGCCCGTTCTGTCTTACGGTATCTGCAATATCGGCTATATCCTGCTTTAATCTTACGATATAATCCGGAATCAGCGCAAGCAGACGCGGCGTTGTACACGAAACAAACGAGCAATAATCGCACCTTGACGGGCAGAACGGCACCGAAATATACACAGAACAGGAATTATCCGGCACATTTTTCAACGCTTCGGTTTCGCGTCGGTTTACCTCTATACAGAGCTTTGCTTTTCGCTCGTCAAACGCGTAGTCGCGGCACAGCGTTTCAAGCGCAGACTGTTCCCCGTCCTTCAGAATAAACTCGCGCGCAAGCTTAACGGGCTTTACGCCTGTTGAAATTCCCCACGGAGGTTTACGGTCAAATATTTTTTCAAACGCCGACAGCACGTTTCTGCCTATCAGATTTTTCATCTGCCGCGTTTTTGACGGCATTATATCTTCGCTCTGCCCACTTACTGCGGTCTTACCCGAAATATCAAGGCTTACTGTTACGAAAAACTTGCCGTCCTTTGAAAAGGCATCGACATTCATCTTATTTTCCGTATCGTTTAAAGTGAATTTTTCGCACGGAAGAAACAGCAGTGCAAGCGACTGATAATACAGCAGATTTGCGCTGTTTTGCGTATCGTTTACGGTTATAATCATATTTTAAAGCTTATCCGTATCTAAAATTATTGTTACGGGTCCGTCGTTCAGCAGCTCGACTTTCATATCTGCGCCGAAAATGCCGTGTCCGACCTCTATTCCGTACCCGCTTTTCAGTCTGTCCATATATCTTTCATACAGAGGAACTGCCTTTTCGGGACGCGCCGCCTTTATAAACGACGGTCTGTTCTGTCCCTTACAGTCAGCGCACAGCGTAAACTGCGAAACGACAAGCACGGACGCTTTTTCTCCCATCTCGGAAAGATTGAGCAGCGAAAGATTCATTTTATCGTTTTCATCGGTAAATATGCGAAGTTTTGCGGTCTTATCCGCAAGCAGATCCGCCTCTTTTTCGGTATCGTTTTCAAAAACTCCGAAAAGCACCAGAAATCCTTTTCCTATTTCGGACACACACTCGCCGTCTACCGTGACGCTTGCGTGTTTTACTCTCTGAACAAGTGCTGTCATGAAGAAAATCCTCTCGTTACGTCTATTACGTCCTTTACTTTTTTAAGCCGCGATATAATTGAATTTACGTGCGACGTATTACGGCAGGTTATGGTGAGATTTATTATCATTCCGTCTGTACCCGTAGTCTTTGAGTTCATGGCATGAACAGGCACTCTCATATCCGCAAACACGGCGGTAATGGCGGCAAAAACTTCAAAGGAATTATTTGCGTATACCTGAAGCAGTGCCTCAAACGAACCGCTTGTATTATCGCCCTGTTCGAGCGAACGTCTTGACCAGCGCACGTTTACCCATCTGTCCTTTTCGTCCTGTTTGAGCAGTCCGCTCCTTGCGTTGGGACAGTCGTATTTATGAACCGAAACGCCGAATCCGCGCGTTACAAAGCCGATTATACTGTCGCCCGGCAGAGGATTGCAGCACTTTGCAAAACGCACCTGGCAGTTATCGAGACTGTCTACTATAACGCTCTGCATTGCCTCGTGCGCGTGTTCTTTTACGCGTTTATTCTCAGCCTGCTTTGTCTTATCGGTTACTATATCCTCTATCGGATTTACGCTCTTTGGTACTTCCGGCTTTACTACGCGGTCAAACTCGTCTTTAAGCTTTGCCGCGAATTTTGAAACGGATATTCCACCGTAGCCGATATTATTATAAAAGTCATCAACATCGGGAAATCCCGTGCGCTTTGCGACGTTTGCCACGACCTCGTTCTTCTGCGACTCGGTATAGGCTCTGCCGTAATGCCTGAATTCACGTTCGATCTCATTTTTGCCCTCGATTATATTTTCCTCGCGTTTTTCACGCTTGAACCAAAGGCGTATTTTATTCTTTGCTTCCGTGGTCTTTACGATTTTCAGCCAGTCGCGGCTGGGACCTTTGGATGAAACCGACGTCACGATCTCGCATATATCGGCATTCTGAAGCACCGTATCTATCGGAACTATAACGCCGTTTACCTTTGCGCCGACCATCTTATTTCCGACTTCGGAATGTATACAGTACGCAAAATCTATCGTATTTGAGCCGTAAGGCAGGCTCTTTACGTCGCCTTTGGGCGTGAACACGAAAATTTCGTCCTCATACAGGTCTATTTTAAGCGGTCTTAAAAAGTCCTCTGCGTCTCCTGCGTCCTTTTCGGTTTCGATAAGCGTTCTTATCCATTGGAGTTTTTCGGCAATATTCTCCTTATCAACCTCGCCGGACTTATACATCCAGTGCGCCGCGATACCGTATTCCGCAACGGCGTGCATTTCCCAGGTTCTTATCTGAACCTCAAACGGTATTCCGTGCTTTCCGATTACGGTCGTATGCAGAGAACGGTACATATTGGGTTTAGGCGTTGAAATATAGTCCTTGAAACGTCCCGGCATAAGATTGAACATCTCGTGTATTATGCCGAGAACCGTATAACACTCAAGTTCGGTATCAACGATAACGCGTATTGCGTAAAAGTCATATATTTCATCAAAGCTCTTGCTTTGGTTATACATCTTCTTATAGATACTGTATATCGACTTTACGCGTCCGGTAATCTTGGCTTTTATTCCGACTTCGGCAAGCTTATCCGAAACTTTCTGCTTTGCCTCTTCGAGAAAGTCCTTATTCTTGCCGTATCTTAAGTCTATATCCTTTTTAACCTCGTCATATCCTATCGGATCGAGATATTTCAGCGCAAGGTTTTCAAGTTCGGTCTTTATCTTCTGGACACCAAGCCTATGCGCAAGAGGCGCGTACAGATGCATTGTTTCGAGTGCTATGGTTCTCTGGCTCTTTTCGCTCTTTGCGTCAAGAGTTCTCATATTATGCAGTCTGTCGGCAAACTTTATGAAAATTACGCGTATATCGTGGTTCATTGCAAGGAAAAGCTTTCGCGTATTCTCGATACTTGCCTCTTCCTTATCTTCAAAGAACACGACGGGCAGCTTTGTAAGTCCTTCGACAAGCTCCGCGACTTCGTTTCCGAAAAGGCTTTTTATGGTTTCGACATTTGTCTTATCCTTACAATCCTCGAGCGTATCGTGAAGAAGCGCCGCGCAGATCGAGTCGGTATCAAGCTCAAGCTCCGCAACAATTACCGCTACCGCAAGAGGGTGCGTTATATACGGCTCCCCGGATTTTCTGAACTGTCCGGCGTGCATTTCGCTTGCGTATTTATATGCCCTTTCGATTTTATCTATATCGTATTTTGCACCTGTATTATTGAGCTGATCTACAAGTGTCTGATACGTTACCGTTGCAGCCAAAAATCATACCGCCTTTCAATTTAAAATTCCGCATTTAAGCCTTATAAGTATTTCGGATTCGTCAAGGTTGACCTTGCCCGTTGTTTTATTAAGCTTTATCAGCACATGATTTTCATTATATCTTGACATTTCGGCAATGCCCGTTTCGCAAAGCACGCAGAGGATTATATTCAGCATAAGCTGGCTTATATCCGTCATATACTCGCGAGAGATTATACCGGCTGTCTGCCAGACGTCGAGGTCCTGCATTTGCGTATCTATTCCGAGAACGCGGCGAAGATACATAAACGCCGCCCTGAATTCCTTTACTGTCGGTATATCCTCTTTTGAACAGCCTCCGCCTTCAAGTATTCCTGCAAAGGTTTCTTCTTCGGCACGTTTCTTATCAATATCCTCCGATGTCATATTTACGTCTTTTACGAGCAGCTGCACCGAAAGTGTTCCGCGGAAATCGTTAAGGTCTATATTTGCCATAAAGTCGGCGCGGTCGCCCTCTGAAAACGGGAAATTCTCACGCGTCATTCCGAAATACAGAGCCGTCACGACGTTTCCGTCCTTTTCAAGCTGGAGCTTTAAGTGTTTGCCCTCTCCTATCGAATATATTTCGGCTACCGTCACGTCCTTTAAATAAAAAAGCGGCACGGGATTCATAAGTCCGAAAGGTTCGAGCTTTTGTATTTCCACGGCGTTATTTACGGTGACATCCGAAAGTCTTGCCTCAAAATCTGCGTCTATACACTTATGTACGCTTGAAAAATCAAAAGTATTCTCCGCATATTCGTTAATCTTTTGCTTGAACGCCTCAATATCGCTTTTATTTACGGTAAGTCCGGCGGCAAGCTCATGTCCGCCGTATTTTACAAGCATATCCGAGCACGCGGAAAGAGCTTCGTTTATATTAAAGCCGTTCACGCTTCTGCACGAGCCTTTTCCGACCTCTCCGTCTACCGATATTAGAATTGACGGCAGTTTATAGCGTTCCGTTATCTTTGACGCGACGATTCCTATTACGCCTATATGCCACGAGTCGGATTCAAGCACTATTACGCGCTGTTTTTCAAAATCAAACTCGTTCTCTATGCGTTCGACCGCCTGATTGAATATATTATTCTCGATTACCTGTCTTTCGCGGTTTACCGCGCAAAGGTACGACGCAATATTTTCAGCCTCGGCGGCATTATCGGTTATCATGAGCCTTACGGCGCGGTTTACATCGCCTATTCTGCCGGCTGCGTTTATTCTCGGCGCAAGCCCGAAGCCGATAGACGACGCGGTAAGATTTTTTCTCTTTGCCTTTGTTCTTTCCGAAAAGCTTTGTGCGGCAAGAGCCGCAAGTCCTTTATTTTTTGTATTTTCGAGCTGTTTTAAGCCGAGACTTACTATAACCCTGTTTTCTCCGACAAGCGGCATAACGTCGGCAACCGTTCCGAGCGCGACAAGATCGCAGTAAGCGCGGCACAAGGCGGGCACATTCTTATTATCTTCAAGCGCGCACACAAGTTTGAACACTACGCCGACTCCCGCAAGTTCCGAAAACGGATATTCGCAGTCGCGTCTGTGCGGATTCACAACTGCGCACGCTTCGGGAAGCTCATCTCTGCATTCATGATGATCCGTTATTACAACGTCTATGCCGTTCTGCTTTGCAAATTCAACCTCGTCATGTGCGGTAATACCGCTGTCTACGGTTATAATAAGGTCAACGCCGTCCTGTTTAAATTTGTTTATCGCCGAGATATTAAGTCCGTAGCCTTCATTGACTCTCTGCGGAATATAATAGTCCGCATTTACACCCTTTGACAGGAGATAACGCAAAAGTACCGACACGCTTGTAACTCCGTCAACGTCATAGTCGCCGTAGATGAGTATTTTCTGATTATTCGTTTGCGCATACCGTATTCTTTCAACCGCCTTTTCCATATCTTTTAACAGATACGGGTCTTGTAGGCTCTCATAGGAATTATAAAGATATTCCTTTGCGCTCTTTACGTCGCAAAAGCCCTTTGCGGCTATTATTTTTGCGGCAAAAGGCGATATATCGAGTTGTTGCGAAAGCGAGGCGGCAACATCTTCGGAGACGCTGCCGACAGTCCAGACGGTACCGTCGGAATATTCATATGTCATGTTACAAACTCTTGCGAAAGAAATCTCTTACGCGTTCTCCTCAAGTATTTTTACGGCTTCTATGCGTATATTCTTCTGCGCGTACTTATTCATGAAAAAAGCGGCAGCCGCAAAGGAAATTACAAACACGGCTCCGAGCGAAACCGCAGGAGCGTATATATTATCCGTAAGTTTATCTGCAAGAAAATATCCTATCATTGAAAGCAGCACGGGAAAAACAAAAACGACAAGCGAGACAAGAAGTATCCGTTCTCCCGACGAGGCAAGCTCAACCGTATCTCCGACTTTTGCGCCGACCGCGTTAAACACGTCCGTTTCGACGGTCTTATTTTCTTCGCCAAGCACAAGATGCGCCGAGCACGCGCCTTTTTGAGCGCATTTTTCGCACGAATCGCACGCTGCCGAACGAACGGTAACTACTTTTATCATATCCCCGTTTACTTCGACAACCTTTCCCGAAGCCTTCATTTCAGATTTTCACCTTTCAGCGTATTTATATAATTAATTGCCGCCTTTAATCCGTCAACCGCGGCGCTTGTTATTCCTCCGGCATATCCCGCACCCTCACCGCACGGATAAACGCCGCTTTTCCCAACCGACACCATTCTCTCATCTCTGTTTATTCTTACGGGCGACGAGGTTCTTGTTTCGGGAAAAGTAAGCACTGCGTCATCACACGAAAAGCCTTTTATATCATACTCAAACGCGCGTATTCCCTTTTTAAGGTTATCGGTTACAAATCCGGGAAAAATATCCGACGCTTTGCAAAGCTTTGTTTTTCCGGTATACGTCGGCATTATCCTTGACGGCTCGCGGCAGAGTTTATCGGACAGAAAATCACCTAAGAGCTGTATCGGCGCGCCCGAATCATTTCCTGCAGCGCAAAATGCCGCCGTTTCGAGATTTTTTTGAAAATCAACGGCACCCTGTACGGTATTTCCGTAATCTGATGGAGAAACCGACACCGCTATTGCGGAATTTGCATTAAGTCCGCTTCTGTCATAATAGCTCATGCCGTTTGTGACTATCTCGCCGTTATCCGACGCCGACGCCGTGACAACACCTCCGGGACACATACAGAAAGAATACACGGCTCTGCCGTCAAATTTTCGTGAAAGCGTATACTGTGCCCTTGAAAGTACGGGTGCGCCCGAAAAAGCGCCGTACATTGCGTTATCTATATCCTTTTGCAGATGCTCTATTCTTACCCCTACCGAAAAAGGCTTGGGCTGCACGTCAAAACCGCCTTTTAACAATTCTTTTACGGTATCTCTCGCGCTGTGGCCTATACACAGAAACACTGCGCCGCACGGAGTTTCATTGCCGTCCGAGTCGGTTACGCCGCAGACATTTCCCGACGAAGAAAAATTTATCTTTTCAAGCTTTGTACGAAATCTTACCTCTCCTCCGAGAGAAATAATCTCGTTTCGGACAGCCGCGACGATTTTCCTTAAATTATCCGTTCCTATATGCGGTTTTGCAAGATATGTTATTTCTTTCGGCGCTCCGAACCGAACAAATTCCGACAGCACAAAGCCGCACAACGAATCGCTTATGCGTGTCAAGAGTTTTCCGTCCGAAAACGTGCCTGCGCCGCCCTCTCCGAACTGCACGTTGCTGTTTACGTCAAGAGTGCCGTCTTTCCAATATTTTTCGACTTTTTTCGCCCTTGTTTCAACATCGTCTCCGCGCTCGAGTACGACAGGTCTCAGTCCTGCCTTTGCAAGCGCAAGCGCACAGAACATACCCGACGGTCCGAACCCGACGACAACGGGACGTTTATCTTTATTTATTTCCGGACACGAAAAATCAGGCTCTTTTGAAACTGCCGCGTCGGTATTCTTATATTTTTTCAGCTGCGGCAGCAATTTATCCGCATTTTCCGGCTGTATTTCGGCAGCAACCGAATATATCAGCTTTACCGCGTTCTTATCTCTCGCGTCAATACTGCGTTTATACACAAACGGCAAACCCGCAAACGCACCCTTTTGCTTTGAAAAAAACGTCTTTTCGGCAATCTTAATCGCTTTTGCGTCAAGCTCGCTCTCATTTTCAAAGGTACACGGTATTTTTATATTGCGGACGACCGCAAAGCTCTTTTGATTAATCATTATCACCCAAACAGCAAATTTCAGTTATTTTCAGCATTATCCGCGGCGTTTCTGACATTAGACACCGTGACGGTAACGGCTGAAATTATATTTCCGTTTTCATCATACGCGGTAACTTCGTTAGGCAGCGAAAGCCGCAGGCTTGTAACGCTCGATTTTACGATTTCGAGAACGTCCGTCGAAACGGAATCTATACTGTCCACAAGCTTTGCTTCGCCCTTTATTATTACATTTTTGGGCGACACGTCAATGTCATATTCAAGATCGGTATCCGCGATATTGACATTCACTCTCTTCTGCTCGCTCTTTAAAACAGGCACGGTGACGTCCACCGTCGATTCATTCATGCGAAGATACGGACTCTGAACTATATTATCGTTTGCGTCAACAAGCGTGACCGAACATTTCGCCGTGACTTTTCCGCTGACCGTTCCGAGATCAAGTGAAACTCTGCCCTGTTCCACCGAGTCAACGAGATCTTGGGGTCCTGATACGTATATATTTTTCGGAGACATTGATATTTCGTCAAACTCATACGAATCCGGCAGCGTATACGTCATTTCAAGCTTTAACGGCACTGTCTTTCCGACAGTTTTATCGACGGACACCTCGACATATCCTATGCTCTTTTCTACAACTGTAAGTCCCGACGGAACCGTAACGCTGACATTCAGTCTGTAATCTCCCGATTCGTTTACACCCGACATATCCGCACTTGCCTTTATATCGGTCTCGCCGAGTGCGTTTACCTGAGCCTTTGTACCCTTGATAACGACGTCCACCGTGCCGTTTCGTCCCGAAATAATATCAAGTCCCTGCGACGTATCGAAATTCTCAAGCGTTACGGCTACCCCGTAAAATGTCTTTTCAAACTGCGTCGTCTGGACGTCTATTACATAAAACCACAGGGCGATCGCCGCAAGTATGGAAAGTATTTTCGGCACTATTGAAGAACCGCGTCCGGCGTTCTGTTCTTCTTCGGTATTCTGTACCGTAACGACGGTGCTTTTCTTTTCTTTATTCTTTGCCACAGCCATGCCCCTTTCACATTTTTTACTTTTTATTCGGGATCTTTCGAGCTTTTCACGGATTTTTTCTTTGACGACTTTGTATCATATCCCGCAAGGTATTTCATGAGATCGTTTTTGAGAGTAAATTCATTATATCCGCGCGTCAGAACTCCGTCGCAGGCAACAGACACCGTACCCGTTTCCTCTGATACGACCACAACGACGCTGTCGGAGTTTTCGCTCATTCCTATTGCGGCTCTGTGACGCGTTCCGAGATCTTTTATTATATCATCCTTTGAGGACAAAGGCAGAAAACAGCCTGCCGAACAAAGGCGGTTATTGCGTATCACAAGCGCGCCGTCATGCAGAGGAGCTTTATTGAAAAATATATTCTTTATGAGAAATACCGCAGGATCTGCGTCTATTACGGTGCCTGTTCTAATGACGTCTCCGAGTTTTGTCGAACGCTCGAACACTATAAGCGCTCCCGTCTTTTCGTCGGCAAAGTACATACACGCCTCAACGACGCTGTCTATACATCTGACGGTACTCTGCACATCGTTATTCTTCTTATTCAGCGAGCCTATAAACGACGTTCCGCCGACCTTTTCGAGAAAAGAACGCAGCTCGGACTGAAACACTATAAGAAGTCCTATTATACCGACCTGCATTATATTCTGAAGTAAGAAGTTGAGCGCGTGCATATTCAGAATATCGCTCAAGAACAGCACGAGTATGATCAGCAGTATTCCGAGAGCAAGTTTTCCTGCGCGTCTGTCCTTTACGAACTTAAACACATAATAAAAGATTATCGACACTATTGCTATATCCAAAAGGTCGAACACCGTAACCGCGGCAAGCTGATTTATTATGTATGTCCACGCATTTTGCAGCACGTTCATAAACTTCGCCCTCCATTCATATCTGCTTATTATATAAGTATATCACACATAGCCGTTGTTTGGAATACTTTTTTTCAAATAAACAATTTTTTTACATTTATTTTCCGCGTCTTTTCAACAATACAAAAATCCACCCTCAATTTCGGATTATTACCGTCAAACAAGGGTGGAATTTCTTTACTCGCAGGGCGCGTTTTATAAATCCGCGCACTTTTTCTTTATTATATCGCCTACGCCGTTATATATATACATTGGTCTGTACGGGAACTGTTTCATGACGTTCCCGTCGGTTACTCCAGAAAGCACAAGTACCGTTTCTATTTCGGATTCTATACCCGCTATTATATCGGTATCCATTCTGTCGCCGACAATAACCGCCTCTTCGGGCTTTACACCGAGAAGCTTTATTCCGGTTTTCATCATGAGAGGATTGGGCTTTCCGAGATAGTACGCCACAACTCCCGTCGAAAGTTCGATAGGCGCTACAAGCGCGCGGCATGCGGGAATTATACCCTGTTCCGACGGGCCCGTCATGTCGGGGTTTGTTCCGATAAGCTTAGCGCCCGCATTTACAAGCCTTACGGCTCTTATTATGCTGTCGTAGTTATAGTTTCTCGTTTCGCCGACGACTACATAATCGGGATTTACGTCGTTCATGGATATACCCTTTGCATAGAGCGCATTTATAAGTCCGGGTTCGCCTATTACATACGCTGAGCAGCCGGGGCGCTGATGTGCCAGAAAGTCCGCTGTCGCAAGTGCGCTTGTATAGAAATGCGACGGATCGACGTCAAGTCCCATTCTCTGAAGTTTCTGATGAAGTTCGATAGGAGATCTTTCAGAACTGTTTGTCAGAAACAGAAAGTTTTTGTCGTTATTTTTAAGCCATTCCACAAATTCCGCAACACCGGGCAGTATTCTGTTTCCGTGGTATATAACACCGTCCATATCGCAGATAAATCCGTTTTTCTTTTCAATATCGAGTATTCTTTGCATTTTCTCTATTCCTTTTTATTTATTTTCCATGAGATATGTCGCTATAACGTCGGCTATATGAAGTTTAACCGCAAGAGGGTACTTTTCATACGCTCCGTTTATTGCAAAACTTCCTCCGCGCGCCGCGTCGTCAAAACCGCCCATATGCCATCTTATTGCTATTGCTTCTTCTACTTTAAGACGCATAAAGCGTTCGACAAGAAACACGCTCTTTTCTCCGTGTCCGAACGGAAATTTATCTTCAATGGTATAATAGTTTACCCTTTCCCACTGTCCGGTAGCCTCGTTTTTGACGTTTCTCTGGCTGACCTTATAAAACTCAGCCTTGCACAGATCATGCAGCAATGCGCATATCGCAAAAGATTCGTCGGGTTTTCCGTCGTTGAAATGTTCAATCATCGCGTTATAAACATTGAGCGAGTGTTCGGCAAGTCCGCCCTCAAAGGCGTTATGGTATTTTGAGCTTGCGGGCGCCTTGAAAAAGTCGGTCTTATCCGACATCCATGCCAAAAGCTCCGCGGAACCCTGTCTTTTTATTGCCTCGTTATATGCTTTTACGAATTTATCCTTTACGGATTCTATCTCTATTGCACGCAGCTGTTCTTCGTTCATCTTTTCCTCCGTAGCCGTAAGACTGTTTGCGTTATCCGGCGAATTTTAATCATCGCCGAACATTCTGTCATTATAAGTATAACACACGCAAAGCTTTTTTTCAAGAAAAACAGCAAACTTTTACTCATTTTCCGAAATATTTTTCTTTTAACCGTAAATTAAAAAAATATTACAAAGTTGTTTACTTAAAATCAACAGTTTATCCCAAATAAATTATTTATTCTTTTGTATAATCTATATATTAATTTTAAGCAGGTGAATTATGAGCAATAAATCAAGCGCGGACGCAAAAAGCTGTTCCCGTCTCGGAACGGTCGGCGGTCAGGCTGTAATCGAAGGCGTAATGATGAAATCCAAGAATTATGTTGCGCTCTCGGTAAGGCAGACCGACGGAAAAATTGCGACCGAAGTTGAAAAATTTACAACAATACGCGACAAGAGCGCTTTTTTAAGACTTCCGATCATACGCGGAATCGTAAATTTTGCCGAAACAATGGTTTTAAGTTTCAAAACCCTCAACCGTTCGGCTGAAATGCTGGGAATCGAAGAAGAACCGTCGAAGTTTGAAAAGTGGCTTGAGAAAAAGCTCGGAAAGAGCGCCACGGCAATAGCCTCGGTAATAGGCACTGTAATAGGACTTGCAATGTCGGTACTGCTTTTCATGTATCTTCCGGCCCTTGTTTCGGATCTTGTTGACAAGATATACTACAACATATATTTAAAGAGCGTAATCGAGGGCGTTCTCAAAATCGCGATCTTTACGGCATACATTGCTCTTGTCGGACTCATTCCCGACATGAAACGTGTTTTTCAGTATCACGGTGCGGAACACAAGTCGATATTCTGCCACGAAGCCGGGCTTGAACTGACTCCCGAAAACGTAAAAAAGCAGATTCGCTTTCATCCGAGATGCGGAACAAGCTTTTTGTTTGTAATGATGTTTATAGGCATTATTATCTCGGTATTCTACATTGATCTGCCGAGACTTCCGAGAGTAGCCGTAAAGCTGCTTATTCTGCCGCTTATAGTCGGAATAGGATTTGAATTCATCAAATTTGCCGGAACTCACGACAATCTCTTTGTACGTATTCTCTCGGCTCCCGGACTTTGGATTCAGCGTCTTACGACAAAAGAACCCGATCTTGATCAGATAGAAGTTGCCATAAGCTCTCTGAAGGCTGCGCTTCCCGACTTCTATCCGCCGGAAAAGCAAGAAAATGCCGGCGAAAATATAAAAAGCACTCAAAACGGCACTGCGGACACCGCCGCCGAATAAACGCAAACTTCAAACCGCCACGCAGAAAAAACGCTGCGTATTCTGAGGAAACTGTTATTCTACCATGACTTACAACGAATTTAAAGCAACCGCAATTACAAAACTTTCAAGTATTACCGACAACGCGCGTTTTGAAACCGACACGCTTATAACACATTTTTCGGGTATGAAAAAGAACGAGTTTTTAATGAAACGCGCAAACGAAATTCCGGACGACATTTACCAAAAGCTTGACAAAGCACTTGAGCGCCGCATGAATCACGAGCCTCTTCAGTACATTATCGGAGAGTGGGAGTTTTTCGGCCTGCGCATTTTCTGCGGAGAAGGCTGTCTTATTCCGCGTCCCGAAACAGAGCTTCTTGCCGAACTTGCTATAAAGTATCTGCCGAGAAACGGACTTTTACTCGATTTATGCACCGGCAGCGGCTGCGTACCCATTGCGGTTCTTAACAATCGTCCCGACGTCCGTGCAATTGCGGTCGACGTTTCGGAAAAGGCGCTTTCCTATGCGAAAAAGAACGCCGAATATCACGGCATATCCGAGTCACGTTTACGCCTTGTAAAGAGCGACGTTTACGAATACACACCGTCGGTATTTCCCGACATGATTACCTCCAATCCGCCCTACATCAAGTCAGACGACATAAAAGGACTTTCAGAAGAGGTTCTGCACGAGCCGTCCATAGCGCTTGACGGCGGTCACGACGGTCTTGATTTCTACAAGGTGATTGTCAAGAATATTGTTTCAAAATATCTAAAGGACGACGGATACTGCGCAGTGGAAGTCGGATATGACATAGGCAGAGAGGTTGCGGCAATTTTCAAATCTCAGAGATTTGACTCAAAGATCATACGTGATATGTTTGAAGTCGAACGCATTTGTCTCGCAAAACGTTCCAGGCTTTGAAAAAGAACAATCCAATACTTTTAAGAACGTCCGTTTTTATAATGACGTTCTTTTTTACGCGGCAGGTTAGGCATTGATCAACAGGCGCAGAAAAGCCGCAGTCTTTACGGCTGCGGCAATGCGAAAAAGGAGAGTCGGTATATGCGCAATAATCAGATTTTAGTTACTATTATCTTATCAATTCTATGCACACCGCCCGCTGCGGAAACAGGATCGAAACGTATTCCTGTTACGGTGCCGATCCACGAAGGATTATCGCCGAACTTGAATACTGCCCACTTATATCCTTCGTCGTCAGTATACATATCGGAAAAATTAAGGTATATTCCTCTGTCCTCACTGAATGCGGTTTCGGTATCGGTCGCGAAATATGCGTTTGCCTGCTTTGCGCCGACTGTGGCATCGGGCTTAAATCTGACAACAACCGCATTATAGTCCCCTGCTTTTATCGAGAGCTTATTTACGGTAATATGAGGATCTGTCGAGCCTTCATCGGAAGTAACTACCATATCCTCGCCGTCAAAGCCGATTTTTGAGTTTGTTGGTGTCCAACCGTGTGCTTGGTCTGTCTTAAAATCGTATACGACTCCGCTGAGCTTTTCAAAATCAATCCGACTCGGTTCGGCAGTTTTATCCGTATTGCCGTAAGGAACTACCGAAACGTTATCAAGCTGGAAGTTGAGCGCTATCTGATGGTCATATTGAGAGATGATGATAGGATTTCCGTAAATGCCGAATCTTGTATCGTCTCCGTTTACGTAATTTTCCGGAATTTCGGCAATAAGATTTACGTGCGCCCAATCACCGAGATTCTGCTCAAACGTGATTCCGCCGACACCGTGTTCTTTATTATTCTCGCCGTCGCTTGTGGAATATTTAAGGCAAGTTCCGATTTGAACTTTCATTCCGCTCATTGATACATTTAAGGCGTTGCCCGTTACGCGGACATCATACTCTATCTTATACTTCTGCCCGGCTTTATAGTCATTTGTCTTATACCAGAAATACGTCCACGACGCACGGTCTGTTACGTTTGACACAAGATTATAGACATGATTTGACGAATTTCTTTCATCTTCAACGATTGTCATGACCGCGTCGCCGGCATACACCGCAACATTTTCGGTCACAGGCTCTGCGTTTGCAAGAGTAATGATATCGCCGTCATTTTTCCCGTCGTCTGCATATGTAATTTTTACGGTCTTTGCGGAATCCTCCCACTCAACATTGCAGTCGAATGCTTCGGATATTGCTCTTACGGGAACAAGAGTTCTGGAATCGACTATCTGTGCCGGAACGTCAAGAGTTTTTTCTTCACCGTTCTTTATAAGCTTATTTTCACCGATCGTAAACGAAATTGTTGTATCGTCCTTTGCGGACTTTACGGTTTTTGTAACATCGTCCCACTCGACTGTTGCATTAAGCGCCTCGAAGATTGCACGAAGAGGAACCATTGTTCTACCCTCAATTATCTGCGGTGCTACGTCGCCGAACTCAACGGGCTTATCATTGATTACGACGGATATTCCAGCCGATGCGTTTACGGCAGTTACAGCGCCTGCCGCGAGCAGTCCCGACATGACGATACCGAGAAGTTTTTTCATAATACCTTTCTCCTTTTTTAGATTTTACACCGCAATTATAGTATTCGTATAAAATTTTGTCAACATAAATGCTTACTGTTTAGAATTTACCTGCGCAAATCGCAAAATCTTCGACTTTTTAAGGCTTTAGCTTTTTTAAGTCATACAATCGCAAAAAGAAAGCCGCGGTCATTACGACCACGGCAATCTATGAAAGGACTCTGTCGGATTAATTAGATTTTTGCGACAATTATCTTGTCAATCTTGCTTACGCCGCCTACTGCATGGACAGGGTCAAAGCGAAGCGTGGTAACGGTTCCGCTCCACGAAGGATTATCGCCGAACTTGAATACTGCCCATGTGTATCCGTCTGCGTCAACATAGCATGTATCAAGATTAAGATATATTGACTTTGATTCGCCGAGAGTAGGTTCGCCGTCAGTTGCGAAGAAAGCATTGGTCTGCTTTGCGCCGACTGTGGTATCGGGCTTGAATCTTACAACAAAAGCGTTATAGTCGTCAGCCTTAAGCGAAAGATCGGAAAGTGTGATCTGAGGGTCGGTAGAACCTTCGTTTGCGGTAAGAACCATATCGTCGCCGTCAAAGGAAATCGTTGAACCTGCGGGTTTCCAGCCGAGATCCTCATCAGCCTTGAAGTCATAAACCACGCCTGTGATCTTTGAGTAATCAATGTTTTTTTCTTCTCTGTTAAAAGGAAGTACGGACAGGTTATCTATCTGGAAGCTTACTGCAACATTATGATCATAACCGTCAACCTGTATGGGGTTTGCGTAAATACCGAATCTTGTATCGGAACCTTCAACATAAGTTGAGGGGATTTCGCCTACGAGTGAAACATGAGCCCACTTCTTGCCGTCCGGACCTTCAAACGTTACTCCGCCCATACCGTGGTCTTTATTATTTTCACCGTCGCTTGTGGAATACTTGAAGCAAGTTCCGACAGTTACTATCTTATCCGCCATGTCTGCACCTGCAACGTTTCCGGTAACGCATACGTCGTATTCTACCTTATACTTCTGTCCGGGTTTATAATCATTTGTGTTGAACCAAAGATATGTCCAGGAAGCCTTGTCGGTAACATTTGCTTTGAGGTCATACACATGGTTTGCTGCGTCTCTTGCATCTTCAACGACTTTCATCTCAGCACCGTCTGCATATACGGCAACATCGGCGGTTTCAGGCTCTGCGTTTGCAAGAGTGATAATCGCGCCGTCTACCTTATCAACCGTGTTTGTCTTTTCTTCATATGTAATCTTTACGGTCTTTGTGGAATCTTCCCAATCAACTTTACAGTCGAATGCTTCGGATATTGCTCTTACGGGAACGAGAGTTCTCGATTCGATTATCTGTGCCGGAACGTCAAGCTCTTTATCTTCGCCGTTCTTTGTGAGCTTATTTTCGCCGATCGTAAGCGAAATTGTTGTATCGCCCTTTGTCGACTTTACGGTCTTTGTAGCGTCGTCCCAGTCAACGGTTGCATTAAGAGCCTCAAAGATTGCACGAAGAGGAACCATTGTTCTGCTCTCAATTATCTGCGGTGCCACATCGCCGAACTCGACGGGCTTATCATTGATTACGACGGATATTCCGTCTGCTGCGCTTGCTGCGGTTGCTGCGGTTACTGCGAGCATACCTGCCATGACAATACCAAGAAGTTTTTTCATGATATTCTCTCCTTTTTCTGAATTTTTGTAATTTAATTATAGCATTAATGCTAAAATTTGTCAATAGCCGAATGTATTTTTGTGAAATATTCCGATATTCATTCTTCTATATAATTGCCGCAAATTTTCACGGTCAATGCACGATTGGGTAATAATCACTGTTCTTCATACATATAATTTGTAAATTTTACAAGATCCGCCATATATTTATCTCTGAAATCAGCAGTTTTAAGATATTCATTTTTAGTATCTTCAAACCATTCCCAGCCGTCTTTTCGAATTGCCTAAAAAACACACTGTACTTCCCTGTCTCATTTTCTCCGCAAAGCTCATTATTTTAACTCCGTTCTTTAGTTTTTCAAAAATATTATAACTTTTACATTTTTTAAATCAACCTATATTTTTAATTATAACGGAAAACACATTTTTTGTGACAGAAAACACATATACCGTCAAACACAAAAGCATCTGACGGTATATAAAAATATTCTGTTTTGCGCTCAGTCGATAGGAGTTACGGAAATATTGTCAACCATAAAGGTAACGCCCTTATCGCTTATGGGATCAAAGTAAACGCCTATTTTATCGTCGCCTTCGCGGTATTCATAATCTCCGGGAATTGTATATTCTCCGGCAAGATGCGTCCAGCCGTCCTTTGAAACAGCCGAGAAGCCTACGCCGTTATCCTTGCCGGTATGACGGAAGCACATTCCGGCGTTGAACTTTTCGGACTCGATTCCGCCGAATACCGAAACAGGTCTTACATCTGCCTCAATTTTATATTTCTGACCTGCCTTGAACTGCATATTGCACCAGATATAGTTCCAGATCTTTGATTCGGTCTTGCAGGTAACAAGGAATACCTTATTTGCAGCGTCATCGGGATCGGCTGCAATGGTGAGAGCTGCGGTTGAGGGAGAATAGAAGCCAAATTCGTTTTTATCCGCGGTTGCCTTGGGTATTTCGGTAACTATACCTACTTCTTCGGCTTTCGGCAGCTTTATAAGAACGGTTCTGTTATCTGCGTCCCAGTTTACCTCGCACTCAAACGCTTCGGATATTGCTCTTACGGGAACGAGAGTTCTCGAATCAACTATCTGTGCCGGGACATCAAGCGTTACTGTCTGAGTATCCTTCTGCATTTCTTTTTTGCCGATAGTAAGAGCAACATTAACGCCGTCGCGATTTGCGGAAACGGTCTTGGTTGCGTCGTCCCACTTTACCTCTGCGCCGAGAGCCTCAAAAATTGCACGAAGCGGAACCATGGTTCTGCCTTCTATTATCTGAGGCGCAACGTCAAATGTGAGATATCTGCTGTCAAGTTTTACCTTTACCGCACCCTTATCGAGAACAGGCTTTATCTGCGAAAACAGTTCTTCCGCAACTGCGCGCATTCCCTTATCTCCGGGGTGGTTTGCGACACCGGAATGTTCAAACAGACCAAGCGCCTTATTCTCGTCTTTATTGAGCTTTCTGAGGTCAGCGCAGGCAAAACCTGTCTCTTCCGCAGCAAGAAGTGTACCTCTCTGCTTTGTATCGCTTGCAAAGAAAGGAACAGAGTACACAACCGCAACATCGGGATTGAGTTTTTTGAAATAATCGCCTATCTGAACAAGTGCATGCGCATAGGATTTAGGTGTAATATTTGACGAAGTATTATCGCCTATCTGAAGAGTTACGACATCGGGCACGAAGTCTGCGGTTACCGCGTCAAAAGCACCCTTTATATCGTTTATGTAGTCGTGATTCTCATCGGTGTCAACGGCTCTTTCGAGAGGTGACACTGCGACTTTTTTGAATTCGGCTTTTACGTCCGGATATTCTTCGGCAATTATGTTCTGAAGCTGATGATAATAATCCTTATCTTCGGAAGAAGCTGCCATACCCCATGTTCCGCTCCAGCCAAGGTCTGCGTTTACGCCGTGCGCGAGCAGCGAATTTCCGACGCAGAGAACATTGAGTTTTTGTTCCTCAGACGACGCTACAAAGCAGTTTACCGCAACGAGAAGTGCTGCGGCTGTAATGAAAATTTTTGTGACGATGTTTTTCATACGCTCACTCCTTAAAATTTTTTATATAAAAGCTCCCGACAATATATCATCAGGAGCCTTTATTTCAGATAAAAAGCATTATGCGGTTCCTGCCGTGCATGGCTTTCTCTTCGTTAACGCTTAACCCTCCGCAACGCTTACCTTGATATTATCAAGCATATAGGAAATGTTGCGGAAATCGTCTCCGTTCTGAAGAGGACTTGTGAATATTGAAAATTCATCATAGTCGCGGAAAGTTGAATTTTCACTGATGGTATGCTCAAAGGTAAAGTGTACCCAGCCGTCTTTTGTGGAAGCCTTGCCGACAACCTTATTATGGTCTGCACTTGTCTTTACCTGTCCGTTTACAACGTCATAATATCTGAGGTTTACCTGAGGCAGAACATTTTCAACGGGTTTTCCGTCCTTATCGCCTGCGGCATAGTAATCAAACTCGATCTTATATGTAACTCCGGGCTTGAAACGGGTCTTCTGATATACATATACCCAATTCACCTTATTCTGTATGCTCGGAACTACCGATATTACCTTATTTCCTGCTTTTAACGGATCATCAACAATGGAAATTTTCGCATTATGGGAATAATATATTCCGTCGGAATTATTTCCGCTTTCACCGTCGGGATTTGCAAGATAGAAAGGTTCGCCCTTGTCTGCCGCGAGATACTTTGCAAGTCTCTCCTCCTCCGCTTTCTGCGCTTCGGCAGCCTTTGCTTCGGCATTGGGATCCTTTATCATTCTGATATAGTCGATATAGTATTTTCCGCCGTAGTTGGTCGGGTCAAATCTGAGTTTACTTACGATACCGGTCCAATTTTCGTTGGTTGTGGTATCGAATCTGAGAATTGCATATCCTTCGCCGTCAAGCTTTGTGCTGTCGTAACTTGTGCGGAAGGTTTTCTTTTCGTCGTAGTTTGAATCGGCCGTGGTTGCAAAGTAAATTGTAGTGTCGGAGGGATTCTTTACGTTCTCGGAAGTGAACTCGCACTTAACGCGTACCTCGATTGCGTTATAAAAAGCTGCATTGACCGAAAGAAAATCATTTGAAATCTGCGGATCATAGCCTTGGGGCGTATTGGTTACGGGCGATGCGGTAAGCTCAAAATTACCGTTGATTACGTCGCCGGTCGCGCAGCCGGGTTTCCAGCCCTCGGTATCGTTATCAATCTCGAATTCCCACTCGTTTTCAACGCGGTTCTTGATTATTTCGGTATATCCGCCTTCTCTTACGTTAAGTTCATAGCCGTTTTCGGTCTTCTTATAGTCAAATCCGCCGTTGGTATAGAAAAATTCAAGCGGAATTACGGGGAGTCCGTCAAAGAGCGAGAACTTTTCCTTGAGTGAAGTCTCCTTGCCGTTTACAAGCGCCTTATCGCTTCCTACGGTAAATACGATTTCGGTATTATTCGGAGTTTTGAGAAGAAGAACGCCGTCGTTCTTATGCCATTCAACATAAGTATTATGCAGAGAGTAGAATCCGCGATACTGTTCTGCGGCAAGGTATGTTTCACCGTTTCTTACGGCAACAAGATCGGAACCGGGCTTGAAATCTGAACCGTCTACGTGGATTGTAAACGCGCTGCCGGCAGAGGGTTTAAGGAATTCTATGGTCTTTATCCATACTTTTCCGACTATGGTATTGGGGTCAAATCTGACACCGGTGATCTCACCTACCCAGTGAGAATTATCGGAAAGCTTTACATAATAATCGTTATACTCGCCGTTGGCTTTCATAGTCTCTGCATAACACTTTTTGGCAGTCCAGTCTTTATCGCCTGTCTTGAAGTAAAGTGTAAATACCGAAACGGTATCCGTCTTAATGCAAACGTGGAGATATTCAGCGTCGGTTGCCTTGAACTTGGTAGCTGCATTCTGATCTATGGGAACTATTGCGGCGTCGGTTGTCGAAGAATTTACTGCAAGCGCCTTTTCCGCGGAGTCATAGGCAAACTTACTGGTATTCATCATGCTTCTCCATGATGCTACGGTCTTTTCATCGGTGAAGTCCCACTTACGCAAAGCGTCAGTGCCGTAATCTTCCTTTGTAGCAATATTCATCTGACGGCGGATACGTGTGGTTTCACCGGAGTACATGAAGTTAAGTCTTGAAAGCTGATTCTTTGTAGGAACTACATCATAGTGGTTATCAGTCTTGCCTGCCGCGCTTGAGAATACGCTTCTCATATCGTCAAGGTATCCGAAACCGTTTATGCCCGACGGCATGATGTAATGTCCCTCGCCGTACTCATTCCATGTGGTCATGAATACGAACTTGCCCTTCCATGCGTTTGCGCTGTCTCTCTTTGCAAGCATGGGAAGATATGTGTCGCGCGCCCATTCGAGAACCTTTGTATGTTCTTCGGTGGTTGCGTTGGGTGTACGCTTGCCTGTCCAGCCTATACTGTTAAAGCCGACACCGACGCTGGGAACAAGGTCAAGATTTCCTGCCTTATATGCGACGTTCATGGAGTCTATCTGATACTGGCTCGAATAGGAGTTTTTGCCGAAAGTATAAGAAACGAGTCCGTCTGCGCCGACATCTTTCATCTTCTTATTATTTGCGGAATTTGCGCCTCCGTCGGAGAAGAATACAAGCATTCCGTCATAGCCGTACTTCTTGATTTCGGTCTTCATGAAATCTATGACTTCTTTTGCCTTATCTTCGCCGCCCATCTGTTCGACAAACTTGCTGTAAGTATAAATTGTAAGTACAGCCTTATTGTCGATGCTCATATATCTTGAGTCTGTAAAGTACCAGTCAACCCAGTAATTCCAGATGGTTTCCTTAAAGTCTTGTGCGCTCTTTGCGTTTGACGCAGAGTTTTCAAACATTATGGAGAACTTCTGCATATCGCTGTACTTTGCGTTCATATAGCCGTTATTGAGAGCGTCTGCAAGTCTCGGGGTCTTGATAGGAGTTGCCTTATCGGACGAGCTTACGTACCAGCAGAAATGCTGGAAGTCGACGCCGTGTTCAACTAAGAACTTGATTTCCCAGTCCGCAACTTCGGGAATACCTTCATCATAGTATCCGAGTGCAAGCTTTACTTCGTCATAAGCCGAGACGCAGTCCCAGCCGAAATGTGTTCCCTCATGCCACAGCGAGCATACGCTCATGCCGACATACCACTCATCATCGGTTACGGGAACGGGTGTGGGACAATAGTCGGTATACTCATATTCTTTCTTTACGATAACGTCATCGAACCAGAGAACCTTACCAGCCTCGTCAAAGGAAATCACAACGTTATCTATTTTCTTTTCGGCAAGGTCAACCTCTGCGCACTTTTTGCCGTTGATCTTGACAAGCGCTTTTCCTGTTTCGGTATTGCCCTCGATTCTGAGAGTCTGCCATACATTTGCGGTAAACTTTCTGAGTGAGGTGCTTCCGGAAACGAACTGTCCGTCTTTTGTGGTCTTTACTTCAACAGCAGTTTTATCGCCGTTCTTGAGTGCGAAAGACGCTTCTGCGTATTCAGGCAGCCAGAGCTGAGTTTCATATGTAAACATACCGTCAAGAGCGTCAAAGTTTCTCTTTGCGGTACCGGTTCCGTCGATCTTAACACTGTAATTGTCATTGCTGTTAATGTTCATTGACAGAGTTTTTTCAGCGGTAGTTTTGCCGGTAACAGTCCAGCCGTAAGGAGCGTTGCCTGCTGCGTCTATACGGAACACATCATTTACAGTAAAGTCCTTATAGAGGTGTGTTGCATCGGGAGTAAAGGTAAGTGCTCCCTCTTCGGAAGTTGCATACCACATTCTCGCAATATCCTTTGCTCCGGAAAGCATATCAAACGTGCCTGCGTCCTTTGCGTCTACTACGAGCGAAGCCTTCTTTGTATCGAGATTCATTGAGAGTCTGATTGCAGTTGACTTTGTCGTATACTTTACTCCGGTATCGGAATCTGTATTTCCGATGACGTGATATGTACCGCCCTTGGTGCATACTTCTATGGCATTCTTTCCGTCGGAATCGGTAAAGTATATTCTCGCGCCGTCTCCGGTAAGCGTGAACACGGATTCAAGAACAATGGTTCCCTTATCCTGTACGGCAAGGTACTTATTTATTGCAACATAGCCCTTACCCTTATCGGCAAGAACGTTTGTCGTAACATCATCCTTGTTAACGGAACCGGAATTGCGGTTTTCATAGAGCCAGCCTGAGCGCAGAGCCATATTATTGAGCTTGCCTCTGGTATTTGCCTGCATTGAACGGTCGTCTATGAGATATGCCGCCATAGGTCTGTCGCCGTAATCTTCAAGCGTTTTTGAAAGGCGGTTTTCGGGAAGTGCGACACGGTTGATAATTGCCGCAGTCTCGCTTCTCTTTATGGAATTATTCGGATAAAATGTACCGTAAGCGTCCGAACCCATTACAACGCCTGCCTTATACAGCTTTATAAGCTCGGCATAGTAATCTTCGGTCTCGGTAACGTCGGGAATTGATTTTACGTCGTTCTTTGCAGTGAAGTAATCGGCGGGCATTGCCTTTGTGAAAAGCAGCGCCATTTCAATTCTTGTGATGTTTCTGTCGAAGTTGTCAAACTGACCGTCGGCAATTATGCCGTTTGCCTTGGCATAATCAACATACATATCGTACCAGTTTGCGCCCTTCTTTTCAGCAATCGTCTTGCCGTTGTAAATTGCGTGTACGCGTACAGCCATGGTAATGCCTGCGGAAACCGTCACATTGCCGTCAGGCGAAAACTGTCCGTCACCGACACCGTTCATGAATCCGAGTTCGTATGCAGACTTTACCTCGGAAGCATACCATGCGTTTGCGGCAACATCCTTGAACATTCCGTCCTTGTACTGAAGCGTGCGGTCAAATCCCGCAGCGTTTGCGCACAGGGCAAGAGCGGCAGTCGCGGATGCAGCTGCAATCAGTTTGAGAATTCTTGTTGATTTCATTCTTTTCTCCCCTTAGAAAAAATTTATTATATATATTTTACATATATATCAAATCGGCAGTACACAAACTTACGTTGCGGAATATATTCAATAAATCAAAATTATTGCCGCAAAACGGGAAAATTTGTGCAATATACTAAATTCTTCTTTAGTATATCATATCTATTTCGACTTTTCAAGAGTTTTTACGCAATTTAAAGTATAATATTTTAATACTTAGAATCCAGCTTGGAAAGTCCCCAAGTCGTCCGTTTTTCTGCATTTTTTCAGGGACACGTGAATAAAAAGTCTCTCATATACAGACAATATCAGACGAGGTTACAGCCTCGACAAATTAGAAAGGACGGAATAAGATATGCCTGCAATTTCATGTGAAGTTAAGAAATGTTTTTACAATAAAGACGGAGGATGCCGACTCGAGGGCATCAAGGTAGACGGCGAAAATGCCG
>ERZ835980.21-NODE-21-length-186098-cov-9.082040_pt1 | contig 186098 bp, 157 predicted proteins | sample MGYA00519943_ERZ835980 | MGnify/ENA primary metagenome ERZ835980 (study PRJEB31850, sample SAMEA3708791) | human gut metagenome | biome: human gut; feature: human-associated habitat; material: faeces | place: China | collected 2014 ... | reverse complement strand
TGTGTGGTAACTTCATTCTACCAGAGCCTGCAAGCTATGTCTTCTTTTATGCGGTCTTCAATTTGCGCAACTTATTGTACATTATCATTTGGTGAGGATGCTTATGAAAACTTTTAAGCTGATCTTAAAAACTTTTTTTAGGACAAAGTTTCTGTCAATTACAACAATATTGTTTTTTATAGGGATTTCCGCATATCAAATTTTTATTGAACTGGCTGTACCTCATTTATCCGGAATAACAATGCTCTCGTATTACTTCCAGTTCTCTTTGGTACTATTTGCGGTATTTATGCTCTTATCATATGAATTTTTTATAAAGATAAAAAAAGACAAAGCACAAGAGTGTCTTTGCGCAATAAATAACGGAAACATCAAAATTGTTTTTTATCAGTTTGTTGTAATGATGTTAATTAATGCCATTGCTGAGATATTGTTTTTCTTAATAATTGCTATTGGATGCATGATGTCAGGTCTTAGTTATCCATCTCTTTATCTTCATATATTTCTCGCAATATTTCTCTACTCTTTTTTAACAAATATGGTTGCTATATTGATAGGCTTAGCTGTATCACTTAACTTTGAGAGAACTATAGCGTATATAGCGTTATTGTTATGCTCATGCCTAGCAAGTTATTACCCAACAAAATTTTTAGTAGATTCTTCTTTATATAAATTTTTTGATTTCTTTAATCTAACTATTGACCCCTCTTTTGCTGAAAATAACAACTTTGGATACTCGCTGCTTGGATACAAGTGGTTTAAGGTTTTCTTTTGGATTCTTATGTGTTTGAGCATTATATATTTTTCTTTATATAAAAATAGACCAAAGAAATTATATAAAAGGTGTTTAGCATGTATCTTCTTGGCCTGTGTAACATTGGGTACATATTGTCTACCTTCTTCAAAAGTAGACTTCTCCGAGTATTATGGACGTCAAGAAATGCAGTATTATGATGAACATAAAGGAAAGCATGAAGCAGCCGATTTTGAAATTGTTTCATATGATATTGATTTAAAAATCGGTCGTAATTTAAAAGCTAAAGTAATAATGACTGTAAATAATCCCGACTTATCAGAATATAAGTTTACGCTTTATCATGGATACAAGATTTCAAATATTACTGATGAAAACGAAAATAAACTAAGCTATATGGTGGATTCAGATTACTTTACGGTAAAAAACAATGAGCAGAAATTAAGCAAGATTATAGTTGAATATACTGGTTCAAGCATGAAAAATTACGCCAATAGACAGGGAGTGTTTTTATCAGGAACAATTGAGTATTATCCGCATGCCGGATTTTCCGATTTATCAAGTATTGAAAACGAAAAAGATTTCACAGTAAGAATCAGCGGAAAATCAAATATTTATTCCAATCTTAAAGAAACAGAAAAGGGTTTATTTAAAGGCAGAGTTAACGAAGCAACCTTCATAAGCGGGTTAATAGCTTGTGAAGAATATAATGGAATTAAATATATTTATCCGTATTGTTCTACATCTCAATTACCAGAATTCGGACAGGGTATCAAAAATGAATCTAACAATTTGATAAACAGTCCGCTTTGGGACAAAAAAATTGATACGGTAATTATGATCCCCTTTCATCCCGATTTCGCAGTAAGCAGAATACCTATATACGGCAATATAATGGAATTAAAATACCTTGATCGTTTAAGATTCCAATATGACCTATTTAAAATTGATAGCTCAAAAACAGAATTATATGAATCAGGATATTATCTTATCATTGATGATATAAAAAATTTTGAAAAAAATGTAGAAAGAAATATGGATATGTATGTTGGCGACCTCAATTCACTTGTAGAGAAATATGGCAAGGAAAAGGTAAGAGAAGAGCTAAATAAATATATTTACGATAATGCTAATACTTCTACGCCCGAAGAATTCTTAAATAGTTTAAGGAGTGAAACAAATGCTTGAGATAAATAACGTATCAAAATTTTTTAGTAAGTTTAAGGCTGTTAATGAATTTACATATAAGTTTGATAATGGTGTGTATGCACTTTTGGGACCAAATGGCGCGGGAAAGAGCACCTTATTAAGATGTATCACAAACTTATATTCACTAACCTCCGGAAAGATAACTTTCGATGGAATAGATATAAAAGACAACAAAGATTTTAGCAGCAATATAGGATATTTGCCTCAAAGCTTTGGATTGTTTCGTGAATTAAAAGTATATGAAGGATTGGAACTTATAGCCAATATTAAAAATTTTCAAAATTACAATATAGATAAAGTTTTAGAATTGGTTAATCTAGAAGAAAAGCGTATGTCAAAAATAGGTTCCCTATCTGGCGGTATGGTTCGACGATTGGGCATTGCACAGGCAATAATGGGAGACCCCAAAGTGGTTATTTTTGATGAACCGACCGCGGGCTTGGATCCTGAAGAAAGATTAAGATTTAAAAATATAGTCAACAAAATTAAAAATGATAAGTTAATTATAATTTCTACGCACATCGTAGATGATGTGGAAGCATTATGCGATAAAATTGTCATCATGAATGCAGGTAGTGTGGTCAGTAGCGGCAGCTGCGAAGACATAAAAAATATTGCATCAGGAAAGATATATGTTGTTGAAACGGATAAGATAAATAAAATAAATTCTGATTACCATATCATACAGCAATTTGAGGAGAATGGCATAAAGCTTACAAAAATCTTATCAGATAATGATCAGAAGCTAAAAAAAGTAAGTCCTACATTAGAGGATGGTTATGTATGTGCATTAAGAAATATATAGGTATAATGCTAAAGAAAGAATATTTGCTGCTTAAAAGCTTAAAGTTACTGTTTTGGGTTCCCATAATAGCATTAGATATATTTTTACCCTTGTTCTCTTTATATCAATACCGCTCTAAAAATCCAAGTGTCGAATATAATATTGCCAGTATTATATTAATAATAGTTCCTCTTTTTTCAGCATGGTGGTCAATTTTTATATTAAGAGAGTTTTTAGAATCTCCCGGTAATGAAGTGCTATTTTCCGGGAAAAAAGTTTTGTTATTTGAAATCAGCTTGCCATTTATAATTTATGTGATAGATACGGTTGCAGTTTTATGTGGTATATCTAACTGGTTTCCTAAAACAATTGAAATGATAAAGCCGCTACTTATAGTGATTTTCTTTATGTTTGCATTATCTTATTTTATGGCATTCGTAAGCAAGTCAATAACAATTTCTTTATTAATCAATGTGGTCTATGTATTAGCCAATCAAGTTATATATACTAAAAAGCCATTACCGTTTTTATACATATCGGCTATGCAATTTGATTTCAAAAAGTCGTACACCTCGTTTGTTACAATGTTAATTGTGAGTGCATTTTTGATTATTGCGGGACTTATATTAAATAAAGAATTTAAGCATTATAAAACTTAAACTAAACATATGATTTAAAACGAAAGGCCCCGGGACAAAAAGGCCCAAAGCCACTTTCCAAGATATGTTTTCTTTTCGGGATTGCCAAGTTCGAACGTCTGCTTGGCCTTCCAGTAGTCTAGCAGAGAAATGATCTTATCTTTCATTTCCTTCGGGGACTTGTCCTTGCCGAAATACTTTTCCAGTTTCGCACTATTGATGAACACCTTATCTCCCGCCTTTCTCTCCTCCTTGGCCGCGCCTCGTCAATGGCGGCGGCAAACCTACCACCTTGCCGAGGTCGGCTGTTTCTGTTTCTTTTCAGCCTCAGAAGCTTCCGGAGCGGCAAACTTCTCTATCTCGACGTGGGTAAAAGCATAGTCGGGATCGTGTACAGCCTCGCCCATTTTTAGGAGTGCCGCCTGCCCCTCATGTTCCGGCATGGCCGCCTCCTTATCGGTCAGCCAGACTCGGGAGCGGGCTGCTCCGGCGCGGCGACATTTTCTACTGTGGGAGCGGGGGTCTCGGCGAGTGGTACTGCCTTGGGAATGTTTTTCTTATCACCTGCCATCTTCAAACCTAATTTTGTGGCATAAAAAGTCAGCCCGCAGACTGGCCGGTGGAGGTGACTGTCCTTCCGTTTGAACTATATGGAATGTTGTCTATAGTCCAAAGACAACTTATCCCCATTTCATTATGAAAAACAACTTGAACGCAATGCCTTATTTTATGCATACCCACTATATTGAAAATGTGACGTAAATGTGATATTATCGGGTAAAGAGGTGTTTTACTTGGTATCTGGGATAAATATAGCACAGGCAATACGGGAAAATTCCGTGTATGCGTTGATAAACCGGCAGGATAAAGGCAGAAGCAAAATATGTTTTTTTATTTCTCACAAAGATGAAGACACCGATGCAGCAATAGTATTAGGCAAACACATCACAGAAGATTTTGGATACAACATATATTTGGATGTGTATGATAATGAATTGCAGGAGGCGGATAAGAATAATGACCCAGATGGTATTGTTAATGCTATTCACAAGGGAATACAGTATGCCTCGCATCTGTTGTGTGTTGTAACAGAAAAATCAAAGGATTCTTGGTGGATCCCCTATGAGATCGGCTTTGCTCAAGCCAAGGGCGTTAAAACATCATCAATTAAAGTAAAGCAAGCAGAATATCTTCCCACATACTTACGGGTGTATAATTCACCTGTATTCTTAACTATCGGAGAGTTGGATGATTATTTGAGTAAGAATGGGTCATACTGTGGCCTATTTTCCAGGAAGATTATAGGGGTTAGTAACGAAGAAACATATCTGTATTTTGAAAAATGAGATGGGGTGATTCAGATGTTCGCATTTGTTAAAATTAACTTGAGGTACATTGGAACCTTAGGAGTAAAAATTGTAGGTTTGCTGTTTAGTTTATGGACTCTTTTGCTGACCTTCGTTTCGTGGGATGATATGGGGATTACTTCAAAATGTATCAGATTACTAATCCTTATTGCCATTATTTTAGTCTCTGCAATTATTGCTTTAGTAACCTTGTTTATTAAAAGGAGTTCCCTCATTTGGGAACATGGAACGGGAAAAATTAAGGCAATTTATGGCGACATAATCAAAATTGGTTTTCCTCAAAAGAACAAAGGCGAAAAGATAGTTGTCGTACCCGTGAATAACTGCTTTGACACCATTGTGGGGGATGGGGTTGTATCAGCCAAAACAATCCATGGACAATGGATTAAGAACATGAATAAACATGGCGTGAGTACAGCCAAGTTGGATGAAATTATTGGCCAAGCCATCATTAATCAAGGGTTGCGGCCCACTAAAGTATATACCAGAAAGAAAAAGTCAAAGGGAAAGCTCGAGTGTTTTCCTATAGGAACCGTTTTACCTATTGCGGGGGTCAATGGACTAACATATTATTTATTGGCACTATCGGAGTTTGACGAAAACTTAAATGCCCAATGTTCAAAAGAAGATTTTGTTGGGTGTATTCAGTCTCTAATCTCTTTTTATGATAGAAATGGGCAAGGTAACCCTGCATATCTCCCGCTTATGGGAACAGGACTTTCGCGTGTTAATATTTCACAAAGTGAGTCCTTGAACATAATTGTTAATATGTTTAGACTTAACCGTGACAAAATACACGGAGAATTAAATGTTGTTGTTTATAGCAAAGAGAAGAACATGGTTTCCATACACGATGTATAAGGAAGTGTTATTGAATGGCATATAGAAACGGAACATATATAGCTTTTGACGGAAACGACACTACTGATCCGACAAGAAGTGATATGAAGTATTACGGGTTGTTGCAAGCGTGGAACAAAAATAAAAGCAACACCTTAACATTCAGTGACAGTCACAAAAAAACATATCAAGTTCGAGATTCGAGTACAATTAGCACTTTGCAAAACCGCCTTCTCGAACGAATGAGATCGTCGAAAAATATGCTGATAATTATTTCGAGGGATACTTCCTGGGATCGAGGAATGTTAAACTTTGAAATCGAAAAAGCCGTGGACTATTATGAAATACCTCTTATCGTTGCCTATGTTGGTTACGAATACATTCTCGCTCCCATAGAGCTATCTAAACTGTGGCCCAAGGCATTAAGTGAGCGGATATCCAATGGAACCGCAAAATGCATCCATATCCCGTTCAAAGAAAAGGCCATTATGTCAGCAATATCGCAGTTTAGCGTACACAGCACAGGAGATGACATCTTGACTTCTCCTTATACGATCTATGTTGAGCAAACCTATGTTGACTGGGGCTACAAGCAAAAGTAATAGAATGATAGTGGTAAAATCGCTCGTGTATTGAAGCACTGTTTCTGCCCGTTTGTGGTGTGTAAATGCTTCGACCGAGGTACTTCTGAAGCGGCAAACAACTCTGACGTTTAATTTAAGATCTCTTCTATATTGTAATATAGATTGATTGCGCTTTGTGTGTTTTAAAATAAATACCTCTCGCCGATTGACGCAAACCGTTGATATATTTGCGTTTTCTGCAACCCTATAATTACACTCGAATCATCCAAAAGCACTTGTGTTTGTAAGTGCTTTTTAGAATTGAATGTTTTCAAGGATATCCCCCTATTAGTATTCGATTTGTCTGATTTATTGATTTATATACATAAACACTTAACTTAGCCATCTATAGTGATTCACATAGCGGGGCGGATAGCACAGTTACCGTTGTTGGCTTCTTCGCCGTCCGCATGGATGCCGCCAACAACATCGACATAGGCGGCACATTTCCGATCACTATCGGGCGACCGCATCCACCACTAACAGGTTGCTGTGCTATCTTTGGTATAGCTATTGTTTGTAGACGCTCCGTCGGATATGGCATATCTAGTAGGCACGTATTTTCGTGTTTCATAAGTTAAATCCTAATTAAATGCAATATCTTCGAATCTTTCCGTAGGGCGGTTGCATCAATAATAAAAAATAGCCACTGCTTGTTGCAGAAAAAGCAGTGGCTATAATCGAATGTGTGGATCGACAAGTGAATATGTGTGTAGGTTCCGGGCCTGTGGTTTTACCAAATCCTTTATAAACATCAGTGCCGGCTATGAAAGAAAATAGTACTTGAAAATGAGTTGGGCGTAAAAACGCCCAACTCATTTTTATAATAATAAAACCCTTGCACGCGAACATTTGTTCGGATATAATAGAGTCACAACGTTAGAAGTTGTCATGCACGTTGAGAAATATTTTAGCTTGTTATTAAATATAGCGAGGTGATTATACAATGGACGAACTGTGGAAACCATACCCTATGTTTTGCCCGAACTGCGGTAAGATAAACTATGGGTACAAAAACACAGACGGAAAAATCAAATATGAGTGCAGCAAATGCATGATTAAGTTTGTCCGAGTGCAAAAGAGTAGGCGTCACGATACTATAGATATATATGCACCTGACGGATAGAAAAATGGAAAACTGAATACAAGCATAACGACGGTAAGGTCAGGCTGAAACAGGGCCACATTAAATCCTTATCAGGTCATATGCGTTGATTGTTTCGGTTGGTTAAACCAAGCTTGTGCAAACAGAGATGAGAGGCCACCGACAAAGCAGATAGCCACAGGCTAAATCTGTTTTGCCGGTGGCTTGTTTTATTTGGACAGGAAAACTGAATAGGAGCTTCCGGCTAAGAATTTAGAAGGGAAGCTCTGAAGTGCTATACAGCTGGCTTTGTTATATAGCTCAGTATCCGTGATTTGAAAAATTTTAATTATTTTTAAAATTTTTCAAATCAAAGGAGATCATTATGAGCTGGAATGACGGATATGAAAGAAAAAAGTTTGAACGAAAACAGGTTGGACAGGCAAAAAGGTTTAAAGATCTTGGGATGACCGATGAGCAGATACAAGAAATATATGCATCAGATTTGAGAGAGTATCGAGATAATCGTATTTTTTCAATTCATACCCAATCTATTGATTCATTGGAAAATGATGAAAGCAGAAACGGCCTATATAAGAAGTTTGTAACTTCGACGACTTGTTCTATGGATATGAGTGAGTGCAGTCGATTTGAGTGGATTGAAGAAATAGAAAACAGCGTGCTGTATCTCGCAATTTCCAAACTTGCGGTACAGCAAAAAGAATTGTTGACGCTGTTATATATCGATGGATATAGCCAGGTAGAAATTGCAGAATTTTTTCACACCAGTAAGGATGCAATCAACAAAAGATTTCTTCGCATAAACAAGCGGATTACTGCTTCTGTCGCAAAGCAAGGAGGGCTTTATAAATGAATGATTTTAAGAATCGCTCTCCATATATCGAGCTTTGCTTATGCCGCCGATGCGCAAGTGTTTATTACGACGATCCAACATATTGGATTGAAAGGGCAGAGATCTTTCAGGACGAATTGCATATGTGTGATATTTGCCACCAGCGATATGGACTAGATTATTCCATTTGGAGAAAGTCAAGTGTGCGATTTAAAAAATCGCATCGTTGAGGAGGTGCCTGAAAACGGATATGATTAAAGCAGATAAAGAAAACAATATTTTCGGTGCACTGAAACTCATTGAGCAGCTTTATCTTGATGGTGAAATCTCCGGCTATGTGTTTAGAAACATCCTTCAAGAATACAAGGATAACGTTTGTATTGCCGATTTCACTTGTTACAAAAAAGAAAAGCAGAAAGGCAAGAATAAGTAATGTATGGACTGAATTCTGATTTTCAAAAACGAGATGTAGCTATATATGCGCGTGTATCGACTGAACACGAAGCACAGCTATCTGCTTTGGAAAATCAAATAGATTGGTATAAACCTATATTAGAAGCACGACCTGATTGGACTTTAACAGCACAGTATATTGATGAGGGTATAACGGGAACATCTGCTGAAAAACGTCCGCGTTTTATGCAGATGATAGAGGATGCCCGGCAGCGGAAATTCAATATGATTATCACCCGTGAGGTATCTCGCTTTGCCCGAAACACGGTGGATACGCTTCAATATACACGCCTGCTGAAGGAGTATGGCGTTGAGGTCTTTTTCATCAACGATAACATCAAAACCTTTGACGGCGACGGCGAACTGCGTCTTACGATAATGGCGACGCTTGCACAGGACGAGAGCCGCAAGACATCCATCCGTGTAAAAGCCGGACAACAGACTTCAATGCAAAACGGTGTGTTTTACGGTAACGGGAATATCCTCGGATACGATCGTGTCGGCAAGGAGATGGTCATCAATCCCGAACAGGCACAGACGGTGCGAATGATCTACGATATGTACCTGAGTGGAATGGGGGTAACAGCCATCCAATATGAACTTGAGAAAGCTGGACGGCTGACAGCAATGGGAAAGGAGCGGTGGTTTTCATCGTACATTGCGAAAATGCTTCGCAATTCCTTTTATTGCGGTATTATAACCTACCACAAGGAATATACGCCTGATTTCCTGAAGCAGAAAAAAATCAAGAATTACGGTGATTTGGAGTATGTTCAGGTTCAAGGTACGCACGAACCAATCGTAACCGTCGAGGAGTATGAGCAAGTTCAGAAACTGATGGATGCCAAGTCGGTGGTTATGAAAAACCATAACAAAGGAAAACGCAGAGTAGGAAGAATGCAGCATACCACTGCTTTCGGACGCTTGATGATTTGTCAGTGCGGAAACAAGTTTAACCTGCGGTTTCATTCCCGTGACGGACGGACAGACGGCGTTGATTACCAGTGCTACACATCGGTAAACCGTGGAAGCGTTGCCAAGCGCCTGAACAAAGGCATCTCCATTGAGCATTCGTGCGAATCGCCTTATATTCAGGGCTGGAAGCTGGAAATGATGGCAGAACAGGTATTTGACCGCTACATCGAAAACGCAGACAAAGTGATAGACTTGTCCTATGCGATGCTCGAAAAGCACATTGCCGATCAGGAAGAACTGCCGGACAATACAGATGTTATCCAGCGCAAGCAAGGCGAAATCGAGAAGCTAATGAATAAGCGGACAAACCTGATTGAGATGAGAGCCGAGGGTGACATTGATAAGGAAATGTTTCGCTCAAAGAAGCAGGAAATCGAGGATCGTGTTGCCAAGCTCACGGAAGAAATCAAAGGCTTGCAGCCTGAGAAGAAGCCGACAAGCAACGAGAATTATTCCGCTAAGCTCTTGGAACTGCGAGAGCGTTTGAAGGAGTACACCGGATTTGACTACTCGGTTATCCCAGAAAGCATTGTGGAGGCGTTTGTTGAGCGCATTTGGGTGTCGAAGGATGAGTTCCGTTGGTATCTGAGAACCGGAAGCAAGGAGGAAGGCGAATTTGACCCTGACGACCATATCAAAATCGGTTCCTTTACACTGACCATCGACGATGCGAAGAAGTATATCTACAGCTTTTCGACCCGCAGGAGAGTCTATAAGTGGGTGGATTTGAATGTGAGCGTGTGGATATGAAATAGTTGGCGCTATGTACCGCTTGCAGCACAGGCAGCTATCAAGAAGCACAACGCGTAAATCTAAATCAAAAGCTCCGTCCGGTTCTCCGGGCGGAGCTTTTTGTTTAATTCAGTAAATACAATACCCGCCCAAAAATTGAAAAAATTTTTTGAAAAAAAGTGTAACCTTTTTCATTTTCGCAGACTATATATGTAGGATAGTTGATAACAAAAAATCTCTTTTTTCGCATGTTTTATCTATACTTTTGCATCGGCGGCTACATAGAACGCAGTTTTGCATTATAATTTATCCCGAAAAGGCGGGCGTATGGCAAAATATATTGCCGCCTGTTCCGCATATTCGCGGCTTGAAAATGACAACCACCTCTCTACTCCTATGTAAGCGCAGCGGCAGAGGATATACCCTCTGCCCGCTGTGCGACATTACGGAGCGGGAGATAAATACATAAAAACAAAAGCAGGTTAGAGAAAATTTTTTATATGTGCAATTTTAAAGTAAAGGACGTGATTCCGATGGGCTAAGAAACTTTTGGCGGAACAAAAATCAATCGTGCGGTACATGAAAAAATAATTTGGAGGAAACGAAAATGAATCCGTTGAATATGAACCCGTTTGAGCAGGCATTTTGGCTGGTCATTTTTTCGGGCATATGGGCACTCGGCTTTTGCGGAATAACAGTCATCGGAGTATTAGGCAAAATAATCGAGTGGTTTGCCTAACAAAAACTGTGCAATCAAATTTCCGGGCGACCCGGAATATAACAACAAGCTTTAGCATTGGGCTCGGTGCGCGCTGCGAGGTGCGAAGCATCGTACCGACCGAAAGAGAGAAAATAAAATTTTGAGAAGATGCAAATGACAATCGGCGATGGTTCAGGGCTATAATATCTTCTCTGTTGCGAACCGATGATTCTTCTGACGCTTTTCGGAAGTATCGGACAGGAAATGATATATAAATAATGGACTTGCTGTAATTCAGATGCCGAAAGCTCCGTCCGATTGTTCGGGCGGAGTTTTTATATACGGCAAACTTGCGCGCCCGTCTGCGCAAAGTGTCAATTTTTGCGATTGTTATTGATAAGAGAATTATTTGCTGTTATACTTATAATCAAGGACAGAGACTGAAAAGAGTAAGGTGATAAATAAATGATACTTCCTTTAGATGAAATAGGGCAGTTCCCTATAAGCCTTATAATAATTGCAATTATCATAAACGGAATTTATAATCATTCGATATATAAATTTATTGTGACCTTTTTATTTGAGAAGGGTTTGACAAACCGACAAAAGCGTGCGTGGCGAAAAGAGAAATATTTCAAAAGAAAAACCATGCGCTACATAAGAGCGGCGATAAAGAGCCTTCCGGAGCAGAATTTTAGCCCCAATATCGAGAAGTATCATCTTGCGGATGTGGTTTCAATTGTTGTTTCTATAATAACTTTTGCGATAGTGAGCATAACATATTATCTCACAGGAGAAATTAACTGGGCTATTATAGTAACTTTCGCAATTCACGAAGCAACTACGATTGCGACGGCCATTTTTTATTCTTCGCATATAACATCGCGCGATAAAAAAGGACGATTTGTTGGTTTCTTTTGGGGAGAGTTTACATTTAAATAACACTGAACAAATTAACGCTGGTTTGTCATAAAGCCGAGTGAAAAACCAGGAAACTTAAATTTAATTCAGTGTGCGTGAATGGCGTGGCGGGTAATTATATTGAAAACGTCCGTGCTTATTAAAACATTGGCTCGGTAATAATGAAATTAAGGTTGAAAAATAATGTTTAAAATCATCAGGCTACTATTTTCTCTTGCCGTAATTGTTGCGGTTGTATTGATAATCAAAAAAAGTAATGGCAGGAAAAAATGGCTTACGATAATTGCCGGCGTTTTAGTTTTTGCTATAGGCTCGGCACTTATGTCGGAGCTTCCGCCCGAGAAATTTTTGCGAACATTCTCGTCGCCGCAAGAGGTATTTAATTATTCTCAGCATGGTGAGATAGTGAAAGTTATAGAGGGTGAGAGGTCAGCAATGGTGCTGTATACGGATGAAGGTGAAAAGGGTCAGTGCCTTATAGCCAAAGGAAAAAACGGCTGGCAGTTAGAAACATTATCGACATTCAAAACGGTTTATTTCAAAAGATCTGAAAATACAAAATGTACGATAACAATTTTTAGAATAAAAGGAACAGATGATTATTACGTTAATGTTAACAGCAACTTTCTTGATAATGAGATTAAGGTTTCGGACAGCAGGGATTCTGATTTCTTTTGCATAAAAACACCTGCGCCGGGAACGGAGATGTGTGCATATACATTTTATACTTATGTCCCGAGGATTCAAAACGGATATGAGATAAAAATTAATGAGGAAGTATTTCGTATTTCTTTGACGAATTGATGAACGGTTGTGAAAAGCTTCGCAAAAGTCCGCAGGAGTGCGAAACGATTGCGAGAAAGATTATTAAAGATTTACATAGAAGAAACCTGTTTTAATTGGTGATGATTGTATGAAAATATATTTATCAAACTATTGGAGAAAAAGCAGCATATTTATAGTATGCCTTTCTGCAATTATTACTGTTGCAACTGCTGTATTTTGCATCCAAAGTTATGATGAAGAAGATTATATTTTAATAATTGGAGCATTATTTTTTGTTATACTTTCTTTCTGCTTGCAATTAAACGCATTGAAGCTTCTTGACTATGTTGAAGTAAGCAACAATCAATTTATTATGTGTTCTGTTAGTGGAAAGCGAAAGTGTACTATCAATTCCGATACTCTTATTTACTATCAAATTGTATCACTAATTGAAGGAACATTTTCAAGAACTGACTTTATAGTGTTATCTGATCAAAGCTTTCCCTGTTATCAAAACGGCAATGGACTTGCTAAAGTTTGCAAAGAGATAAATGCTAAGGGAAATCAAATTATTATGCCTTACAATAAAATGTCAAAACCGTTATTGAGTCTTAGGGACTGGCATAAGATTAATTAATTCGTGTTATTCGAGCAAACGTCTACGATAGACTACTACTTTGTCTGCAACTGGCGCGGAGAGATGTTATTCGCATTTACGACGGCACAGGTGCGGTTGTTGCCAACTACAACTATGACGCTTGGGGCAATGTGATTTCTGTTACCGATGCCAATGGTGCTGCGATTACAGATTCAAACCACATCGCCAATGTTAACTCGCTTCGCTATCGTGGATATTATTATGACTCTGAGACAGGACTCTACTATGTATCCAGCCGTTATTACGATCCTGAGATCGGGCGATGGATAAATGCGGATTCGTCTGACACATTAACGGCAAATTTTGAAAACTTTGCACAATACAATGTGTTTGCATACTGCTTTAACAATTCTGTTAATATGTGTGACTTAGATGGTTTTTGGGTTTTTGCAATTGCGGGGGGCGGATATTTAGCAACAGCAGGAACAATTGGAGTCGCAAACGCATGGAATCCTGTTGGGTGGGTTATAGTTGGAACTGTCGCTATTGCAACGGTAACTATGGTTGGTGTAATCGTATATACATCAACTGTAAGAAAAAACGAACCTGATCCGTATGCTCGCCCGGGGCAGAAAAAGCAAGGGCGTGAGCACAAAAACAAAGCCCGGAAAAATAAAAATTGGAAACTAAGGTCTACGCCTAAACCTCCCCAAAAACACACGCCGGGCAGAGATCATAGGAAGTATTAAAAATGCATATTTGGACACTTACCAATTGGCAAAAGAATCTTGACAGCGAAGTCAAAAGACGAACCGGAATCCGTTTTAGATATGAAAGCTCGGTTGACCCTGAGGTAAAAAGAGCATGTACACAGTTTGCACGGTGGTTGCGAGCCGAGTATTATTTTCCGTTGAGAGTTCCTGTTTATGTTAAAGGAAGCAAGACCGTCCGAACACAGGATGGTGAAACAGCAGTAGGCAGTTTTTTTGAACCATTTTCATATTATACAGAGCCGTACATAAAAATTGCAACTGGCGATTATGATGATTTACAAAGCCGAAATGGTAAAGACAATGCACTTGCAACAATTCTTGCAACATTAGCCCATGAGTTAACACATTACTATCAATGGATAAATGATATTCAGCTTACTCCAAAAGGCAGAGAACAACAGGCGACAAGATATTCAAATTATATAATCGATGAATATTCTATGACGTGTGACCACCCTTGAAAAAATGGAAATAAAAACATCAAAATTTACGACGATGCAGGTGCGGTTGTTGCCAACTACAACTATGACGCTTGGGACAATGTAATTTCTGTTACCGATGCCAACGGTGCGGCGATTACAGATTCAAACCACATCGCCAATGTTAACCCGCTTCGCTATCGTGGATATTATTATGACTCTGAGACGGGGCTGTATTATCTCCAGAGCAGATATTATGATCCGGCAGTTAAGAGATTTATCAATGCGGATGATTCAAATATTTTGCTTGATGATCAGGGTAATATCTTGCAGTATAATTTATTTGCGTATTGTTTCGATAATCCTGTAAATATGTACGATGAGGATGGCCATTATGCTGCGTCCTTGACTAAACGGGCACTTTCGTTAGGAGTAACAATGTCAACTCTCTTACTTGCTTTGAAGTTGTTAGGTCTGTCTAATGCATGGAATGTTGCAGGTTGGGTTATTTTGGGAGCTGTTGCAGCTATTACTGTTGGTGTAGTAGGATATAAAATATATAAAAGCTCCAAATCTAAAAAACAAAGAAAACTGCAAAAAAAGTGGAAAAGAAAAGGCGAATGATGCTCCGGACTGGGCAAAAAGGCAGAGGTATGATCCTAACAAGTCGGCAGACAGAAATGCTCGGGATGTGCTTGATAAGAAATATGGGAAGGGGAACTATAAGACTGGGCCAAACTCAGAACATAGCAAAATTAAAAAGTGGCTACAGCGCGACAAAGGCTATAAGTGATGGGGTGATTTAATGAAAAAGGTATATAAATTGGTTCACAAAAGATTTATTGAATTTTCCGCAGATACAAATGAAAAAGTATACTGCACAAAATTGCTGGGATTTTTTTCCTCTAAACAAAAGTGCAGGGATATGATCAATTGTTACTTGCAAAAACCGGGCTTTAAGGATTTCCCGAACGATTTTCAAGAAGAGATAGTGCATGCCGACACGGACGACTTTAACGGTTCAATAGGCGAATTTAGAGGGTCTGTGTTTTATTTGGCGCATGAATATTTTGACGGCGAGTATGACAATGTATCGGATCTTGGGTATTATTCAACCTATGAAAATGCAGAAAAAAGTCTGTCGGAGTATCGTGAGAATCCGGAATTTATTAACTACCCTGATGGGTTCTCCATTGACGAATATGAAATAGATAAGCCGGAATGGACTGAGGGATTCTTTACTTTTTAGTACAACTAAAACAAAAGGCGCTTAAAATGCATGATTGAATTTAGGGAACATGTATTCGCATGAGGACCTTGTCAACAACCAGCGTTTCATGTATGCTTATGATTTAACAGGCAGACTTGTTCGACAGAGCGTACTCAACGGCAGCAAAAAGCGCATCTATGACGCCGAGTACGGATATGACATGAACAACAACGTGTCAAAGTTCACTTCATCTGCGGGCGGAGTGAGCATGACCGAAAGGTTTGATTACACGATAAGCTTATCGAAGCCTGCGCGCAGAAGAAAATATAAAGTACAAAACGCCGTCCTTTGTGGCGGCGTTTTCTGCGCTTGAAACGGAGGGAAAAATATATTATAATCTAATTGAATCTATAACCGGGAGGTCTTTGATGAACATACTCGTAACGCTTGACGCCAATTATATCCGGCCGCTGTCCGTGATGCTCCATTCGCTCGTTCGCGCGGACGACTGTCCGAAGTTCGATTTATACATAGCCCACTCGTCGCTGACCGACGAGAATATCGACAGCATATTCCGCGGCATCGACCGCAGCCGCTTCAATGTCCATTCCATCCGCCTTTCCCACGAGCTCAATGCCGACGCTCCGACGGAGGACAGGATAACCAAAGAGACATATTATCGACTCACCGCGCACGAATTTCTGCCCGCCGAGCTCGACAGAATACTTTATATCGACCCGGACACGCTAATTCTCAACTCTATATCCGATCTCTATAACATGGATCTCGACTGCTTCTGCTTCGCCGGGGCGAGCCACACTTTTGGTGTGGTCGAGGATATCAATCATATTCGTTTGGGTATGCCTGAGGGCTCACGATATATCAATGCGGGCATACTTATGATGAACCTCGACGAGCTCAGGCGCAGCTACACGTCAAAGGAGCTTTTCGACTATATCGACAAGAACGCGGACAAGCTCTATCTCGGCGACCAGGATGTTATAAACGCGCTCTACTGCACCAAAACGCGCTATGTCTCGCCGGAGATATATAACCTCGACGAAAAGACCGCGCTCCACAGCCTCAAGACCCACGAGTGGATTGAGAAGAACTGCTCGATAGTCCACTACAACGGCAAATACAAGCCGTGGAAAGAGGGCTACATCGGCACGCTCGCATATCTCTGGCACAGGGAGGAAGAGAGCCTGCTCGACGATGCACAAAGAGAGCTTTGAGAGCGAGTGCCGCTTTGCGCTTGTAAACTTTGCGGAATGTTGGTATAATTAGAATACTTTAAGGAATCAGGGAGGATACACAATAATGGCATTTTGCACCAACTGCGGCTCAAAGATAGATGACGAGGCGCGCTTCTGCCCAGACTGCGGCGCACCCGTTGTGCCCGGAGCGCCTAAGGCAGAGCCGTGGGAAGAGGAAAAGAAGGATTTCGGAACAAAAATCAATGAGCTCAATAACACGCCCGACACAACGTCCGAGTTCGACCGAAACGACATTCAGTCGAACAAGGTTATGGCGGTACTCGCTTATTTGGGAATACTCGTGCTTGTTCCGCTCTTTGCCGCAAGGGAATCGAGATATGCGCGCTTCCACACGAATCAGGGACTTGTCCTCGCGATAGCCCAGTTCGCATGGACGTTCGTTAGCAGAATAATAGTCAGCGCTGTCGGAGCCGTCAACGAAACCGTTTCTCTTATTATCAGCGGTGTGTGCAGCTTGGTTAACATCGCGTTTGCGGTGCTTACGGTAATCGGAATCATCAATGCCGCCAAGGGCACTGCAAAGGAGCTTCCCGTTATCGGAAAGATAACTATTCTTAAATAAGGGAGATATTTTTATGCAGACAATAGTTGCGGTTGTTTCAATCGTAGTGGAAAAAGAGGAGTCCGTCGAGCAGCTCAACGCTCTCTTGCATGAGTTCGGCGAGCATATAATCGGCAGAATGGGCATCCCTTACCGCGCAAAGGGCGTGAATATAGTTTCCGTCGCCCTCGATGCGCCGCTTGAGACTATCTCGTCGCTTGCCGAAAAGCTCGGAACCGTTCCGGGGCTCAGCGTGACTACCGCATATTCAAACGTAGTCGGCGAGGAATAAACGAGAGCTACGCACGGCATAGAAAGCAAAAAGGTCATGGTTTACGGATCATGATCTTTTTTTATTTACATTCGGCTTTTTTAAATATTCACTCCTGTTGAAAAATCCCGACGAAAGTAATATAATTTTAAAAGACTCAACTGCGGAGGCGCTATATGAAACTTCTTATCGTTCGTCACGGAGACCCGGATTATTCGATAGACTCGCTGACCCCCAAGGGCTGGCACGAGGCAGAACTGCTCAAAAACAGGCTGACGAAGCTCGATGTTGCGGCGTTCTACTGCTCGCCGCTCGGCAGGGCGAAGGACACTTCAAAAGCGACGCTCAACGCGCTCGGCAGAACGGCGGAGATATTCGACTGGCTTCGCGAGTTCGACGGCTATGTAATAGACCCGGAGAGCGGGGAGCACACCTATTCCTGGGACAGAACGCCTGCGTTTCTGAGCGAAAACGACGACTATTACGACAAGGACAAGTGGATATCAACTCCGTTTTACAGCAGCGGAGACGTGCCGGAAAAATACAAAACCGTCTGCGACGGCATAGACGAGCTGCTTGCGCGCCACGGCTATATCCACGACGGCAAGATGTACAGAGTCGAGCGGGAGAACAGCGACACCGTGGTGCTCTTCTGTCATTTCGGCGTGGAGTGCGTTCTGCTCTCGCATATTTTAAAGATATCGCCCGTTGTGCTCTGGCATAATTTCGTTGCACTGCCGACCTCGGTGACGACGCTGATAACCGAGGAGCGCGAGCAGGGGAAAGCCGTTTTCAGATGCAACGCATTCGGCGATATCTCGCACCTCTATGCAGGAGATGAACCCGCGTCGTTCCAGGCGCGCTTCTGCGAGACCTATTCGAATTTTGACGAGAGACACTGAAAAATAAAAAATTACAGCACCGTTTCAATTTTTAGAAACGGTGCTGTCTTTTGTTTTACCGCACGGCTATTTTTTGTCAACAACCGCAATGTCCTTGATGCGCAGCTCGTTGCCTGTCACGAGATAGGTGTTGTCGCTGCCGCAGTGCGGGCATTTTTTTGCGTATTCCGTGGTCTTGTAGGTCTTTTTGCAGTCTTTGCAGTAGGAGACGCCCTCGAGAATAATCATTTCAAGCTCGGTATCCTGCATATATTCCGTCTTCTTCTTCGCCCACTCGAAGCAGTCCGAAAAATACGACGGAACTATCGACGACACTTCGCCGACCTCAAGCGTGAGGCGGGTCACCTTGCTGACATTGTTTTCCTTGGCGAGCTCCTCCACCTGATCTATGACATGGAGAACTATGCCTAATTCATGCATGAAATCAATCCTTGTTCTGCTGAGCCTGCTTATAGGCCTTGCGCTTTTTCGCCATCTCCTTCGCCTCGTCCGAGCCTAAGTGACCCAGAATCTTGAAGGCGCGCTTGACGGAATATTTCAGAAGTCCGCCGACCTTGTCCTCGGCAACGCACATCGTCGAGCATTCCGGATGGTCGCGCACGAGGTGGATAGCGTCAAATTCGCACTTCGTCGTGCAGAGGCCGCAGCCGATGCACTTGTTGTAGTCGACATACGATGCGCCGCATCCGAGGCAGCGCCCGGTCTCAATCTTGACCTGTTCTTCGGTCAGATCCAGATGCGCGTCCTTGAAGGACATCTTCGCGTCTATCGACTCGTCCATACCGGCCTCCTGACGGCCTGCCGTGTCATAGGACGGGAATTTGATATCGTCTTTGTTCAGCGGAGTGAAGCTGCGGCGGTCGCGTCCGATGGTCATGGAAGCGTCCGGGCGAGCGTGGCGGTGCAGGCTCTCTGCTGCCTCATGACCGGCGGCAATAGCGTCGATAACAAAGCGCGGGCCTGTGTAAACATCGCCGCCGACGAAGATATCGGGATCCTCGGTCTGATAGGTGAACTTGTCTGCGACGGGATAGTTGCCGTGCCAGAAAGTGACCTTAGTGCCCTCAAGCAGGTTGCCCCACTCGATAGCCTGACCGATAGCGAAGACAATCTTGTCTGCTTTGACCTCGATAGTCTCGTTCTCGTCATATACGGGCGAGAAGCGCTTGGTCTCGGGGTCGATTGTGCGCACGCACTTCTTGAGCACGATGCCGGTGACCTTGCCGCTCTCGTCGACGAGGACTTCCTTGGGACCCCAGGAGGGATTGACCTTGATGTTCTCCTCTTCGGCTTCTGCGACTTCTTCGCGGCTCGCAGGCATCTCATCGCGCGACTCGAGGCAGAACATGCTGACCTCGGAAGCGCCGAGACGATGAGCGTTTCTTGCGCAGTCGATAGCGACATTGCCGCCGCCGATGACAACTACGCTGCCGTCAAATGTATCCTCGCGGTGCTCGAAGCAGTGGCGCAGATACTCAACAGCGATATGTGTGCCGGGTGCGTCGTCGTTCTTGACTCCGGGGCGTCTGCCGCCCTGGCAGCCGATGGCGATATAGAACGCCTTGTAGCCCTGCTCTTTGAGCTGAGCTATTGTGATATCCTTGCCGACCTCAACGCCGCACTTGATTTCGGCGCCGAGCTCTTTGATAATATCAATCTCTGCGGCGATGACATCCTTTTCAAGCTTGTAGCTGGGGATGCCATAGGTGAGCATACCGCCGGGGATCGGGTTCTTTTCGAAAACGGTGGGCTTGTAACCCATCTGTGCGAGATAGTATGCCGCGCTCAGACCGGCAGGACCGCCGCCGATGATGGCTATCTTCTCGTCAAATTCGCCGTGAGTCGACTGAACGGTCTTTTCGGGCACGAATCTGCCCTCAGCGTTGAGGTCGAGATCGGCGACGAACTTCTTGACCGCATCTATCGAAACGGGAGCGTCAATCTTGCCGCGGGTGCACTCGGATTCACATCTCTTGTTGCAGACGCGTCCGCAGACAGCCGGGAACGGGTTCTCGGTTTTTATCATCGCGAGAGCCTCGCGGTACTTGCCCTCGTGGGCGAGGCGCAGGTAAGCCTGAACGGGCACGTGCGCAGGACATGCCGCCTTGCACGGAGCGGAGCCGCTGGCATATGTGTTGGACATACGCGCGGTGTCGCGGTAGTCCTCATCCCATGCATAGGGTCCCCAGATGTTGTTGTCCGGCAGGGGAGCATGAGGATATTTGACCTCGGAGCCGTCCTTGCGGCAGAGCTTCTGACCCATCTTGACGGCGCCCGCCGGGCAGGTCTCAACGCACTTGCCGCAGGCTACGCACTTCTCCTTCTCGACCTTTGCAGTGTAGGAGCTGCGCGAAAGATAGGGTGTATTGAACAGCAGAGAAGTACGCAGAGCGTTGCAGATCTTGACATTGCAGTTGCAGATGTCAAAAATCTTGTTCTCGCCGTCGATGTTGGTTATCTGGTGAACATAGCCGTTCTTCTCGGCAAGCTCGAGTATCTCGAGAGCGCGCTCTTTGGTTATGTAGTGCGCGCGTCCGGTCTCAACGGTGTAGTCCGCCATGTCGCCGAGCTGGATGCACCAATCGTCAAAATCATCGGTGCAGCCGTCGCCGAGCACTGCGCGCGAAGCGCGGCAGGAGCAGATACCTGCGGAGATGTGACCCTCGTATTTCTTGAGCCAATATGAGATGTGCTCAAGGTCTATCGACTTGCTCTCGGCGTCGATAGCTTTCTCGACCGGGATGACGTGCATTCCGATTCCGTCGCCTCCGGGCGGGACCATCTGAGTGATGCCCGCAAGGGGGATGAAAGTCATGCGCTCGAAGAACGAGGCAACTGCGGGGTTCTTTGCGATCCTGTCGACCGAGGAGTTGAACAGCTCAGCGGAGCCGGGGACATAGAACGGCAGTCTATAGCGTCTGATGCGCGGGCGATCCTTGAGCTCGTGAGTGTGGTCGTAGTTGTCGCCGTAGTCATACTCAAGGATGCCTATGTAAGCCATCTCGTCAAGTATCTTCTGCAGATCGATAGCTTCGTAGTCGCGGTTCATCTCGAGCAGCTGCTCAAAAGTGTAGTGCTGGCGGAGCTTCATCTTGTTGGCGATATCGCACATCTCGGGAGTAAGGACTTCTCTGAGTCCCCAATACTCCGGGTCGTCGGATGTCACTCCGGAGATTTTATGTCCCATAGCGTCGGTTATCTTTCTGCCGAGCTTGAGATAGCGCTCGTCGGGGTTTTTGTCGCCCTGATATTTGCTGATTATTTTCTCATTCTGTTCCGGCATGATTTTACCTCTTCAATTAAAAGAATCTTCTTGCAAGGTCGCGGCTGTATTCAACGGTCTCTTCCATGTCGCCGAATGCCATGACCTCGCCTGCATAGTAGGTGTTGTCCTTACCCTGCATAGCTTCGACCTTCTCATACCAGCCGTCGGCGTAATCCTTGCTGCCGACATGCGGGAAATAATACCAGTCGTCGATACGCTCGATCTTGTCGACCTTCAGGCCGCACTTCTCCATGTCTGCAAGGGTAGTCGCTTTTGCGTCCTCAAACGGAACATCCTCCATACCCTCGTGGTTGCGCAGGGTGAATGTAACGAGCGGCTGATCGGTGACGCCGTCGGACCAGCGATGATAGAACACCATAAGATGTCCGCGGGTCTCGTTGGTCATGTTCTCGAAGAAATAGTAGGAGATGTCAGGCGCGTTGCCCTCTTCGGGACGGACAGCCATGGTGAAATACTCCTTGTGGACTATCTTGGAGAACAGCTCTTTCTCTTCCGGGCGGGGATCGCCGTAGCCGAGGAACAGCTCGAGCGGGGTGCAGATGATAAGCTTGTCAAACTCTTCGGTCTTGCCGTTTACGGTGACATAGACCTTGTCGTTTTCACGCTTGATGTCAGTGACTTCGGAGTTGAGCAGAGCGGGATGCTTCAGGTGGCTGTTGACGCCTTCCCAGATGCTCTGGGTGCCGTTGTACCAAGTCCACAGTTTGCCGGTGGAAAGGAACTGCTTGACAGTGAAGGCATCAAGATACTTGAGAACATAAGCTGCTGGGATCTCGTCGAAGTAGCCGTAGCCGAAGGAAGTGAACGGACCCTTCCAGACAAGCTCTGCGTCCTCGCAGTGGTTGAGCTTGAGGAACTCGGAGAAGGGCATCGAAAGATCCTTCAGGTTCGGGTTCTCGCCCTCGATGTGAGCAAGCTTCATCTCGGGAGACGGGCAGGGACCCTCATAACGACCCTCGGACACACCTCTGTGACCGTTGACATCGTAGCCCTTGTACTTCGTCTCGAGGAGTTTCGAGAGCTTTCTCATCTTCATGATCTTCTTGAGCAGTGCGAGGGGAGAAGACTTCTGGGGCGTGCCGTCGACATTCATAAATCTTCTGCCCATGGGCGGTCCGTCGAGATGGGTCGTGCCGCCGAACTCTTCGCACTCGTGAACTGCGAAGTAAGTGTCGCAGCCCATGACCGCGCCCATTTCAATGGTGCGATCCTCCCATTTGCCCTGTGCGTTCTTGACCTTCATCATGGGCGAGAATGCTTTGCCGCCGACTTTGCCGGACTTCTCATAGATGACATAGTTGTCATAGCCCTTTTTCTCCAGGTACATAGCCATGCTCGTGCCTGCGGGGCCGCCGCCGATGATGCAGATGCGCTGATTCTTGTTTTCCATGGATAGATCTTCCTCTCCTTGATAGTTGGTGTAGCAATCTCTCTTCCTGAAATAGCGGGAAATTTGCTGCATCTGGTGTCTTTTTTAACATCAATGTCATTATATTACCTTGTTTTTTGTGAGTCAATAGCAAGAATGCACAAAAAAGTATTCTCTTATCGAATCGCGAACCGTCATTTTATAATTTTAATAATTGTTTCTTTTAAGTGATAATAACGAGCCCCAATAGTTGAAAAATATTTACTTCGGTGGTAATATATAGATGAAAACCGCGGAGGTGATAAAATGACAAACCAGGAAATAGCGCTGGAGATAACGAAGATATTGAAGCCCGATATCGATCACTATACGCGCCACCACAACGACGGCGACAGGTTCGAGACAAGAAAGCGCGTCTATGCCGAGACTTATCTTTATTTTCTCAACAGATTCAACGAGAACGACAAAGCCGAAAGCAAAACAGAGGAAGAATAAAAAGCAGGGTGTTCATAAAACAGCTTCAATCCCGGCAGGAATGTCTGCCGGGACTTTTTCTGCGTATATCGAAGCCGCATGATGCGATAAACGGAGCGGAAATGTTAGATTCACCGTAGAATCTATTTAAGGCTCACCTGCAAGGGGAGCTGGCTCGGCGTAAACCGAGACTGAGGGGTTGTTTCGCTTCGCTCATGGTCATGCGGTAGGGGCGGATATTATCCGCCCGCGAAATTTGAACCAATTTATTGAGACGAAACCTGCAGGGACAGCCCTTGCGGCTGTCCGCTATCGGCGATAGCGATACGAATTTATAGTAATTGCGGATTGTTGATAATTAGCTACTACCTTTGCGCCCCACAATAATCAAACGATATACACTTTCCGCGTTTCGGCATTTTCTTTTTATTTGAAAAAGAAAACGCCTGCAAAAGAAAAACAAACGAGCCGTTCCCGCTCGACACCCGCAACGCCGCGCCGCAGTATATAGCTCACGGCTCTCAGTCGGCAGCTCGGCACATTCGCCCGCAAACGCGCCGGAGCTTGAACGAGTGCGTGCTCGTGCAAGCTCCTCTTAGTTGGCTTATCAAACACTGCGGCGCGGCTATTGAAAGCCTGACTGTAAAAGTCGGCTGGTTCTTTGCTTTTACTTCGTTATGGTTCAAGTAATAGACAAATTACAATTGTCAAACTGATAAAAAGGAGCTGTCATTTTTGACAGCTCCTTTTACATTATATATATTATATTATCTCTCGTCGGTCAGCGTTGCCGCCATGACAGCCTTTATCGTGTGCATGCGGTTCTCCGCCTCGGCAAAAACAACGGACTGTGCGCTCTCGAACACCTCGTCAGTGACCTCCATTGAGTCGCGCCCGAACTTTTCGCCCATCTCCTTGCCTATCGTTGTTTTCATGTCGTGATAAGAAGGCAGGCAGTGCATGAACACAGCGTTCGGCGATGCCTTTGCCATGAGCTCGGAGTTGACTTGATAGGGCGCGAGGTCATTTATGCGCTCCTCCCAGACTTCGACAGGCTCGCCCATCGAGACCCACACGTCGGTGTATATCACATCGGCGTTTTTTACCGCCTCGTCGGGGCTTTCGCAGAATTTTATCTCAGCGCCGGTCTGCGCGGCAATCTCCATGCAGGTGTCAATAAGCGCCTTGTCTGGAAAATATTTCTTCGGCGCGCAGGCGGTGAAGTTCATGCCCATCTTTGCGCAGCCGACCATGAGCGAATTGCCCATGTTGTATCTGGCGTCGCCCATGTAGACGAAGTTAATGCCTTTAAGACGCCCAAACTGCTCTTTTATCGTCAGAAAATCCGCGAGGATCTGCGTCGGGTGGAACTCGTTCGTCAGACCGTTCCAGACGGGGACGGTCGCATACTGCGCGAGCTCTTCGACTATCGACTGGCCAAAGCCGCGGTATTCAATGCCGTCATATATGCCCGAGAGCACGCGCGCCGTGTCGGCGATGCTCTCTTTTTTGCCTATCTGCGAGCCGGAGGGGTCGAGATAAGTCGTGCCCATGCCAAGGTCGCGCGCCGCGACTTCGAAGCTGCACCTTGTCCTCGTGCTCGTCTTTTCGAATATCAGCGCAACATTCTTGCCGTCGCATATTTTGTGCGGTATGCCCGCCTTCTTCTTCGCCTTGAGAGAGGCGGCGAAGTCGATAAGATATTCAATCTCTTCGGGAGTGAAATCCAAAAGTTTCAAAAAATCTCTGTCTTTGAATGTCATGTTCAAGCCTCCTTGTCTGCACAGACTTCTTTTATAACGCCGACTGCCTGTTCGAGCAGCTCCATGGAAATGTTGAGCGCCGGGAGCAGCCTGACCTTGTCTTTTGCTTTGATAACGAGAACGCCTTTCTTTATGCAGGCGTTTATGACCTCGGAGGCATCTCTTTCGGTCTTTATGCCAATCATCAGCCCGAGTCCCGAGACTTCTTTTATACCCGGTGCACCGCTGAGCTCTGAAAATATATATTCCGACCTCTCACGGACTCCGGCGAGAGTCTTTTCATCGAGCCTCGAAAGAATATTTATCGCGCCGGCGCAGCATATCGGATTGCCGCCGAAAGTGGAACCGTGGGAGCCGGGGGTGAGAACATCCTTTGTCTTTTCGCTGAACAGCGTAGCTCCGAGCGGCAGACCGCCCGCGAGTCCCTTTGCGGTCGAGACGATGTCGGGGAATATGCCGTAGTTCATGTAGCCGTAGAGCTTGCCGCTTCTGCCGTTGCCTGTCTGAACCTCGTCGCAGATGAGCAGAATGTCGCGCTCGCGGCAGATTTTTTCGAGCGACTGGAGATAGTCTTTGTCGAGCGGCATGACGCCGCCTTCGCCCTGAACGACTTCGAGCATGACTGCGGCGCAGCGATTTTCAAAGAGAACTTTTTCAATCTTCTCGATATCATTTGGCTCAACATAGATAAATCCCTCAGTCAGCGGCAGAAAATCCTTGTGGAACACATCCTGCCCCGTTGCGGCAAGGGTGGTTATCGTCCTGCCGTGGAAGCTGTTTTTCAGTGTAACTATGTTGTAGCAGTCCGCGCCGTGCTTCTCTGCGGCGTATTTTCTCGCTGCCTTTATTGCACATTCGTTGGCCTCTGCGCCGGAGTTCGAGAAGAAAACTTTTTTCATTCCCGTGCGGTCGCAGAGCATCTGCGCGAGCTTCACGCAAGGCTCTGTGTAGTAGAGGTTCGACATGTGCTGGATTTTGCCCGCCTGCTCGGTTATTGCTTTTATCCATTCGTCGTCGGCTATGCCGAAAGTGTTGACCGCTATGCCCGAGGACAGATCGGTGTATATCTTCCCCGCGTCGTCCCAAACCACGGAGCCCTTGCCGCCCTCGATGGTCAGCGGGAACCTCGCATAAGTTCCGGCGATGTATTCCTTGTCCTGCTGCTGTAATATATCCATTATATCTCCTTTTATGCCGTGAACATCGTGCCCATGCCTTCGTCTGTCAGCATTTCAATAAGTATCGAGTGCGGTATCCTGCCGTCAATAATGAAAACCCTGTGAACTCCCCATTTTATTGCGTTGATGCAGCATTCGGCTTTCGGAATCATGCCGCCGCCAATGATGCCGCTCTTTATGAGCGCGGGAACTTCGTCCGCTTTTATGACCGAGATGAGCGTGTCCGGGTCGTCCTTGTCCTGAAGAATGCCGCTGATATCCGTCATGGATATAAGGCTCTCCGCGTTGAGCGCGCCGGCTATCTTCGCCGCGGCGGTGTCCGCGTTTATGTTATATACATTGCCCTCGCTGTCGCAGCCGACGGTCGAAACGATCGGGATATATCCCTTGTCGATAACGTCGAGTATCGGCTGAATATTTACATTTGTTATCTCGCCGACGAAGCCGAGCTTCTCGTCTTTTATCTTCGCTTCAATCATGTGGCCGTCTATTCCGGAGAGTCCCATCGCCTTGCCGCCCTTGTTTTCAACGAGGTTGACGAGGCTTTTGTTGACTTTGCCGGCGAGCACCATCTGCACTATATCGGCGGTCTCCTTGTCCGTGACGCGCAGACCGTTGACGAATTCACTCTTCTTACAGGTCTTTTGGAGCATATCCGTTATCTCCGGGCCGCCGCCGTGAACCAGAACGACCTTTATGCCAATGAGCCAGAGCAGAACGATGTCGCGCATGACGGAATCTTTTAGCTTTTCGCTCGTCATCGCGTTGCCGCCGTATTTGACGACGACTATCTTGCCTGCGTAATCCTGTATATACGGCAGCGCGTGGACGAGAACCCTTGCGCGCTCCGCGTTTGAAATGTTCATATCTTTCCCTCCGTTTTTCGCAATCAGGTGCGGTAGTCGCCGTTTATCCTGACATAGTCATATGTCAGGTCGCAGCCCCACGCCGTCGAAGATGCGTCGCCGCTCTTTAAATCAACAAGAATATCTATCTCATTTTCGGAGAGTATCTCTTTTGCCTTTTCCTCCGAAAAATCAACTCCCGCGCCGTTTTCGCAGACGAGGATCGAGCCTTTATCTGACTTGAACCAAACGTCGATTTTGTTGACGTCAACATCCGCACCGCTGTAGCCGATGGCGCAGAGAACCCTGCCCCAGTTGGCGTCCGAGCCGAACATGGCGGCTTTCGTCAGCGACGAGCAGACAACGCTCTTTGCAACAGTCTTGGCGGTATCTTTATCTTTTGCGCCGCTGACTTTGCATTCGAGCAGCTTCGTCGCGCCCTCGCCGTCGGCGGCAATCCTGCGGCAGAGCCACACAGTTATCGTATTGAGGGCTTTCATGAATTCATTGAAGTCATCGCCCTCTTTGTCGATCTCTTTGTTCCCGGCGAGCCCGTTTGCGAGCACCGTCACCATGTCGTTCGTCGAGGTGTCGCCGTCGATGCTTATCATATTGAAAGTTTCCGCGATGTCCGAAGACAGAGCTTTCTGGAGCATCTCACTGCTTATCGCGCAGTCGGTGGTTATGAAAACGAGCATCGTCGCCATGTTGGGATGAATCATGCCCGAGCCCTTGGCGATACCGCCCATCTTGCATTCAACTCCGCCTATTTCGAAGCTGACGGCAATCTCCTTCGGAATCGTGTCGGTCGTCATTATCGCCTCTGCCGCCTGATCTGAGTGGTCGCCGAGTCCTGCTTTCAGAGCGGGTATGCCGGAGGCTATCGGAGTGATGTTCAGCGGCTGGCCGATAACGCCTGTCGAAGCGACGACGATGTCGGCGGGCTTTATTCCGAGCACGGACGCGAGCAGGTCGCTCGTGCGCTCGGCTATCTCAACGCCGTTCGCGTTGCAGGTGTTTGCGTTTCCGCTGTTGCATATGACCGCCTGCGCCTTGCCGTCAGCGATATGATTTTTTGTGACGACCAGCGGCGCGCCCTTGACAAGATTAGTTGTATAGACAGCCGCCGCGTTGGCGACTTTTTCGCTGTATATGAGCGCGAGATCGCGCTTCGTCCTGTTCTTGCGTATGCCGCAGTGAACGCCGGAAGCCTTGAATCCCTTTGCGGCGCAGACGCCGCCCGATATTATTTTCATTTTATTTTACCTCCTCAGATATCAAGTCCGAAAGCCTTGTCCTTGCCCATGACAAGGTTCAGATTTTCGAGCGCGGCGCCCGATGCGCCTTTGCCGAGATTGTCGTATACGGCGGTCAGCAGTATTCGCTCATCGTTGCCGTAGACCGATATTTTCATGCCGTCCGTGCCCGAGAGCGCGCCCGCGCACAGAAAGCCGCCGTTGTCCGATTTGTCGCAGAATGTCACGACGGGACCCTGATATTTCGCTCTGTAGATGTCGGCGATTTCGCTTGAAGAACAGCTTATCTGCTCCGCGAACAGCGGCACGGTGACCTGCATTCCGCTGTAAAAATCATCGACCACGGGGCAGAATATCGGGGCGTTTTCAATGCCCGTTATGCCTTTCATCTCTTTTAAGTGCTTGTGCTGCTGAGTCAGCCCGTACTGTCTGGGTGCGAAGAGCAGGGGAGATTTATCCTCGCTCTCGTATTCGGCAATCATCTTCTTGCCGCCGCCGCTGTAGCCGGTCAGAGAATAGCAGCTGAGCAGTGCATCATTTCCGAGCACGCCCGCCTCAACAAGCGGATAAACAAGCGCGATAAACCCGCCGGCGTGGCATCCGGGGACGGCGATGCGTTTGGAGTTCTTTATCTTATCTTCAAATTTTGCTGACAGCTCCGGGAAGCCGTAAGCCCAGCCCTCGCTCGTGCGGTGCGCCGTCGAGGTATCTATAATAACAGTGTCCGGATTTTCAACCAGTTCGACCGCCTCAACTGCGGCGGCGTCCGGCAGGCAAAGAAAAGCGACCTGTGCGCTGTTCAGCGCCTGCTTGCGGCTCTCGGTATCTTTTCTCTGCTCCTCGCTGAGCGTTATCAGCTCAACGTCGCTTCGCTTCATCAGTCTGTCTTTTATTCTCAGCCCGGTCGTGCCGGCGCTGCCGTCAATAAATATTTTCATGGTGTCTCCCGCTTAATGCGCTTTCGGCGAACACGGCGTTTATAAAAACGATCCGATATTCGCCGACAGTGCAAAATTATTCAACTATTTGACTAATAATATACTACTATATGCATAAATATTCAAGCGCTTCAGCAAAATAAATTCAATTTTGTCAATCTGTACCATACCTTCGTCCGTTGACAAACAGCTTTGTAAAAATTGACAAGAGAATAGGGGAGAGGGTAAATAAATGTATATCGGTTGTTCAGATACAATTAAAAACAGGATATCTCCTTGTCGGAGATATCCTGTTTAATTTTATTTCGCAAGGAATCTTGAAAGGAACTCCTGCGTCTTGGGATCCTGCGGATTCTCGAAGATGTCCTTCGGGCTGCCCTGCTCGCAGATGAGTCCGTCCGCCATGAACACGACATTCGTTGAAACGTCGCGCGCAAACGCCATCTCGTGGGTGACGACTATCATCGTCAGACCCTCTTTGGCGAGGTTGCGCATGACTTCGAGCACTTCGCCGACCATCTGGGGGTCGAGTGCGCTCGTCGGCTCGTCGAACAGCAGAACTTCGGGCTCCATCGCAAGCGCGCGGGCTATTGCGACGCGCTGCTTCTGACCGCCGGAGAGCTGGGAGGGCTTGGCGTTGATGTAGGGCGCCATGCCGACCTTTTCAAGATAATGCAGTGCGGAAGCCTTGGCTTCGGCTCTGGACTTCTTGAGAACCTTCGTCTGACCGATCATGCAGTTCTTGAGAGCGGTCATGTTGTTGAAAAGATTGAATGACTGGAACACCATGCCGACGTGCGAACGGTATGCGCTCGCGCCGCCTTTTATATTGTCGATGTTCGTGCCGTGATAGAGTATATCGCCGGAGGTCGGAGTCTCAAGGAGGTTTATGCAGCGGAGCAAAGTGGATTTGCCCGAGCCGGACGCGCCGATGATGCTCGTGACATCGCCGGGATTGACCGAAAAGTCAATGTCGCGCAGAACTTCGTGGTTGCCGAAGGTCTTTGAAAGATGATTTATCTGTAAAATAGGCTCTGACATTATCTTCCCTCCTTCTTTGACTTCTTGACATATGAGTACATTCCGCTGGTGTGGGCGAGAGTGTCGGTGGTCGAGAGATCGAAGTTCTCCGGACCGTCAAGCTTCTTCTCCCACAGTCTGAGGATAAGCGAGCAGATGACCGTCATTATCAGGTAGATAGTCAGCGTTATAACTGCCGACGGGAAGTAGACATACTTTGCGCCGACGATAGCCTTGTGAGCCGCGAAGAGCTCAGTGTAGCCGATGACGAACATGACGGAAGTATCCTTGATGTTGATTATGAGGTTGTTGCCTATCTGCGGGATGATGTTGCGTATGGTCTGCGGAAGAATGACATAGAGCATGGTCTTGAAGTGGTTCATGCCTATGGACATTGCGCCCTCCGTCTGACCGACGTCTATCGACATTATACCGCCGCGGACGGTCTCTGCCATATATGCTCCGGTGTTGATGGAGACAACGAGATATGCCGCGAAAGTCGGTTCAAGGTTTATCGCACCGTTCGAGAAGTAGGGCAGGGCGTAGAAGATGAATATCGCCTGGATTATCATCGGCGTGCCTCTGAAAACTTCGACGTAGATACGCACTATAGCCTTGACTATGCCGAGGATGACCCGCTTTACGATATTGTCTTTTTTGCCGCACGGAATAGTCTGGATTATTCCGCAGACAAGGCCGATGAGGCAGCCTATGATTGTCGCTATAACAGCGAGCTCTATTGTTTTGAGCGCACCGGTCAGATACTGCATTGAGCTATCGCTCCAGCACTGGACTATGTCGCTCCACAGCTCGGCAAGCTTGTTCATATCTTGTTATCTCCGTTCTGATTATTGTTGATTACTTTGAAAGGGGCTGAATCTTGGTAGCCTCGTTCATTATCTTGTTGAAGTCGTCTGCGGTCATGCCTGCAAGGGCGGAGTTGATCTTGCCCTTGAGCTCGGTGTTGCCCTTCTTGACAGAGATGCCGATGTTGATGTCGCCCTCGTCAACCTTGAAAGCATCGTCGGGGAGGTTGAGTATCTTCAGGTCGCTGTAAGCGATGAGCGCGCCCTGAGCGGTGGGCATATCGGTGCAGATGAAGTCGACAGCGCCGGTCTCAAGCGCCATGAGCATCGAGGGAGCGGTTTCCTGTGCGGTCTGGATAAGAGCACCATTTATCTGCGGAAGGCAGGTGGTATACCAAATGGTTCCGAGCTGGGAGGTGCACTTTGCACCTGCGAGGTCAGCAAGGGAGGTAGCGTTTGCATACTTGCTGTTCTGCTTTGCCATGCAGACGATGCTCGCATAGAGGTAGGGACCTGCGAAATCGACCTGCTGCATACGCTCTTCGGTCATCGACTGACCTGCGATGACGGCGTCAACCTTGCCGGTCTGGACTGCAGGAACAAGTGAATCCCAGTCAAGGCGGACAACTTCAAGCTTCCAGCCGTTTGCTTCGCATATCTTCTTAGCCATCATGATATCGTATCCGTTGGCGTAGTCGCTGGAATCCTTTATCGGGACAGCGCCGTTGGAGTCATCGCTCTGAGTCCAGTTGTAGGGAGCGTATGCGCACTCCATGGCAACGGTCAGAACGCCGTCTTCAACGCCGGTCTTGGCACTTTCGGTTTTCGTGCCGCAGCCTGCAAATAATACTGCGCACATGGCGATAGCCAGAATGGCGGCCACAATTCTCTTCGTTCTGTTCATTAGTACCATCTCCTGGAAAAGATTAAATAAGCCTGCGACCCGAAGAGGTATCACAGGCTTTGTATATGCTGCTATATGTGCAGAAAAACCGATGATAGCGCTCCACATAAGTCATGTGACAGTCCGTCGCCTGTTCGGCGAGGGCCCAGCATTACCGCGGCGGCAACCGCGATAGAACTTCGGCGAACTTGCCTTTCCCCAGCTGCCGCTTGCCGGCGTTGCTGCTGGATACTCTTCTTGTCCGCATCCTCTATCAAGTGCTGTCTTAAATTGTCTGTATTATAGCATTGCATTTTCGGCGTGTCAACAGTTTGCAAACGATTTTGGCAAAAACGGCGGATTCAACAGCCTTTTGCGTCATAACTTTTCATTTATTGGTGATTGTGCAAGTAAATTTGCCTAAATTCAAGGGCAGGGAACGGTTTTTACCGCTCCCTGCCCTAAATTTTTCGGCTTATTTTTTCAGATCGGAGTAGGTCTCTTTCTGCACGACGTCGTGCGCGCCGCCCTCAACAATGCTCGTTGCGGAGACAAGGGTCAGCTTCGCTTTCTGCTGCAGCTCGGGGATGGTGAGCGCGCCGCAGTTGCACATAGTGGACTTTACCTTGCTCAGCGAGAGCGTGACATTGTCCTTGAGGCTGCCGGCGTAGGGAACATAGGAGTCAACGCCCTCCTCGAACGACAGCTTCTTGTCGCCGCCGAGGTCGTAGCGCTGCCAGTTCCTTGCGCGGTTGGAGCCCTCGCCCCAGTACTCTTTATAATAAGTGCCCTTTATGGAGATCTTGTTTGTCGGGCTCTCGTCAAAGCGCGCGAAGTAGCGGCCAAGCATCAGGAAGTCCGCGCCCATTGCAAGCGCGAGGGTCATGTGGTGGTCGTAGACGATGCCGCCGTCGGAGCAGACGGGGATATATACGCCCGTTCTCTCGAAATATTCGTCTCTTGCCTTGCAGACATCGATAAGAGCCGACGCCTGACCTCTGCCGATACCCTTTGTTTCGCGGGTGATACATATCGATCCGCCGCCGATGCCGACCTTTATGAAGTCCGCACCCGCCTCGGCGAGGAAGAGGAAGCCCTCTCGGTCAACGACGTTGCCCGCGCCGACCTTGACGCTGTCGCCGTAGTGCTCTCTGACCCATGCGAGGGTGCGGGACTGCCACTCCGAGAAGCCCTCGGAGGAGTCGATGCAGAGCACATCTGCGCCCGCCTCGACAAGTGCGGGAATACGCTCGGCGTAGTCTCTTGTGTTTATACCTGCGCCGACAACATAGCGCTTGTCGGCGTCGAGAAGCTCGTTCGGGTTGTCCTTATGTGCGTCGTAGTCCTTGCGGAAAACAAAATATCTGAGATTGCCCTCGGAGTCGACTATGGGCAGGGAGTTGAGCTTGTTGTCCCAGATTATATCATTGGCTTCCTTGAGCGTTGTGGTATCCGGAGCGGTGACGAGCTTTTCACGGGGAGTCATGAAAGACGAAACCTTTTCGTCGCCGGTCATGCGGCTGACGCGGTAATCTCTGCTCGTGACTATGCCGACAAGTTTGCCATTAGCCGAGCCGTCCTCGGTCACGGCGATAGTGGAGTGGCCGTTTCTCTCCTTGAGCGCGATAACGTCGTTGAGAGTGGCGTCGGGAGTGATGTTCGAGTCACTGATGACGAAGCCCGCCTTGAAATTCTTCGCCCTTGCGACCATGGCCGCCTCATCCTCTATGCTCTGCGAGCCGAAGATGAACGACACGCCGCCCTCCTTTGCGAGCGCCACGGCGAGCTTCTCGCCGGAGACGGACTGCATAATGGCGGAAGTCAGCGGGATGTTGAGCGAAATCGCGGGCTCCTCGCCCTTCTTGTACTTTACAAGAGGCGTTTTGAGCGACACATTCGCGGGTATGCACTCGCTCGACGAATAGCCGGGGACGAGCAGGTACTCGTTAAAGGTGTGTGATACTTCGTTGAAATAATAAGCCATTTTATTACCTCCGATATTTATAGAAACTCCGCTCGGCAGAAGAAATATTCTCCGAGCGGAATTATTATCTCAGAACAGACCTGTTATTCTGCCGCTTTCGTCAATGTCGATTTTTTCTGCGGCGGGAACCTTCGGCAGTCCGGGCATAGTTAGAATGTCGCCGGTCAGAACAACGATGAATCCCGCGCCTGCGGAGACCTTGACATTTTTTACCGTCACAGTAAAGTGCTCGGGCGCGCCGAGCTTTGTCGGGTCATCCGAAAAGCTGTACTGGGTCTTTGCTATGCATACGGGGCATTTGCTAAAACCGAGAGCTTCAAGCTGGGCTATCTGCTTTTTGGCATTGGGCATGACGGTTATTCCGTCGCCGCCGTAGACTTTTCTGACAACGGCTTCGATCTTCTCCTCGATCGAAAGTTCATCTTCATAGGCGAAAGTGAAATCGCCCTTTTCCTCTTCGCACAGGCGGACTACTTCGCGCGCGAGCGCTTCGCCGCCCTTGCCGCCTTCAGCCCACACGGTGGAGAGTACGGTGTTGACCCCGAGCTCGCGGCATTTTGCGATGATGAAATCTATCTCGGCGTCGGTGTCGGTCGGGAATCTGTTGACCGCAACGACGCAGGGGAGTTTATAGACATTTTTGATGTTGGAAACATGGCGCAGGAGGTTCGGTATACCTCTTTCGAGCGCGCCGATATCTTCAACCGCAAGCTCCTTTTTGTCGAGCCCGCCGTGCATCTTGAGTGCGCGGACAGTGGCAACAACGACCACCGCGTCGGGCGCAAGTCCCGCCATGCGGCACTTTATATCGAGGAACTTTTCGGCACCGAGATCTGCGCCGAATCCCGCTTCGGTGACGGTGTAATCGCCCATCTTGAGCGCCATCTTAGTCGCCATGACGGAGTTGCAGCCGTGCGCTATGTTCGCGAACGGTCCGCCGTGGACAAATGCAGGCGTGCCCTCAAGGGTCTGGACAAGGTTGGGCTTCAGGGCGTCTTTCAAAAGCGCGGTCATCGCGCCGGCCGCCTTGAGCTCGCCGCAGGTCACGGGCTTGTCGTCGTAGGTGTAGCCGACGATCATGCGCGAGAGCCTCGCTTTAAGGTCGGTTATCGAGCTTGAAAGACAGAGCACAGCCATTATCTCGCTCGCGACGGTTATATCAAATCCGTCCTCGCGGGGCATACCGTTCGCCTTGCCGCCCATGCCGTCGACGATAAATCGAAGCTGGCGGTCGTTCATGTCAACGCAGCGTTTCCATGTTATCTTGCGGACATCTATGCCCAGGGCGTTGCCCTGCTGAATGTGATTGTCGAGCATCGCGGCAAGCAGGTTGTTCGCCGCGCCTATCGCGTGAAAGTCGCCGGTGAAGTGGAGGTTGATATCCTCCATGGGAACCACCTGCGCATATCCGCCGCCGGCGGCTCCGCCCTTGACTCCGAAAACCGGGCCGAGGCTCGGCTCGCGCAGGGCGACCGTGACATCCTTGCCTATCCGGCGCAGTCCGTCTGCGAGACCTATTGTCGTCGTGGTCTTGCCCTCGCCCGCGGGCGTGGGGGTTATGGCGGTGACGAGAATCAGCTTTCCGTTTTCCCGCTTCGTCTCCGAGAGCAGGGACAGGTCTATTTTCGCCTTGTAGTTTCCGTATTGCTCGATGTACTTTTCGTCAACATGGGCGCGCTTTGCGATAACGCCGATGTGCTCGGGTTTGCAGCGCTGCGCAATTTCAATGTCGGATAAATAGGCCATGCTCCATTCTCCTTGTCATCATTTAAAATATTTAACAGCCGCTTCAAACATACGAATATTATAATCTCCCGGGACATTTTTGTAAAGACCTTTTCCGATTCTTTCGCTGTGTCCCATTTTTCCGAAGACTCTGCCGTCGGGCGACGTGATGCCCTCGATAGCGCAGACGGAGTCGTTGGGGTTGAAGTGTATATCATTTGAAGCGTTGCCGTCAAGATCAACATACTGCGTGGCTATCTGCCCGTTCGCGGCGAGCTTGGCTATGAGCTCGTCGCTTGCGAGGAAACGGCCCTCGCCGTGCGAGATCGGCACGGAATATATGTCACCGACCTGAGTCAGCGCGAGCCACGGCGATTTGTTCGAAGAAATGCGGGTGCGCACTATTCGCGACTGGTGGCGCGCGATGGTGTTGAAGGTGAGCGTCGGGCAATTTTCGTCCGTGTCGATTATCTTGCCGTAGGGGACGAGTCCGAGCTTTATCAGCGCCTGGAAGCCGTTGCAGATTCCGCACATGAGTCCGTCCCTGTTTTCAAGCAGGTCGGTGACGCCCTCTTTTATCGCGGCATTTCTGAAGAATGCCGTGATGAACTTTCCGCTGCCGTCCGGCTCGTCGCCGCCGGAGAAGCCTCCGGGGATGAATATCATCTGCGAGGAGCGAAGCTCGTTTGCAAATTTTTCGACGCTGCGGCTGATGCCGTCCGCGCTGAGGTTGTTTATAACAATTATCTCCGGCTCTGCGCCCGCGTCGCGGACTGCCTTTGCGCTGTCGTATTCGCAGTTCGTACCGGGGAACGCCGGGATGAGCACGCGCGGCTTTGCGACTTTTATTGCCGGGACTTTGCGCTCTGTCGTCTCATATGAGAAGTTCTCCGCGCCCTTGCCGGCGTTTTTGATATTGCAGCTGTAGACGCTTTCAAGCTTGTTCTCATATATTCCGAGAAGCTTCGAAAGAGCGATGCTCTCGCCGTTAAGGCTGATGCAGCCGCTGTCGTTCGTGTGACCGAGAAGCGTGACAGTTTCTTCTGCGCCGTCCGCAAGCTCGAGAATGAAGCCCGCGTAGCTGAGCCCGAATATCTTTTCGAGCGTGATATCTTTGCTGTATTCAAAGCCGATGCCGTTGCCGAACGCCATCTTCATGACCGCCTCTGCTATGCCGCCCATGCCGGGAGTGTAGCAGGCAACCGCCTTGCCCGAACGAAGAAGCCCGGTAACTCGGGAGAACACATCTATAAGCGAACCGGTCTTCGGCAGACCGTTTTTGTCTTTCTCCGGCGCGATGAAAACAACCTTGTGACCCGCCGATTTGAACTCTGGCGAGACTATTGAAGAGGTCTTTTCCGTTGTCACGGCGAACGAGACGAGGGTCGGCGGGACATCGAGATTTTCAAACGAGCCGCTCATCGAGTCCTTGCCGCCTATGGAGCCGATACCGAGCTCCATCTGCGCCTTGAATGCACCGAGAAGTGCCGCCAAAGGCTGCCCCCAGCGCTTGCCGTCTCTGCCGGGGCGCTCAAAATATTCCTGGAAGGTGAGATATACATCTTTAAATTCCGCGCCCGAAGCGATGAGCTTGCAGACCGACTCTATAACCGCAAGATATGCGCCGTGATAAGGGCTCTGCTCGGTTATAAACGGATTGTATCCGAACGCCATGAGCGAGCAGTCTTCGGTGTGCTTCTTCTCGACCGAGATCTTCTGCACCATCGCCTGAATGGGAGTCAGCTGATTCTTGCCGCCGAACGGCATGAGTACCGTGCCCGCGCCTATCGTTGAATCGAAACGCTCGGAAAGTCCGCGCTTCGAGCAGATGTTGAGGTCGGATGCAAGCGCCGAGTAATTCTCCGCAAACGAGCCGGAAATCTTCTTTTCTTTGAGTGCGGGAGCCTCGGGGGTGATGTCTATATGCTTGTCGGCACCGTTGGAATTCAAAAATTCGCGGCTGATATCAACAATTTTCTTGCCGTTCCAGTTCATGACGAGTCTCGGGTCAGCCTGAACCTTTGCCACGGGCACTGCCTGGAGATTTTCTTTATTAGCCAGCGCGAGGAAAGCGTCAACATTGTGCGGCTCAACAACAACCGCCATGCGCTCTTGGCTCTCGCTTATTGCAAGCTCCGTGCCGTCGAGACCCTCGTATTTTTTCGGCACTGCGTTGAGGTCTATCTCAAGTCCGTCCGCAAGCTCGCCTATAGCAACCGATACGCCGCCCGCGCCGAAGTCGTTGCAGCGTTTTATCATCAGGCAGGCTTCTTTGTTTCGGAAAAGTCTCTGGAGCTTTCTCTCCTCGGGAGCGTTGCCCTTCTGAACCTCAGCGCCGCAGCTTTCGAGCGATTCAACCGTGTGGGACTTCGAAGAGCCCGTCGCTCCGCCGCAGCCGTCGCGTCCGGTCGAGCCGCCGAGCAGGATAACAATATCTCCGGGAGCGGGAACTTCGCGGCGCACATTCTCTGCGGGAGTCGCCGCGATGACTGCGCCTATCTCCATTCTCTTGGCGGCGTAGCCGGGGTGATATATCTCGTCGACTATGCCCGTCGCGAGACCTATCTGATTGCCGTATGATGAATAGCCCGCCGCCGCAGTCGTGACTATTTTCCTCTGCGGGAGCTTGCCCTTTATCGTCTCGTCAATGGGCTTGAGCGGGTCTGCCGCGCCGGTGACGCGCATAGCGCCGTAGACATACGAACGCCCCGAGAGCGGGTCGCGTATAGCGCCGCCTATGCAGGTCGCCGCGCCGCCGAAAGGCTCGATTTCTGTCGGGTGGTTGTGCGTCTCGTTTTTGAAGAGCAGAAGCCACGGCTCGGTGACACCGTCGACCTCGACATCTATTTTCACCGTGCAGGCGTTTATCTCCTCGGATTCGTCGAGACGGTCGAGCTTGCCGTGCTTCTTGAGATATTTGACCGCTATCGTCGCGAGATCCATCAGGCATATCGGCTTTGTGCGGCCGAGCTCTTTTCTGACCGCGAGATATTCGTCGTAGGCGCTCTGGAGCAGCTCGTCCTCAAACTTCACGCTGTCAATGACGGTCAAGAATGTCGTGTGACGGCAGTGATCCGACCAGTAGGTGTCGATCATGCGAATCTCGGTTATCGTCGGGTCGCGGTGCTCGGATTTGAAATAATCCTGACAGAACGCAATGTCGTCCGCGTCCATGGCGAGACCGTATTTTTTGACGAAGTCCTCAAGCCCCGCCCTGTCAAGCTCGATGAAGCCGTCAAGAGTTCTGACTTCGGTCGGGATATCGTATTTTACCGCGAGAGTCTCGGGCTTTTCGAGACTTGCCTCGCGTGCCTCAACAGGGTTGATGACATATTTTTTTATCCTCTGCGCGTCGGCGTCGGTGATGTCGCCGATGAGGATGTATATTTTCGCCGTGCGTATCAGTGGGCGCTCGCCCTGCGAGATTATCTGTATGCACTGAGCCGCAGAGTCGGCGCGCTGGTCGAACTGACCGGGCAGGAATTCGACCGCAAAGCATCTGCCGTTTATCTCGATGCTGTCCGATACAATGTCGAGCTGGGGCTCGGAGAACACGGTGCGCTTCGCATAATCGAAGAGTTCGGGCGTGATATTCTCCGCATCGTAGCGGTTGATAACGCGCACATCGGTGAGATTCTTGATTCCGAGCAGGTCTCTTGCCTCGCTGAGCAGGGACTTCGCCTCTTGCGCGAGCTCCTTTTTCTTTTCGACGAATACTCTGTATACCATTTATTTTTCCTCCCTTGCGGCGAGCGCTTTCGCGCCGATGTCGTGCCTGTAGAAGGCGTTTTCAAAGTGAATCTTTTCTACCTTTTTATATGCCGAGGAGACAGCCTTTTCGAGCGTGTCCTCAACTGCCGTAACTCCGAGAACTCTGCCGCCGCTTGTCACGAGCTTGCCGTCCTTTTTCGCGGCACCCGCGACATATACGCTGTCCCGAATCTCGTCCGGGATATCTATTTCATATCCCTTTTCGTATGCCACGGGATAGCCCTTTGACGCCATGATGACGCAGCAGGCGTTTTTATCCGAAAACTCAACGGGTGTCTCGGCGAGCGTGCCGTCTGTTGTGGCTCTCATAACGGTGAGCAGGTCGCTTTTGAGCAGGGGGAGCACGACCTGAGTCTCGGGGTCGCCGAAGCGGCAGTTGTATTCGATGACCTTCGGGCCGCTTTCCGTGAGCATGAGCCCGAAATAAAGGCAGCCCTTGAAGGTTCTGCCCTCCGCGTTCATCGCGTTTACCGTGGGCAGGAATATCTCTTTCATGCACCTCTCGGCGATTTCCTCTGTGTAATAGGGGTTCGGGGCGACTGTGCCCATGCCGCCGGTGTTCAGTCCCCCGTCGTTGTCGAGCGCGCGCTTGTGATCCATGGACGATACCATCGGAACTACCGTCGTGCCGTCCGTGAACGAGAGCACCGAGACCTCGGGACCCGTCAGAAATTCTTCGATAACGATGCTGTCTCCGCTCTTGCCGAATTTCTTGTCGCGCATGATTTCAACGACCGCTTCTTTCGCCTCGTCGCGCGTCGCGGCGATTATAACGCCCTTGCCGAGCGCGAGACCGTCCGCCTTTATAACGGTCGGAATGGGTGCTGAGTCGAGATAGGCGAGCGCGTCCTCCGCGCTGTCAAAAACTTCGTACTGTGCGGTGGGTATGCCGTATTTTTTCATCAGGTTCTTTGAAAAAACCTTGCTGCCCTCGATTATCGCGGCGTTTTTGCGCGGACCGAAGCAGGGAATGCCGAGGCTCTCGAGCCTATCGACGCAGCCGAGCACAAGCGGATCGTCCGGAGTGACAACGGCGTAGTCTATCTGATTGTTCTTTGCAAATTCCGCGATGCCGTCAATATCTGTGGCGCCTATGTTGACGCACTCCGCGTCCGCGGCGATGCCGCCGTTTCCGGGCAGGGCGTATATTTTTTTAACTTCGCTGTTCTCTCGGAGCTTTTTTATAACGGCGTGCTCTCTTCCGCCGGAACCTACTACAAGAATGTTCATTTTCAGTCCTCCGTCAATGGTGGAACAGGCGCATGCCGGTGAATGCCATGACCATGCCGTATTTGTCGCAGCACTCTATCACAAGGTCGTCGCGGATTGAGCCGCCGGGCTCTGCGATATATTTTACTCCGCTGCGCTTTGCTCTTTCGATATTGTCGCTGAATGGGAAGAACGCGTCCGAGCCGAGCGACACGCCGTCTATAGAAGCGAGATATTCTTTTATCTCCCCGTCGGTCAGCGGCTCGGGGCGGGAGGTGAAATATTTCTGCCAGTTGCCCTCGGCGCAGACATCCTCTTCGTTTTTGTTGATGTAGCCGTCAATGACATTGTCCCTGTCGGGGCGGCCTATCGAATCCTTGAACGGGAGGTTCAGGACTTTTTCGTGCTGGCGCAGGAACCAGGTGTCTGCCTTTGTGCCTGCGAGGCGGGTGCAGTGTATTCTCGACTGCTGACCCGCGCCGACGCCGATAGCCTGCCCGTCAACCGCGTAGCACACGGAGTTTGACTGAGTATATTTGAGCGTGATGAGCGAGATTATGAGGTCGCGCGCCGCGCTGTCGGGGAGATTTTTGTTTTCGGTGACTATATTAGAGAGCAGCTCTCTGTTTATCTTGAAATTGTTTCTGCCCTGTTCAAAGGTTATGCCGTAGACCTGCTTGCGCTCCGTCTCCTCGGGAACATAATTCGGGTCGATTTTCACTATATTGTAGTTGCCCTTGCGCTTGGATTTGAGGATTTCGAGCGCCTCGGGCTCATATCCTGGGGCGATGATGCCGTCGGAGACCTCGCGCTTTATCATCTTCGCGGTAGTCACGTCGCAGACATCGGAGAGGGCGACCCAATCGCCGAACGAACACATTCTGTCCGTGCCGCGTGCGCGCGCATAGGCGCAGGCGAGCGGGGAGTCGTCAAGGCCCTCTATGTCGTCGACGAAGCAGGCTTTTTTGAGCTTGTCGGAGAGCGGAATGCCGACCGCCGCCGAGGTGGGGCTGACATGCTTAAAAGAAGTGACCGCCGGGAGACCGAGAGCCTCTTTGAGCTCCTTGACGAGCTGCCAGGAGTTGAAAGCGTCGAGAAAGTTTATGTATCCGGGTCTGCCGCAGAGTATTTCTATGGGCAGCTCACTGCCGTCCGCCATATAGATGCGGGAGGGCTTCTGGTTGGGGTTGCATCCGTATTTAAGCTCGAATTCTTTCATTTTTATTCTCCTTTTTAAGCGTTCTTGTTTATGAGTCTGCTGTCTTCCGCACCGGTCACGAGATTGGTGTATCTGACATAGAGCGAGATTTTGTTGTCTGCATCGAGAGCGTTCCAAAGTGACTGCGTGAACTCGTCGATATCGTTCGGGATAGCGACTCTCTCCGGCTCGCCCTGAAAGGTGGGAATGGGGTTGCCGTCGCAGACATAGGTGTGGATGAAATGACCGAGACCTGCGAGCGGGGAATAAGAGAAGGTGTATCTGTTGCACGTGCTGCCCGCGGCGTCCGCGCTCTTGAGAATGCTCATCTCATATGTGAAATCTTTGTTTTCAAATGTCAGCATGCCGCTGATTCTGGGAGTGAAGTTCGGCGCGTCCGGCTCAAACTCGCGGGTCTCAAGCGCGCTCTTGAACGAACCGCCTGATTTCAGCGCGTCGTTTATTGTATCCGTCTGATCGCCGTTTGTGACGATTATCTTGTTTTCGTAATTTCTGACTGCGGCGTAAATAATGAGACTCGGATCTTCTACTTTTGAAGCGTCGAACGGCTCGGTATAGAGCACTCCGCCGCGCTCGGTGAATATGCGGTTGCGGCTGTTTGCCGAGCGACCCATGATGAAATATGCGGTGCACGCCTTTGTGCCGTCGGCGCTCTTGCCGATGACGATGCCTCTGCCTACGTAGGAGTTGCCCTCGATGAGCTTTGCTATGTCGTTGACTGCGTAAATATCCATTATTTTTCCTCCGCTTTTTTACGGACTATCTCGTCCGATATTTTTTCGGCTGCCGCCGGGAGTATCTTCCATTCGGCGAGCCGCATGACTCTTTTCTGGAGCGTTTCGGGCGTGTCGCCGTCCCTGACTTTGACCGCCTTCTGCATGATGATTTCGCCGCCGTCGGGTATCTCGTTGACGAAATGAACCGTTGCGCCCGTCACTTTGACTCCTTTTTTCAGCGCCGCTTCGTGGACTCGCAGCCCGTAGAAGCCCTCGCCGCAGAACGACGGGATGAGCGACGGGTGGACGTTGATTATCCTGCGCTCGTATCTGCGCGTGAAGTCCGCGCTCAGTATGCTCATGTAGCCCGCGAGGACTATCAGGTCTATATTATTTTCTTCGAGTATTTCAATTATTTTTTCTTCAACAGCCGCCTGACTGCCGAATTCTTTCTTGCTGACCGTGACGCCCTTGATTCCCGCTTTCGCCGCGCGTTCGAGCGCGTAGGCGTTCGGGTTGCTCGAAACGACCAGCTTTATCTCGCCGTGCTCGATTATTCCGCTTTTCTGCGCGTCGATAAGAGCCTGGAGATTCGTTCCTCCGCCGGAGACAAAAACGGCGATTTCAGCTTTGTTTGCTTTCATTTTTTCTCCCCTCCGATAAGAGTCAGTGCCGGCAGCGGCATTCCGCCGAGCGAGTTGCCGATAACAACAGCGAGCATGAACAGCGCGGCACTCAACGAGAAGATGCCCGATGCGCCGAAATAGAACATGTCGGCTATCGAATGTTCAAATCCGCTTAGAATAAACACCGGCACGCAGAAGAGAATACCCAAAACAGTGTTCTTCTCTTTGTATGTGCTCACCGCGAGATACATCAGTATTCCGCAGAAAAACGCGCGGACAAGGGTCTGCCAAAACGCTTGGGTGAGCTTGCCGGAACAAATTGCAGTTGCCGTCTCGCCGAGCTGCGGCATAGAGACCCGCACGAGCATGCCGAGAAGAAATGTCGTTATAAGATTGCCGATGAGTATAACCGCAAGAGCGGCAAAATCACTCTTCTTGTGGCTCTCAATTATATATCCGACCCTGCCGGTGTAGAGCGCGTAGCCCTTGAGGCAGATGCAGAGCAGAGCCACCGAAAACAGCACCGCGCCGACATATCTGTTCTCACACGCGAGAAATACACAGCCGCCGATGGAAATCAATACACCTGCGCAGACAGAACTCAGAAAGTTTTTCAGCATATCTCGATTTTCTCCGCAGACGAGACTATTTCGCCTATGATATAGGGATCTTCGCCCGAGGCTTTAAGAATGCTGAGCGCCTCGTCGGCGTCGTCCTTTGAAACGACTATGCTCATGCCCACACCCATGTTGAATGTGTTGAACATATCGCGCTCACAGATATCTCCCGCCTTTGCGATGAGATCAAATATCGGCAGAACTTTTACCGCCGAGCGGTCTATCTTCGCGCCGAGCGAGTCGGGGATGCTTCTCGGGATGTTTTCATAGAAGCCGCCGCCCGTGATGTGGGATATGCCCTTGACCTTTATCTTTTCGAGCAGGGCGAGAACGGGCTTTACATATATCTTTGTCGGCGTGAGCAGAGTCTCGCCGATGCTCTTGCCGCCGAGCTCGTCAACGGGGAGGGTGAGATTGCGGTTTTCAACATCAAAAACTTTTCTCACGAGCGAGAAGCCGTTTGAATGAACGCCGCTTGAGGGGAGCGCGATTATAACATCGCCGGGGGTCATTGTTTTATTGTCAATAATTCTGTCCTTGTCGACAACGCCCGTGCAGTAGCCCGCGAGGTCGTATTCGTCTATCGGATAAAATCCGGGCATCTCCGCGGTCTCGCCGCCGATGAGCGCCGCGCCCGACTGAACGCAGCCCTCGCAGACGCCGCTGACAATGTCCGCTATCCTCTCGGGATAGTTCTTGCCACAGGCTATGTAATCGAGGAAGAACAGGGGCTTTGCGCCGCAGCAGATTATATCGTTGACGCACATAGCCACGCAGTCGATGCCGACGGTGTCATGCTTGTCCATGAGAAAGGCTATCTTGAGTTTCGTGCCGACTCCGTCTGTGCCGCTGACGAGCACGGGCTTTGTTATGCCCGTCAGGTCGAGCTCGAACAGACCGCCGAAGCCGCCCACATCGGAGCAGACGCCAGAAGTGAGCGTGCGCGCGATGTGCTTTTTCATCAGCTCCACTGCCTTGTATCCCGCGGTTATGTCAACGCCCGCGTCGGCGTATACATCGGACTTTGATATCTCGTTCATGTTTTAAACCTCCGAGTTGAGTTCTGCCGAAACGACGGCGTCCTTTTCGAGGACTGCTTTGGCGTCGGCGGCGCGTTTTCCGTCAAGCTTCTTTGCAAGCTCCGGCTCGCTCAGCGCGAGTATCTGAGCCGAAAGCAAAGCGGCATTGGCTCCTCCGTTTATCGCAACAGTCGCAACGGGTATGCCGGAGGGCATCTGTACTGTTGAAAGGAGGGCGTCAATGCCGTCGAGAGTATTGGATTTGCAGGGAATGCCGATAACGGGCAGGGTGGTGTTCGCCGCAATGGCTCCTGCGAGATGTGCTGCCATGCCTGCTGCGGCTATAATGACTCCGAAGCCGTTTTCCTTTGCCGAGCGGGCAAAAGCCATAGCCTCGTCGGGCGTTCTGTGTGCCGAATAGACGTGCGCTTCAAACGGGATGCCGAGCGCGCGCAGGGTGTCTGTCGCTTTTCTGATGACGGGCAGGTCGCTGTCGCTGCCCATTACTATACCGACTTTCTTCATTTCATACCTCCTGAAAAAATCAAAAAGGGCACACTCCGAGAATATATCTCAGGTGTGCCCAGACGGTCGGCTGAAAAAGAGTTTTTCTGTTCCCTTGCAGTGCTCTGCAATAATCCGTCAGTCGCAGAAAACTCATCTGTATTGTACCTAAAGTATACCAAATACAAGACCTTTCAGTCAAGGCGCATCGGAGAACTTTTTTACTTTCGCTCTTTGTCACAATAAATGCATCTGCACGCGCCGCCGTTTGCGTCAAAAGTCTTAAAAATGCCTCTGACACCCGGCTCGCATACGCTGATGCAGGCAGGGTTGTCACAATGATATTTGTCGTATATATACTGTGGCTCCTCCGCCTTTTCGGGCTGAACCTCGTTTGGTATGAGTCCGAGCAGCTTCATTATCAGCGCCATGCGCATGAACTTGCCGCACCGAGTCTGCTCAAAATACTTCGCGCGCGGGTCGGAGTCAACCTCGGGCGATATCTCGTTGACTCGCGGCAGTGGGTGCAGCACGCACATGTCGCTCTTTGCAAGGCTCATCTTCTCCTTGTCGAGGACATATATGCCGTTGAGACGCTGATACTCCGCATCGTCCGTGAAACGCTCGCGCTGGATGCGGGTCATATAGAGTATGTCGAGCTTCGGCATCGCCTCTTCAAGCGAGCGGCACTCCTCGTATCGAAGCCCGCTTCCCTCGAGATAGTCGTCAATAACGAACTGCGGCAGGCGCAGCTCCTCGGGGGAGATGAGCACGAACTTTACATTCTTGTATCTCGTCATCGCGGCTATGAGCGAGTGGACGGTTCTGCCGTATTTCAGGTCGCCGCAGAGTCCTATTGTGAGATTGTCAAACGTACCCTTTTCGTGGTGAATGGTCAGCAGGTCGGCGAGCGTCTGCGTGGGATGAAAATGCCCGCCGTCGCCGGCATTTATCAGCGGCACCGCCGTGTGCATGGATGCAACTACCGGCGCGCCCTCTTTCGGGTGGCGCATGGCGATTATATCCGCGTAGCCGTTGACTACCTCTATCGTGTCGGCAATCGTCTCGCCTTTGACGGCGGAGCTTGAATCCGCGCCGGAGAAGCCTATCACCTGACCGCCAAGCGAGAGCATCGCGCTCTCGAAGCTGAGTCTTGTGCGCGTCGAGGGCTCAAAGAACAGCGTGGCAAGTATCTTGTGGCGGCAGACCTCGTTGTATTTTTCGGGCTGCGCCATGATGTCATCGGCGACGGCTATCAGCTGGTCGATCTCCCCGGCGGAGAGGTCGAGGATGTTTATTATGCTCCTCATTTTGCACCACCGATCCAGCTCTCGTCCGAGGGGTTGTTGCGGAACGCTATAAGTCTGTTTACATCCTCGGGCTTTATATATCCCTCCTGAGCCGCGACTTCGGAAAGCACGTCGAGGTTAGTAAGGCTCACATTCTTTACATCCGCCGCGGCGAGTCTTTCAAGACCCTTTTTCATTCCGTAGGTGAAGATGCTGACTATTCCGAGCACCTCCGCGCCCGCTTCGCGCAGAGCGTCAACGACTTCGATAACACTGCCGCCCGTCGAGATAAGATCTTCGACCACGACGACTTTCTGACCCTTTTCGAGCTTGCCCTCGATGCGGTTCTGTCTGCCGTGATCCTTGTTGCCGGAGCGGACATAGCCCATCGGCAGCCCCATCAGATGCGCGGTTATCGCGGCGTGGGCGATGCCGGCGGTCGAAGTGCCCATGAGAACTTCAGCCTCCGGATAGTTTTCTTCGATGAGCTCCTTGAGCCCGGTTTCAACATCCGTGCGAACCTCGGGCGCCGTGAGCGTCAGGCGGTTGTCGCAGTAGACGGGGCTTTTTATTCCGCTCGCCCATGTAAAGGGCTTGTCGGGACTCAGAAACACTGCCTGTATTTTAAGAAGATCTTTTGCGATTTTTCTGCTTGTCTCAGTCATTTTCTTTTCTCCTTCAGTCAACAAATTCTTTTATGCATCTCTCATATGCCGCGACGGGGTCGGGCGCTGCGGTTATCGGTCTGCCGACGACGATGTAGTCGGAGCCGATTTTCTTCGCCTGCTCGGGCGTCATGACTCGCTTTTGGTCGCCTATGTCGCCGTCCGCAAAGCGAACGCCGGGCGTGACGGTCAAAAACTTTTCGCCGCATATGTCGTGGACTTTCTGCGCCTCGAGCGGGGAGCAGACAACACCGTCAAGCCCCGCATTCTTCGCGGTCTCGGCGTAGTGCATGACTACCTTATCTATCGGCTCTTTTATCAGCAGATCGCGCTCCATCGCCTCCTGATCGGTGGAGGTCAGCTGGGTCACGGCGATCAGCAGGGGGCGCGTGCCGTCCGGGCGGGTCAGCCCCTCGAGAGCCGCCTCCATCATGCGCGAGGTGCCCGCGGCGTGGAGGTTGCACATATCGACATCGAGCCGCGAGAGTACAGCCATGCTCTTCTTGACCGTGTTCGGGATATCGTGAAGCTTGAGGTCGAGGAATATCTTGTGTCCGCGCGCCTTTATCTCGCGGACTATCTGCGGACCCTCGGCGTAGAACAGCTCCATGCCGATCTTGACGAACGGCTTTCTGCCCTCGAATTTGTCGAGAAAGTTCAGCGCGGTTTTCTTGTCTGCAAAGTCGCAGGCGATTATCACATCTTTACCCATTGTGTGCTCCTCCTATGATGTCCTTGAGTTCATTTATATTATACTTGTCCGCAGCCGCGGGCAGGGCTTCGACTGTTTTTTTGCATATGAACGGGTCAACGAGGTTTGCTGCGCCTATTTCGACCGCCGTCGCTCCGGCGAGCATCATCTCGATAACATCCTCGGCGGACGATACGCCGCCCATGCCGACTACGGGGATATTGACAGCCGACGAGACCTGATAGACCATCCTCAGCGCCACGGGGAATATCGCACTGCCGGAGAAGCCGCCCATTGTGTTCGCTATCACGGGCTTCTTTGTTCGCAGGTCTATCCTCATGCCGAGCAGGGTGTTTATCAGGCTTATTCCGTCCGCCCCCGCGTCCTCGCAGGCTTTCGCAATGCTAACAATGTCTGTGACATTGGGCGAGAGCTTTATGATAACCGGCTTTTTCGTGACCGCCTTGACGGCTCTGGTGACCTCTGCCGCCGCGCGGGGGTCCGTGCCGAAGCTCATTCCGCCGCCGTGAACGTTAGGACAGCTGACGTTGACTTCGAGCCAGCCGACCTGCTCCTGACTGTCGAGCCTCTCGCAGGTGTAAGCGTATTCGTCAACGGAAAAGCCGCTGACATTCGCCATCACTTTTTTGCCAAAGCACTTCCTGAGCTTCGGGAGCTCTTCGCTTATAACTTTGTCGACGCCGGGATTCTGAAGCCCGACGGCGTTTATCATGCCGGCGGTGCACTCCGCTATTCTCGGGGTCGGATTGCCGAAGCGCGGCTCTTTCGTCGTGCCCTTGAACGAAAAAGTTCCGAGGCAGTTTATGTCATAGAGCTCAGCAAATTCGTATCCGTAGCCGAAGGTGCCGGACGCCGGGATAACGGGATTGTCGAGCTCTTCGCCGCAAAGATTCACGCTCAGTCTGCCCATATAATCTCCTCACTTTCCATTACGGGACCCTCTTTGCAGATCCTCTTGTTGCCCGTGAGTGTCTTGCACGAGCAGCCCATGCACGCGCCGAATCCGCAGCCCATGCGCTCCTCGAAGCTGTATTGCCCGGGCGTTTTCATGATTTTGTGCATCGCGCGGAACATCGGCTCGGGTCCGCAGGTGTAGAAAAATGTGTATTGCATGTCTTTTATCACATCCGTGACAAATCCCTTTATGCCGTAGGTGCCGTCGGCGGTCGCAATGTGTACATCCGCGCCGAGCGCACGAAATTCGTCCTCATAGAACACATCGTCCTTTGAGTTGAAGCCGAGCACGACAGTGACTTTTTTGCCCTCGGCAACGAGCTTTTTGCAGAGCATATACATCGGCGGAACTCCGACTCCGCCGCCGACGAGCAGGGGACTGCCGCCGCTTATTTTTGTGTTGTATCCGTTGCCCAGCCCCGTCAGCAGATCGAGTTCATCTCCTGCCGCCATACGGCTCATCTGCTCTGTACCGTGGCCGACGGTTTTATATATCAGCGTCAGATTTTCTCCGACGCAGTCGCAGACCGATATCGGGCGGCGCAGGAAAAATCCGTCGAGCTTTATGTTCACGAACTGTCCCGGCGCGGTTATCGCCGAGGTGTCGCCCGCAAGAGTCATTTTAAATATGTCGCGCGCGATTTTTTCGTTTGAAGTTATCTTGAAAATACTCTGCTTCATGCTCTATCCTCCGCCTTGTAAACTACTTTTTCATTATGCACCGTCAGCAGACATCTGCCGAATACCTCACGCCCCGCGAACGGTGTGGCGCGTCCCATCGAAAGAAAATCTTCCGGGTCTATTTTATACGCTTCGCTTATATCAAACACCGCGAAGTCATTATTTGTGTCTATCCCGAATCGCTCTTTCGGCTTGAAGCTCATCAGCTCAACGAGCCTGTCGAGCGTTATGATATTTTTCATCACAAGCTCTGTGTAGAGCACCGGAAACGCTGTTTCGAGCCCGACAACGCCCATGAGGCTCTTTTCGAGCCCGCGCCCCTTTTCCTCCGCGCTGTGCGGCGCGTGGTCGGTCGCCATCATGTCTATCGTGCCGTCTTTTATGCCCTCTATGAGAGCCTTTTTATCTTCGCGGCTTCTCAGCGGCGGGTTCATCTTGAATCGCCCGTCCTCCTGCATGTCCTCGTCGCAGAGCACGAGATAGTGCGGCGCGGTCTCGCAGGTCACATTGACTCCGCGCGCCTTCGCCTGCCTTATCAGCTCAACGCTCTCCTTTGTCGAGATGTGGCAGACGTGATATGCGCAGCCCGTCTCCTCCGCAAGGCGCAGGTCGCGCTCGATTTGCTTGTATTCGCTCGCGCTCGAAATGCCCCTGTGCTCGTGCATTCTTGCGTATTCGCCGTCGTGGATATATCCGCCGAAGAGCAGGGAGTTGTCCTCGCAGTGTGCGGCGATTATCTTGCCGAGCCTCTTGGCGGCGGTCATCGCCTCTCTCATCATTTCGTCATTCTGAACGCCTTTTCCGTCGTCGGAGAACGCACAGACTTTGTCGGACATAGCTTCCATGTCTGCGAGCTTTTTGCCTTTTTCGCCGACGGTTATCGCGCCGTAGGGGATGACCTCAATCACGGCGCTCTTATCTATCACGTCGAGTTGAGCTTTCAGGTGCTCCGCGCAGTCGGGCACGGGCGAGAGGTTCGGCATCGTGCAGACCGCCGTGTATCCTCCGTGCGCCGCGGCGGCAGAGCCGGAAGCGATGGTTTCTTTATAAGAAAAACCCGGCTCTCTGAAATGCACATGAACATCACAAAGACCGGGCACAATAATATATTTTTTTGAAATAACGGGCGAAAGACCTCCGTCGGCAAGGAACTTTTCCGCAAAGGCTCTTATTTTTTCGTATCTGCAAGCGAAGTCGTGCGTCATTTTTGCGTCTCCTTTAAAAATATAAAAGAAAAAGTCCTGCTGCCGCAAGACTGTGTATGCCAAGAACGCCGGAACATCAACGCCGACTATCCGTATTCATCACCAATCTTGCCGGCATCTCTGTACCGCTTAAAAATTGATTTGTTTTATTATACCAACAGCCGCCCGCTTTGTCAAGATGTCTGTTATAAATGAAGCAATTGTAAATTATTTTCGTTATGACATAGAAGCATTGACTTCGCGCCTATAATACATATATAATGGATAGAAAGCGGCAATCAGACGCTTAAAAAGGGAGGAGAAATTCAAAAATGAAATGGAACATCATCACCGATTCAAGCTGTGATATGTTCGGCTTTGACAAGGAGCATGAGAACATCGTGTTTTCTTCCGTGCCGTTCACTATCAGCGTAGGAGACGAAAACTTTGTTGATGACCGCAACCTCGATGTCGACGGAATGATCGACTCGATGGACGCCTGTGCAGAGGCAAGCCACACGGCGTGTCCGTCGCCGCATGCGTGGCAGGAGAAGTTCGAGCAGGAGGGCAATGTCATTGCCATCACTATTTCGAGCAAGCTCTCCGGCAGCTACAACAGCGCGTGCGCCGCAAAAGATATGGTGCTCGAAGAGCAGCCCGATAAGAAAATCGCCGTTATAGACTCGCGCTCCGCGGGTTCGGAGCTTGTTCTGCTCGTCAAAAAAATCTGCGAGCTTATCGAGTCCGGCGCGGACTTTGAGACCGTCGTTGAAAAGGCGGAGCTTTATTCCCGCCACACCCATGTCGTCTTCGCTCTCTCGTCGTTCAACAATCTCGTCAAAAACGGCCGCATGAGCAAAATCGTCGGCTTCGTCGCCAACAAGCTCGGCTTCTGGGGCATCGGCATCGGCAGCGAGCAGGGCACGATCGAGATAAAGCAGAAGATACGCGGCAGCAAGAAAGCGCTCGACGCGATAATCGAGGATATGAAAGAGCGCGGCTACAACTGCGGCAAAGTCGTCATCAGCCATTGCCGCAACGCGGAGTTCGCCGAGAGCGTCAAGTCGGCTATCCAGTCTGTTTGGGATAAGGCGGAGGTCAAGATAGTCCACGCGCGCGGACTTTGTAGCTATTACGCCGAAAAGGGCGGGCTGATAATCGGCTTCTGACAAAACATAAATAAAAAGGACTGCTCATCCGGGCAGTCCTTTTAGTATGTATTTTATTCTGCGCTTTTATCTTCGGGCAGGTCGCTCGTGCAGTGCGGGCACTTGACTGCATCGATCGGAATCTCAGTGCAGCAGAACGGACAGACTTTCGTGGTCGCGGGAGCGGGCTCTTCGACTTTTTCGTGGATGAGCTTCGATTTTGCCGTCGCCATGAGCTTTATGACGAGGAAGATGGCGAGCGCGATTATCAGAAAATCGAGAACAGTCTGAATGAAGTTGCCGTAGTTGAGCGTGGCGTATCCTGCCTCTGCCGCGAGCGCGGGAGTCGTGTACTTCGCGGGGTCAAATCCCGTGCGGTCGCCGAGAACGACGAACATATCCTTGAGGCTGCCGCCGCCTGTTATCAGACCGACGAGCGGCATGATGAGGTCGGAGACGAGCGAAGTGACTATCTTGCCGAACGCGCCGCCGACTACAACGCCGACCGCCATGTCAACGACGTTTCCCTTTGAGATAAACGCCTTGAATTCTTCAACGAGTTTGATCTTTTTCATCTTTATACACCCCTTTATAATTTATATACCTTTATTATATATACGCCGTTTGCCCGCGGCAAGAGTTTTTTGAAATTTTGGGAGGAGCTATGGCAGAAATATTTTATCATACCTTTGACCCTGTCTATGACAATCATTCGCGTGTGCTGATACTCGGCTCGTTCCCGTCCGTGAAGTCGCGCGAGCAGGGATTTTATTACGGACACCCGCAGAACCGCTTCTGGAAAGTGCTCTCCGCCGTGTTTTCTTCGAACGTGCCGCAGAGCATAGACGAGAAGAAAAAACTGCTGCTTGATAACGGTGTCGCGCTATGGGATGTCGCACAGAGCTGCGAGATAAACGGTTCGAGCGACAGTAGCATGAAGAACGTCCGCCCGAACGATATATATACATTATTATATACTACCGGCATCGACCGCGTTTTCGCAAACGGCAAGACTGCCGCGCGGCTCTATGAAAGGTTCATCCTGCCGCAGACAAATGTCCCCATAACAGCCCTCCCGTCAACCAGCCCCGCCAATGCCGCATTCAGTCTTGACGATTTGTGCGAGCGGTGGCAGATTATCTGCACCTTGTAGGGTGCGGCGGCACAGAACGCAAGCTCGGAACAAAGCGAATTAAACAGCATGAATAGGAAATCCCCCCTCTGCCCCCAATTTCGGACTTTCCAATCCTTGATTGAATATATCAATAAAGCAATTTTTGTGCAAAGTGCAAAAAATCGTTTTTGCAAAATAAACTGTTTCTAATCTATATATAAAATTTGAACTTTTGTGTTGACAAACAAAAGAGGCGCGAGTAAAATAAGGTTACAGTGTAATGGTATAGGTATGCGGAGAGGTGGCCTCTTTTCGCGGAAACCGATGCCGTTGCAGTTGCGGCAGCGCCTATGACGCCGCTGCGGAAAATAAAAGGGCGAGAAAAATGCACCGTACGCCATGCGTACAAGCCCGGTGCAAAAATCAAAAGAAAGGTGATAATTATGAAGACAAGAAAAGTCGGCAAGATAGTGTCGCTGCTCGTCGCCATAGTGCTCGTTGCAACGATCATGATTCCTGCCGCCAGTGTCCTCGCAGATTCGTCAGAATATGCCGGGGTTACTTGGACAGAGGTCGGCGATTTTGCATCACTGAAGCAAGCGTTTGATAATGCAAATAAGACCGGCGAGAAGACTTATATCCGTCTTACTTCGGACATAACTCTTCAGAGGCCTTATTTCAACAGCGATGAAATAAACGGCGGCAGCACCAACTGGGCCAAGATGTACATCTATTCAACCGCAAGAATAACAAAGATTGAAGAGAAACGCGGCGGTCTGTGGACAGGAACTAATAAGAAAACCCATGATTTCGCATGGCTTATGTCGCAGGCGAACTCCCCGTTTAACGTCAGCAATCCCAATGCATACTTCTACGGCTATACGGAGGACGAACTGAAAAACGGCTTCCTGGTTGACAAAGGAATGCAGGATTATGTCGGAATGGGCAGAAAGGCCGGACAGGGAACCGGTTATGACGAGAAGATAGGCTACGAATACAGCGAGCGTATGCTTGTTGTTAATGAGAATGCCGATATCACCGTCGACCTCTATGGCAAGACCATGAAGGCCAGCGACTATAATCCGTATGACAGCACGCCTGCGTACCAGATGAGCGCTATCAAGGTCAACAAGGGCGGCGCTTTGACCGTTGTGGACCTTTCCTCCGAGCAGACCGGTACTATTTCCGGCGGTACGGGCAACGTGTATTATAAGGAAACTGTTTCTACGGATAACAGCGAACATACCCGTGACGCAATGTTCAATGAAGATTGGACGGTAAGAGATACTACCGGCTGGGTAGGTTGGCTTTCAAGCACCGGTAAGTACAATATCGAATATCAGTCGAAATCAACATGGGTTGAAAACGTTAAAGAATCCCGCGGCGGCGGTATCTATGTTGAAAACGGCGGCATATTTACTCTTAAGAGCGGTAAAATAAGCGGAAACCAGGCATTTATGGAGCCCAAAAGAGGAATCTTTGCTACCGACGTTGATTCCTATGCTAAGGGCGGCGGCGTTTACGTTGAGGCCGGCGGCGTGTTCAATATGTTCGGTGGCGAGGTTTCCAAGAATGCCACTCGCTCGTTCTTCAAGAACTGGAGCACTGGCAATGACAGAATTTATCACGCTTATTCCGAAGGCGGCGGCATTTACCTTGAAGGCTCTCAGGAAGAGACTGTAAACGGTGCTACCGTAACTGTCCCCGGCGCGGTCTTCAATATGACCGGCGGTAAGATAGCCGAAAATGCTACTTACGCTCAGGGCGGTACTGGCGCTTCCTCCAAATCCCGTATAACGCACTCAAGCGGCGCGGGCATATATGTCGGCACCGGCGCTGTCTGCAACATAAAGGGCGCCGACTCCGATTCGGCCTCCACCAATATCGAAATGATGAAGAACTTCCCGCAGGTCGTTAACAATTCCTGCGGCGGCCAGATCGTTAAGGGCTCTTATACCACAAACTCCGCCATCGAAGTTAAGGGCGGCGGTATATATAATGACGGTACCGTCAACATAAAGAATGCTCTGATTGCCTCCAACGATTTCTCCGAGGCCAGACAGTCTGACGCAAAGACGGCAGTCCACATTATGCGTGACGAATACCTTCCCGAAGGCCAGAGAACAATAACCTATTCCGACGGTAAGACCGCGACTCTTCCCGGCACAGGCACAGACCTTGCGCTCTATGTTCTTGATTATTGGGAGGAGACCAGCAACGAGACCTACGGCGGCGGACAGAAGGGTATTAAGCAGCGTCCCAAGACCTATATTACCCGTCTTGATGACAGATTTACCGATAACCTTCAGCTTGCAACCGAGGAAGTTGCTCATGGAACAAGCGGTATTTTCGGCAGCGTTATCGTTAATGATGAAATGAAGATAACCTCCGACGGCGCAGGCGTTTGCGTCGGCGAAAACGGAAAGCTCGTTGTCGGTGAGCGTACATGGATTACCGATAACTATGACTTCCTCACCAACGGCCATATGGCGTTTAGCGCAGTCAGAAATTACAAGCGTTTCTGGGCGCAGAACAAAACGGTCGTCGATGACAGAGTTTACAAAACCAATGATTATGACGAAAAGGGCGCCAGCTACACTGACCCCGCAGGCGGCTGGGTATATTACGGTGACGAGAACGAAAACGTAAACGACGGCTATGCCTATTCGGATACCTCCGACGACGTTTATCTTCCCGACGGAGCTGTTATATACAAGGGCGGCTCGCTGTTCGAGTCCAAGATCGGCGTCAACTATTGGAATATGGTCAATGCCGACGGTTCTGCCGTTGAGGCTGAAAGAGGCCTCGGCCAGGCAGGCAGCCGGGCAGGCAACCGTGTTATTGTTGCAACAGGCAAGAACCTTGACGCCTCCTTCTGGGGTGATTCGGTAGCACAGCCCGCAGCAAGAGATATTCAGTTCTTCTATGCAAACGATAACAATAAGAACTGGGAGAAAGAAAATTATCAGTTGCCGTCGAAGAAACGCTGGGATAACGCAGGTCAGAAGGCATTCCCTGTTGACCCGCATCTTAATTGGAACAATCGTGCCAGAGTTGCCGCAGTCGCAACTACTGATAGCGCCATTAACAAGGATGCTTCTCCGTTTGAAGGTTATGTGAATTTCGATGTTGCTTATCCCAGTGGCTACTGGAAGTACGGCTGGGCCGGTCAGCTAAATAAAACATGGGATGAAGAATCCTACAGAATCTCGGATTCGCACTGGACTCCCAGCACGAAGGTTACAGATCCTGATGCCAATAACGCGACGGATGCGGCAGCCTCGCGCCTTACTGAGTTTGCGAACTCTTCCGTTAACTTCCCGCAGCGCTCATATCAGCTTACTGCTGAAATGAAGACAATGAACAAGTCTTATCTCCAGGCTAAGTACATAGACTACAAGGTAGTTTATGATACCACAACCTTTGGTACCGAAGCAGCTCCCGTCCTTCGTTTCGGTAAGACTGACAGCGATACACGTAATATGTATGTCACCGTCAACTTCGACGAGGCGAATAAGCACTATTACGGTCTGTCGAACCAGCCTTCGTTCACCCTTAACGATTCGGTTTCGACCAGCAACTTCACAACGTCGGTCAACCCGTTCCTGAACAACCTTGACCAGAATCTTACCGATTCGACTTTCACCTTCTACGGTGCCAACAAGCCTAAGGGAACTATAGATATCGCAAAGGTCGTTCCGGACTATTCGGCATATGGCAAGTCTGCGCAGCTCAACTATTTCCTGAGCCTTTCTAACTTAGACAGACTGGCAACACAGACATCCATCTCCAAGGATTCCGACAAGAAGGAGCTTACAGACCTTTACTTCAAGGGCTGGCAGTTCTATACCTCCTACGGGTACGGACCCGAGGTAGTCACTCTTGACAATAAGGTGGCGCGTCAGACAGTCAGCCTTGACGGCAACACGCTTGATTATCGCGGATACTTTGCCGCAGATCTGAGCAAGATCTTCAACTCTAACGTCAACGCTCAGCCCTGCCCGTCCATGACAGCTCTTTGGTACAGCAAGGAAGAGCTCGCCGAGGCCCGTAAGAAGGTCTCCAACGTCATGTTCCAGACTGTCCAGCGTAAGAATGATGACGGCTCGATTACCGACCTCCTTCGCTTTGTTGCTATCGCAGGCTCTCAGTATCCTGATTTCGACGAGATCGGCTTCGTCATCTCGACAACCAACGCCACTCCCACTATTGAGGGCGGTTATGACTTCGTTGTCAAGAGCAGGGTCTATGAGAAGCTCGGCGTCAACAGGGCTGCCGGCGCCGCAAAGACCTACTACGATGTTGACAAGCTTCTTGGCGGAACTTATTCCGGCCACCAGAGCGTCACTGTCGAAGATGCAAAGTGGAGCTTCACCAAGGACAGCCAGTTTGCAGCTAATGTTACTACGGGTGCTACAGGCAAGGCAGGCTATAAGGATGCGGGTCTGTTCTACACCAACATCGTTATCACCGATGCTAATAAGGACACCGTCTACTTCGTAACTCCTTATGCTAAGATGGGCAACACCTACTATTACGGTGAGTCCCGTGCCGCCTGCTATGCAGATGCTCCCACCGCTTGATGAAACCTGAGATTCTATAGGAGATGTGCACTATGAAAAATTATGAGAAACCTATCGCAGAAGTCCTCCTGTTTCGTCTTGCAGAAGTCAGAATGGTTCCGCGTATAAGCATCGGCGAAGGTACTGATGATAACTACGCCAAGAAGCACAACGGTTCCGGCGACTGGGACGGCGACAAGTGATTTTGCGCTTTCGCGGTTTATGAAAGGAGAAGAGTTCGCTATGAAAAAAACTCTCAAAGCTGTTATAGCTATGATACTTGTTCTGGCGCTCGGCTTTGCTGTTGCTGCCCCTGTCTTCGCAGCTTCCGCTTCAACCGTTGCCCAGTCGGCAAGCATTAAGGACTTCTTCAAGAAGATTGGAGATTCCATAAAGAAATTTTTTGAGAAGATCTTTAAGCCCACGCCCAAGCCCGACCCGCAGCCCGATGTCCCGTCTACGGACGGCTCGGTTGAGGCTGAGAGCGTCCCGATTGACGATTCTCAGGACAAGGGCAACACCATCGGCAAGAATGACGTTTACGCCAGCCCGCTGTGGTAAAAAGAATTGAGCAATTTTAGTATAAAAATTGCAGATTTACCGGTAGGTATCTCCTGCACGCACCCTCACCTTTCGGATGTGTGCAGTGAGTACCTCACCGATGAGGCTCCGCTGTTTTCGGTTGGGGCCGATGAAGAACACAAAGAGGAGCTCAGAAAGTTTTTTCTGGGCTCTTCTCAAGTGTTTTCTGATGCTTTTTTGGAGAGCGTCGCAGTGCAGGAAAAGGTCTGCGCCGCCGTTCTCGATTATGATGCCGCCGTCTTTCATGCCGCCCTTATTTCTTTTGACGGGCAGGGCATAGCTTTTGCCGCGCCGAGCGGTACCGGCAAGACGACGCATATAAAACTCTGGCAGAGACTCTACGGCGACCGCGTTGAGATAATCAACGGCGACAAGCCGCTTTTCACTCTGCGCTCCGGTCGCTTCTTCGCGTCCGGTATGCCCTGGTGCGGAAAAGAAAACTGGGGCTGCAACAAAACCGTTCCGCTCAAGGCAATCTGCTTCATCGACCGCGCGGAACACAATTCGATTTCGCCGCTCGAGGACAATCGGGAGATAATGAGCCGCCTGTTTTTGCAGCTCGTCATGCCCGAGGAACACCGCCTCATGGTGAAATATCTTGATTTTGCAAATAAGCTGATAAATACCGTTCCGTTCTATCTTCTGCGCTGCAACATGGAGTTAAGCGCCGCGCAGACAGCGCACGACGGCATTTTCGGCATAGAATAAAGAGGTTGCTATGAAAGTTAAAGACGGCTTCTATCTGACCGCTATCGGCACTGATTTTGTGATAATTGCCAGCACTCCCGAGACAAAGAAGGAGTTTGACGGCATGCTTCGCCTGAACGAGACGGGCGCTTTCCTCTGGAAGAAGCTCACCGACGGCGCGAGCGAGACGGAACTTGCCGATGCGCTTGCCGCCGAATACGGCGTTTCACGCGAGGTATCCGAAAAAGACACCGCCGATTTTCTTGACGTTATCCGCTCCGCCGGATTCATCGAGGAATAATATGGTCGCTTCGATGTCTTACGAGACGCTTATCGCCGCCGCGGGCAGCGTCGTTATTGAGCCGCGCGGCATCAGTATGCTCCCTTTTCTGAAGGAGGGCAGAGATTCGGTGCGCCTTGTTAGTCCGACCGCCGCGCCGCGCAAATATGATATCGTACTCTACCGCGTGCGTGATGAATATGTGCTCCATCGAATTATCGGCTTTGACGGCGATAATTATATAATCTGCGGCGACAACTGCCGCGGCTGGGAGCGCGGACACGGGCGAGGGGATATAATAGCCGTCGTCGATGAGATATACAGAAACGGCAAGCCCGAGAAACCGCACTGCCTCAAAAATCGAATCTACGAGCGCCTTTGGTGCTCTTCAATGCTAAAAAGAATAGTTATGAAGCTGAAAGCTTATATGTAAAATGCTGAAATTGTAAATTTCAGCATTTTTTATTTATAATTCTACTAAAAAGTGATTTTTTTGTACACTTCCTATATAATATGACATGCATTGTGTTTCATATGCAAAATATAGGAGGTAAAAAATGAAAAAGGTATTGAAATCAGTAACCGCAATTCTGCTGGTTCTGACCCTTGCTTTTTCGGTGTTCGCCGTTAGCGGCGTGTTTGCTGAAGAGGCCGAGTCGCTGAGCAGCTTCGCTGTTTCGGCAAAGGGAAGCGGAGAAAATTCATCCGCACTTGGCACCGTCTCGTGGTGGAAGAGCGATGTCGATGGCAAGTATTATATGTTTATGCCCTCAAAATCGGATCTGTCCTCGATAACGGTCTGGTTTACTGCATCTGATGATGTGATGTGCGGCGATGTCAAGCTCGAAAACGGTGTTGCAACAACCGTTTTTGCCAATGGCGGCGAGTTCGTTCTCTCTGTCGGCGATAAGGATTATACCGTAGTATTCCTTAATTCGAGCAATCTTCCGACAATGTTTATAAACACTCCTGAAGGTGGTCTTGACAGAATTCACGCCGATAAGGAGCACAAAGAAAAGGGCTGCACAATGCTTGCCGTCAACTCCAAGGGCAAGGTTGACTACAATGCGGAGCTCGCTTCGATGAAGGGCAGAGGCAATTCTACTTGGGGTCTCCCCAAAAAGCCTTACAACATCAAGCTTGATTCGAAGTCAAAGCTTTTTGGTATGGAAAAAGCAAAAAAATGGTGCCTCATAGCAAACTATGAAGATCTCAGCCTTCTGCGGGATCAGATAGTTTATAATCTTGGCGCAGATATCGGTATGCCTGAGTCGCCGGACTGCAGAAGTATTGACCTTTATATTAATGGAGAATATAAGGGCGTCTATCTCATTACAGAGAAAGTTGAGATAAATAAGAACCGAGTCAATATAACCGACCTCGAAGGTGATACCGAGGATATGAATCCGGATCTCGATTTTTCAACCCTTGCGCCCAAAGGATTTGATGGCAAATATAGCGGCAATATTGAAAACAGCCAGCGTTGGTATGATATTCCCAACGAGCCCGAGAACATAACCGGCGGGTACCTGCTTGAACTTGAACTTACAAGTCGTTATGCTAAAGAAGCGAGCGGATTTGTTACCAAAAACACGCAACCCATTGTTGTGAAGTCTCCCGAATATGCCTCAGAGGCGCAGGTAAAATATATCAGCGGCTACTGGCAGGAGATGGAGGATGCGCTCTACAGCGAGACCGGCTACAATGATCTCGACAAGCACTACACAGATTATATAGACATAGTCTCCTGGGCGAAGCAGTATCTCATTCAGGAGTGGACAAGCAACTGGGATGCGGGTCTTACCAGCAACTACTTCTACAAGGATGTTGACGGCAAGCTCTTCGCAGGTCCTGTCTGGGATTTCGACAGCGCGCTCGGCAACTACGAGGGCAGAGACGGCACGAACCTGAAGGATCCGACAAATCTTCACGCCAAGAGCAGAAATCTCAGATATAATTCACTCATGGGTAGTGACAATGTAAAAGCAACCCCCAATATCTATGCACTTTGCTACAGGCACGCCGATTTTGCACAGACTGTTGAGGAGCAGATGAAGAACATTTTTGTGCCTGCTGCGAAGAAAATGACTGAAAAGAAATACCAGACCTACATTGACGAAGTCAAGGATGCGGCAGTCATGAATGCTATCAGATGGGATTATTACGACACCACCGATGCAGCTATCATTGCCCAGAATTATAATGCCGAAGTCAACTATATCTATGACTTCATGAAGGTGCGCACCGAGTTCCTTTCCGGCGCACTTACTCTCAAAAATGAGGGCTTCACAATTGCCCATATTCCGTCTCAAAAGCGTACCGGTTCTGAGATCACTCCCGAAGTCACCGTCAAGTGCCTTGACAGAGTTCTGACCGAGGGTGTTGACTACACCGTTGCTTTCTCCGACAACGTTGAAAAGGGTACGGCTACCGTTACTGTCACCGGCATGGGCGACTATGAGGGTGTTACAGCTCAGACTACGTTTAAGATACTCCTTATCTCCGATCCGCTCGACTGGACAGGCGGCTCGGGAGAAGAAAGAGCAAAAGAAAATCTCAACAAGATGGGGGCAGACTTTGTTGACGGTGTTGAGCTGATACTTTACTATATCATCAAGCCCTTCCAGAAATAACAGCAGCAAAAAAGATCCGCTGCCGGTTATTTTGCGGCGGCGGATCCTCTTCTATTTAAACAGTGTGCAGCCCGACTGACGGAACCGATCAATCATTTCGTGTGCCTTTTCGACGCTCAGCCCGAAATGCTCGCACAGGCACTCTATGCACATACACTCATGAGCGCCGCGGTTGACCATCTTGCGGTGGAACCCGATGTCGTCATTGGTCAGCAGCTTTGAACATTTGATGCAGTATGTCATTTCTTCAGCTTGCAGATGAAGCAGGCGCAGTCATGAGCCTCAAGATGCATCTGCATGAACTCCTTCTTGACTCCGATGCACTCGCCCGTGAACGCGTCGGTCATCTCAAGTCCGTAGCCGGAGGCGGCAGATATGCCTATGTTCTCAAAATAGAACGGAACGCCGCACTTGCTCTCGCTGAAGTTGACGAAAAGAATGGCGATTTCATTGTTTGAAAGGAGCTTTGCAAAGACTATCTTGTCGTTCCAGCTCTTGGTTGCGACGAATGCCGGACGGGACTCCTCATCCTGATTGATTCTGATGAGTCTTTCATTCTTGACGAGGTCAAGGCAGAAGTCGTTCATGCATCTCAGGTCGCCGCCGAGCATCAGCGGGGACGAGAACATGCACCAGAGCGCGAACTGAGTCTTATAGTCGATGTCAGAGCAACCGACCGAGCCGACATTTCCTCTACCGTACATACCGACAGTGAGCATATCAATGTCGTTGAAACAGCCGGGCGCGGAATAGGCGAGGTTGTCGATCTGGCTGAGCGCGATATCGGCAAACGAACGGAAGCTGTCGTTTATATCGCCGGTCGAGCGATACATATGCGCGCCCGCCGAGCGAATCCAGCGGCTGACTTCGTCGTTGCCCCAGTTGCAGGCGGAGAAGAGAATCTCGCGTCCGCAGGCTCTGAGAGCCATGCCCATTTTTCTGTAGAGCAGGGGACCGTTTGCACTGTCCGGCTTGTAGCAGAAGTCATATTTCAGGAAGTCTACGCCGTATTCGGCAAAGGTCTCGGCGTCGAGATATTCATGGTCAAAGCTGCCCGGATAGTCGGCGCAGGTGCGTGTTCCGGCGCAGGAATACATGCCGAACTTGAGCCCCTTGCTGTGGACATAGTCGCTGACTGCTTTCATCCCGTTGGGGAACTTCTCCTCGTCGGGGACTATCTTTCCCGTCTGCGGGTCGCGCTCTCGCTTGCTCCAGCAGTCGTCGATGACAAGATACTCATATCCGCAGTCACGCAGACCGAGCTCGACCATCTTGTCGGCGGTTTCTTTGATAAGCTGTTCGTTGATGTTTTCGCCGAATGTGTTCCAGGTGTTGAAACCCATAGGCGGAGTTTTTGAAAGCATTCGATCACTCCTAAATAGATTTTTTGTTCAACCTATATTAACATATATGGGTATCAAAGGCAACAAAAAAAACTGCCGCACCCGCAAAAGGTGCGACAGCTTTTTGTCGGTACATTAAGCAGCGCCGAAAATCTTGAGAATCAGCTGGAAGATAGCGTCAACTATCTGCTTGCTCAGACCGTGCTCTTCGAGGAATCTGAGAATGTCGCCGACAAACTTCAGGAAAGCCTGAAAAAGCTCTGCCGCTTCCTGGCCGCCCGCCTGAAGCTTCGCAAAAAGCTCGACTATTTGGTGAATGAGCGTTGTGATGAATTCCATTATTTTTGCCTCCTTTTATTCTTGCGGGAATTAACAAAATATTAACATATTTTATCTGCAAAAGCAATAGCCAAATCGGAAAAAACACCGCTGCCCAAGCTCAATTTTTCGTTACTTTGCTCATGTATAAAAATATTTATATCGAAAAATATCAAAGCTTGTCAGCATAAAAGACAAAACAGACAGCGGTGAGGCTGTCTGCTCTGCCAAAAAGGAGTCAATTTTCAAAAAAGAAGTCAATCTTTGATAATTGTATTTGCGTGTCTTATTTAATAAGACCAAGGATAGCATCAAAGATAGCCTTGACGATAGCCTGTGCGTCGAAAGAAGCGCCGGCAAAACCAAGAATCTTTTCGATCATCTCAAAGATAGTTGCTAACATGTGCGATGTCCTCCCTTCTCCCTTAATAAGACAATTGCTTGTCTCCTTACGTTTAAATTATAACAGCAAATATTTTTGCTTGTCAAAAGGGAATTGAGAGTTTTTGTATATTTTTTAACGTCTTTTGGCCATATTATAAACAGTTTGTAAATGAAATTTATAAATAATACAAGTTTATTCGCAGTATGTATATTTATGCATATTGTTAGTTAAAAAAAGAGAAAATAAAAGTAGGTGATTCATGATGTTTTTTTACAGGTTCCTTTATGTGTTCATCTGGCCGCTGTTCCGCCTCCTCTTTCATCCGAAGGTGAGAGGCAGGGAAAATATCCCGAAGAGCGGCGCGATTATCTTTGCGGGTAATCACAAGAGCAACCTCGACTGCGTTTTGCTGGCTACGTGCCTGTGGCGTCAGGTTCATTTTATGGCGAAGGATGAGCTGTTTCGCGGCGCCGCAGGCGGATTTTTCCGAGCCCTGGGCACAATTCCCGTCAACAGGCGCATCCGCGATGCCTCCGCCTTGAGCGAGGCTCAAAAGGTGCTTGACGCCGGCGGAATCATCGGCATCTTTCCGGAGGGCAGCTTCAACAGGACGAAGGAAACTGTCATGCCGTTTAAGCCCGGCGCCGCGAGAATGGCGGCGAGAAGCCACGCAGCGCTTGTCCCGTTTGCGATAAAGGGGAAATATACCGTAATCGGCAGGCGTGTGGAGATAGAGTTTTATCCGGCGATAGAAACGGTGGAAAGAGATGCCGCGTCAATAGGACACGAGCTCGAAAATACGGTGAGAGAGGGACTCGAAAATGGGAAAAGATAACGATAGGGGATTCAAAGTAATAACAGCGTTTATAAAGCCGGGCTTCAGACTGCGCTTTTCGCCGACAATTATAGGTGCGGAAAACATTCCGAAGGACGGCGCGGTTGTAATCGCTGGAAATCATAAAAATATAAGCGATCAGTTTTTGGTGTTTTTAGCGACAAAGCGAGTTGTCAATTATATGGCCAAGCGCGAGTATTTTGACGGTGCGCTCGCCCCGCTTTTCAGATGGGCGGGCTGCATACCCGTCAACCGCGACGGCTTCGATGCCGCCGCGGTCAGAAGCGCGATAAAAATTCTGAAAAAGGGCGGCGCCGTCGGAATCTTCCCGGAGGGCACGCGCAACAAAACGGACGCGCTCTTATTGCCGTTTAAGCCCGGCGCCGTTGCCATTGCCCAAAGAGGCGGCGCCGTAATAGTGCCGTTTGCGATAACCGGAGAGTACGAGAGAAAGGGCGGGCTGAAAATTGTTTTCGGCAAGGCTTTTTCGCCGGCGGATATGAGCCCGGAAGCGGCGACCGAAAAATTGTACAATGAGGTCAGAGATTTGCTAACCGCCCGGTAAATCGCCCGAAATCGAACAAAAAACGACTGTTTTAAAAAATTTTTTGTCATTTTGCATTGAATTTTTATTTCGTGCTTTCTTCAATTTGTTGTGGTTTTTCCGTTGACTTTTGGCATATATTGTGATACAATCCAATCGTAGGAGATTATACACTGCGCGAATCGGTGCAGATTTTCAAAAAAATCGAACATTTGTGTTGACAAACCGAATATTTGTGCTATAATTAGAGACAGAAAGAACAAATGTTCCGATTTTTCCGTAAGGAGGAAGCAAAAATGACAAGTACATTCATAATTGTTTCGGTTCTCGAAGTTGCCGCTGTGGCTCTTATAATAACAGGCTTTGTGTTTGAGAAGAAGCTGATCAATTTTGAGGAGAAGTTTGAGACTGCTCTTGCCAAGAAGATCGCTCACTTCCTCTGCACCAACAAGTATACCAAGGCTCATTTTGTCAAGGAGAAGAAGACCGCTCAGCGCCGCAGCGCAGCCAAGACTGCGTTCGAGCCCGAGACCGTCTCTCCGACTCCCGGCAGAAAGGGCAACAGAGTTGCCTGATCTTTTTCGAAAATCGCATAAGTTTGACCGCCCTGCCATTTCGGCAAGGCGGTCGTTTTCACTTTAGCGGTCTTATGGAATGTCAGCAGCCACAGCCGTTGTTGCAGCCACATCCGCAGTCCGAAGCTCTGGAGACGCCATTATTGCAGCCGCAGCCCGTGTCACAGAGCAGAAGGATGATGATAAGGAAAATGCACCAGTTGTTTGAGCAACCCATCGTTTTGCCTCCTCTTCAGTTACTAAGAAAGAGTGCCGCGGTTTTGACTCGAGCACCGCTTTCATCAACATATTATGAAGCACCCCTTTTTGCGGTTACACTTTCTGAACCCAAACATAATTTTCTTTTCTCCGGCGTAAACTAATAAGAAACCGGAGGTGTTTTATATGCTGTTTGACAAGAACGGAGAAGTCGTGAGCTACGACGAGTCGGATATCTTCTGCGACGAATTTATGCGCGCGGATGAGCATATTGACCCGTCTTATTATATAAATTACGCTGGAGCGCAAAGCGGAAAATCAAAGAAAACACGAGATAGACTCAGTAAATCAAAGCATGAGCGAGATAATTAAAAATATTTTGCCCGATGGGTGATTTTTGACCTTTTCTGACTTTTGACCGGAGTTTGCATCAGGGTTATAATAAAGTCAAAGGTCAAAGAAAGTCAAAGATAAAAAGAGGTGACGGCAATGAGCCTTAGCAGTCAGATAACGGGTATGATACTCGAAATGCTCGGCAACAGCGGAACCATCGAGATACAGCGCAATGAGCTTGCGCAGACGATAGGCTGCGTCCCGAGCCAGATAAACTATGTTATCGCGTCGCGTTTCACGCCGGAACAGGGCTATATTGTCGAGAGCCGCAGAGGCGGTGGAGGATATATCAGAATAAGTCGTGCGGCGATGGAGCCGGATCAGAAGGTCATGCACGCAGTCAACTCCGTAGGCGATAAGCTCGACGAGCGCACTGCCCGAGCACATCTCGCGGAGCTCGTCAGCACGGGTGTTATAGATAAACACGCTGCCATGCTGATGCTCAGCGCCGTGTCAGACAATGCTCTGCGACCTGCCGCCGTCGGGGACAGGGATGCCGTCAGGGCGTCGGTATTCAAACAACTGCTGCTCGTTGAAATGGGCAGAAACGGATAAAGGAGGAACACATATGCTTTGTCAAAACTGTGGAAAAAATGAAGCGACAACTCACATAAAGCAGGTCATAAACGGCGACACGGCTGAGCGCCATCTCTGCTCCGAATGTGCCGAGCATCTCGGCTACGGCGACGCGTTTTCGGGCTTCGGCTTCGATGTTGCCGGACTTTTCGGGAACTTCTTCGGCGATGCAGTCCATTCGCTCGGCGCACCGAGAAAGGTGGTTCGCTGCCCGAAATGCGGCTCTTCGTTCAATGATATCGTCCGCGAGGGCAGAGTCGGCTGCGCGGAGTGCTACAAAGTTTTTTATAACGAGCTCAAGCCCTCGCTCCAGCGCATTCATGGTCAGATTCACCACAGCGGCAAGATAGCTTCGACCGCCGAGCCCGTCAGCGAAGAAGAGGCAAAAATCGACGAAAAAGAGGAACTCAAAAAGCAGATGGACGAGGCGGTCGCCGCGCAGAACTTTGAGCTTGCGGCGCAGCTTCGCGACAGGATAAAAGAGCTTGAGGGAGGGAACGAAAATGAGTAAATGGTATGTCGACAAGGGCGAACAGGGCGATATAGTCCTGAGCACCCGCGTGCGTCTTGCGCGCAACTTAGAAGAGTTCCCGTTCCCGTGCCGCCTCGACACGGCGAGCAGAATAAAGGTCAACGAAAAAGTTCGTGACACCCTGCTCTCATGCGTGCCCGAGCTGGGCCTCCACTATGTCACAATGGATTCGCTCAGCCGCGAGCAGGCGATATCTCTCGCCGAGCGCCATTTGATAAGCCCCGAGTTTGCCTCCGTACGCGAGGGCAGAGCGCTCATGCTCACTGAAGATGAGACGGTCGGCATCATGCTCTGTGAGGAGGATCATATCCGCGTCCAGGTCATGAAAGCGGGTCTCGCGCTCATGGATTGCTATGTCCTCGCCGATAAAATTGATTCCGCGCTCGATAAGAAGCTGAATTTCGCGTTTGACGAGAGTCTCGGCTATCTGACCCAGTGCCCGACGAATCTCGGCACAGCCATGCGCGCGTCCGTCATGCTGCATCTGCCCGCGCTCAGAAGAAGCGGTCAGCTCGCAGTCCTCAGCTCGACCATATCCAAGCTTGGTCTGACCCTTCGCGGCGCATACGGCGAGGGCAGGGAGTCGCGCGGCGATATCTATCAGCTGAGCAATCAGATAACCCTCGGCATAACCGAGCAGGCGGCGATAGAGAATCTCCAGTCGATAACCCGCCAGCTCGTCACCCAGGAGCGCGCGGCGGCGGAGCGTATGTGCGCCGATGTCGCGATGCAGGACAAAATATACAGAGCTCTCGGAATTTTGCAGAGCGCGCGTGTGCTGTCCTGCGACGAGATGATGGATCTTATATCCCTTGTGCGCCTCGGCTCGGCAAGGGGAATACTTGATATACCGATAGAAAAACTTAACGAACTGCTCGTCAACATGCAGCCCGCCACCATAAGCGCTGCGAACGGCAAGCATATCGACGCGCGGCAGAGGGACTGCCTCAGAGCGGACGCGGTGCGCGAGGCATTGTCCTAAAATACCGCCGATAAACATATATAAAAACATATATCTTTCGATTCGGCGGTAATTTTCCGGCAATAATCTCTATTGTACGGTTCACCGCGGAAAGGAATGATGATATGTATAAGTTTACCGGCTTCACCCAGAAAGCCAACGATGTGCTCAACGCCGCCATTGAATATGCGGAGAATATGGGGCACACCTATATCGGCAGCGAGCATCTTCTGCTCGGTCTGCTGACCCAGAACGGCGGGATAGCCTATACCGTTCTGATAAACAAAAAGCTTACCGCCGGCAAGGTCGAGGATGCTGTCAGAAACAGCATCGGCTTTGGCGTGCCGACGGTGCTGACTCCGGGCGATTTCACGCCCAGATGCAAAAATATTATTGAGAGCGCAATGATTCAGGCGCGGGATATGGGTCACAACTATGTCGGCACGGAGCATCTGCTTATCGCCATGATAAAAGAGGGCTCGAGCGCGGCAACCGCCGTTATGACCCGCCTCGGCGTGTCACCGCAGGAGATTTTGCAGGAGCTTTTGAAAGCGTTCGGCTCGGCGTCGGGTAAAGATTCCGGAAAGCCGGAGACGGTCAAAAAGCCCGGCGGCAGAACGGATACCCCGACCCTCAATCAATATGGGCGCGACCTGACTTCGTTTGCCGCGGCGGGCAGAATTGACCCTGTTATCGGCAGGCAGAAGGAGATAGAACGCGTCATTCAGATTCTCTCGCGCAGAACTAAAAACAACCCCTGTCTGATAGGTGAGCCTGGAGTCGGCAAGACGGCGATCGCTGAGGGGCTCGCGCTGAAAATCGCCACGGGCGAAGTGCCCGAACTGCTCAAGGGCAAGCGCATAGTCTCGCTCGACCTCACGGGCATGGTTGCCGGTACAAAGTACAGGGGCGATTTCGAAGAGCGCGTCAAATCCGCCATTGAAGAAGTTTCAAAGGCGGGGGATGTCATTCTCTTTATAGACGAATTGCATACGCTCATCGGTGCAGGCTCGGCGGAGGGCGCGGTTGACGCCGCGAATATTTTGAAACCCGCGCTTGCCCGCGGCGAGATGCAGGTCATCGGTGCAACCACGCTCGAAGAATACCGTAAGCATATCGAAAAGGATGCCGCGCTCGAGCGCCGCTTTCAGCCCGTCACGGTCGGCGAGCCGAGCGAGGACGAGGCGGTCGCGATACTCATGGGCATCCGCGACAAATACGAGGCGCACCATAAAGTCAGAATAACCGACGACGCGATAAAGGCGGCGGTGAAAATGTCGGTGCGCTATATCGGCGACAGATATCTGCCCGATAAGGCGATAGATTTAATAGACGAGGCAGCGTCGCGCGTCAGGCTCGGTGCATTCACAGCGCCGCCGGATCTCAAAGATATGGAGGACAGACTCCGCGCCCTCGCCGAAGAAAAAGATTCGGCGGTGAATTCTCAGGAGTTCGAGCACGCCGCGCAGATACGCGACGAGCAGAAGAAGCTGAGCGACGAACTCGAGCGCGCAAAGCACAGCTGGCGCGAGGAATCGAGCAAGAAAATAGGTGAGGTCACGGCTGATAATATAGCCGAAATAGTCTGCGCGTGGACTGGGATACCCGTCTCGCAGCTGACTCAGGCGGAGAGCGAACGCCTGCTTCATCTTGAAGATGAGCTGCACCGCAGAATAGTCGGCCAGGATGAGGCGGTCAGCGCGGTCGCGCGGGCAATAAGGCGCGGCAGAGTCGGGCTCAAAGACCCCAAACGCCCGACCGGTTCGTTTATTTTCCTCGGCCCTACAGGTGTAGGCAAAACAGAACTCTGCAAGGCGCTTGCCGACTCGCTTTTCGGCGACGAGAACGCGATGATAAGGCTCGATATGTCCGAATATATGGAGAAGCACACGGTCTCGAGACTCGTCGGTTCGCCGCCCGGATATATCGGCTATGACGAGGGCGGTCAGCTGACCGAAAAAGTCCGCCGCAGACCGTACAGCGTCATTCTCTTTGATGAAATAGAAAAAGCTCACCCCGACGTTTTCAATATGCTGCTCCAGATACTTGACGACGGCATACTGACCGACTCGCAGGGACGCAGGGTCGATTTCAAGAACTGCATTATTATAATGACCTCGAATGTCGGCGCGAAGCTGATTTCTGGCAGCGGAAAGGCACTTGGCTTCTCTTCGGAGCGCGGCAATGTCCCGAGCTACGACCGCGTGCGCGAGCTTGTGATGAAAGAGCTCAAGAACACATTCAGACCGGAATTTTTGAACCGCGTTGACGATATAATCGTCTTCCACTCGCTCGAAAAGCAGGATATATCCGAAATTGCGCGCAGAATGCTCGAAACGCTCTCAAAGCGCGTGGCGCAGCTGGATATAACTTTAATTTTTGACGAATCGGCTGTTCAAAAAACGGCGGATGCGGGCTTTGACCCGGTCTACGGAGCGAGACCGCTCAAGCGTGTTATCCAGCAGCAGATCGAGGATAAGCTCTCGGAGCAGATGCTCGAGGGAAAAGTAACAACCGGCAAAAAGTATATCTGCAAAGCTGAAAACGGCGAATTTATTTTTGCGGAGCAGACTGAGCCCGAGCAGAAAGAAGAGCCGGAGACGGCAGAAACCGAATAAAATCACCCCGGAAGCGCAGGCTTTCGGGGCATCTTTATGTGGACTATTTACAGCGCTTCTGCTATACTTAGAAAAAATGGCAGGAGGCGCAGAATGGACAGGACGGAAAAGATAATACAGTATCTTATTGATAAATATTCGCCGTCGGTGCTGATATCCTACGGTTCGTTTGCCGACGGCTCGGCGAACGCGGGCAGCGACTATGACGCGCTTCTGGTCTATGACGGTCGCGAATGCCACGACGGTTCGGTTATTGACGGCACGCCGCTTGATGTGTTCTGCTATCCGACGGAGAGCTTTTCGGGCGACTACGACCCGGAGAAATATCTCGGAGTGTTCGACGGAAAGATACTTATTGATACCGATTCTTTAGGCCAGAGCATCAAGGACAGGGTGCGCGGGTTTATAGACAGTATGCCGAAGAAAGACACGGACGAGCTGCGCCATGAGATCGAGTGGTGCAGGAAAATGCTTATAAGGAGCGGGCGAGGTGACGCCGAGGGCTTTTTCAGATGGCACTGGGTGCTCATTGACAGCCTCGAAATTTATTTTGATATAATAGGCAAACGCTATTACGGACCGAAAAAATCGCTCCGACGGCTCTGCGAGACAGATGGGGTCGGGTTTGCGCTCTATGAGGCTGCTATGCGTGAGTTCACTCGTGATACGCTTGAAAAATGGATTGCCTATCTCGAATCGGTGTTCAGAAAGCTCTATGAAAACTAAAAAAATCTCCGTATTTTAATACGGAGATTTTTTGCGTTATTCAGCCATGGCAATGAATCTCTTGAGATTCTCAAGCCCTATTTCTATGCCCGTGAGCGTCTGCTCGATGCCCTCAAACTCGATGCTGACATATTTGTCGTAGCCTGCGCGCTTGAGTATGCCTATGCACTGCGCTACGGGGATATTGCCGTGACCAATCACTGCGCCGCGCAGGTAGTTGCCGGCTCTGCTGCGGAAGAATCCGCGCCCGGGATCGGGCTCTGAGCCACTCTTGATGTGAAAGTCCTTGGCGTGAACGTGCTTTGCGTATTTTGCGACTCTGCCCACCGCCCTGTCCGAAGGGTCATCGGCGCAGGCGAAGTTGCCCATGTCAACAAGCAGACCGAAGTTCGGGTTTGCAACTCCCGTGACGAGCTTTTCGACCCGGTCACTGTCCTGCGCAAAAAAGCCGTGGTTCTCAACCATAGTCGAGATGCCCTTCTCTGCGGCGTATTCGGTCACTCTGCGGCAGCCCTCAACGAGGGTGGGCAGAGCCTGCTCAAACCCGCAGTAAGCGCTAAGGGGCGCATTATAGCCGCCTGTTGCATCGTGACGCATTCCGGAAGCGCCAAGTATCTCCGCGATATCGACCTGCTTAAACAGGCGCTCGCACTCCTCGTCGAGCGGGCGGTTGAGAAGCTCCGCGCCGATGGTGTAGTTGACTATCGGCAGGTTTTTCTTTTCGCTCTCGTCGCGCAGACGCTTGGCATATTCCTCAACTGACATTCCGTCTTCGGGCATGAGGTCGATAAATTCAATTCCGTCGAAGCCCATCTCTTTGACCTTGCCTATGAGCTGAAGCTGGGTCAGCTCTCCGCTCGAAAGCATCGGCTGAAAGCTGTAGCTGCTGACGCAGGTTTTCATTTCATTCACCTCAGTCCATGTATCCTTTGAGGAAGTTTACGGCGTTGCCGATATCCTTTTCGGGGTCGTCGCCGACTTCGCGCTCTATCGTCAGGAAGCCCTTGTAGCCGATATCATTGAGCGCGGCGAGATATTCGTCCCACTTGACGCTGCCCTCGCCGAGCGGCACTTCCTTAAACGAGCTGCCTGTGACAAGCGGGTCTTTTTTTATGCCGTAAACTATCTCGGGATCCCTGTAGAAAATCTGAACGCCGTCTTTGGCGTGGGTGTGGACTATGTAGTCGCGCAGGTTGTAGACCGCCTTTGCGGGGTCGTCGCCCGTGACCATGACAAGGTTCGCGGGGTCGAGGTTGACCGCGACGCCGGTAGAGCCGAGCGAATCAAGAAACTTCTTGAGCGTCGCCGAGGTCTCGGGTCCCGTCTCGATGGCGAAATGGGCGTCGAGGCTGTCCGCGAAGCGGGAGAGCTCGAAGCATGCCTCCTGCATGATTTTATATCTCTCGTGTCCGCTGTCCTCGGGAACAACGCCGATGTGTGTCGTGACGATATCCGTGCCGAGCTCCTTTGCAAGCTCGATTATTCTCTTTGACTTCTCGACTCTCCAGGGGTTCTCCTCTTTGTTGCCGAAGCCGCCGCCGAGATCGCCGCAGAGAGCGGAGATAACGAGTCCGTTGTCCTCAACGAGCTTGCGGAAATCCGCGCGCTTGGAGCCGACAAGCTCCTCGGGCGACATTTCTCCGCTGGTGGCATAGACCTGGATGCCCTGCGCGCCGACCTTGGCAGCCTTTTTGACCGCCGTCGGGATATCCGTGCGGAAGCTGTCAATAATAACGCCTATTGGAAATTTCATGGTAGCACCGTCCTTAAAACGTATTTTTTACAAGGCAATGATAACAAATAAGTGGGGGATATTCAAGAGAAAAAAGCCTTTTCCCCGAATAAAATAAAAAACGGCTCGGCACGGGGAAATTCCCGAACCGAGCCATGATTTTTTATCAGCTGACGACTGACATAATAAAGACGATTATAACGATTATCGGCAGAACATATGTGAAATAAGGTCTTATCCAGCCGGGCATTTTTGCGCCCTTTTCGCCGCAGTTGACTTCGCCGATGTAGTTCTTCCAGCCCCAGCCGTATTTCCTGCTGCAGAAGAGAACATAGACGAGACTGCCGAGCGGGAGCAGGACATTTGAAACGAGGAAGTCCTCGATATCCATGATGCCCTTGCCGGCTATCTGTATTTTTTCGAGCACATTGAAGCCGAGCACGCAGGGGAGGGAGAGCACGAGCATGAGCGCGATGTTTATCAGCGCCACTTTGCGGCGGCTGAGCTTCGTCAACTCGAGCCAGAAGGACATGATGTTTTCAAAAACGGCAATGACCGTCGAGAACGCTGCGAATATCATGAACACGAAGAACAGCGCACCGACTATGCGTCCGCCGGGCATGCTGTTGAAGATGCTCGAAAGTGTCGTGAACAGGAAGCTCGCGCCGACCGTGCCCGCGTCTGCGGTGACGCCGCCGTTATAGGTGAAGCATGCGGGGAAGATGATAATGCCGGACATGAGTGCAACGAAAGTGTCAAGCCCGACTATTGTCACAGCCTCGCCGAGGAGCCTGCGCTCCTTGCCGATGTAGCTGCCGAATATCGCTATAGAGCCGATACCGATGCTCAGAGTAAAGAACGCCTGCCCCATTGCGGACGAGATTACCGTCCATACGCCCGAATTTTCAAGGGACTTGAGCGAGGGGACGAGATAGAATTTCAGTCCCTCTGCGGCGTTCGAGAGCGTGCAGGAATAGATTGCGAGCCCCACCATGAGAAGCAGGAGAGCCACCATCATCCATTTTGTTATCCTCTCGACGCCCTTTTGCAGACCGAACGAGCAGATGCTGAAGCAGACAAGAATGACTGCGAATGTGGCGCAGACCATGAGCACGGGGTTGCTTATCATCGTGCCGAACACCGCTCCGAGTTCTTCCGCGCTCTTGTACGCGAGGATCGAGCCGTCCGCATACTTTATAAAGTATATCAGCATCCAGCCGGAGATAGTCGTGTAGAACATCATGAGCAAATAGTTTCCGGCGATGCCGAGATACTTGGCGAGATGCCACTTCTGCCCCTTCTTTTCGAGCACGTCGTATGACGAGGCGATGCTGCGCTGGCTTGCGCGGCCGACTGCGAGCTCCGCCGTCATGACCGGTATGCCGAGCAGAACAAGAAACGCGATGTAAATCAGCACGAAAAACGCGCCGCCGTATGCGCCGGTCGTTATCGGGAATCTGTAGACATTTCCCAGTCCGATGGCGCAGCCTGCCGAGATCAGAATGAATCCGAGTCTCGACGAAAATTTTTCCCTGTTTTCCATTGAATCTTCCTTTCAAAAGCCGTAAAAAATGAGCCGACGATAATTCTACCACCGACTCAATAAAATTTCAATATTTTTAAAAAATAAGTTGAAAAGACTGACTCAGTTGAGCACGATTTCCATCTCGCGCTTCTGTATCTTCATGCCGTGCTTCTCATAGAAACGCAGCGCGCCGTCATTGCCCTCCCAGACGTTGAGCGTCAGGTCGTGGCAGCCGAGCTCTTTTGCCGTCTCAAGAGCCTTTTTGAACAGTGCGTCGCCGATGCCCTCGTGCCTGCACTTTTCGTCGACGCACAGGTCGTCGATATAGAGCTCCTTGTTCGGGCAGCGTGCGGAGTCAACGGAGTGGTCGATGAGAATGCAGAAAATATATCCGAGCACCTCGTCGTTTTCGTCCGCCGCAACAAAAGTTATGCGGTTCTCGTCGGTTAAGAGCTTCGCGAGGCTTTCACTGTCGTATTTCGACTTCCCCGCCTTGAACAGGTCGGGTCTTATCCCGCTGTGAAGATTGCAGATATATTCGAGCAGTTCAAGTATCTTCGGGCAGTCTTTTTCTTTTGCGGTTCTTATTTCTTTGAGCATTTTTATTTCCTCATCTTACACAGATTCTTTCAATACTTCTTGACTTTCCGGTTTTTTCGTCAACGTCGATTATAACGCCGCACATCATGCACGCGCCGCCGCTTATCTCAAATCGCGTCGGAAGCCCCGTCTTGAGCCACGATATCGAAGCTTCGGGGCGGACTCCGAGCACCGAGAGCTCGGGTCCCGTCATGCCGAGGTCGGTTATATACGCCGTGCCGCCGGGCAGGACTTTTTCGTCGGCAGTCTGAACATGGGTGTGCGTGCCGACAACGGCGGTCGCCTTGCCGTCGAGGTAGAAGCCCATGGCGAGCTTCTCAGCCGTGGCTTCGGCGTGGATATCAACTATTTTTATCCGGCAGTCGCTTATATCTTCCATGAGAGAGTCGATGCAGGAGAACGGATTGTCCGAGCCGTTTATATATGCGCGCCCGAGCAGGTTTATAACGCCGATGCGGACTCTGCCCATGTCTATAACACCGAAGCCCTTGCCGGGGCAGGCTGCGCCGACATTCGCCGGGCGGATTATATCGCTGCGCTCGTCGAGAAAATGATATACCTCGCTGCGCCGAAAAGCGTGGTTGCCGGTCGTTATAAAATCAACGCCGCTTGAAAATATGTGCTCGGCGGCGGACGAAGTTATCCCGTTGCCGGGCGCGGCATTCTCGCCGTTGGCTATCACGACATCTATGGCCTTGAGCTTCTTGAATCCGGGGAGCACAGAGCGCAGAAAGTCGCAACCCTGCGTGCCGACGATGTCGCCTATAAGAAGTATATTCATTCCGATTTTCCTTTCAAAAAATCCCACCGCGTTTGACGGTGGGATTTGTTTTTATTTTGCGTAGTCGCTGACTCTGCTCTCCCTGATAATGTTGACCTTTATCTGACCGGGATATTCAAGCTCGTCTTCAATCTTCTTGACGATGTCGCGGGCGATGAGAACCATCTTCTCGTCGCTGACGACTTCGGGCTTGACCATTATGCGCACTTCGCGGCCCGCCTGAATGGCGAACGAACGCTCAACGCCCTCGAACGAGGATGCGATGCTTTCGAGCTTTTCAAGGCGCTTGATGTAGTTCTGAACATTCTCGCGTCTTGCGCCGGGGCGGGAAGCCGAAACGGCGTCGGCGGCCTGAACGAGGCAGGCGACAAGTGTCTTTGCCTCAACGTCTCCGTGGTGAGCCTGGATGGCGTGAATGACGCCCTCGCTCTCGCGGTATTTCTTCGCGGCCTCAACACCCAGCTCAACATGCGAGCCGTCCATCTCGTGGTCGAGTGCCTTGCCGATATCGTGAAGAAGACCGGCTCTCTTTGCAAGCTTGACGTCGGCGCCAAGTTCCGCCGCCATGAGACCTGCGATATAAGAAACTTCGAGTGAATGATTGAGTACGTTCTGACCGTAGCTCGTTCTGTATCTGAGCTTGCCGAGAAGCTTGACGAGCTCGGGATGCACTCCGTTGACTCCTGCGTCGATGAGTGCGCGCTCGCCGGTCTGCTTGATAGTTGCATCGACCTCGCGGCGGGCTTTCTCGTACATCTCTTCGATGCGGGCGGGATGAATTCTGCCGTCCGATATGAGCTTTTCGAGTGTCAGACGTGCGACCTCGCGGCGAACCGGATCGAAGCTCGAAACGGTGATAGCCTCGGGCGTGTCATCGATTATCAGATCGACGCCGGTTATGGTTTCGAGCGTGCGGACATTTCTGCCCTCGCGTCCGATTATGCGTCCCTTCATCTCGTCGTTGGGCAGGGCGACAACGGATACCGTGGTCTCTGCCGTGTGATCTGCGGCGCAGCGCTGGATAGCGGTGCCGATTATCTCTCTTGCAATTGTATCAGCTTCGTCCTTTGTGCGCTGCTGATATTCGAGCACCTTGACCGCCTTCTCGTGAACAAGGTCGTCTTCAAGGTTCTTGAGCAGGTATTCCTTAGCCTGCTCCTTGCTGTAGCCCGAGATTTTTTCGAGCATATCGAGCTGACTTCTCTTTAGGCTCTCCGCCTCGGCGAGTCTGTCATCCGCATCCTTTATCTTGCGGTTGAGGGTCTCGTCCTTCTTTTCGAGATTCTCGATCTTCTTGTCGAGACTCTCTTCTTTCTGAATGACTCTGCGCTCCTGGCGCTGAACTTCATTGCGCCTTTCGCGCAGTTCTTTTTCGTTTTCGCTTCTCTGCTTGTGGATCTCATCCTTGGCTTCAAGGATAGCTTCCTTCTTCTTGGCCTCTGCCTGGGTCATAGCCTCGCTGACTATGCGGTTCGCCTCCTTTGTGGCGGAACCTATTGCGGCTTCGGCAACTCTCTTCCTATGTAAACCGCCGAGAATGAAACCGATGATGCCGAATGCAACTCCGACAGCGGCGGCTATAAGAATAATTTTCCAAACGTCCAAACGAATAACACCTCCCGAATAAAAATTTTGATTATTGTAAAACTCAGTAAAATAACAATATGGAGTATAGCTTGGCACATAATACTACCATTATTATGTATAATAACCTTAAACGGGAGAAATGTCAAGGTGTTATTGCAACACATGGTACAAAAATTTATGGAAGTTGAACAAAATCCAGCGCGAAATAAAGTGTTGACTTTTTCGCGTTTGGTGATAAAATGATAATGTTAAAAGCTGTGAAGCAGAAGACGTGTTCCGAACGTCCTCAAAGAGAGCCGCGCGCCGTTGGCTGAGAGCGCCGGTGTTGATACGGGATATGTTACCGCTGCCGAGCGCGCACCGAAGCCCCGAGGGGATAGGCTGCGACGTATGACCGCGTTAAGGTCGCATGAGTGGCGGCGCGAGCCGCAAACCGGGTGGAACCGTGGAGCATTCGCTTCACCCCTGTAAATTTTACGGGGGTGGAGCTTTTTTCATCCCTGATACGGGCTTTGGCTCGAAGCTGAAAGGAGAAATTTTTATGGTAAACATTGAACTCAAGGGCGGAGTCGTCAAGGAGTTTGACGACGGAATAACCGCCATGGAAGTGGCGAAGAGTCTCGGCATGGGACTCTATAAGGCGGCGTGCGTCTGCCGCATCGACGGCGAGGTCAAGGATCTTCGCACCCAGATAAATAAAGACTGCAAGCTTGAAATTCTTACTTTTGACGATGACGACGGAAAGCGCGCGCTCAGACATACCGCTTCGCACGTCCTCGCTCAGGCTGTCAAGCGCCTTTATCCCGAGGCGAAGCTCGCGATAGGTCCCGCTATCGACAACGGCTTCTATTATGACTTCGATGTCGATGTGCCGTTCACCCCCGAGGTTCTCGAGAAAATAGAGGCGGAGATGAAAAAGATAGTCAAAGAGGCTCTGCCGCTCGAAAGATATGAGCTCGACCCCGACGAGGCTATCGCTATGATGGAGAAGAAGGGCGAGCCCTACAAAGTCGAGCTTATCAAAGAGCACGCCGGCAAGGGTGAGAAGATATCGTTCTTCCGCCAGGGCGAGTTCGATGAGCTCTGCGCAGGCCCCCACGTCCCCGACACTTCGCGCGTCAAGGCATTCAAGCTGACATCCTGCACCGGCGCATACTGGCGCGGTGACTCGGACAACAAGATGCTCCAGAGAATCTACGGAACCGCTTTCACGAAGAAAGAGGATCTTGACAATTATCTTCATATGCTCGAAGAGGCGAAGAAGCGCGACCACAGAAAGCTCGGCAAGGAACTCGGCCTGTTCACCATCATGGACGAGGGCCCCGGATTCCCGTTCTTCCTGCCCAACGGCATGGTTCTCAGAAATACCCTTATCGACTATTGGCGCGAAGTGCATAAGCGCTACGGCTATGTCGAGATATCCACTCCGATGATGCTCAACCGTTCGCTCTGGGAGCGCAGCGGTCATTGGGATCACTACAAGGAGAATATGTACACCACGGTTATAGACGACACCGACTTTGCGATAAAGCCGATGAACTGCCCCGGCGGAATGCTCGTCTATAAGCTTCAGCCCCATTCATACCGCGACCTGCCCCTGAGAATGGGCGAGCTCGGACTGGTTCACCGCCACGAGCTGTCCGGCGCGCTCCACGGTCTGTTCCGCGTGCGCTGCTTCACTCAGGATGACGCGCATATCTTCATGACATGGGATCAGATGAAGGACGAGATAAAGGGCGTTGTCCGCCTGTTTGATGAGGTCTATTCCGTGTTCGGTCTGACCTATCAGATCGAAGTCTCGACCATGCCCGAGGATCACATGGGCGACGAGAAAGACTGGGATTTCGCGACCGAGACTCTCAAAGCGGCGGTCACCGAGATGGGCAAGGACTTTGTCATCAACGAGGGCGACGGCGCATTCTACGGACCGAAACTCGACTTCCATCTGTCCGATTCTCTCGGCAGAACATGGCAGTGCGGCACCATCCAGCTCGATATGCAGCTGCCCGAGCGATTCGAGCTTGAATACACCGGTGCGGACGGCGAGAAGCATCGCCCGGTCATGATTCACCGCGTTGTTCTCGGTTCTATCGAGCGCTTCATCGGCGTTATCACCGAGCACTTTGCAGGCGCGTTCCCGCTGTGGCTTGCTCCCGAGCAGGTCAAGATTCTGCCGATATCCGACAAGTTCCACGGCTATGCCGAAGAAGTTCGCCAGCAGCTCGATATAGCGGGACTCAGAGTCAGCGTTGACACCCGCAGCGAGAAGATAGGCTATAAGATCCGTGAGGCTCAGCTCCACAAGATTCCCTATATGCTCGTCATCGGCGAGAAAGAGGTTGAAAGCGGCACGGTCAGCGTCAGAAAGCGCGGCGAGGGCGACATCGGCGCGATGAGCATCGCCGATTTTGTTGACAGCGCAAAGACCGATGTGGCCGAAAAAGCTATCTGGTAAATTTTACAATAAAATCTGCATTCCGGCGCAGTATACAACATCTTGTGTACTGCGCCGGATCTTTTTCTATTCGCCGAAAAATTTTTTGGAATCTGCCCCCAAAAAGTGGCTCAAAACTATTGCGCTATTTGAGTTTGTGGTTTATAATTAGGGTGCAATAGGTGGATAAGTGCACCCAAGTGGTGGATAAAAACACTGAAATTTTCTCAAAAGGGGGCGAGCGCATGGAAAAAACTGAATTCGGCGGATTTTTTGTCCATACGCTCGACCAGAAAAACCGAGTGTTCATTCCGGCGGAATTCCGCAGCAAGCTAGGCGCGGAATTCGTCGTCTGCACTCCGCCCGGCAGCACAGACTGCATTATTATATATACGGTCGAAGAGTGGGACAGATATTTTGAGAATCTCCGCAGCCTCTGCACCGGCGCGGACCGCGCATTCGCTGAGCGTATTGCAAGCAGCTCGAAGAGATGCGTCGTTCCCGATAAGCAGGGCAGAATAACCCTCTCCGCCGATCACTGCGCAAAGGCGCACCTCGAAAAAGAGGCGCTGATAGCCGGCGTCGGCAACCGCGTGGAGATATGGAACCCCGTGCTGTGGGAAGAGAAGTGCGCGGAGAATATGGCGAAGATCGAAGAACTCGCGAAGCTCGTTCAGCTTTGATGCGGAGGGCGGCATAACATGGAGTTCAAACATATACCCGTACTTTTCAATGAGTCGATCGAAGCGCTTGATATAAAGCCGGACGGTCTTTACACAGACTGCACGGCGGGCGGCGGCGGTCACTCGAACGCGATACTGGACAGGCTCTCGGTAAACGGCAGGCTCGTCGCCATTGACCGCGACCCCGAAGCGATAGAGACGCTCACAAAGCGTTTCGAGGGCAGAGAGAATGTCAGCATAGTCAACGACAACTTTTTTAATATAAAGAGCATACTTTCGCAGTTCACCGACGAGGGCGCCGACGGCATTCTCGCAGACCTCGGAGTGAGCTCCCATCAGCTCGACGACGCCGCACGCGGATTTTCTTTCCACGCGGACGCTCCGCTCGACATGAGAATGTCGATGCAGGGCATGAGTGCGGCGGACGCAGTCAACTCGCTTTCGCAGCGTGAACTGCAGGATATCATCTACAGATACGGCGAGGACAAGTTCGCTCCGCGCATAGCGGCGGGAATAGTCCGAGCGAGGGCTGAAAAGCCGATAGAAACAACACTGGAACTCGCCGAGATAGTCAAAAGCTCTATTCCGGCGGCGGCGCGCCGCGAGGGAGGCCACCCCGCGAGGCGCACCTTCCAGGCGTTGAGAATCTATGTCAACGGCGAGCTCGACGGACTCGACAGGGCGATAGGCGATATGTTCGATTCGCTCAAGGTCGGCGGCAGGCTCGCAATAATAACCTTCCATTCGCTCGAGGACAGAGCGGTCAAGCAGACTTTCGCTTCCCTGTGCGAGGGGTGCATATGCCCGCCGGAGTTCCCGGTGTGCGTCTGCGGGAGAAAGAGCCGCGGCAGACTGCCGCAAAAGGCGGCGGCTCCGAGCAAGGCGGAGCTCGAAGAGAATCCGCGTAGCAGAAGCGCAAGGCTTCGCGTAATAGAGAAAATCAGATAATCTTTTAGTATAAACGGGAAAAAGTTACAGGGAAAGGATGGTAACTATGGCAGCGAATTATAATGGAGCGCAGGCTTACAGATTCGAACTCTTCGAGCCGCAGCAGGCTATGCCCGCGCCGAAGAAAAAGGAAGTTCCGGTCGGCCCGCAGCGAGTGGTCGAAGCGCCGAAAAAGACAAAGGCGCAGAAACAGGCAGAAGCAAAAGAAATAAACAGGCGCATCGCCGTTATTCTCACCGTGTCGGTCGTTATGTTCATGCTTCTCGGAATAAATATGTATTCGCGCACACGCCTTACCGTTCTCGCGCAGGAGGCGGCGAAGATACAGACGAGCATCTCGGAAGAGCAGAGCAGAACGGTCGATCTTCAGAGCAGACTGACCCAGAAGATGAGCACGGACGCGGTTCTCGACTATGCGACAAACAGGCTCGGCATGGTCAAGGGCAACCGCTCGCAGATAAACTACATAACCGTCAACGGTTCGGACTCCGTCGTTTATAATGATGACAGCGGATCAAAAGCGGGAGAATAGTACGGGCATCGCACGGCATATAATGATGTGCCTGAGTTGCGTTGAAAAGGGCGGATCGCGGTCTGCCCTTTTTTGGACATTTAAGAAGGTTTTTTACCGAGCTGTGAAAGGGTGAAGATATGCAGAAGACATTGCCTAAAAAAGAAAAAGACGGGCGCGCCAAGGTGATGGTAGCAATCATCGCCATAGCTTTCCTAGCCTGCGTCGGCAACCTCTTCCGCATCCAGGTGGTTCAGGCGGATTATTACAAAGGCAAAGCCGAGGAAAATCAGCTCTACGATACCGAGATACCGGCTCAGCGCGGCACTATTTATGACTCCGAGGGAAATATTCTCGCCCAGAGCGCGTCGGTGTGGCTCGTGTATATCGATCCCTACAGTGTACCGGACGATAATGTCCGCGCCCAGCTGTGCCTCGATCTGAGCGAAGCGCTCGATATAAACGGCGACACGCTGATGAAAAAGCTCCAGATGACGAAGTACAGATATCTCGTCATCGCAAAGCAGGTTGAATACGATAACAAAGAAAAAGTAGTCGAGATAAAAAAGAAAAAGTACGAATACACGAAGGACGGCAAGAAGCAGTATGCCTACGGCAGTTCGATGGTCGGCATAGACCCGGATGTCAAGCGCTACTATCCCAACGGCAATCTCGCCAGCCATATCATCGGATACACAAACTCGGAGGGAAACGGCCAGGCTGGTATCGAGCTCTATTATAACAGCATCCTCTCGGGTATCCCCGGCAGAAAGGTCACTGCAAAGGACGCCTACGGCAGGGCGATGCCGCTCCAGTATGAGACTCTTTACGACGCGACGAACGGACAGAAGCTCCAGCTGACTGTCAACAGCAATATCCAGCGCTATCTTGAAGAAGCGCTCAAGCAGGCGTATATCGACAACAAGTGCGCCTATGCAAACGGTATAGTTATGGATGTCAATACCGGTGCGATACTCGGCATGGCGACCATGAGCGACTATGACCCGAACAATCCGCGCGAAACGGATGATGCGGAGGTCGAGGAGGAATATAAACGCCTCCAGGAGCTGCGCGCCGCAAAATATGAAGAATCGGGCAAGACCCCGACCGAAGAAGAAATCAAAAAGGGTCAGGAAGAGGACAGAAACAACGCGAAGCTCAACGTGTTCTATAACAATGTCCGAAACCAGAATGTCAGCAGCACCTACGAACCCGGCTCCGTTTTCAAGACCATAACCGCCTCGGCAGCTCTCGATCAGGGCGTCGCGGATCAGTCAACAAAGGTCGACTGCGTGGCGGGCGGAATAAAAATTCTCACCCAGACCTACCACTGCAACGCGCACACAGTTCACGGCACACTCGACATGGTCGGCGGTCTGAAAAAATCCTGCAACTCTTATTTCATAACCATGGGTCAGCGCCTCGGCGTTGATAATTTCTACAAATATTTCGAGGCGTTCGGCTTCACCGAAAAGACCGGAATTGACCTCCCGGCGGAAACTCAGCCCAAGGCGGGCGTCACCTACCACGCCCACGAGGGCATGACGCTCATCGACCTCGCGAGCTCCTCGTTCGGTCAGTCGTTCCAGGTCACGCCCATTCAGATGGTGACTGCACTCTCCGCCATAGCCAACGGCGGAAAGCTGATGAAGCCCTATGTCGTCGCGAAAGTGCTCGACGACAACGGCAATGTCGTCAGCGAGACCCAGCCGACCGTCAGACGTCAGGTGATAAGCGAGGAGACCTCTGCAAAAGTCGCCGAGATGATGCGCCGCGTCGTCAACGAAGGCACGGCGAAAAACGGATATGTTATCGGCTACCGCGTCGCGGGCAAGACCGGTACTTCGCAGAAGCTCGGCAAGACCGGCGAGCACGTCGCGTCCTACGGATGCTTTGCCCCCGCGGACGATCCGAAGGTCGCAATAATAATTATTATCGATGAGCCGCACGGCGGTCAGATTCAGGGCGGTCAGATAGCCGCTCCCGTCGCCGCGCAGGTCATGGAAAAAACGCTCAAATATCTCAACGTTGAGCCGCAGTATACCGAGAGTGAGCTTGCAAAGCTCGACACGACGGTTTCCAACTATGTCGGCAAGAATGTTTCGGAGGTCTCTTCGGAGCTTCGCTCGGCGGGCTTCAACTGCAAGGTTATCGGCAACGGCGACAAGGTTATAAGCCAGCTCCCCGGCGCCTATCAGAGCGTGCCTAAGGGCGGCATAGTCGTGCTCTATACCGAGGGCGGCCCCGTTGAAACAAAGACCAAAGTGCCCGATCTGACGGGACTTTCGATAACCCAGGTCAACCGCACTGCGGCTGCCGCGGGCATAAATGTCAAGATATCCGGCAACACTCTCGTCAACTCCGAGCTCACTTCTTACGGACAGAGCATCGCAAAGGGCGAAAGCGTCGATTACGGCACGACGGTCACAGTATACTTCAAATCGAATACCGGCGTTTCCGATTCTCCGGGCTGATAAAGGAGATTTTCAATGAGACTTTCCGAATTGTTCCGGGAAGTTGAATTTGACGGAAGTATAAAAAACGATGCGGATATAAATCTCGTCACCGACGACAGCAGACTCGTCCGACCCGGCTCGCTGTTCGTGTGCATACGCCACAGGAGCTTCGACGGTCACACGGTGGCTTTGGATGCGCTCGCCTCGGGCGCGGCGGCTGTTGTGACTCAGGATAGACTGGGACTTGAAAACGAGCTTCGTGTCGCGGATTCCCGCAGCGCATATGCGCGCCTTTGTGCGGCACTCTGTAATCACCCGGAGCGCAAGCTCAGAATGATAGGCGTCACCGGAACAAATGGCAAAACGACGGTGACTGCGCTTATCAGAAATATCCTTTCAGATTCGTTGACGAAAACACTGCTCACCGGAACGGTCTGCAACCGCCTCGGGGATGAAAATCTGCCGAGCGGGCTGACCACGCCGAAGCTGCCGGAGCTTTATTCGCTGCTCTCACGCGCCGTTTCGCAGGGGTGCAAAGCCTGCGTCATGGAGGCTTCGTCTCAGGCGCTCGCGCAGGGGAGACTCGAGGGTATAGATTTCGACGCGGCGGTGTTCACAAATATCACGCGCGACCACTTAGATTATCACGGCACATTTGAAAATTATCTTTCCGCGAAGAAAAAGCTCTTTGAGCATTCTGCTGTATCAATAGTCAATCTCGACGACCCGCGTGCCGATGAGATAATCGCTGCGGCAAAGGGAAAGATAATTACATTTTCAACTGTGCTTGACTGCGCCGACTATACGGCAAAAAACATCTCGCTTCTTTCGGACTGTGTCCGCTTTGAACTTGTTTCGAAAGGGCACATAGAACATATAGAATTTGCCTCGCCCGGACTTTTCAGCGTCTCGAACGCTATGGCGGCAGCTGTCTGCGCGATAAATCTCGGCATCGAGCCGAAAGATGCCGCGCAGTCGCTCGCAAAGTCAAAAAGCGTCTGCGGACGGCTCGAACGCGTGGAGTGTTCAGCACCGTACAGCGTCATTATCGACTACGCCCACACGCCCGACGGGCTTGAAAAGGTGCTGCGGGCTCTGCGCCCGTCCTGCCAAGGGAAACTAATAGTCCTTTTCGGCTGCGGCGGAGACAGAGACAGAACCAAACGCCCGCTGATGGGCGCCGCCGCGTGCAAATATGCGGATAAGATTATCGTCACGAGCGACAACCCGCGCTCGGAGGACCCGATAAAAATAATCGGCGATATATTAAAAGGCACGGACAAAAAACGCCGCGATCTGTTCGTTGAACCGGACAGACGCAAGGCGATAGCGCTCGCGCTTAAAACAGCCGAACCCGGCGACACAGTTTTGCTCGCTGGCAAGGGACACGAAAAATATCAGCTTATCGGCGGCGAAAAATTGCCGCTTGACGAGCGGGAGACCGTAAGAAAAATTCTCGGGCTTCCGCACGATACAGGGAGGAAAAAACAATGAACACTATCGCAGCATTGATAATGGGCGCGGCGGCCGCGGCGCTCGTCACCGCGTTGCTCGGGCTTGCCATAATTCCGTGGCTGAGAAAGCTCCATTTCGGGCAGACTATTCTTGAAATCGGTCCGAAGTGGCACGAGAAAAAGCAGGGCACGCCGACCATGGGCGGACTCATGTTTATCTTCGGCACAATAGCCGCAGTCGCGGTGACTGTTATTACCGATAAGCTCCTCGGCGGCGATATCGTCGACAGCAGCGCTACCGGCGCGTCGATAATCGAGCTTTATACGAAGTTCTACAGCGGCATTATCTTTGCTCTCAGCGTGGCGCTCATCGGTTTTGCCGATGACTATATAAAGGTCGTCAAAAAGCGCAACCTCGGTCTGACCGAGAAGCAGAAGACGGTGCTTCAGTCGCTCGTTATAATCGCTTATCTCGTCTCACTCTATATGGGCATGGGCAAGGAGCCCTATATGTTCATTCCGTTTGCCGGCAATGTTCGTATGGGCGTATTCTTCTGGATCTTCGGCTTTGTCGTTATCTATGCCGCGATAAATGCAGTCAATTTCACCGACGGCATCGACGGACTTTGCTCGAGCGTTACGATAACCTTCGGTCTTTCCATGTGCGTTATTGCTTATATGCATAAATTTTTCGGCGTCTCGCTCATGGCGAGCGTACTTATAGGCGGATGTGCGGGCTTCCTCGTCTGGAACCACAACCCCGCAAAGGTGTTCATGGGCGACACGGGCTCGATGTTCCTCGGCGGCATGGTCGTCGCTATCGCGTATGCGCTCAACTGCCCGCTTATTCTGCTCCTGACGGGCATAATATATGTTATAGAGGGCGCGTCCGACGTGCTCCAGATAGGCTATTTCAAGATAACTCACGGCAAGCGCATCTTCAAGATGGCTCCCATTCATCATCATTTCGAGATGAGCGGCTGGAGCGAGAAGAAGATAGTCGCAGTGTTTTCGATAGTCAACGCTGTCGGCGGAGCTGCGGCGACCGCGCTGATGTATTTCGGCGGCTACGCACTTTAAAAAAACAAACGCAGACGAAAGGGGGATCGGGATGACGAAGACAAAAGGAAAAACAAAGAGCGAAAAAACAAAAAGAGAGAGCGGGGAAATGTCTCCTGCAAAAAAGCTTTTTCGCCAGTATTATCCGTTCTATAAATATACCCCGAACGGTATAAAAAGGCTCGACAAGCGCGAAGTGCTGGCTTTCGGAAAGATAGACACAAGGTTCTTCCTGCTCGTCGTCATCCTGCTCATCATCGGTCTGATAGCCCTGTTCTCGGCGAGCTATATCAACGCCATAAACAGACATAAGGGCAACGCGTATTATTATATCGAGCGTCAGCTGATTTTTGCCGTAACAGGTGTTGTGCTGATGTTTTTGGTGTCGAGAATAAATTACAGAGTGCTCAAAGATTTATCGTTTTTTGCGATAACCGTCGCGTTTTTCTTTCTTATTCTCGTGCTCATTTTCCACGGCGACGGCGACTTCAAGCGCTGGCTCGTCATCGGCGGCAAGAAACTGTTTCAGCCGTCCGAGCTTGCAAAGGTTGCGCTGATAATGTACTGCGCGTGGAGCATGGACAGACGCAAAAAAGCCATATGCTCCGACTGGAAGATGATGTTCCTCTATATGACAGTCGTCGGCGTTATGTGCGGACTTATCGCGCTCGAAAAGCATGTCTCGGCGACTATACTCGTCGGACTTCTCGGCATAGCGATGACCTATCTCGGCGGCATCGACCGCAAGTGGTACCCGCTCGTCATAGCCTGCATTGTCGGCGGCGCAGTGCTCATGGTCGTTTTCAGAGATAAAATGCCCGCCTATGCGGCGGAGCGAATAATCGCATGGCTCGATAAGAGCTATGACCCCGGCGACGCCCGCTGGCAGACAAACAACTCCCTCTATGCTATCGGCTCGGGCGGACTGTTCGGCGTCGGACTCGGCAATTCGCGCCAGAAGCACATGTATGTTTCCGAGCCGCAGAACGACTTCATCTTCTCGATATTCTGCGAAGAGATGGGTCTTGTCGGCGCGCTGGTTGTTATCGTGCTGTTCGTGCTTCTTGTCAAGCGCGCTTTCGATATCGCCATGCGTACCAAAGACACATTCGCGTCCCTGCTCGTTATGGGCATCGCGGTTCAGGTCGGGCTTCAGGCGGCGCTCAATATCGCGGTCGTCACCGATCTCATTCCCAATACCGGAATCAGCCTTCCGTTCTTCAGCTACGGCGGCACATCACTGTGGATATTGCTCATAGAGATGGGCGTTGTGCTGAGTGTATCGCGAAGCGCAAAAATAGAGAAAATATAAAAACAACGGAGGAGTCAATATGCTCAAAGCAAAAAGAATTCTTATCGCCGCAGGCGGCACAGGCGGCCATATCAACCCGGCTCTTTCTGTTGCCGGATATATCCGTTCGCAGGATCCGACTGCCGAGATACTCTTCGTCGGCACTGCCGATAAAATGGAGGCGAAGCTTGTCCCCCAGGCGGGTTACCCGATAAAGATGATAGATATCAGCGGTTTCCGCCGCGACCTGAGCCCAGCGGGTATCGTTCATAACATAAAGACGGTTTCAAAGATGTTCAAATCGTCCTCGCAGGCGAAAAAGATAATCGAGGATTTTAAGCCCGAGCTTGCAATAGGCTTCGGTGGCTATGTCAGCGGGCCCGTTATCAGAATGGCGGCGAAGCTCGGCGTGCCGACCGCTATCCACGAGCAGAACGCCTATCCCGGCGTGACAAACAAGACGCTCGCAAAGCAGGTCGATGCTGTTATGCTCACGAGCATGGCGGCGGAAAAATACCTCGAGCCGAAGAACCCCTGCGTGCTGACGGGACTCCCAGTGCGCGCCGAGTTCTTCACCGCAGATAAAGAACACAGCCGCCTTGAACTGGGCGTTGACAGCCGTCCGCTCATACTCTCCTCCGGCGGAAGCCTCGGCGCGGAGCCGATAAACAGAGCTATGGTCGAGCTGATAGCGGCACGCGCGCCCAAAGGTGACTGCTGCTTCATCCACGCCACCGGACACAGCGGCACATGGGTCGCGGACGAGCTTAAAAAGCGCGGAGTCGACCCGGACAAATTCGAGAATGTTACAATAAGAGAATACATAGACGATATGTCCCGCTGCATGGCGGCGTGTGACCTGTTCATCAACCGCGCCGGCGCATCGACTCTCTCGGAGATAGAGGCTCTCGGCAAGCCGTCGATACTCATTCCCTCGCCGTATGTTGCGGAGAATCATCAGTATCACAACGCGATGACTCTCGTTGAAAAGAACGCGGCGGTGGTTATCGAAGAGAAAGACCTGACGGGCGAAAAGCTGACCGAAGAGGTCGAGAAGCTTCTCGCGGACCGCGCAGGACTCGATAAAATGGGCGAAAATGCCCGCGCAATGTGCGTCAGCGACGCGGCGCAGCGTATATATGACTGCCTGTGCAAGGTGGTCGGGTAACAGAACAAATCATTTTCGCATATGATGGCACGCAGTTACTAATTGAGTTGCGCGGGGTGCGAAAATGGAAACGGTGAGGATCACAGGGAAAAACAGACTCTCGGGCGAAGTGCGCCTCCAGGGCGCAAAAAACAGCGCGCTGCCTATCTTGGCGGCTGCGGCGAGCGTTGACGGCGTTAGCGTTATTTATAATTGCCCGCGCCTTTCCGATGTTGACGCCGCGATAAAAATTCTGCGCTTTATCGGCTGCAAAGTCGAACGCGAGGGCGACACCGTTACAGTAGATGCGACAGATGTCAGCCGATGCGATGTGCCGCGCGAGCTCATGTGCGAGATGCGCTCGTCCGTTATATTTCTGGCGCCCCTGCTCGCAAGGCTCGGCATGGCGGAGATATCCGCGCCCGGCGGCTGCGAGATAGGACTGCGCCCGATTGACCTTCACCTGTCCTCCCTGCGCCTCATGGGCGCACAGATTGAGACCGAGGGCGGCGTGCTCTCTTGCAGATGCCCCGACGGTCTCCGCGGAGAAAAAATAACCCTCTCGTTCCCGAGCGTGGGCGCGACCGAAAATATACTTATCGCTGCGGCGTCCGCCGATGGCGAAACGGTTATACTCAATGCTGCGCGCGAGCCGGAGATAGCCGATCTTGCGGATTTTCTCTGCTCCTGCGGAGCGCATATATCGGGTGCGGACAGCGGCGAGATAAAGGTCTGCGGCGTGAAAAAGCTCCATTCCGCCGAGCATACGGTCATTCCCGATAGAATAATCGCCTCGACCTATATGGCTGCTGCGGCAGTGACCGGCGGCGACGTACGGATTTTAGATACCCGCGCCGAACATATAACTCCGGTCATCCCCGTGTTTGAGCAGGCGGGGTGCAAAGTTGACTGCGGCGAAAACAGCGTGCATATTTTGGCTCCCGTTCGCCTGCGCAGTGTACAGACCGTGCGGACTATGCCGTATCCGGGTTTCCCGACCGATTCCCAGGCGGCTGTCATGGCTATGCTCAGCGTGGCGCACGGCACGAGCGTTATGATAGAAAATATTTTTGAAAACAGATATCGCCATGTGCGCGAGCTCTGCCGCCTCGGCGCGGATATAATGACCGAGGGCAAAGTCGCGGTGATAAAGGGAGTCGAGACGCTCACGGGCGCGTGCGTGTGCGCCGCCGACTTGAGAGCGGGCACGGCGCTTGCCGTCGCAGGACTTGCGGCGCAGGGCAGCACGACGATAGAAAATGTCTGTCTCATTGACAGGGGCTGGCAGGATATGGAAGAAAAGCTTCGTTCACTCGGGGCGGAGATTGAAAGAGAAAGCTGAAAAGGGGTGTCCCGCATGGAAAACAAAAAAGCACAGCCGCAGAAAAATAAGACTCCGAAAAAGAAAAGACTGAGCAAAAAGGCGAGACGCCGCCGTCGCGTTAGAATAGCGATAGTGACTCTGCCTATTGTTATTGTCGTTCTTGCGGCAGTCGCGCTCATCGGCAGTGCGGTGCTGTTCCGCGTGGAGGGCTTTTCTCTCAGCGGAGAAGGCAGATATGACGGAGACGAGATAGTCAGTGCGTCCGGAATAGATATCGGCGATTGCCTGATGTGGATTAATCTCAACAAAGCCGAGGACAGGATAACGAAGAAGCTGCCGTATATTGAAACGGTGACAATAAAGCGCAAGCTGCCGCACACGGTCTCTATAGAATATAAGCAGGCGAAGGTGCTCTACGGCGTCTGCGTCGACGGCACATGGGCGCTGACCGATACAAAATATAAAGTTATCGAGCTGCTCGATTCCGAACCCGAGAATGTGTCGCAGAAAATAAAACTGCCGAAAGCCAAGACTTTTGAGCCCGGAAGCGTTATTGCGTTTGAAGTCAAGGACGGCGAAGAGTCTCCGCTCGACACATACAAAAATCTTTTGACCGAGGCGGAAAAGACATCGCTCAAGGGCAAGATAACCGGCGCGGATGTAAGCAATCCCGCCGCGCTGACGCTTACATATGACGGCAGAATAACAATAAAGCTCGGCACTTTTGCCGATATTCCGGCGAAGCTCAAGCTCGCCGCCGGCGCGGTCGAAAAAGAGGACAGGATCGACTCGACCGAATACGGCACGCTCGACGCAACAATAACGGACAAGGCATATTTCAGACCCGAGGCGAAGAAGAGCGAAACGCCGTCTGCCGAACAGACGACGGCGGAGATATCGCCGGAGCAGGCGGTAGAGTAAGACAGGAAATTTGTTTTGATTTTTTGCTTGTCTTTTTATTGAATATATGCTAAAATTAATCTATCTGAAAACTAACCGTTTTTTATATATCAGTTTGGGGGTTACGAAATGGCGTTTGAACTCGACAATGACTGCGAGATAACCACGCAGATAAAAGTTATAGGCGTCGGCGGCGGCGGTGGAAATGCCGTCAACCGCATGGTCGAAAGCGGTGTGCTCGGCGCAGAATTTATTGCTGTCAATACGGACAAGCAGATACTTACTCATTCCAGCGCAACGCACAAGATCCAGATCGGCGAGAAGCTGACAAAGGGTCAGGGCGCAGGCGGCAGACCCGAAATAGGCGAAAAATCGGCGGAGGAGAGCCGCGATGTTATCTCCGACGCGCTCAAGGGCACTGATATGATATTCATCACTGCCGGCATGGGCGGCGGAACGGGCACAGGCGCCGCTCCCGTCATTGCAAGAATCGCCAAGGATATGGGCATACTCACCGTCGGCGTTGTCACCCGTCCGTTCAAGTTTGAGGGCAAGAAGAAGCAGCTCCAGGCTCAGAAGGGCATAGAGAACCTTGCCGAGAATGTGGACAGCCTTATTGTCATACCCAACGAACAGCTCAAGGCGATGAACAACGGTCAGAAGATGACTTTTGTCGAGGCATTCAAGATGGCGGATGAGGTTCTGCTCCACGGTGTCAAGAGCATCTCCGAGCTTATAAAAGTTCCCGGCTTCGTCAACCTCGATTTTGCGGATGTCACTTCGATAATGAAGGACGCCGGCTATGCTCACATGGGCTTCGCCAAGGCCTCCGGCAAGGACAAGGCTACCGAGGCGGCAAAGGGCTCGATTTCCAGCCCGCTGCTTGAGACTTCAATCTCGGGCGCAAAGGGCGTTATTATCAGCTTCACCGCTGCTCCCGATGTTGACCTTGATGATATCGAGGGCGCAGCTGCGCTCATTACCGAGCAGGCGCATCCCGATGCGGATATCACATGGGGCATTGCGTTCGACGACAGCATGGACGACGAGATGATGATAACCGTTATCGCAACCGGCTTTGAAGATAAGCCGAAGTCAGCGATGTATCCCGAAGAGCAGCCTAAGGCAGAGGCTCCCGCAGCTCCGGCAGCGCAGACCGAGTATGTTCAGACGAGCATCGCCCAGCCCGCAAAACCCGTAGCTCCCGAAGAGCCGAAGAAGGAAGAAGCTCCTTATATCGCCAAGAGACCTGCTGAGATAAATCCCGATGATGAGTTCAGCATCATTCTTGACAGCTTCAACAGATAAAAATAAAACTGCACCGCTGAGTTTTTCGGCGGTGCTTTTTAATATTGACTGCTATATGCTTTTAGTGTTATACTAACTGCGTTCCGTGCAATCGGCACGGAAGGGTATATAGGAGATAAGGTTTGGGGAACCGCCGGAGAGCTTCTTGCTTTCCGGCGGTTTCCCTTTTTATATATTATTTTATTCAGCGGCAGATTCAACTACCTTTTTCGCTATCGCTTCAAGCTGTTCGAAGCTTTCGAGCGTGCCGAGCTCGCGGCGAAAAGCCGCCGCTCCATGTATGTCGCGGATGTACCACGACGAGTGCTTGCGCGCCTCGCGGATTCCGATATAGTCGCCCTTGTTCGCTATCAGCGCGCTGATATGCCGAAGCATTATGTCCATGCGCTCATCTACAGGCGGGTCGGGGAGAACATTTCCGCTTTTTAAATATTCGCTTATCTGAGTGAATACCCACGGCCTGCCGAGCGCTCCACGGCCGACCATTATTCCATCGCAGCCGGTTTTTGCGAACATATCCGCAGCGCTCTTGCCGTCGACTATGTCGCCGTTTCCGATGACGGGTATGCTTTTTACGCGTCTTTTCACTTCGGCTATCACATCGAGATCGACGGGCGGCGCATACATCTGCTTGCGGGTCCTGCCGTGTACGGTTATCGCCGCTGCACCCGCCTGCTCGCAGAGTACGGCAAGCTCCGGCGCGTTGATATTTTCCGCGTCCCAGCCGGCGCGCATCTTGACCGTTATCGGAACGGGGGAGACCTTCACACACTGCGCAACTATCTCTGCGGCGAGCTCCGGACGCTTCATCAGCGCGCTGCCGCCGCCGTTTCCCGCAACCTTCGGCGCGGGACAGCCCATATTTATATCGATGAAATCGGGCGAATATTTCATGCAGGTCTCAATTGCTTTCGCCATTATCTCGGGCACGTCGCCGAATATTTGGACACCTGCCGGGCGTTCGGCATCGCTCAGACTCAGCAGCTCGGAGGATTTGCGGTCGTTCATGCTTATGCCCTTTGAGCTCGCCATCTCGCCGATGCAGCCTATTGCACCGAACTCCATGCACAGCTCGCGCATGGATCTGTCCGCCACGCCTGCCATCGGGGCGAGCAGAGCGCCGCTCTTCAGTTTTTCAGCCGATAAAAACAACTTGCCACCTCCGAAAGATACTCAGTAGATTTTAGCATAAAAACCGTGCGGTTGCAATGATTATGATTATAAAAATAAAGCCGCACAGCGGATACTGTACGGCTTTGAAAATCCGATATTGTTTTTACTTCTTGTCTGCGGAGACAGTTTCCTTTTCTTCTGTCTCTGCGCCGGGCTCGTTGAACTGCTTGAGGGATTCCATGGCGGCGGTAGCTTCTCTTGCGAGCTCCGCGGCCTCCATGGCCTTCTTCGCAGCCGCATCGACTGCCTGGGCGGCAAGCTGAGTCTTGTGACCCGCATCGGAAGCACCTGCGGCTTCTGCGGCCTTCGCCTCTGCGGAGAGCTTCTCTGCCTCTGCTTCGAGCTTGTCGGCCTCTTCCTTTGCCTTCATGGCGAGCTCGACCTTGTTGTTCGCGTCGATCTCTGCCATCATCTTTCTGATAGCGTGGGTGCTCATGCCCTGCTTGACATATTCGAAGTATTCCTCAGACGGGATACCGCCGATGAATGTCTCAGTGTACTTGACCTTTACGCCGACCTTCGCGATAACGATGTTGATGACGAGCAGCGCGACGAGCGTTCCGAGGAACACATATGCGCCGAAACCGACCGAACCGCTGAAAACATCAGGGAAGAACTTCGCGAGATCTTTCGAGAAAAAGTTGAAGCAGACTATCGAAACCGTCGCGAGCACAAGCATGATGCTGTTGAGGGTGATGTTGCGGGGATTGCCGTGCTTCGAGCATCCCATCGTGAGCATAATGAGGCTGACGAGGATGAGCACTGCCGAAAGCAGGATCGTCACAAGCGATATGAAGTAGAGCAGGAAAGTGTTGCCGAAGAAGCTTGAGCCGATATACTTGAACAGCGCGTCAAAATCGAGCGCTGACACCGCATTGTATATCGTGATGGCATTGACCGACACTTTCTTCTCGAAGAACGGTCCCCAGAAGGACACATTCGCCAGCGGAAGCATGAGCGCTCCGATGGGAAGAAGGCTGAGCACGATTCTGATTATTGTCAGGGGAGATCCAATGAACGAAGCCTTGAGCCTGTCAAGCTTCTTCTGGAATACGGCGTGTTCGCTCTCGGCCTTGTCGGCATCCTCGAGCAGACGCTCCTCCATTCCGTAGTAGATAAGATTGATGCCGCAATGAGGGCAGGTGGGGCGCCAGTCAGTCAGCTTGAGACGCGCGCCGCACTTGGGGCAGTTAGCCATATCGTTTCCTCCAAACAGATTTTGTTGCCGCGAAAAACCCCTCCGCGGCTTTGTTTGTGTACATTTCAATTGATTTTAACATAAAAAGAATGAGAAATCAAGAAGAATTATACAAAAACTATAAAAATGAACGGAAAAATTGAGCACAATGTGTGCGTCAGATAAAAGCGCCGTCTATGCCTATCGTCTGCCCGGTTATGAAATCCGAACCGTCTCCCGCGAGGAAGAGCATGAGGTGCGCCACCTCTTCGGGCGTGCCGAAGCGTCCCATGGGAGATTCTTCTTTTAGAAGTTCGAGCGTCTCTTCGCCGAGGGAGGCGTTCATCTTCGTGTCGATAACGCCGGGGGCTATGCAGTTGACCTGAATGTTTGATGGCGCAAGCTCGCGCGCGAGCGCCTTTGTCAGCCCGATCAGAGCCGACTTTGCGGCGGAATAATGCACCTCGCACGACGCGCCGCACACGCCCCACATGGAGGAAACATTGATTATCTTTCCGCTCTTTTCGTGAACCATGTCGGGCAGAGCCGCCTGAATGCAGTTGAACGCGCCCTTGACCGTGACGCCCATCATGCGGTCGAAATCCTGCTCGGTGATGTCGCAGAACATCTTCTGCTGAGCGATTCCGGCGTTGTTTATAAGAACGCCTATTCTGCCGAGCTCCCTGCGGGCGAAGTCCGTCATCTCGTCCACTTCGCTTCTCGCGCTCACATCGGCTCTGAAGCAGACCGCCCTGCCGTTTTCTTCGTTTATCTCGCGGCAGAGAGCGAACGCCGCATCTTCGGAAGTACGGTAGTTTATCAGTACGCCGAATCCGTCTTTTGCAAAGGCAAGAGCCGCCGCACGGCCTATGCCGCCGGCAGCTCCGGTTATTATCACATTTTTGTTATTTACGCTCATTTTGAAAAACCTGTGAACTGTCCGTTCGAGCCGTAGAGAGTGGATATATCAGTGTAGCCCGAGGGGATTTTGAAAACGCTCTCGTCGACCTTTGAGGAGAATTTGATATCGTTGCAGACGAGCACGCCCTGGCTGCTGAGAATCTCCATCTTGACGAGGTCGTTGCCGGAGAAATAGCATTTTATCGTGCTGTCGTTGCTCTTGTACTCTTCGCAAATGTATTTCTTGCCGTCAGCCTTGACTTCCGAGGTCCTGACATATTCCATGCCCTCGAAGTCTATCGCCGAGAGGGAGTTCATAGCCTCGTTGACATCGCCTGCCTCGCCCGCGTCAACGGCGAGATACATCCTGCCCTCGGGGAATACCATATAGAACTTCTGACCGTCCGAAATGAACGACATTGTCATTGATACGCCGTTGCCGACAGGAGCTTTCATGCTCATATAGGCTTTTTTGCCTGATTTGACCATCGTCAGGGGCACATTGACGGAGGCGCCCTGCATATTGGAGGAGCAGGTCGCGGTCATGGTGTAGGAATCGCGCTTTGAGTTCTTCTGGAAATAGGTGTAGAAGCGAGTCTTTTTGATGTCCTTCTTCGCGCCGTTATCCTTTATCTCATGACCCTTCGGCATCGTCTCGGGCTCGGTCGCCTCGGTGGTGCTCGCGGGGTTCGAAGAATCCGTAGTGTCAACTCCGTTGAGGGCGTTGATTATGTCCTCAAGGCTCGAAGTGGTGCCCTCCGTGGTGTCGGGTGCGGTGGTGTCCGAGCTGCTGTCCTTGTTCTTGCAGGCGGCAAAGCTCAGCATGAGCACAAGGCACATGAAAATACACAGAATAGCTTTTTTCATTTTTATCATCATTCCTTTAAGAATATTTGTTTTAACATCCTTTGCGCTTTTTGCGCTGTGATAATAGAATACATTATATCGCGAACAAAATCAAGGGTATCGCCCAAATATGAACGAACTAAGTACGGGCGCGCGGTTGACTTTTGAGAGCGAAAAAAGTAAAATGACAGCAGGAATAACTTTTCGTCAGTCGTTATGATTATCGGAGGTGGACTCATGGATATAGATATATCTCTCATATTCGGCGATGCGGCGCGGTGGATAATGCCCGTGCTCGCGCTGCTTGTTGCGGCGTTCTGCGTGCCCTCTCTGCTCAAGGGCAATAAGAAGATCGGCGTCACCGGATATCTTGTCAACGAGGCGAACGGCGACCGCCTGCCGCTGTCCGGCTACGAAGTGTCGGTCGGGCGCAGCAAGGCGTGCGATATCGTCCTCGGATATAACACCGTTTCGCGTTTTCACGCCGTGCTTTCAAAGCATAAGAATGGCTGGCGCGTGACAGACACGCGCTCGAAAACAGGAACATATATCAACGCCGAGAAGATAGACAAGCCCCGCGCCCTCGCGGACGGGGACACGATAGTTTTCGGCAACGCGGTGTTCGTGTTCGTCGAGAATGCGGCTATAGAGCCCGAGCAGGCTCCGGAAGAGCATATTGAACAGGCGGACGGTGAAGAGACCGCCCCTGCGGACGAGCACGCGGATTATATAATCGACGAAAAGACCGGAAACGCATATAGAATCGACGGCCTTATAACCTGCATGATAGGCAGCGGAGACGATGTGCAGATAAAATTAAAAAGACAGAATGTTTCGGCTCATCACGCCATGCTCGTGTTCGATGACGGAACGGGCAAATGGAGCGTTACGGATATGGATTCGACCTACGGCACTCTGCTCAACGGCAGACCCGTCAGACGCATGACTCAGCTCGATGACGGCGACACGATCAATATCTGCGGCAGCACGCTCACTTTCAGAACGACGGGAGGGGAGAGCGCATGAAAAAGACAATGAAGAGAACAAAATGGTGGCTCCCCGCGCTGATTTTGCTCACGGCGTTCCAGCTCATATCAATGGCGCAGGTCGTGTTCAACGACGACGGCTCGCTGAGCACGGAGTGTCTCATATTCTTCGGCGCGTATCTCGCCGTCGAGTGGGTTTATTTCATCGCGATGTCGATAGCGAGAAAGCGCGCAGACCCGGCGCTCGAAATGATAGCGTTCTTCCTGACGGGCATAGGACTTGTCACCGTTGCGGGCGCGAACAAAGATTTAGTCAAGACGCAGTTCGTCGCGGATATGCTCGGCATATTCTGCTTTGTCGCTCTGCTTTGGCTCATCTCGAATGTCGACCGCGCCATGGTGATGAGAACGCCTATGGCTGTGGCGGCAATAGGTCTGCTGGTTTTGACTCTTATCCTCGCGCGTAACATAAAGGGCGCGTTCAACTGGCTGAGTATCGGCGGAATGTCCATCCAGCCTTCCGAGTTCGTCAAGGTCGCGTTCGTCTTTGTCGGCGCGGCGACTCTCGATAAATTGCAGACAACTCGCTCGCTCACAAAATATATTATCTTCTGCGTCGTCTGCGTGGCGCTGCTGTTTTTGATGCGCGATCTCGGCGCGGCGCTGATATTCTTCTTTACATTTATAGTCCTCGCGTTCATGCGCTCCGGCGACTTCCGCACGATAGTGCTCCTGTGCGTCGGCGCGGCGATGGCGGCGGGACTCGTTGTGCTGATACGCTCCGACTTTGTTATGGCTCGCTTTGCGACCTACCGCCATGTCTGGGACGATATGTACGGCAAGGGCTATCAGCAGACGCGCGTGCTCATCTACAGCGTCAGCGGCGGACTGCTCGGCGTCGGCATCGGCGACGGAAAGCTCAAAGAAGTCCCCGCAGCGACGGAAGATCTCGTATTCGGCATGATATGCGAGGAGTGGGGCATTATTATGGGCATCCTCGTCATCCTCTGCATAATGTTTATCGCGTTTCACAGCATCCGCTGCGCGAGCGGTTCGCGCTCGGCTTTCTATGCCATATCCGGCATAGCGGCGGGCTGCCTCCTGCTCTTCCAGACGGGACTCAATGTTTTCGGCGTCACCGATCTGCTGCCCCTTACGGGCGTCACCCTCCCGTTCATCAGCCGAGGAGGTTCGAGCGCGATATGCTGCTGGGCGCTGATAGCGTTTATCAAAGCGGCGGACAACCGCACCTGGATAGGCTCGAAATATTATCTCGATTCTGACTCGTAACCCGCGGAAAGGACTGATTGAATGAAAGGCATAGCAAAACGCTCAAAGCTCATGTTTGCGCTCGTGGCAATTTTTCTTGCGGGCGTCATAGTCCTCGCCGCAACATTCGGCATCAACGCCGAAGCATGGGTGTTCAAGCGCGCCAACAAGCATATATATTCGTCGGGTCAGATAGTCGCGGCGGGCACGATATATGACCGCAACGGCAAGGTGCTGGCTCAGACGGTGAACGGCGAGAGAAAATATAACTCAAACAGCACTGTGCGCCGCGCGACCCTCCACGCCGTCGGCGACCTCGAGGGATTTATCTCAACGGGAGCGCACAGCGCGTTCCGCAGCCAGCTCACGGGCTACAGCTTCTTAAACGGTGTATATGATTTGAAGAGAAACGGAGCGGGCAACGATATAACCCTGACTATAGACGCCGACCTCTGCGCCACGGCGTATAACGCATTAAACGGCAGAAAGGGCGCAGTCGGTGTATATAACTACAAGACTGGCGAGATTCTCTGCATGGTCTCGACCCCGACATATGACCCGTATAATAAGCCTACCAATATCGACAGCGATACAACAGGAAAATACGAGGCGATATATCTCAACCGCTTCCTGTCAGGCGTGTTCACTCCCGGCTCTACTTTTAAAATCGTCACGTCGATTAGCGCGCTCGAAAATATACCCGATATAAATTCGCGCACATTTACCTGCACCGGTCAATATAAGACCTCTACCGGTATAGTCAAGTGTAATTCCGTCCACGGAAAGCTCAATTTCCAGCAGGCACTCAGCAAATCCTGCAACAGCACCTTCGCCTGCATCGCGGAGGAGCTCGGCAACGACGCGCTGACGAAGACCGCCGAGCAGGTCGGCTTCAACAAGCGGATAACAATAGACGGAATAAGCGTCACAAAGAGCTATTTCACTCTGAAAGATGCAGTCAGCGTCGACCGCGGCTGGGCGGGCATCGGTCAGTATCAGACCCTTGCGAATCCCTGCCAGATGCTCACCATGATGGGCGCGATAGCGAACGGCGGCAACGCACCTGCACCGAAGCTGCTCAAGAGCGACAGCACATTGAGCTCGCTGACTTCGCCGACGCTCAAATATCTCGACGAAAATATAGCGAATACCATCAAAGATATGCTCCGAAAGAATGTCACGACCCACTACGGAGAGGGCAAGTTCCCCGGGCTTCAGCTCGGCGGAAAGACGGGCACAGCGCAGGTCACGGACGGCGAGCCCCACTCGTGGTTTGTCGCGTTCTCCGAGCGCGAGGATCTCCCGCTGGCGGTCGTCGTTGTTGTCGAACACGGTGGCGAGGGTATCAGCGCGGCGGCGCCCATAGCTAATAAAGTTATGCAGGCCGCGGCGAAAAAAGGCGTAAATTAAAAACTAAAACTTCGGCGTCCACGCAGAGCTGCGCGGGCGCCGATTTTTATTTTATCTCAACTCCGGTGTAATAGTGCTTGATTATCTCCTGCCAGTCGGAGCCCTGCCGCGCCATGTAGTCCGCGCCGTATTGGCTCATGCCGACCCCGTGGCCGTAGCCGTGAACGGTAATTTTGAACTCGTCGTCAGTGCATTTTATCTCGAAGCAGGCGCTGCGGAGTCCCAGCTTTTCGCGCACCTGCGCGCCCGTGAATTCTTTTCCGCCGATCACGGCGCAGGAAATATATCCGCTGTCCGTCTTTTTGATTTCGCCTATCCACTTTTTTGCGTCGCCGCCGAACTCCGCGCCCGAGCCGGCGAAAGCTTTTTTGAATTCATCCGCCGTCAGCGTCAGCGTCGATGAGTAGTCGGGCGAGAGCCTGTCGCCCGCGCTCGTGACGCTCTTTAAGTAGGGGACATCCTTGCCCCAGACCTCCTCCGCGCTGAAGGTCTGCCCGCAGCTTATCGCGTGAAACGCCGCAGTTATAGTCTCCCCGTCATAGATTATCGTCTTACCGAAAACGTCTTTGACAGCCTCTTCGATTTTCTTTTCATATGTCTCGTATTTGTCGCCCCATTTTTCCTTGCGCGCCGCCGCGTCCAAATATCCCTGATGCACCGCGCTGTCATCGGTTATGTCCGCACCGCCGAGCGCGGGGTCGGGACTGGAACGCTTCTTGACCGCATATGTATAGCATACGGCGGCCTGGGCGCGCAGAGCCTGCGAATGATATGTCGGCGGCATCTCCGCCGCTACCGCGCCGACCACATATTCGAACATGTCGATTTCGTTTATCTTCTTCGTTGAAGAGGAGAGCACGAGTATCGAATCTCCGTCATCTTGAATATTCGTTTTTGTGACTTTGTTGCCGCCTTTCTCCGGCGCTTTTGCGCCGCCTGTTGCGGCGAGCGGGCAGATAAGCAGAACGGCTATCAGAATGATGAATAAAAATCCTCTGTTTTTCATATTTTTTACCTCCCGAACCTCGGCAAACTTGACTTTTGCTGCCGTTTTGGTGTAAAATTGTACTCTGATACATTATTATATAAATTTATATACGGAGCGAGAAAGGAGTCGAACGCATGGCGAATTATATATCCTCTATCCCGCAGGATGCCCTTAACAGTTTATGCGGAGAAATAGACAAGTATAACAAGATAAATCCTGCGTATTTTGATCGTTTCCAGGTCAAGCGCGGCCTGAGAAATTCGGACGGCACCGGTGTTATGGCGGGGCTGACAAAGATATGCAGCGTTCAGGGATATTATGTCGAGGACGGCGAGCGTGTCCCGATAGACGGCAGACTTATATACCGCGGAATCGATGTTCGCGAGATAGTCAGCGGATGCGAGCAGGAGGGACGCTTCGGCTTTGAAGAGGTCGCGTGGCTGCTCCTTTTCGGTACTCTGCCCTCGAGAAGACGACTTGAGATATTCAAAAGCGTTCTCGCCGAGAGCCGCGAGCTCCCCAACGAGTTCATCGAGGATATGATAATGAAAGCTCCCTCGCACAACATCATGAACAAGCTTTCGCGAAGCGTCCTCGCGCTCTATTCATATGACGAAAACCCGGACGATATCTCGATAGAAAATGTCCTTCGCCAGTCGATACAGCTGCTCGCGCAGATACCCATGATAATGAGCTACGCCTATCAGGTTAAGCGCCGCAACTTCTATCACGAGAGCATGTATCTCCACCCGGTCGACAAGACCCTCAGCACCGCCGAGTCAGTTCTCTATTCGATAAGAGCGGATAAAAAATTCACTCCTGAAGAGGCGCATATGCTCGATATCTGCCTCATGCTCCACGCCGAGCACGGCGGCGGAAACAACTCGACTTTCGCCACCCGCGTGCTGACTTCGAGCGGCACCGACACATATTCGGCTATCGCCGCGGGCATCGGCTCGCTCAAAGGACCCAAGCACGGCGGCGCGAACATAAAGGTCGCCGAGATGGTCGAATATATCAAGCAGGGCGTTGAGGATATTACCGACGCGGATCAGGTCGCCGATTTCTTAAAGAAGATTCTCAAAAAAGAGGCGGGCGACGGCTCGGGACTCATCTACGGCATGGGTCACGCGGTCTACACTCTCTCCGATCCCCGCGCCGTTATTTTGAAATCGCACGCGCGCAAGTTCTCCGAAAACACCGAGTTCGAGGATGAGTTCAAGCTCCTTGAGCTTATCGAGACCCTCACTCCGCAGATCCTTGCCGAGCTGCGCGGAGACAAAAAAGTCATGTGCGCAAATGTCGATCTCTATTCCGGTCTTGTGTATAAACTGCTCGGCATCCCCGAGGATCTGTTCACCCCGCTGTTCACCGTCGCCCGCGTTGCAGGCTGGTCGGCGCACAGAATGGAAGAACTGATGACCGGCGGCAGAATAATCCGCCCGGCATATAAGAGCGTCTGCGCCCAGCGCAACTATGTAAAACTTGATGACAGACTCGATAATTATCCCGGCGAGCTCAGATATATCCCCAGCGACGAGCACGCTTAACAGACAAAAATAATTTTTAGGACTTGATACAATGCCGAAAGATAAAAAAGTTTCAATGCTTAAAATTATGATGATAGCCCTTGCTGCAGTTCTTTTGGTGCTGATTCCGGTGCGCTGCTATCAGTATGCATCAGGAGTGATTGAACCCACGACAGGGTTCTACAGCGGCAGTGACTGGAGCATCTGGCTGTCGTATATCCTGCTTGCCGTGTCTGCCGTTGCGTTTCTTGCAATTGCGATAGCGAGCAGAAAGAAGATATCTTATTCGACCGAAAAATTCGGCTCGACAGGGCTCGCGATAGCCGCGTTCATGTTCGCTCTGACGCTGATGATCGACGCTGTTTCGCAGTATAAGACAGTGTTCGCGACCGCTACCGACACCGCGCTCATGTACGGCACCGAGTCGGTTCAGTATCTCAAAACGGGTCTTATCTCAAGGGGACTTGAGGGCTTCTGCGCCGTTGTTGCGGCGGTGTTCTTCGTCCTCTTCGGCTACGGTCACTTAAAGGGCAAGTCAAACGCCTCGGAGTCAAAGCTCATGGCGCTGTTCCCGGTGCTCTGGTGCATCTTCAGACTCATGCACAGATTTATGCGCACGATAAATTTCCTCAACGTTTCCGATCTTCTCTATGAGCTGTTTATGTGCGTGTTCCTTATGGCATTCTTAATGGCGTTTTCTCAGCTCAACTCAAAGGTCGGCGGCGATGGCTTCGACTGGAAGCTCGTCGGCTACGGACTGCCCGCAATGATGTTCTCTCTGATTTGCTTCCTGCCGAGATTCATAATGACCCTTGTCGGCAGGGACTATCTGCTCTGCAATCAGTCGCCCATAGAGTGGTGCGACCTCGGCGCGGCAGTGTTCATCTGCGCGCTGCTCCTGACCAGAGTCGTATTCGGCGAGAAAAACACCGAGACTGCCGAAACGGCTGAGAAAACAGAGAGCTGATGTTTTTAGATAATTTTCTCATCGCCGCCGAGCAGGTGGCGATACTGTATATTCTCGTCGCGGTCGGATTTATCGCCGACAGGACAAAGCTCTTCACGGAGAAGGCTGCGCGCCTGTGCACGGATCTGATGTTTTATATCATCACTCCCGCAAAGATAGTGCAGTCGTTCATCTCCATGGAGTTCAGCCGCGAATCGGCGACGCGCCTTGCGATAGCCGCCGCCTGCGGCGCAGCGATACATATTATCGGCGTGGCGGTCAGCTCCGTTGTGTTCAACAAATCGCCGATAGGCAAAGCTGCAATATTCAAATATTCGAGCGTCTACGGCAACTGCGGGTATATGGCTCTGCCGCTCGCCTATGCCGTGCTCGGCGACGAGGGCGTGTTCTACGGCTCGGTTGTCATAATGATGTTCCACTTATTTTCGTTCACCCACGGCATCTGGCTGATGTCGCGCTCCGAGACGGGCGAAAAGACGAAGTTCAACTTCAAGAACATCCTGATAAATCCGGGCACTATATCGCTCATAATCGGCTTGCCGCTGTATCTGCTGAAGATAAGACTGCCCAATGTCATAGAAGCGCCGATAGACTATCTTGCCGCGCTCAACACACCCGTGGCGATGCTGATTTTCGGCACATATCTCTCGAACGCGAAGATAAAATCCGCGCTCAAAGAGTGGCGGATACTCTGCGTCGCGCTGATAAAGCTCGCGGTTATACCGCTCATATGCCTCGGCGTTTTCAGACTCTGCGGCATCACGGGAGCGCTGCTGACCGCAATGATAATTGCGGCGAGCGCACCGCCCGCAAACATAACGGTCGTCTTTGCGGCGAAGTATAACAAAGACACGGGACTTGCGTCCCAAACGGTCGCAATAGTCAGCTTCATTTCGATAGTGACCATGCCGCTGCTTATCGGTCTTGCAAGTACGATGTAACAAAAAAGAGAGTCGGAAAAATCCGACTCTCTTATATATTTTTTTAGTCCTCTTTGTCTTCTTCGTTCTCTTCTTTCGGCTCTTCGACCTTCACGGAGATCTCTATAACTCTGCGCTGTTCAACGTCGGTGACGGTGACGGAAAGATTTTTGTATTCAAACGTGTCACCGACTTCAGCCATTTTGCCGAGCTGTTCGAGCACCCAGCCGCCGACCGATACGGATTCGGACTCCTCGTCCTCCTCCATGTCGAAATATTCAAACATCTTGTCGAGCTGCGCGCCGCCGAGAACCTTTACCGTGCCGTCGGGCTGGGGAGAGAAGTCCTCAATAACTTCGTCGTTTTCGTCCCATATTTCGCCGACAAGCTCTTCGAGAATGTCCTCCATGGTCACTATGCCGAGCGTGCCGCCGAACTCGTCCGCGACAACCGCCATGTGCGTCTTTTTCTGCTGCATGAGCTTGAGCAGTTCGCTTATCTGCATCTGCTTTGCTATGTAGACGGTCTTCTTGATTATCGAAGATATCGGCTGCTTCTTCGTGAGCACATATTTGTTGAAGTCCCTGATGTGAATGAAGCCGATTATATCGTCCGTGTCGTCCGAATAGACCGGCAGGCGCGAGAAGCCGGAGTCGTTGAACACCGAGGCTATTTTTTCGACGCTGTCGTCTTTTGAAACGGCAATGACATCGACGCGCGGGGTCAGGATATCGCCGACTGGACATTCGTAAAATGAGATAGCCGAGCGGATAAGATCGCTCTCATCCTCGTCGAGTCCGCCGCCGGACTTCGCTTCGTCAACGATATTCAAAAGCTCGTCGCCGGTTATCATGTCGTCCTTCTTGAATTTGAAGATCTTGCTCAGAAGCTTCTTCCAGAGCATGAAGAACGCCACGGCAGGGGTTAATATAACTGTGAGTGCCCTCAGGAACGGTGTCGCGAACATCGCGTATTTTTCGGGCATCTCTTTGGCGAGCGTTTTCGGCGTAACCTCGCCGAAGATGAGCAGGAGCACGGTCATTATTATCGTCGAGACCGTCGGACCCTTGCTCTCGTTTATGAGCCTGATGAAAAGCACCGTCGCCACGGATGACGCCGTGATGTTGACAATATTGTTTCCGACAAGTACGGTGGAGAGCAGCTTGTCATAGTTCTCCGCCATCTTGTATGCCTTGGCGGCTTTTTTGTTGCCGTCGTCAGCCATGGTCTTGAGTCTTATCTTGTTGAGGGAAGTGAAAGCGGTTTCGGATGCCGAGAAAAATGCCGAGAACAGTATGAGCAGAACAAGGCATACTATCTGCACCCAACTTCCGGTAGTCAAAATGATTCCTCCAGTTGCGTTTTACGCATATGTATATTAAATATAACTATATCATACTCTATTTGTTATTGCAAGAAAAAGCCGCATCCGGGTGAATGCGGCTTTTAAATATAATTATTACAGAGCTATCATGTCGCGCAGCTCGGACGCGAGGTCTGCGGCGAGGCGTGTGCCGTTTATGAGGGCGCGTTTCGGCAGTTTTGCGATGAATCCGTCGTCCTCGAGGGTGACATCGCCCGTGTAGTTTATGTCGTGGAGCGCCTGCGCTATAGCCTTCCAGTCGAGTTTGCAGGTGAAGGGCGGCATATGCAGATCCTCCATATAGTTGTTGTCGTGGACGTGCAGAGCCGTGAGCCTCCTGTGGCCGAGCGCTCTTATAGCGTGCGCCGCGTCGTCGCCGACAAGGCCGCTGTGACCGAGATCAAGGCAGACGGTGAAATATCTCGGGTCGAGCGCGTCATAATATTCGGCGAGCTGTTCGCCGTAGCTGCACACATTTGCGAGCATGACATGGCGGCGGTCGTCGTGGCCGAACATATTCTCGAGAGCTATTTTTATCCCAAACTCCTCGCAAAGGGGCTTGAGTGAATTATAGAAATCGATGTTGAACTGCTTCTGATCCACGCCGTCCGGGCAGGCGGTCGGGTGGACTATTATCTGACTCGCTCCTATTTTGCCCGCAATGCGGATAGAGAGCTTCAATTTTTCATAGACGAATTTGTTGTATTCCTCGTCGCCGAAACGGTAGCTCGGGAACGGCGCGTGAGCCTGATTGAACGGGAGCGAATATTTCTCGCTCGATTCCAAAAGCTTGCCGACAAGCTCATCTTCACCCATGTTGCCGAGCACGCTCTCAAACGAGCTGTTCATATAGAACATCGAAAAATCGAGCGCGTCGAAGCCCGCCTCTTTGAATATTTTCATGCCCTCGTCAATGCCGAAAGCCGGAAAAATAATGTCTGTCTGTGTTGATATTCTCATACTGCGCACCGCCTTATAAGTCATTTTGATGTTATTATATCAGAGAGTTTTTGGATATACAATATCAATGTCCCAAATATGGTATAGCAAATTTCCGCGGATGTGATATAATCTTTGTGTGAAATCTTTCTGACGGAGGTTTGAAATGCTGCGACTGATACTTTCGCCCTCGGTGGGCGGCACCGCAGGATATCTCTATGATACGGCGGCTTCGATCGCTTCTTCGGGCGGCGAAGCTGTGCTGATAGTGCCCGAACAGTATTCCTTTGCCGCCGAGCGCATAGTGCTCGAACGCCTCGGGACTGCCGACGCCCAGCGCGTCGAAGTGCTGAGCTTCACGCGCCTTGCGAATACCGTGTTTAACGCTGTCGGCTGGGACAAGGGCAAGCGCCTCAATGAAGCGGGAAAAATACTTCTGATGAGCCGCGCCCTCGAACAGTGCGCCGATAAACTGAATGTCTATTCCCGCAGCGCGGAGAGCCCCGCGGTCGTGCGCGAGCTGCTAAGCCTCAACGAGGAGTTCTGCCAGTGCGCGATATCTCCGGAGGATATGACCGCCGCCATGAACAACATGGAGGACGGGCTGCTGAAAAGCAAGCTCGCCGATATTTCGCTCGTTTTCTCGGTCTACGATTCTTTCGTCTCCGAAGGATGGCTTGACGACAGCCGCATGCTGACCCGCCTCAAAGATAAAATTCTCGAAAGCGGGTATTTTAAAAATAAAACGGTGTTCTTCGACTCCTTTCGCGGCTTTACTGCGCAGGAGTTCGGAGTTATCGGCAAGATACTCACCCAGGCGGACGATGTTTATGCCGCGCTGACTGCGCCCGACCTTGTCGAGCGGGACAGCGACGATATATTCTATCATACAAAAAATACTGCAAAGAAGCTCATTAAGCTCGCGAACAGCGTCGGCGTGCCGTGCGCAAAGCCCGTTGTGATAAGCGACCCGAACGGCGATCCCGCGCTCGATGCATTCTCAAGTGACTTTCTGAGCCCCGAGGCGGATGTGTTCCCCGACGCGTGCGACAGCATATCTATAGTCGCGTCGCCCGATATCCGCAGCGAGTGTGCCTATGCCGCGGCGCATATAAAGCGAATGCTCAGAACCGGCGAGTACCGAAGCCGCGATATAGCGGTTATCGTGCGCGACGAAACTTCGTATATCCGCCCGATGCTGACCGCGCTTGCAAAATGCGGCGTGCCCGTATTTGAGGACAGACGCCAACCTGTTATAAATCAACCACTGATGACGCTCGTTCGCGCCGCGCTGAAAATAGCCGACACGGGCTTCGACACCGACAGCGTCCTGCGCGCTTTGAAAACCGGACTCTGCCCGCTTGCGGCGGATGAGATATCGGATATTGAAAACTACACTTATCTCTGGCAGATAAACGGTTCGGGCTGGCTGAAAAAATGGGAGTCGAGCCCCGACGGGTTCGGTGAGATGACCGAAAACGCAGCGGCGGAGCTTGAGAGGCTGAACGCCCTGCGCGAAAAGGCGGTCGAACCGTTTGCAAAGTTCAGAGGCAAGCTCAAAGATAACGACGGCGAGGGCTGCGCAAAGGCTGTGTTCGAGCTGCTGTGCGAGCTCGATACAGCACAGAGACTCAAAGACCTCGCGATTTATCTCGAGGATTCGGGCGAAAATGTGCTCGCTCTCGAGACGGAGCGGCTCTGGGACACCCTCTGCTCTCTGCTCGATGTCGCAGCGCAGACGCTCGGCAAGACCCCGGTAAAAGCCTCGCGCTTTTCGAGACTTTTCGATCTCATGCTCTCCACCGTTACCCTCGGCGAGATACCCCATTCCCTCGAAGAGGTTACAATAGGCTCGGCGCAGAGAATAAGACCCATCGCGCCAAAGGCGGTGTTCGTCCTCGGCGCGAATGCGGGAAAACTGCCTCTCAATCCCGTTCAGGGCGGTATGCTCAACGCCGGCGAGCGCGAACGTCTCGCGCAGGCGGGCATAGAGACCGCGATATACGGTGAGGACAGAGTTGCCGAAGAGCGATTTATCGCTTATACCGCGTGCTGCTGCGCAAAAGAGACGCTGATAGTCAGTTATTCTTCGAAGAGCGCGCAGGGCGAAGAACTCAGCGAGTCGGAGATAATCACTTTCATCCGCGAGCACTTCCCGCAGGTGCATCAGACCGACACTCTCACGGCGGACAAAATCGACCTTGTCGAGGGCAAGAAGCCCGCGTTTGAGCTGACGGCAGCGCTGATGCGAAACGGCGGCGAGCTCTATGAATCGCTGAGAAAATATTTTGAAAAAGATGTCGATTATTCCGGCAGACTCGCGTCGCTCGACAGCGCGGCGGAGGGGAGAACCTTCAAGATAGACAGCCGCGAGAGCGCGATGCGCCTTTTCGGCATGAACATGAATATCTCGCCCTCGCGGGCTGAGACATATTATCGTTGCCCGTTTTCTTATTATTGCCGCTACGGCCTGAAGCTTCAGGAGAACAAGAGCGCAACCTTCGACCCGCTTCAGAAAGGTACGGTTATACATTTCGTGCTCGAACAGCTGCTCAGCGAATTCAGCGCGCAGGAGCTCTCCGAGCTCGATCCCGATGAACGCTATGAAAAAATACGCGGATATCTGGACTCTTATCTCGAACGCTTCCTCGACCGCTCACAGAGGTCAAAGAGATTCCTCTATCTCTATGAACGCCTCGCGCGCAGCATAGATGCGGTCGCGGCGCGGCTTGCGGACGAGTTCAAAAACTGCGAATTCCGCCCGATCGATCTTGAACTTGATATATCGCATAACGGCACGATAAAGCCGTATGATCTGAAAATACCCTCCGGCGGGCATATCAATATTTCCGGCAAGGTGGACAGAGTCGATCTCGCAGAGATAGACGGAGAGCCGTATGTCAGAGTCATAGATTACAAGTCGTCGGGCAAGCCCTTTGACGTTTCCGATGTGCTCAACGGACTCAATATGCAGATGCTTATATATCTTTTCACGCTCGTGAGCAACGGAAAGGCTCGCTACGGCGATGCGATTCCCGCAGGGGTGCTCTATATGCCTGCAAAGGCATCTGCCTTTACAGCCGAGAGGGGCAAAGACCTCAGCAAACAGGGCAATCCGAACGACAAAAAAATGCAGGGCTTCGTGCTCGAAAACGCCGATGTCATAGTCGCCATGGAGCATGACGGCGACGGTGTGTATATCCCGGCAAGAATTGATAAGGACGGCAACATAAAGGGCAAGACCCTCGACCTCAGAGAGCTGTCAAAGCTTTGGGACACAGTTGACGAAAACCTTGTAAACATGGGCGAAGAGCTGCATCGCGGCTCGATTTCCGCGCTCCCGGCGCAGGGCAAAAACTACAAGGAAATCTGCTCGAAATGCGAATATTGGAACATCTGCACGCATGAGAATAATATGCCTGCAAGAGAATTGGACGATAACCGAAAACTAGGAGAGGGGGATGAAGAATGGGAGTCAAGTGGACGACTGATCAGCAGCACGCGATAGAGTGCTGTAAAGGTTCTGTGCTTGTCAGTGCTGCGGCAGGTTCGGGCAAGACAACAGTGCTCGTCGAGCGCGTTATCCGCCGTCTGACGGACAAAGATAACCCCTGCTCGGCGGAGGATCTGCTGATAGTTACATTCACCCGCGCCGCCACCGCGCAGATGCGCGAGAAGATAGGCGCGGCGATACTCAAACGCCTCTCGGAGGATCCGACGGACAGGCATCTTCGCCGCCAGTATATGCTCCTGCCGTTTGCGAAGATATGCACTATCGACAGCTTCTGCAACGACCTTGTGCGCGAGAATTTCCACGCGCTCGGCATATCCCCGGACTATTCGCTGCTCGACAACGAGACGGCGGTCATAATGAAAAACGATGTCTGCGAGGCAATGCTCGAGCGGGCATACGAAGAGGATTCGGACGGCAGCTTTTCGGGACTCAGCGACATGATGTCCTCCGGCAGCAGCGACGAGGATTTCGCGAAGCTGATAATCAAAATGTATGATATCTCGACAGCTTATCCGTTCCCTGATTTGTGGCTCGACTCGCTTATCGAGGAGTATTCCCAGCCCGATATCAACAAGAGCTGCTGGGGCGGTATAATAAAAAAATATGTCTGCGATATGCTCGACTACTGCGTGTCATCAAGCAATGATATGATGACCGCCATGGAGTCCGATTCTATTGTCGCGGACGCCTACGGCGCGGCGGTGCAGAGCGATATAAATATGTATGCCGAGCTTCGCGAAAAAGTCAACAGAGACTGGGACGAGGCTCTCGAAGCATTTAACACAGTCAAATATATGGGTCTCGGGCGTGTGCCGAAGGGCTATGAGAGCGAGACAAAAAACGCGGTCATGACCGCCCGCAAAAAGCTCAAGGATCTGTTGAAAAAAGTACCTAATATTATGTGCGTCTCGTCCGGAGAACATTCTGAAGATGTGCGCCTGATGCGCGGTCCCGTGACGAAGCTTATCGAACTCGTCAAACAGTTCGGCAGGGAGTATTCCGCCGAAAAAGACAAAATGAACTCCGCCGATTTCTCTGATATCCTGCACCGCGCGCTCAATTTGCTTGCGGTTTCCGACGGCAGAGGCGGATATATAAAAACCGACCTTGCGCGCGAGCTTTCATCGCATTATGTTGAGATACTCGTCGACGAGTATCAGGATATAAACGAAGCGCAGGATATGATATTCAAGGCAATATCCGCCGACGAGAACAATCTTTTTACCGTCGGCGATGTCAAACAGAGCATATACAGATTCCGTCAGGCGATGCCGGAGATATTCCTGCGCCGCCGCAGCACAACACACAGCTTCGAGAGTGGGAAATACCTCCTGGGCATAACCCTCGGCTCGAATTTCCGAAGCCGCGTGGGAGTTACATCGTGCGTCAATTATATCTTCCGCCAGCTGATGAGCACGGAGGCGGGCGAGCTCGAATATGACGACTCCGAGGCACTCAACGCTGCCGCGAAATATCCCGAGCGCGACACCCCCGACTGCGAGCTGCATGTCGTGACGGACAAGGGCAACAGAGCCGATACGCTCGAAGCGCAGGCTCGCTATGTTGCGAGATATATTGACCGTACGGTCAGAGAGGGGAAAACGCTCGTCACAAAGGGCGGCGCTCTGCATCCCGCATCCTACGGCGACTTCTGCATTCTCCTGCGCACGGCAAAAAATGTTTCTTCGGTCTATGCCAACGCGCTCTCCGAGCGCGGCATACCGGTTTTTTCTCCGGAGACCGGCGGATTCTTTGAGGCCGCCGAGATAAGCTTTATACTCTCGCTCCTGCGCGTGCTCGACAATCCAGTGCAGGACATACCGCTCGCGGCTGTCATGCTCTCCCCGCTGTTCGGCTTCAGCGCAGGTGAGCTTGCGGATATACGCGCCTCGGCGAAAGAACGCCTGGAGGCGGGCGAGACCGAGCCGCTCTATCGCAGCGTCACCGCGTCGGCTGACGAGGGCGATGAAAAAGCGGCGGCATTCCTCAAAAAGATCGAATCCCTGCGCAGACTGTCGCTGACCCTTAGCGCGGGCGAACTCGTCCGCAGAGTGTGCGAAGAGACGGGCTTCGACGCTATTGTCGGCGCGATGCCGGACGGCGAGCGCCGCAGACTCAATATCGGTCTGCTGTGCGATTATGCCGAAAAATACGAGGCGGCGGGGAACCTCGGACTCAGCGGATTTATAAGATTTATAGACAAAGTCGCGCGCACGAGCGGCGATCTGGCGACCGCTGCGCGCCCGTCCGAAAATGCGGATATCGTCCGCATAATGACCGTCCATCAGAGCAAGGGACTTGAATTCCCGATATGTATTCTCACCGATATGCAGCACGCGTTCAACGAGCGGGACAACACCGAACCAGTGCTCATAAGCTCGTCTGCAGGGCTCGGCATGAAGAGACGCACGGAGGACGGAATCAGCGTTTATGACACCGCTTCTCGCCGCGCCGCAGTCATAACTTCCGAGCGCATGGGACGCAGCGAGGAGATGCGCGTGCTCTATGTCGCGCTGACGAGAGCAAAAGAAAATCTCGTTATGGTAACATCCGTCCCGAATCCCGAAAAGGGACTCGCGAAGGTTGCCGTCGAATGCGGAATAGGGGAGCGGGCGAACCCGTTCGCCGTGCTCAGAATGAACAACTTTTCGGACCTTGTGCTCACGGCGCTCATGCGCCATCCCGCTGCGGATGAGCTGAGAAAGCTTTCCGGCGTAGATGTCCCGATATTTCTGCCCGAAAAAGACAGATTCAAGCTCAAAGTTGTCGTCAGCGATTCGGAAAGCTTCATGACCGAATCCGCAAATGAGCAAAAGATAGCCGCAAAGCCCGTATTCTTCGACGAAGTTTGCGAACGGCTCGATTATTCCGACCCGCGCTCGGTGCTCTCGTCTGTGCCCGCGAAGCGCGCCGCATCGGACGGCTCGGAGCGCGGCATAAACCGCGAATATTTCGCCTCGTCGCGCCCGGCGTTCATGAGCTCGGGCGGACTGACCCCGGCTCAGCGCGGCACGGCTACGCACAAATTCATGCAGTTTTCAAATTACGCTGCGGCGCGCGCCGACATTGAATCCGAACTCGCGCGGCTCGTTGACGGCGGCTTCCTCTCGGAGGATGAGGGCAAGGCTGTGAATATCGGCGCGGCTAAACGGTTCTTTATGTCGTCGCTTGCCGAGAGAATATTTGCCTCCGATAACGTCATGCGCGAAAAAAAATTTGCAGCGCTCTTCCCGGCAAAGTTTTTCTATCCTGAGCTGACGGGCGAAGCGGCGGCAGAAAAAATCGTCGTCCAGGGCATTGCGGACTGCGTGTTCGTCGAGGACGGAAAACTCGTCATTGTCGATTATAAAACCGACACGGGCGTTGACGCCGAGGCTCTGCTCGACCGATATTCGGCTCAGCTCGGGATATACCGCGAGGCACTCTCGCAGGCACTCGGAATGCCCGTCAAAGAGACACTTTTGTACTCATTTTTCATGAATTCGACCGTTAAAGTCGGAACAGTTTAAAAAATATGAAAAAAGGGCTTGCATTTTTGCCCCGTGTATGATAAAATTTCGTTTGCTAAGCTTAAAGACAAAGTTATATGCAGATAATCCGAAAGAGGTGACAATAATGAAGGAAGGAATCCATCCTAAGTACGAGCCCACTGAGGTCCGCTGCGCTTGCGGCGAGGTCATCAAGACTTCTTCCACCAAGCAGGATCTTCGTGTCGATATTTGCTCAAAGTGCCATCCGTTCTTCACCGGCAAGCAGAAGCTCGTCGATACCGGCGGACGCGTTGACCGCTTCAAGAAGCGTTTCAACATGACAGAGGACAAGAAATAATCATCCTATGAGAGATATGAGCTGCCTTTTCGGCGGCTCATTTTTCTATCTCAAAAATGCGTCATGTGTTGCACTATCCAAGCATTGTTAACAATATATTTCTCAAAAAGACTTGTAATAATTGCTCGGCGGCGTTATAATATTTGTAATCATTTTGTAATATTTTTAAGGGGGCGAAGCAATGTCGGGAAAGAAAAAGGGCAATGTTGCCAATCCTGATTTGCACAGCTCAGAGTCGCCCGCAAAGGACGGGAACGAGCTTAAAAACAGAATAAATGAAACTGCAAAGTATTCGGAGCTTTTTGAGAAGATAGATGTCGACAGCGATTATGACGATATCCTCGCAACATATGAGAAAACTCTCGACAAGCGCACCAGAGCCGCGATGAAGAAAGCGGGCGGTGTCGCTGACGAAGAAGAGTCCGTTGACGAAAACGTGATGATAGAGGCGGACGAAATAGTTTCGGATGCCGATTCTGCGGCGCAGCCCGAAGTGCAGGAAACTGCCGAAGACAAGCCCGCGAAAAAGAAAGAAAAGGCTCATAAGGGCGATGCCGGAGCCGTACTTTATTCTTATATCGCGGCGCTCGGGCTCGCAACCGGCACAACTTTTAAAAAGATGCTCGCGAAGCCTAAGAAGCTCGGCAGAAATATCGTCGGCTTTTTCAGATATGTCTTCCGTTTTCTCTGGCTCGGATTCAAGAAGTTTATCCACATCATTTCTCATACATTCGTTGAGCAGGTCAAGGACTTCAGGCGCGATGTGCGCTCGGCTATGAATTATCTCAGGCAGAGCCGCCATAAGCCGAAAACACTGTTCCCGATACTTGGGCACTATGTGAAGAAGGCTTTCACCACCCATACGCAGATGTTCAAGACCATAGCGAACTTCGCTCTGCCCGTTGCCGCAGTGCTCGCTTTTGTGCTGACCGTCAACTATTGGAGCAGCGTCACATTTGCGCTCAAGGTCAGCTACGACAACAAGGAGCTCGGCTATATCTCCGACGAGTCGGTGTATAACGAGGCTCAGAGCGCCGCAAAGGCGAGAATGACGACTACAAAGACAGATTCCTCAGCGAAGCTCGATGATCCGACATATGAACTCTCGCTCGTCAATGTCAACAAGCTTGTTGATTCTTCGATACTCTGCGACAGAATAATCGAAAATTCCGAGAGCAATGTCACAAACGCCTGCGGAATTTATATCGATGACGAGTTTATCTGCTCCGTCAAGAACGAGACGGATGCAACGAGCGTGTTCAATGCTATTCTTGAAAAGCACAAGGTGACCGACAGCAACAGCTTTGTCGATTTTGTCGAGAAGGTCGAGTATGTCCAGGGACTTTATCCTGACGACCCGAAGACCATGTGGGATGCATCGAAGCTCAAAAAGCAGCTTGAGCAGACCAAGCAGGCGAAAAAGACCTACACCGTCAAGGACGGCGATACGATATACGGCATAGCGGTCGCGAACGGGCTGACCGAAAAGCAGCTCATGGCGCTCAACCCCGATATGGGCGAGTATATTCATACAGGCGATCAGATAGTGGTCTCGAACGAGGTCAACTATGTCCGCGTCAAGGTCATGAGAACCGAGACAAGAACGGTCGAGGTCGATTACGACACCGAAAAGACCAACGACGCCTCGATGTTCAAGGGTACTACCCGCGTCACCCGAAAGGGCGAAAAGGGCGAAGATACGATAACCGAGCTTGTAACATATATCGACGGTCAGCGCGTCACTTCGCAGGAGGTCTCACGCGTCAGGACGAAAGAGCCCGTGACCGAAAAGAAGCTTATCGGCACGAAGTCGACCCGCGTCAGCGGCGGATATAATGTCAAGGTTTCCGGACGCGGCTTTGTATGGCCTGCACCCGCATGTACATTCGTCAGCTCGCCTTACGGCTGGAGAACTCTGCGCGGTTACAGCGACTTCCACACCGGCGTCGACCTCACTCTTCCCGGCGGCGGCTCGAGCGGAGCGGTCATAGTCGCATCACTCGACGGTACTGTCGAGAGCGTGCGCCGAAGCAATTCCGGCTATGGTCACTGTATCGTTATAAACCACGGCGGCGGAGTCAAGACAAGATATGCCCACTGCCTCGCAGGCTCTATTTCCGTGAGTGTCGGACAGCATGTCAGCGCAGGACAGGCGATAGCGCGAGTCGGCAGCACCGGCAACGTCACGGGTCCGCATCTCCACTTCGAGATAATCATAAACGGCAGCACAGTAAACCCGCTGCCCTATATCAGATAAAATTTTCCCCGCACCGAAAGGCGCGGGGATTTTTTATAAGATGACGAATCCTACCCAATTTTCCGTGGCGGGATTTTTTACTGTGCGCTGTATTTGCATCTGCCGTGAAGTTTAACGAATGCCCGTCGATGAATAAAAAAACGGCTCCCCATCAGGAGAGCCGTATAAATATGAGTTTTTGTCATTGAGCCTCGGCGGTAGTTATGGTTTTCGCTATCTCAACCACACTGTCAAAATCGGTTTCAAAATACATCATGTACTGGGTCAAATCATCAAGATATGTTATAGATGAAAAATCATTTTGCTCTACTACATAAACCGTTAAGCCGTTTACCGACAGCTCCTCGGTTCTGCTCTTTTCGGTAGTGTTGAGGAAGTCGATCGGTGCAATGATCTCTTTTGAGCAATATTTGGTTATAGCCGCTCGACCGGATATCTCGTTTGTACGATAACCCATGTTCACACTCGTCAGATATTTAACACCGTCTTCTCCTATGATTTCTGCCGTTATTTTATTGTAGACACAGTCGTTAGAGAAAAGCATTGCCGGCAGTTTTAAATCGGTAATATCATAATTTTTCAGTTTCCCGGCAATTTCCGTCCCCGGTACACTGTTCTCATCTTCTTTCGGCTTGTCGAAATGAACTCTTATGTGGTCTTCATAGAAAGAAAACGCATTGCTTTTTGCTTTCTCGTCCGTTGCGATGCCCGCGACTCCCATGGCGACAAGCAGCAGCGCCGCCGTCGCGGCTATTATCAATATCTTTTTCGCCTTGCCGCCGAAGCGATGCTTTTTCGGTTTTTTCGTATCCGTTTCGGTCTTTTCATCTTTGCCGTTATTGCTCTCGGCCTTGTTGATATAGTAAAGGCAGTATTCAATCAGATCCGGATCCATCTCGGATTCGTCTTTTTGCAGTTCTTCTTCGATTATATTTTCAAGCTCTTCAACCGTGAGCTCAAGTGAGTCGTCATTCAGAATTTTCATGAATTCACTGTTCGTCATGTTAATTTCCTCCTTGCGTATATAGTGTGCGAATTTCAAAAAGGTTACAGAAAAAGTTAAATTTTTTGTTTTTCTATCTCTTCGTTTGAGAGAAGCACTATCTTTTTTCGCACCCTGAAAAGCTTCTGCTTGACATTCGTCTCGGAAATGCCGCGTTTTTCGGCGATGTCTTTTATCTTCATGTGCTTAACATAAAAATCCTCGACCAGCGACTGCTCGTCGGCGTTGAGACGATTTAATACACTGTCCTTCATGTCGGTCACAAGCTCGTCGGGAATGTCGGAAAAATCGTGTATATCAAGTGAAGAAAATTCCATTACGGTTTCATAGCGTATGATTTTATTTATGTGTTCAGATTCTCTTTTTCTGTTTTTGTATTCGTTTTTTATCTTGTTGTTTGCAACAGAGGTGAGCCACGCCTTGGGATTACGGATCTCCGTCCCGGCGCGCTTGGCTTCGAGCAGCGCCATGAAAACATCCTGGACGCAGTCCTCAACGTAGTCGGGCGAGTCTTTGAGCCGAAATCTGCAAAAACTCTTTATGTATTCTCGGTAAAGATGCCAGAGCCGTTTGCATTCTTCTGTGATTTCATCTTTCTCCAAAATATCCAATTTCAAATCATCCCCTATATATTTTCTCGGTGTCAGCCCTGCTGCACATAGAGCGGAGCGCCGTGGGTTTATTATACTATAGATAGGCTGATTGGGCAATAAACATGGAGGATTTTGTCGGTAAAGTGGTGATAAATGGGGAGTTGTCTATCACTTGAGCCATAGCAAAGTGAAATCGCATTACCCAACTGTTTTTTATAATCGGGCTTTCAATAGCCGCGACGCGAAATTTCAGGGGGTGAGTTGTAGTGGTCGGCGACCTCGACGACCCTTTGACGCGTGAGCGTCACGGTGTTTTTTGGAGATGATGCAAGTAAAGCGATCCTTTAGTTACTTGTCACTATTATAGATTTTAAAAGCAGGCGAACAAAGTTCGCCCCTACGGTCTGTAAAATAAACTTTTGCGAAAATTTCGTGCCGCTTGCGCGGTAGCGGTGCGTCGAGTCGCCGACCCCTACAAGCTGCGTGTCAATAAATTACTGCAAACTTTGCGTGCGAATGATATCTGCCACTGTTGCATACTATATTACTTTGAGCGACAGCGAAACAACCCCTCAGTCTCAGTTTATGCCAAGCCAGTTCCCCTTGCAGGAACGCCTAAGTGGATTTTGCGGCAAATCCCAATTTGCATATTTTTTTCTACTCAATTGCCAAAAATAAAACAGCCGCAGCAAAATTGCTGTGGCTGTCCGTTTTTATGATATTGTTTCTTATTCCGAAGCTGCCGTAGCGTCAAAATCGAGTCCGGAATTCGGGTTCTGGCAGTATTTCATCGAAGCCTTGTAGAACCAGATGTATTCGCCGTCGCTGACAGCGACATTTGTAGCCTTGGTTATGCGAGTTTCAGCGATTCTCGCGGAGTCTGTGGCATCCGTTGAATTTTTGTAGACCGCGTAGTAGCTTTTTCCGCTGCCGTCCGGGGTTATTGTATATGTGCCGGCCTTTATGTCCTTGCCGACCTTGTACATTGCGGGAGTCGTGCCGTCGCAGCCTATCGAAGCCATGTCGTGCGAAGCTGCGTCATAGAGCTCACAGCCTGTGATGTGGACATATCCGTTCTTTGACAGCGTATAATAGACAGAGACATCGACCATCTTGAAATCGCTTGCAACATTCTGAACATAGGGGTCAACGCTCTTTTTGAAGCTGAGTCCGCCGTATGCGCCGGAGGCTTTCTTGATTATGTATTCGCCCTTCTGAATATCCCTGCCTATCTTGTATGTGCCGGGGGCATATTTGCCGTTGACCGCCTTGGGATGCTCGCTGGCGGTGTTGATGAACTTGCAGCCGCTGATGTAGAGCTCGTAGCCGCTTTCAAGAGTAACGAGCGTATGCGTGCCGTCTATCGTTATATCATAGGCGAGGGGCTGACCTTTGTCATCTTTTTTCTTGCCGTCCCAGAGGAGCGCGGAGTAGTTTGAAGAGGTCTTGACAATATAATATTCGCCGGGGGCGAGTTTGCCGCTTCCGCTGCCGCATTTGTAGTTGCCCGCGCCGTTCCAACCGGTGGAGCTGCCGTCGTCGGGCTTCTCGGTCGAGTTGGTCGGGAGAGTGACCACCTGCGCATCGGTCGTTGCCGCGGCGGGGACAGTCTGAGTCGGTCTGCCAGAGGGCTTTGTCTCTTTTGCAGTGGAGCTTTCAGCCGCGGTGCTGTCCGCAGAGGGCTCTGTTGTGCCGACAGCGTCGGCAGCATCAGTTTCCGCCGAGGCGGCTGTTGTGTCCTGATTGTCCTTATTGTTCTTGCACCCTGCAAACGCCAGAACACCGGCGAGCATAGCCATGCAGAGAATAATAGATATAAGCTTTTTCATCTTTTTTCCCTTTCGTGAGGATTATTGCGGGCTTACCCGTTTTGTCCATTATACCAAACCTGAACATTCAAGTCAACACGGGCAAAAAAGGCAAAAAAAGGAAGAGCCGCATCTCTGCGACTCTTCAATCGATTGATTTTGGTTTAGCTTGCGGGAGTCTCGGGAGTCTCGGGTTTCTCGGGAGTTTCCGGCTTTTCCGGGGTCTCCGGAGCCGAAGTGGTTGTTTCGGGAGCATCCGTTGTAGTCTCAGGAGCGGCGGTTGTGCCGGGCTCGACATACGGAACAAGCTTTAAGCCGCTGCTGCGGAAATAGGTGCCATCTGTGAGTGTGATTACAGTGCCTGCCTTAACATTCTCTTTGTAGTCCTTGATGGAGAGCTCGATATATCTCAGATCGTAATAGACCATGTATCCGTTTTCGGAATCCGTGGGAACGAGGGTGTACTTGCCGGGCTTTATGTCCTTGCCGACCTTGTACATTCCGGAGTTGTAGCTGCCGTCGCTGTTTGCACCGGGGATTTTTACTCCGAGGGAAGTGTCTTCCATGAACAGGACGCGCTGACCCTTTTCAAGGTTGTAATAAACGGGATAATCCTCGGCGAACATGATTGCCGTTGCGTCCTCGTCAAAATAATCGCTTGATGAGAAAACGGTGAAGAACGAGCCTTCGGATGAACCGAGAGTGGTTATGCCTGCGGGGATGTCAACGCCGACTCTGTAGGAGCCGATCTTGTATTTGCCGTTTGTGGCGCCCATCTTATTGACTTCGGAGGCGAGGATGAATTTGCCGTTCTTGACTTCAAGAGTATATCCGGCTTTCATGGTGACGAACAGTCCGCAGGGAAGAATATCAAATTCAAGCTCGCCGTCTTTGCCGTCGGTAAGCATAAGCGAGCATTTCTTTGAATTGGGAACTACATAGTATTCGCCTGCCGCGAGGTTCTTGCCGCAGGTATATTTTCCGTCCTTTTTCCACTCGGGCTTTCTGACCGAGGGAGTGGTGGTGTTGACCTGACCGGGATTTCTTGAGATGTCTGTAACCCTTCTGACGGCGTCGGAAGCGGGCTCTTTCTTCTCGGGTTCGGTCGTCTCTTCGGACGAGGGTTCGGTGCTCTCATCGGTGACTGCGTCGACTGCCGCGCCGCTCTCGGAGGGGGCAGTTGTGTCGTCGCCGTTCTTCTTCGACTTGCAGCCGCAGAAGAGGAACATTATCGCGCACATGATGAGCGCAACGGCGGAGATAAGTTTTCTTTTCATTGTCTTTTCCTTTCTTTTTTTGACTTTCTTTTTTCTTTCCCTGAGAAGACTTCACGGAATAATTCCGTTCGGTCAATCTCAAATTGAGTATATCAAAATATGCAAAACTTGTCAACAAAAATTCACCGAAAAATGTCAATTTGAACAAACATATGGGGAGGATGTGAAAAGCGTGACTAAAAAATATATAAAAAATTATATTTTGCTGCGAAATTTATGTTAACTTTGTTGACTTAATTTGCCGAATGTTTTAAACTATGTTACAGAATAAAAAATTAACATACGGAGGAATGACAATGTTCAAACGCACCCTGTCGCTGCTGCTCTGCCTGCTTGTTGCGGTGCCTTCGCTCGCGTTCTGCGCCTTTGCGCAGGAGAACGAGGTGTCTCCTGCGGAGATAAGCTACGAGATAACAGACCCTTATGCGGATGTCGATTGGGACAGCTGGGGAATATATAAGGCTCAGCTGCACACCCAGAGCAACGCGAGCGACGGCTATCTGCCGATCCACGAAGTCGTTGAGAGACACTATGACCTCAACTACGATATCCTCGCGCTCACAGACCACGGCACGATAAACAAGGGCTGGGATCAGAAGCCGCAGCTCGTGCCGCTGATAAGACTCGTCAAATATGAGCGCACGAAGCTCGCGCCCATTTACCCGCTGACCGATGAGGAGTACAAGGCCTATACGACCGGCACTGCCGCATCGCAGACGAGAACGCATAACAACGGTATGCTCGATGTCCCGCAGGGCATAGAGCTCAATATGGCGACCCCGAAGTGCGACTGCCATCTGACCGGCTACTATGCCGATTACGGTCAGGGTCTCGCCGGCGTTTACGGCGACTATGAGACCCCGTCGAAGGGCGTGCGACGCAAGGGCGGAATATCCATGCTCTCCCATGTCGGCGAGTATGTCTATCCCGAAAAGGACAGCAAAGACCATGTTGGTCAGAAGATAGACGATTATTATGCCAACAAATTTGCGCGCATCTTCCTCGACAACAAGGGCTCGAGCGTCGGCATGGGCATCAACAGCGCCACCGACGCGCACACCCGCTGCGACCGCATACTTTATGATCAGATACTCCAGAAGACCATACCCAACGATGTTGTCCCGTGGGGCTTTGCTTTCTCCGATTCCCACGATGTCCGCTCGATAAACGACGCCTATACCATGATGGTTCTGCCGGAGCTCACAAACGAGAATGTTCGCAAGGGCATGGAGAACGGCTGGTGCTTCGCAGTCTCCCACTATTCAAACGGTGTTGAGCTCAACGGCATGGAAGAGATGCCCGGCTTCGACGAGGATAAGGTCTATGACACCGAGGCATATCTTCGCGACGACACTCCGCTCGTCACCCGAGTGACCGTCGACGACGAAAACGACACGATAAGCATCGAGGGCACGAACTTCAATGCGATAACCTGGGTATCGAACTGCAATGTTATCAAGCGCGAGACGGATATAGACAGCGGCAAGGCGACCCTCGATCTCCGCGCGGACGATCTGCTCAACACGCCCTATCTCTATGTCAGATTCTATATCACGGGCGACAACGGCATCTGCTATTCTCAGCCCTTCGTTATCAGAAGAAACGGCGAGGACTTCGGCAAGGTCAGAGTTCCGAGAACCCACGATCTCTCGACCGCCCTGCGCGCCACAGTTACAGTGCTCGACTGGACTTATTTCAAGTTCAATCCCATTGTCTGGGCGTTCAAGTATTTCTTCCTCGGCTACAATGTTTTCGATCATTTCTTCGACGCATATTGATTTAAGGAGAATATATAAATGAAGAAGAACTTCAAGCGCGTTCTGTCGGCTGCGCTGGTTGTCGTGATGCTGTTCACCGCTTTCCCGGCGGCGTTCGCGTTCGGCTCGAAAGAGACGGATTATACGATAATCAGCCCCTATGAGCAGGTCGACTGGAACACATGGAAAACTTATAAAGCAAATCTCCACGCACACTGCGACGCTCGACGAGATGGTCGAGGAATATTATAAGGCGGACTATGATATCCTTGCGATGACCGACCACGGCGTTATCACAAACGGCTGGACGAGTGAGCGAGAGACGAACGGAATTTTCAACAAGTTCAGAAAAGTCTACCCGATGAGCGAAGAAAACTACGAGCGCATCACAAAGGGACTTGACCGCGGCGGCAGAGGCATGACCGATATCCGCGGCGGAATCGAATGCAATATGGCTGTTATCTCGAAGACTCATGTCAACGGATATTTCACCACCTACGGACAGGGAGAGTGGGGAATCGAAAACGATTACAGAACCGCTCCCGTTGAAATCGAAAAGGCGGGCGGCTATTCCGTGCTCAACCATGTCGGCGACTGGGTCGATTCCGGCAGATTCCCGCACCGTTCTCACTGGAACGTCTACATAGCCTATTTCGCGGGCATATTCATCGACTGCCCGAGCTGCCTCGGCATGGAGATAGTCAACAACACCGACAGAGTCACCCGCGGCGACCGTGAGCTTTGGGATGAACTGCTCCAGGTCGTTATACCCAAGGGCAGAAATATCTGGGCTTTTGCCGATGACGATTCCGAAAAGCTCAACGAGGTCGGCAGATCTTTCGAGTTCTTCGTCCTGCCCGAGAACAACGAGGCGAATGTCAAAAAAGCGATGAAAGACGGCAACTTCTTTGCCGCGAGCAAATATTACAAGACCACCGACGGAGTCGGCGACTTTGACGGCGACGGCAATGTGCCGCTCGTGACGGATATCAAGGTCGATCAGAATGCGAATACGATAACCGTCGCCACCGATCCTACCCGCGACTGCCGGGTCATCGAGTGGATAGCAGACGGCAAAGTTATCGCCACGGGCAACACCATAGACCTCAACGACTATGAAAAGGATCTCGGCTGCTATATACGCTTCCAGATGAAGGGCAGTGGCGGCGTGACCTATTCTCAGCCGTTCGAGCTTCAGTACAAGGGCAGAATAGATAAGCCTGTCCCCAACTGGGCACTCTGGGTCTTCAAGACCGAAGCGGGTCAGAAGTTCATGAAGTTCTATCATTCCCATTCTTTCGCTCTCGGTGCGCTCATCGCCGAGAAGATAAGAATCCTCATCGAGGATAACATCAAAAAGTAAACTGCGGCACTTCTCTGGCTTTTCCCGGAGGGGTGCTCTGTGCTTTGAAAGCACTTTTTCTTATAACTTTGATATCTTTGTTAAATTTTTGTGTCGCGGTACAAAAATAATTTGAAAAATGAAGATTGTTTATTATTTTTGCATATTGTCTTTTGCTATGTTGGTGATATAATTTAGTAGCTGAAAGAAGCAGAAATAGTATATATAATAGGTATACCGAAGATGTATACCAAAACAGCGCAAAAGAGGTGCAGTTATGGAAAGCATCATTAAAACGATAGTCGATATGGACAAGCGCGCGAGAAAGCGCACCATGGAGGAACAGGAGTTCTTCGACAAGGCGGATTCCGAGCTTGCCGAGCAGGCGAAGAAGATTCAAGCTGAGGAGCAGGAACGCGCCGACAGCGAGATAGCAAAGACCGCATCCGAATATGACGCAAAGCTGAAAGCGGCTCTCGACGAGATAGAGAAGAAGGCTCAGGCAGTCTCCGATACTCTCGACGAGCAGAGCAAGGCTAACCGCGAAAAATGGGCGCAGGAGCTCGCCGACAGAGCCGTGAACGCCGACTGATCAGATTTTTTTGAAAGGAAGTGTGCCGTATGACAGTTTCGTCCGCCGCAAACGCAGTGCTCGCAAAGGCTCGTGCTATGTACGGCAAACGCCTGACCGCACAGAACTACACCGATCTGCTTGCCTGCCGTTCCGTCAACGAGGCGGCGGCTTATCTGAAGGCTCACACCGCCTATGCCGATGCGTTCGAGGGCGTGACAATGGGCTCGCTCAGACGCTGGCAGATAGAAATACTGCTCAGGGAGCATCTTTCAAACAACTTCGCTTCCCTTTGCAGATATGAAAAATCCATCGGCGACGGCTTTTATAAATATTTCGTGACGCTGAGCGATGTTGATATGCTGCTCCATTCGGTGCGCTATCTCAACAGCCGCCACCCGGAGAAGAACCTCGCCAAAGTGCCCGACTTCTTCGTGCGCCACTCGGAGCTCAACGCCTCAGCGCTTGAGACCGCGACAAATGTTGATCTGCTTTTGGCGGCAGTCGAGGGCTCACCGTATAAAGCGGTTCTTGCCCCGTTTGCCTCTGTCGGTTCCGACGGCAGACCCGATTATTTCGCCATGGAGCTGGCGCTCAACAAATATCTCCACTCGCAGGCGGAGGCGCTCATCAAAAAGAACTACAAGGGCAAGGAACGCAAGGAGCTTGACGCGATGCACGCGTTCGATACGGATGCCGAGAATATCGTCTCGCTCTACAGGCTCAAGCGCCTTACCAATATGCCGCAGAGCGTGCTCACCACGATGCTTATGCCCGGCGGAACGCTCGATGAGAAGGCGCTGACAGGATTTATGAAAGCGCCGGATGCCGAAAAGGCACTCCAAACGCTCAAGGGCACGGCGTATGCCGCGTTTGCCGAGCGGGGTGACCGATCGGTCGAGCAGGTGAGTGCAAAGCTCAGATATGACCGCGCGAAAGGTCTTGTGCGGTTTTCAACTTTCCCGAGCGTCGTGATGATGAGTTATGTCGCGCTCGCGGAGAATGAAGCAGAAAATCTTACCCACATTATTGAGGGTATAAGATATAATATTCCGCCCGAAGAAATAAGCCGGTTCCTTATCGGCGTGGGCGACTGACAGCTTTTTAAGAGTTTAAAAGGACGGTGATAAACCTTGGCAGTTGCAAAAATGAAGCTTGTTAAAGTCACAGGTCCGCTCGACCAGCTTAACAATTTCATTTCAACCTGCTGCTTGGACGGATCGTTCCATCCCGAGCAGGCAACGCAGTATATGTCTGCGTCAATGGGTTATTCGACGCTCAGCGAGGAAAACCCGTATGCGCCGATGCTGCAAAAAATAGAGGAGCTTATCCGCGAGAATGATTCCGCGCCCGACCCGACGATAGTCGGCGACCGCTCGCGTGAGATTCAGCTCGACGATAAGACCAGCGCCTACATCGACGAACTGGACGAAAAATTGTCCGCGATGCACGACGAGTACAAGGAGCTTGAGGATCAGCTCGAGCAGTGCCGAAACGGCATTGCGAAATATGAGCATTTCACGGGCTTCGATGTCGGACTCGATGAGCTGTTCAACTGCAAGTTCATCAAGACCCGCTTCGGTCATATGCCCAAAGAGAGCTACGAAAAGCTCGTCGCCTATGACGACGACCCCTATGTGCTCTTCATCCCGTGCTCGACCGATGCGACCGACTATTGGGGCGTCTACTGCGCGCCGAGAGAGCGCGTCGACGAGGTCGACAGCATCTTCGCGGGACTCAATTTCGAGCGTCTCCAGGTTCCCTCGGCGGTCGGTACCGTTGAGCAGGTAATAGATCAGCTCAAGAGCAATATCGAGATTATCGAGGGCGACTTAAAGCAGCTTGACGAGCGTGCCGCGGCACTCTGGAAAGAGAACCGCAAACGCTGCAACGAGATATATACGAAGCTCGTCGATCTCAATACAGTCTTTGAGATGCGCCGCTACGCCGCGTGCCACAACAAGTATTTCTTCTATGTTGGCTGGGTGCTCGCACACGATTCAAAGGCGTTCGAGAAGAAAGCGGAGGCTATAGAGAATGTCGAAGTCGAGGAGAATGACCCCGACAAGAGCTCCGGAAAGACTCCGCCCGTGAAGCTCAGAAACCCCGCGATATTCAAGCCCTATGAGTACTTCGTCGATATGTACGGCTTGCCGTCATATTCGGATATCGATGTCACGGGCTTCGTCGCGATAACTTATACACTGCTGTTCGGCATCATGTTCGGCGATCTCGGTCAGGGACTTGTGCTCTTCCTGCTCGGTATCCTCGGCTGGAAGATAAAGAAGATGCCCCTCGCACGCATACTTATCCCGTGCGGTCTTTCGAGTGCGGTGTTCGGCTTCGTGTTCGGCTCGGTGTTCGGATATGAAGATATGCTCGACCCCGTCTATCATGCGCTGGGCATGGCGTCAAAGCCGCTGAGCGTTATGGATTCGATAAACACCGTTCTGATAGTTGCTATCGGCATAGGCGTCGTCCTTGTCGTGACCGCGATGCTCCTGAATGTAATATCCTGCCTCAAGCATAAGAAGATAGGCGAGGCGATATTCAGCAACAACGGACTCGTCGGCATACTGTTCTATCTCGCGGGCGTTGCGTTCTGCGTAGCGTTCATGAACGGTCCCCAGGTTCTCCCGAACAGCGTGCTGTTCAGCGTCATGGGCGTCTGCGCCGTGCTGCTCTATATCAAAGAGATACCGATCGGTATTATAGACAAGCATCCGGACTGGAAGCCCGACAGCATCGTTGACTTCCTGCTCCAGAACCTGTTCGAGCTTATCGAATATGTCCTGTCCTATTTCAGCAACACCGTGTCCTTCCTTCGTGTCGGCGCGTTTGTTATAGTCCACGCCAGTATGATGATGGTCGTCTTCACCCTCGGCGGTGACGGCAGCAATATCCCCGTTATCATCATAGGCAACATTATCGTCATCGCCCTTGAAGGTCTGCTTTCGGGCATTCAGGGACTGCGTCTTGAGTTCTACGAGATGTTCAGCCGCTTCTATGAAGGCGGCGGCAGGGCGTTCACACCCGCAAAGCTCGAGCAGGCTCAGACGAATCTGAAAACTAAAATTGCCGGTAAAAAGGCCAAAAAGGCTTTAGCCAATAAAGACTAATCGGAGGTAAAGTAAAATGACAACTCTTTTTTATTCCGTTATGATCGTAGTTCCCGCGGCGGTGCTTCTCGCATCCGTTGTGTACACAATGAAGAAGCACTCTGAGGGTCAGAGCATCAAAAAGAGCCTTCGCATGAACGCGGCAACTTTCGCCGTCATGGTTCTGCTCGTCGCAGGCTGCGCTATGGGCGCTTTTGCAACCGGCAGCGAGGACACTACCGCAGCTCCGGCTGATACAACCGCCGCTCAGGCTTCCGACGCAGTCGCCGAGAGCGCAGAAGCGACAACCGTTAAAGATAACTCCAAGGGTCTCGGACTTCTTGCCGCTGGTCTTGTTACCGGTCTTGCCGGTATCGGCGGCGGTATCGCAGTTGCCGCCGGCGCTCCCGCAGCTATCGCCGCAACGAGCGAGGATCCCAAGGCATTCGGTAAAGCGCTTATCTTCGTCGCCCTCGGTGAGTCGATAGCCCTTTACGGTGTCGTTATCTCCATACTTATCCTCAACAAGGTCTGACGCCCTCAGGGCAGAAGAACGGCGGCGTAAAGCAATATAACTTTACGCTGCGTTGAAAGGAACGGAAGTTATGCGTTTTTATTTGATAAGCGACAATGCCGATACGCTTGTCGGAATGCGCCTTGCGGGTATCGACGGAGAGCTTGTGCACGACGCTCAGTCGGTCGAGGATGCGGTCAACCGCTGCCTCGCCGATGAAGAGGTCGGCATCATTCTCATCACGCACCCGCTGTGTGAGCTGTGCGGCGATTTCATAACGCAGACAAAGCGCAGCTACGATAAGCCGCTGATAGTCGAGATCCCAGACCGCCACGGTTCGCAGGGGAGCGACTCCATCGCGCGCTATGTGCGCGACACTATCGGCATAAAGATTTGAGGTGTTTAACCAATGCTCAATCAGGAAGAAAGAGCCGCAAAGTTTTTTGACGCCATAACCAAGGACGCCGAGGAACGCCACGAGGAGATGACCCGCAAGACCCGCGAAACGGTCGAAAGCGGACTTGAAAAGGCAAAGACGAAGGCGCACTCCCAGGCTCAGGCTAAAATAGAGCGCGAGCGTATGCTCAAGGAGCAGGAGTTCAACCGCACCGTTGCCAATGAGAGAACTCAGCAGCGCGCCCGCCTGACCGACAAGCGCGGCGCAATTACCGACGAGGTTTTTGGTGACGCGCGTGAAAAGCTCACTGCCTTTACAGAGTCGGACGGCTACGCGGATTTTCTCAAAAAGAGCGCGGCAGGTTTTGCGGCGGTTTTTCCGCAGGGGGATGTGACCGTCTATGTCCGCCCCGGCGATATGCGCTTTGCGGATGATATAAAGAAAGCTTTCGGCAGGGACTGCAAGGTCGAGAGCAGTGATGAAATAACCATTGGCGGATGCCGCGCCGGAGTCGTCGGCGGCAGCACCGTGGCTGACGATACGCTCGACACACGCCTTGAAGCGCAGCGCGAGTGGTTCCTCGAAAATTCGGGAATGTCAGTAATACTTTAACGGTCGGAGGTGAACGGCTTGTCCGAGAATAATGTTATATACGGAATAAACGGACCCGTCGTTACGATAAAGGGCGAGACGGGACTGAGCATGATGGAGATGGTCTACGTCGGCGAGAAGCGGCTTGTCGGCGAAGTCATACGCCTTGACAAGGATCTCACCACCATTCAGGTCTACGAGGAGACGACCGGGCTCAAGCCCGGCGAGCCGGTCTATGCTACCGGCGGCGCAATGTTCGCCACCCTCGGCCCCGGAATAATCAGAAATATATTTGACGGAATTGAGCGCCCGCTTTCGGCTATCGCCGAGCACAACGGCGCGTTCATATCAAAGGGCTGCGCCGAGAGCGCGCTCGACGAGGAGCGCGAGTGGCAGGTCAATATGCTCGTCAAGCCCGGCGATAAGCTCAAGGGCGGCGACATCTACGGCGAATGCCCCGAGACTCCCGTCGTCAAGCACAAATTCATGGTTCCGCCCGGACTTGAAGGCGAAGTTGTCGATGTCAAGCCCGACGGAAAATACAAGATAAACGATACTATCGTTACCCTCAGGGACAAGAAGGGGAAAGACCACGAGCTGACCCTCTGCCAGCGCTGGCCTATCCGTATCCCGCGTCCCGTCAACCGCAGACTGCCTGCGCAGCGTCCGCTGATAACCGGTCAGCGTGTCATAGATACGCTCTTCCCGATAGCAAAGGGCGGCGCGGCGGCGATCCCCGGCGGATTCGGAACGGGCAAAACAATGACTCAGCATCAGCTTGCAAAGTGGTGCGACGCGGATATTATAATCTATGTCGGCTGCGGCGAGCGCGGCAACGAGATGACTCAGGCTCTTAAAGAGTTCGGCGAGATATCCGACCCGCGTACAGGCGAGCCCCTGACGGACAGAACGGTGCTTATAGCGAACACCTCGAATATGCCCGTCGCCGCGCGTGAAGCTTCAATATACACCGGCATCACCCTCGCCGAGTATTACCGCGATATGGGCTATCACACGGCTATCATGGCGGACTCCACCTCACGTTGGGCTGAGGCTCTGCGTGAGATATCCGGACGCCTTGAAGAGATGCCTGCCGATGAGGGATTCCCGGCTTACCTGCCGTCGAGACTTTCCGAGTTCTATGAGCGCGCAGGCTATGTCAAGAATCTAAACGGCACGGAGGGCTCGATAACAATAATCGGCGCCGTATCGCCGCAGGGCTCCGACTTTTCCGAGCCTGTTACCCAGAACACGAAGCGTTTCACACGTTGCTTCTGGGCGCTCGATAAGTCGCTCGCCTATGCGCGTCACTATCCTGCGATAAACTGGAATACGAGCTATTCCGAATATGTCAACGACCTGTCCGCATGGTACTATGACAACGCGGGACCGGAGTTCATGAACTACCGCGATGAGCTGTGCTCCATCCTGCTCGAGGAGAACAGCCTTATGGAGATAGTCAAGCTTATCGGCGCGGACGTTCTGCCCGACGATCAGAAGCTTGTCATTGAGATTGCAAGAGTTATAAGAGTCGGCTTCCTGCAGCAGAACGCCTTCCACAAGGAGGACACCTATGTTCCGCTCGCGAAGCAGATGAAGATGATGGAAATTATCCTCTATCTCTATCACAAATGCCGCGAGGTAGTCGCAAAGCAGGTGCCGATTTCCAAGATAACGAAGCTCGGTCTGTTCGATAAGCTCGTCAAGATAAAGTACGATGTGCCCAACGACAGACTCGATATGTTTGACGATTACCGCACTGAGATAGACAAGGCGCTCGCTCCGCTGCTGCGCTGAGTCCGCTTATTCTGAAGGCAAGGAAGGATTTAAACAGCTATGATTTTTGAACACATCGGTTTAAATCAGATAAACGGTTCGCTCGTTGTGCTTGACGGCGTCAAGGGCGCGAGCTACGAGGAAATGGTCGAACTCAGGCTTGAGGACGGCACCTCGCGCGCGGGCCGTATAGTCAAAATAGACGGCGAGCTTGTGGTCATTCAGGTCTTTGAGGGAACTCGCGGAATATCGATGAACAACAGCACCACCGTGCTCTCCGGCAGACCCATGGAGATGCCGCTGTCGCCCGAGATACTCGGCAGAGTGTTCGACGGCCTCGGCAGACCGATAGACGGTCTGGGTGAGATATATCCCGAGTGCCGCCGCGATGTCAACGGTTCGCCCATTAACCCCGTTTCGCGTGTTTATCCGCGAAATTATATAAATACCGGCATATCTTCTATAGACGCGCTCGCAACGCTTATCAGAGGTCAGAAGCTCCCGATATTCTCGGGTTCCGGCATGAAGCATAACGAGCTCGCCGTTCAGATAGTGCGTCAGGCAAATGTTGCCGACGGCGACGATTTTGCAATCGTTTTCGCCGCCATGGGCGTCAAGAACGACGTCGCCGAATATTTCCGCACCTCGTTTGAAAACGCGAACGTCATGAACCGTGTTACGATGTTTATGAACCTCTCGAACGACCCGATAATCGAGCGTATCATAACACCCCGCTGTGCCCTGACCGCCGCCGAATATCTCGCGTTCGATCTCGGCAAGCAGACGCTCGTTATCCTCACCGATATGACTTCATATGCCGAGGCTCTTCGTGAGTTCAGCTCGTCAAAGGGCGAGATTCCCGGCAGAAAGGGCTTCCCCGGTTACCTCTATTCCGACCTCGCGTCGCTCTATGAGCGCGCCGGAATAGTCGAGGGCAAGAAAGGCTCGGTCACTCAGATACCGATCCTCACCATGCCCAACGACGATATCACGCACCCCATCCCCGACCTCACGGGCTATATAACCGAGGGACAGATAGTGCTTGACAGAGGACTCGACTACAAGGGCATCTATCCGCCCGTCAGCGTCCTGCCGTCGCTGTCGCGTCTGATGAAGGACGGCATAGGTGAGGGCTACACGCGCTCCGACCACAGCATGCTCGCAAACCAGCTCTTCGCTTCCTACGCCAAGGTGCAGGATGCCAAGGCACTCGCGTCTGTTATAGGTGAGGATGAGCTTTCCGCATCGGATAAGCGCCTCATGGAGTTCGGCAGAGCATTTGAGGAGAAATTTATAAATCAGGGCTATGACGAGAACAGGACGATAGACCAGACCCTCGACCTCGGCTGGGAGCTGCTCTCCATGCTGCCCGAATCCGAGCTCGACCGTGTTGATGAGGATGTTCTCAAGGAGCATTACAAGCCCGCGCAGCAGTAAAGAAAGGGGGAGAGCGTCATGGCACAGGTATTCCCGACAAAAAGCAATCTGATGAGCACGAAGAAGTCGCTGGATCTCGCCAAGCTCGGCTATGATCTGCTCGACCGCAAAAGAAATATACTCGTGCATGAGATGATGCAGCTCATAGACAAGGCGTCGAAGATACAGCGGGAGATAGACGAGACTTATTCAAAGGCCTATCTCGCGCTCCAGCGTGCGAACGTCACGCTCGGCATGTGCGCCGAGTTCGCGCAGGCGATACCGGTCGATGAGTCGCTCGATATAGATCTTCGCAGCGTCATGGGCGTTGAACTGCCGGTTGTGACTCTCGGCGATGAGAAGCTCGATATGTATTACGGACTCAACTCGACGAATTCACAGCTCGACGAGGCTTATCTGAGCTTCGTGCAGGTCAAGCACATGACCGCAGAGCTCGCGGAGATAGAGAACAGCGTATACCGCCTTGCCGATGCGATAAAGAAAACGCAGAAGCGAGCAAACGCGCTCGACAATATCATGATTCCGCAGTTCACCGCGACGATTAAATATATTACCGAAGCTCTTGAAGAAAAAGAACGCGAGGATTTCTCGCGCCTGAAAGTCATCAAGAGACAGAAGGAAGAAAAAGAGTCGTAAAATCAAATCAGCCCTCCCGATTGGGAGGGCTTTTGCATTTGTGTTGTTTTATTTTCTATTCCAGCTCATCAGAAAATCTTCTTCCCCTGTCTCTTCATCAATGCCGCGCGAGTTTATCGAAAACAGCTCGCGGCGGTAGAACTTCACGGCTCCGGAGTTTTTTATGTATACATTGAGCGTCAGCCGCGTGTGGTTATTTTTTGCAAAATCCAGCAGTTCTTTTCCGATGCCCATGTTTCGTGCGGTTTTGTCTACGAACAGCCCCTCAATGTGCTCGCCGTTGAGCCCAATGAAGCCGTCGGGTTCGGCTTCTGCGTTTTCGTGCACATAAATTTCGGCGCAGGGGAGCGCGGCTTTCACCGCTTCAAAATTTTCGTCCCAGTAGCTTTCTTTTATGAATCTGTGAGCCTCTTTGTTTGCACTGAGCCATATCTGCATGACGTGCGGCAGGTCGGATTCTTCCAATTTTCTTATCATAGCGATTCTCCGATTTCAATGAAACAGGCGCGGCAGTTTGTTCTGCTGCGCCTGTTGTTATGCTAATTTTATTTTATCAGATACACCGTCGCCGCCATGAGTATCTGACCGGTGTAGTATGTCGCAAGCTCGATTGTAACGAGCGGATTCTTTCTCTTTACGGGCGTGAAATAGACGAACGCGAGCACCGAGTCGCTGATTACGAACACAACCGAAGCGATTGTGGTTATAATGAATGTCAGCGAGCGCGTGAGATAGAGCATATAGCCCGAGACGCAGGCGCAAAGCGCAATGACAAAGAAATAGAACACGCAGAGAATGTACATCTTGCTGTCGAGCTTCATCTTGACCGCTTTCATGATAATGGCGATTATCGCGGTTATTACAAACGCCGCTATGTACGGGATTATCGAGAAGGTCGGCTCCGCTTTATAAAAAGACGCAAGGTAGAAGAAATGCCCTATCAGAAACGCGAAAGTGCCGAGCGCGATGAGCTTGTTCTTGTATTTCGGCGCGATCTCTTTTATGCCGAGCAGAACGTCGCCGCCGAGCCCGAACAGCAGTCCGAACGCCACGAGGCAGAAATAGAACGGGTGGACTAATTTATCCGCCTCTTCAATGCGGTAGCAGAAGCCGATAAATGCCATGGACATGAAGCCGAAGCTCGAGATGAACTTGCAGAGCATGCCCTCGAATGATTTTCCCTTGCGGCGCAGAAGAATCGTGAGCGTCGCAAATATCGCCGTCACAACGGAGAGAATGGGGATGAACATATACCAAATATCCTTTCTTTCTTGCCGCGTCGCGGCATAGTTTACTTTTGAGCTGCTTTCTTCACCTTTTCCCAATATTCCCCGGCGGTGCGTTCGGTGCGGTTGTCGCCGAACTCATAGTATACCGCGTCTTTTATCGCGTCCGGCAGATACTGCTGCGGCGCCCAGTGGTTGCGGTATGAGTGCGGATAGATATAGAACTGTCCTTTGTTCGGGTTATCCTCGCCGTCGCAGTGGACATTCTGCAATTGCCTCGGAACGGGTCCCGTGCGGCCTTTCTGCACATCGGCCATCGCGGCGTTTATCCCGTTGTAGGCGGAGTTTGATTTCGGGCTCGTCGCCACAAGCACAACCGCATCCGCGAGCGGTATCCGCGCCTCGGGCAGTCCGAGCATATTCGCCGCGTCAACGGCGGCTTTTACTATAGGTATTATCTGAGGATACGCAAGCCCGACATCCTCGCACGCGCAGACCATCAGCCTGCGGCACGCGCTGACAAGGTCGCCCGCTTCGAGCAGCCGCGCCAGATAGTGGAGCGCCGCGTTCGGGTCGGATCCGCGCATCGATTTCTGATATGCGGAGATTATGTCATAGTGCTCATCGCCCTCGCGGTCGTATCGCATCGCGCTGTGCTGGGTCAGTTCCTGCGCGCGCTGAAGAGTTATCTTGCAAACGCCGCTTTCGTCGGCAGGGGAGGAGAGCACGCACAGCTCAACGGAGTTTATCGCCTTTCTCACATCGCCGCCGCAGGCGTTGGCAATGTGCTCAAACACTCCGTCCTCTATATCATATGTCTCGTGCCGCTCGGTGCCTATATAATCAAATGCACGCTTGACGGCGGGAATTACATCTTCAGCCGAGACAAATTTGAATTCAAACACGGTTGAACGGCTGAGAATCGCGTTGTATATATAAAAATACGGGTTCTCGGTCGTCGACGCTATAAGCGTTATGTCGCCGTTTTCTATGTATTCGAGCAGCGTCTGCTGCTGCTTTTTATTAAAATATTGGATCTCGTCGAGATAGAGCAGAATGCCGTTTGGCGCGACAAATGTGTTGAGCTTCGCGACAACATCTTTTATATCTGCCGTCGAAGCGGTCGTGCCGTTTAATTTAACGAGATGGCGGTCGGTCGTCTTTGCGATGATGCTCGCGAGCGTCGTTTTGCCGACCCCGGACGGACCGTAAAAGACCATGTTCGGCAGCTCGCCCGAAAGTATAATATTTCTCAGCGGTTTGCCCTCGCCGAGCAGATGCCTCTGACCGACGATATCGTCGATAGTCTGTGGGCGCATTCTCTGCGCCAGCGGTGCTGACATGATCTTCCCCCTCTCCGCTTGCTACAGTACCATATTATATTAAATTTTAACGATTTAGTCAACCTGATTTAAAAAGTGTGCGGATTTGATGAACGGCTTGTGAAAAAGGAATAAACAAATATATAATCTTTGAGAAAAATATTGACGGCGCATAAAAATCTGTTATTATGAACTTGAAAGGAGAATCGGTATGAAAAAGAAACGCAGGAAAAAAGAGATAACCAACCGTGAGATGTGGATAGGCATAACAATGACCGTTTTTGGCGCGGTCGTTGACTTCTGCTTTTTCGGCTTCAGCTATTCTGCCGACCCGCAGGGCGAGCATGGCGAGATAACCACCGCATCTATAGTACTCTCTGTTATATGGATAGCACTTTCGATCGCGGGCGCGTTCTTAATGAGCTATTTCTTAAACGACAGAAGCTTCATCTTCGGCTTCTCCGGCTATCTGATACTCTCGCTCGTTGTCGTCTATCCGCTGCTCTACGGCTACTGCGCGTCGCTCTATCCCGCGTATGGGCTGATAGCCGAAAAGCTATTCCGCAGCAAGACCATGCTCGAAAATATGCCCGATTCGTCTCTGATATTCGAGCCGCTGCGCTTATTGCTTGTCTATATTTTATATTTTCTCGGACGGCGTCTTGCCAAAAAGCGCGCCGCCTGAACATGAAAAATACCGGCAGTTCTGCATGAAAACAGGACTGCCGGATTTTTTATTTTATCTTTAATTATTTGCCGAACAGCAGGAGCAGGAAACCGGCGGCAACAGCCGAGCCGATAACGCCCGCGACGTTCGGGCCCATTGCGTGCATGAGCAGGAAGTTCGTCGGGTTTGCCTTGCGTCCCTCGACCTGCGAAACGCGCGCCGCCATGGGAACGGCGGAGACGCCTGCGGAGCCGATAAGGGGATTGACCTTGCCCTTGGTGACAAGATACATGAGCTTGCCGAGAAGCACGCCGCCTGCGGTCGAGAAGCAGAATGCAGTCAGACCGAGGATGATAATGAATATGGTCTGCTTCGACAGGAAGGTCTGACCGTTCGCCGTTGCGCCGACGGTAACGCCGAGCAGGATGGTGACGATGTTGGTCAGAGCGTTCTGTGCGGTGTCGCTGAGTCTTTCAACAACGCCGCTCTCTCTGAACAGGTTGCCGAGCATGAACATGCCGATAAGCGGAGCGACGGAGGGAAGCATGAAAGCGCAGATGACAAGCACGACGACGGGGAAGATAATCTTCTCTGTCTTGCTGACGGTTCTGAGCTGCTTCATCTCGACCGAGCGCTCCTTCTTTGTGGTAAGAAGCTTCATGATGGGCGGCTGAATAATCGGGATAAGAGCCATATACGAATATGCCGCAACTGCTATCGGTGCGAGCAGGTGAGCCGCAAGCTTCGAGGCGAGGAATATAGCCGTCGGGCCGTCCGCGCCGCCGATGATGCCGATAGCGGCAGCCTCCTGCGGAGTGAAGCCGAGCAGGATAGCGATGGTGAACGCAACATAGATGCCGAGCTGAGCGGCAGCGCCGAGCAGCAGGCTCATCGGGTTTGCGAGCAGGGGACCAAAGTCCGTCATTGCGCCGACGCCCATAAAGATAAGGCACGGGAAGATACTGCTCTTGACGCCTGCGTAGATAAGACGCAGGATTCCGATGTCATACCAGTGCGCGCCCTCCCGTATCGTCGTACTCAGCGGGTCGATGATACCGGTCGGGTCATCCATAAGACCTGCGCCGGGCAGGTTCGCGAGCAGAATGCCGAACGCGATGGGAAGAAGCAGCAGCGGTTCGAATTTTTTAGCGATGGCCAGATAGAGCAGGACGAACGATACGAGGATCATTACGCCCTCTCTCCAGGTGAGCACGGCGAGACCCGAGCTCTCCCAGAAGCCTTTCAAGATTCCGAGTATGTCCATTTGCTATCCCCCTTAGCCGACTACGGCGAGCAGTGCGTCCGTAGCGACGGTCGAGCCCTTCTGGACGGCGAGCTGCTTTACGGTGCCGTCGCAGGGAGCGACTATTTCGTTTTCCATCTTCATAGCCTCAAGAATGAGGATGACTTCGCCCGCTTTGACGGCAGAGCCGACCGAGACATTGACGCTCAGTATCGTGCCGGGCATGGGCGAGAGAACTTTCTGACCGTCTGCGGCTGCTGCGGGAGCGGCGGCAGGAGCGGGAGCTGCTGCGGGGGCAGCGGGTGCGGCTGCAGCAACGGGAGCTGCGGGAGCGGCGTCGGTAACAGCGGTGATAACGGCGTCGGTCTCCTCGACCTCAACCTCGTAGTTTTTGCCGTTTAATGTAACAACATATTTCATGATGATCGTTCCTTTCAGGTGTTGGCGGCGAGCCGCATCAGTCTTTCTTCTTTATGGATTTGAACAGCAGCCTGTTGAGCGGGATGCCGCTCTCGTCGCTGACTATAGCCATGATGACCGCGGCGGTCGGCTCGTCAACGCCGTCAAGTTCGAGCGTGCCCTGCGACTGAGTGCCGGGCAGAGGAGTTCCGGCAGCAGCGCTCTGCTGCACGGGTGCGGGTTCATCGGAAGCAGCATTCTTCTTGCCCTTCTTGCCTGCAAGATTCTCGCCGAGTCTGACGACGCGGGAGATTATCATTATCAGCACGGCAAGGATAATGAGCAGCAGGAATACCATAAGTATTCCGAAGAGGGAGACCTGAAGAGCGAAAACAAGCTTTTCACCCAGGGGCATACCCATGTCAAAATTATCAAACATTGATAAAACCTATCCTTTCTGCCGAGGCTCAGTCGAGTCTCTCTATCTTATATGTGAAAGTGTTTTTCTTTCTCTCGTCGCGCTTGTCGAAGAATGCTTCCGCCTGAGTCGGGAAAGCGATATAGGAGAGAACATCCTCGTCGCAGGTCGCTCTGTCGCCGAGATACTCTCTCGCGGCGGGGAGACCGGGCTCAAGCAGGTCTGCGTAGCGGCAGGTTATCGGCTTCTCGTCGCCGAGAACCTTCTTCTGGAGCTCCTCGTTTATCTTGCCGGGAGCCTTGCCGTATTCGCCCTTGATATAGTTCTTGACTTCCTTGGAGATGTTCTTGTATCTCTCGCCCGCGAGCACATTTGCGGTCGCCTGAACGCCGACCATCTGGCTCATCGGGGTGACGAGCGGAGGATAACCGAGGTCTTCGCGGACTCTCGGAGTCTCTGCGAGAACTTCGTCGAGCTTGTCGAGCTTGTTCTGAGCGGTGAGCTGAGCGACAAGGTTCGAAAGCATTCCGCCGGGTATCTGATAGTTGAGCGCGTCGGTCTGAGTGGTCAGCACGACGGGGTTGAGCAGACCGCTCTTGAGCGCGTCGTTGCGGACGGGCTTGAAGAAATCGTTGATTTTCTTGAGCTGCGCCATGTCGAGCGGAACTTCGTAGCCCTCTTTCTGGAGGATATAAGCCATGGTCTCTGTGGGCGGCTGAGAGGTGCCGTTGGAGAAGCAGGAGATAGCGGTGTCGATAACATCCGCGCCGGCTTCAACAGCCTTCTGCAATGTCACAGGGCCGAGACCCGTGGTTGAATGGGTGTGAACGATAACGGGGAGACTGATGTTCTCCTTTATGCCCTTGACAAGATCATATGCTGTCTGGGGATCCATGATGCCCGCCATGTCCTTGATGCACACGGACTGAACGCCCATGCTCTCGAGATCTTTTGCGAGCTTGATGTAGCTTTCGATGTTGTGGATGGGGCTCGTGGTGTAGCAGATGGTGCCCGATGCGTGAGCGCCGCACTTGATAGTCTCGTCAACGGCGGTCTCGATGTTTCTCAGGTCGTTGAGCGCATCGAATATACGGATGATGTCGATGCCGTTTTCAACGCTCTTTCTGACGAAAAGGCGAACGACATCGTCGGGATAATGCTTGTAGCCCAGAAGGTTCTGACCTCTGAGGAGCATCTGCAGCTTGGTGTTCGGGCACGCCTTGCGGATCTTGCGCAGGCGCTCCCACGGATCTTCGTTGAGATATCGCAGGCAGGAGTCGAACGTAGCGCCGCCCCAGCACTCGAGCGAATAGTAGCCCGCCTTGTCAAGCTCGGGCAGTATTGCCTCGAAATCCTCATAGGGCATACGGGTCGCGATAAGCGACTGGTTCGCGTCTCTGAGGACAGTCTCAGTGAAATTTACTTTCATATATTTCGCTCTCCTTTGGATTTTATAAACTTATTTGAATCAGAACTCGATGCGCGAAGCAATGTAGCTTTCGAGCTCGTCTATCGCGATGCGCTCCTGCTTCATCGTGTCGCGGTCGCGCACTGTCACGCAGTGATCATCGACGGAGTCGAAGTCATAGGTGATGCACAGCGGAGTACCGATCTCATCCTGGCGGCGATAGCGCTTGCCGATGGAGCCGGTCTCGTCGAAATCGACCATGAACTTGCGGCTCAAGTCGTCGCAGATCTTTATAGCCTCTTCCGAAAGCTTCTTCGAGAGGGGAAGCACCGCGGCCTTGTAGGGCGCGACGACGGGGGAGAGATGGAGCACCACGCGGGTGTCGTTCTTCTCTGCGTCGATAACTTCCTCGTCATATGCTTCGCAGAGCAGCGCGAGTACGGTTCTGTCGAGTCCGTAGGTGGACTCTATTATATAGGGAATGAACTTCTCGTTCGTCTCGGGATCGAGATAGTCCATCTTCTGGCCGCTGTATTCCTGATGTCTCGTCAGGTCGAAGTCAGTTCTGTTGTGGGTGCCGTTTATCTCGCCCCAGCCGAACGGGAAGAGGAACTCTATGTCGCACGCGGCTTTGGCGTAGTGAGCGAGCTTCTCATGGTCGTGGAAGCGAAGATGATCGGGAGCTATGCCGAGATCCTCAAAATACTTCTTGCCGAACTGCTTGAAGTAGTCATAGAGCTCGCTGTCCGAACCCTTCTTGCAGAAGGTCTGGAACTCCATCTGCTCGAACTCGATGGTTCTGAAAGTGAAGTTGCCGGGGGTTATCTCGTTTCTGAACGCCTTGCCGATCTGACCGATGCTGAAGGGCAGCTTCGCTCTCATCGAACGCTGGACGTTGAGGAAGTTGACATATTCACCCTGCGCGTTTTCGGGGCGCAGATAGATAACGCTCTTTGCGTCGTTGGTGACTCCGCGGTAGGTCTGGAACATGAGGTTGAATTCTCTTATGTCCGTGAAATTGTGCTTGCCGCAGTGGGGGCAGGGGATCGAATGAGCCTTGATGTACTCAAACATCTCCTCTTTCGTCATCTTGTCGGGGTGGGCGTCGGGATCAAAGTTCTCGATGAGCGTGTCCGCTCTGTGGCGCATCTTGCACTCCTTGCAGTCGAGAAGAGGGTCGGAGAAGCTGGCGATGTGACCGCTTGCCTCCCAGACTTTCGGATGCATGAGAATGTCTGCGTCAACTTCGTAGCTGTTCCTGCGCTCCTGAATGAATCTCTTGCGCCAGGTGTCCTTGACGTTGTTCTTCATTCGTGCGCCGAGCGGGCCGTAATCCCAGGTGTTCGCAAGTCCGCCGTAGATGTCGCTGCCGGCGAAAATGAAGCCTCTGTTTTTACACAGAGCGACGATTTTTTCCATTGTTTTTTCGGTATTATTTAGCATAAGCGTTTACTCCCCTATTATTCATTGTAGCCTATAATAATCTAAAAAATGCCAAAAGTCAAGGCGCGTAAAAGAGATTTTGAGCCCTTGTCCGCCCGCCTTTTTGTGCGCTTTTTCGGGTATGTATTTTTGTCTGTGCATTTTGCCGAAAATAATGCTGCAAAATGACTCGAAAACATAAACAGTAACGAAATATCGATATAAAAAGCACAATAAAAACTTTTTCGCCAAAGCCGCCTTAAAAAATATTTTTTTGCCCATTCGGGGCTTTTTCAACACTGTATTGACAAATCCGTGTTTTAATGTAAAATTATAGTATTATCTATAATGGGTAGATATTTGAGAAAACAATGCAAAGAGGGGAAGACTGTGGCAAGACAGGAATCAAAAGTTTCGTCATTCTTTCAGAAGATAGGCCCGATGGTGGGCTACAATGCCGCGAGCATACTTTTCGGCGGCGGCGGATACATCATCTCGCTCTATTTTCTGTCGTTTTTGACCGAGGTCGAAAAGCTCAGCGTCGATCAGGCGGGTATGGTTATCGCCATGGCTCATATCTGGGACGCCGTAACCGACCCCGTCATGGGTATTATAACCGACCGCACGCGTTCGAAATATGGCAGACACAGAAGATATCTGCTCTGGGGCGTTATTCCGATAGCTGTCTCGTATTTCTGCCTGTGGAACTCGTTCGGCATTTCCGCTACAGGCAACAAGACCGCGACGATGCTCTACTACATGCTCGCGTATATGCTCTATAACACGGCGCTGACTCTCGTCACCGTGCCGCATGTTGCGATGCTGCCCGTTATCGCGCCCGATTATTCCCTGCGTACTCAGTATAACTCCGTGCAGTATATAATGAACTCCGTCGGCATGGTCTCGTCGTTCCTGCTCGTGTCGCTGTCGCTCGGCTTTACGAACATGGAGATGACCGCCGCATCAAGACCGAAGTTCATGTTCTTCGGCGCAGTGTTGTGCCTGTGGTTCTCGCTGCCGCTGCTCGTGACTTTCAAATGCACGAAAGAGCCGAGCTCGCTCGACATGAAGCTGCCGCCTTTCAATGCGACTATGCTCCTTGAAGAGTACAAGCAGGTTTTCCGCAACAAGGCGTTCAGACGCTATTTCGTCCTGAGCTCGATGTACACCATGGCAAAGGGCTTCTATGCAAACTCCAACCAGTATTTCATCAAATACAGCGCTCAGCGCTTCGGCTATTTCAACACCCTGCAAACGATTGCGGGTGCGGCTGAGGCATCCGGCTTCCCCGTCAACTATCTGCTGACGATGAAAAAGGGCAAGCAGCTGTGCGGAAAGCTCCTGACTCCGCTTATGGCGGCGGGACTTATCATAAACCTGTTCATCGGCAAGAGCACTCCGCTCTGGGTCGTCATTGTTTCGATAATCCTCTATAACTTCGGCTTCTCCGGCCCCGGCTTCACCGCCACAAATATCCAGCCCGATGTCACGGATGTTGACGAGATGATAACCGGACGCCGCCGAGAGGGCGTTATCTCAACTTTCAACACGCTCATCAAAAAGACCATAAACGGTCTCATGAGCGCGTTCACCGGATTTATTCTTAAAGGCTTCGGCTTCCGCACCGGCGCAGAGGGCGCGAATGCCCTCGAACAGACCGCAAAGGGCATATTCGGACTGAAGGTGACTTACTGCATTCTGCCGCTTATCTTCGTCGGCCTCGTCTATGTCTGCGTGTTTACCTATAAGATGACCCGCGAGGATCACAAGATGATAACCGAGGCTATAAAAGAGAAGAAAGAGACAGGCAAGTGCTCTCTGACCCCTGAGCAGATGAAGCGCTGCGAGGAGATAGCGGGTCAGAGCTTCGGCGATATGTGGATCGGCAAACCCTCCGCAGAGACCCTTGTGACCGAGCTTGACTAAAAGACCCACGAAAGGATCAATAAATTGTCTACCAAGAAAGAAAACATCAGAAATTTCAGCATCATAGCGCATATCGACCACGGCAAATCGACCCTTGCGGACAGACTCCTCGAGCTGACCGACTCCGTGGCGAAGCGCGATATGACCGCTCAGATACTTGATAACATGGATCTTGAGCGCGAGCGCGGAATAACTATAAAGGCGCACGCGGTCAAAATGGACTATACCGCGAGCGACGGCGAGGTCTATGAATTGAATCTTATAGACACTCCCGGCCATGTCGACTTCAACTACGAAGTCTCGCGTTCCCTTGCCGCCTGCGAGGGTGCGGTGCTCATAATCGACGCGTCGCAGGGAATCGAAGCGCAGACGCTCGCAAACACATATCTGGCGCTCGACCACGACCTTGAGATAGTCCCCGTTATCAATAAAATAGACCTGCCCGCCGCCGACCCCGACAGAGTTGCCGAGGAGGTTGAGGAGATAATCGGACTCGACTGCTCGAATGCCCCGCGCGTCTCGGCAAAGACGGGCGAGAATGTCGAAGAGGTGCTCGAACGCATCGTTCTCGATATCCCCGCGCCCGTAACGGATGACAACGCGCCGCTCAGAGCACTCATATTCGATTCTGTCTATGACAGCTACAAGGGCGTTATCGTTTATGTCAGAATAAAAGAGGGCAAGATAAAGCCCGGCGACACCATGCGAATGATGGCGACCGGCGCGCAGTTCACGGTCGTTGAAGTCGGCTATATGCGCGCCACGAGTATGGAGCCAGCCGATGAACTGACCTCCGGCGAGGTCGGCTATATCACCGCCTCGATAAAGACCGTCAGCGACGCCCGCGTCGGCGATACCGTAACGACTGCGGAGAATCCCGCAAAAGAGCCGCTCGCAGGCTACCGCAAGGTGAACCCGATGGTTTTCTGCGGAGTCTATCCCGCCGATGGCGCGGACTACGAAAATCTGCGCGACGCGCTCGAAAAGCTCCAGTTAAACGACGCTTCGCTCTCATATGAGCCGGAGACCTCCGGCGCGCTCGGCTTCGGCTTCCGCTGCGGCTTCCTCGGTCTGCTCCATCTCGAGATAATCCAAGAGCGCCTTGAGCGCGAATATGACCTCGACCTCGTAACAACCGTGCCGAGCGTTATATATAAGATACACCTGACCGATGGCAGCGTTATAGAGATAGATAACCCGACCCACTATCCCGACCCGGTCAATATAGACTACAGCGAAGAGCCGTTCACCAACGCGCATATCTATTCTCCGCCCGAATATGTCGGCGCTATAATGGACTTGTGCCAGGAGCGCCGCGGCGTGTTCAAGAACATGACCTATATCGCCTCCGACCGCGTGGACATCCTCTATGAGCTGCCGCTCAACGAGATAATCTACGATTTCTTCGATTCGCTCAAGTCGCGCACCCGCGGCTACGCGTCGTTTGACTATGAGATAACCGATTACCGCCGCTCGAACCTCGTCAAGCTCGATGTTCTCCTGAATGGCGATATAATCGACGCGCTCTCGTTTATTATCCACGCCGACAAGGCGTATGGACGCGCGAGAAAGATAGCCGAAAAGCTCAAGGATAATATCCCACGTCAGCTATTTGAGATTCCGATTCAGATAGCCATCGGCGGCAAGGTCATAGCCCGTGAAACAGTCAAGGCGATGAGAAAAGACGTTCTTGCCAAGTGCTACGGCGGCGACATAACCCGAAAGAAAAAACTGCTCGAAAAGCAGAAAGAGGGCAAAAAACGTATGCGCCAGTTCGGCACGGTCGAAGTGCCGCAGGAGGCGTTTATGGCGGTTCTCAAGCTCGACGACGATTGACAGACAAAACAAACAAAGCTGTAAATTACCTAACCTGCGGCGATCGGTAATTTACAGCTTTTTGCTTTTTTGACTGTCTGTGATTTATTTTTTGGCGGCAACGCTTTTCTGCATACTGTCAAGCTTAGCAAGAACGGCGGCGTACATATCGCATATTGAAAGCGAAATGAAGTCGGCGGACTGCGAAAAATCGTTGTTGACCCATTCCTCGATTGTGCCCAAGGAGCCCTTGACCATAAATGTGTATGTTGTGTTTAAGGTCAGGTCGTCAAGGTCGGGGAATTTTTGCCGCCACTCGTTCGTTATGTCCTGTCTGTTTATTTCGCAGCACTTGTCTAAAAACTGTTTGCTGCCATATTTGCCGAACAGCGCGTCGCAAAACGAACGCTCGGCCTCCACGGTCTCTATTATTTTGTTTATCCGGGGGAAGTCGCTTTTTGTGTAGTTGCAGTTTCTCACGGCATCGCAGAGACGCTCGTAGACTATGCTTTCTATTTGCCCCAAAAGGTCGTAAACATCGGCATAGTGGGCATAGAAAGACCCTCTGTTGACGTTGGCTGCTTGGCAGAGCTCCGTTACCGAAATTTTGTCTATGGGCTTTTGCTTGAGCAGTGAAATGAAGCTCTCGCAAAGCAGCTGCTTTGTTATTAAAATGCGGCGGTTTTCCATGAAATCTTTGCCTCCGTAGGTTGTCAACTGAACAAAAAAGCCCCGATTTGTTCAGCTGCGCACAAATCGTAAATTTTTGTTGATTGACGCAACAAAGCGTAAAGAGTATACTATAAATGCAGTTATAAGTCAATCTTACAATGCGAAGGGAGGGGACGAAATGGAAGCGGCATTGGAGCTGTTGCTTAAGGCACTCGAGTGGTCGGGCAAGGCACTTTATTGGGTTACTATAGGCCCGATAATAGAGCTTATAAAGCTGATTTTCGGAATCGCTTAAATTTAACGAGGAGGGAAAAGTAATGGAGATCATCCAGAGAATTTTAGAAGCGTACTTTGAGTATGTAAGATTTATTCTTGAGCACCTTTTCTGGTTCATTCCGAAATAAGAGGGACTGCATTTTAATGCAGAGCTGAAGAAAAATTCAAAGGTCATAATTCGAGCGGTTGCTGCGATTATGACCTTCTTTTTTTTATTTGTTTTCCGCGCCGGAATCAGTTTTTCAGGCTGCCCGCGGCCGCGCGCATCGTCATGACGACTGTAAAGGTGTCCCCCTTGTCGTCGGTCACAAGCCGCCCGCCGTATTTTTCGGCGGTGTCTCTGAGAATCCTCAAACCGTAGCCGTGCTCGCCTGTTCTTGCCTTTTTCTTCTCTTCGTAGTCCGGCGCAATGTCATTTTCGCCGGAAATATAGAGCATACAGTCGTCTTCGCTTGTAAAGCTCTTTATTTTTACATATCTTTTCCCGTCGATTGCCTTCGCTGCGTTTATCGCGTTGTCGAAAATGTTGACGTAAGCCTTGCAGATATCTATTTCTTCTATGTCGAGATCCTCCGGAACGCGCAGGTCAAAGTCGAAATCGATTTCGTTCTTTCTGCATTCAGCCGCCTTGTTCGAGGCTATCGCATTGACGAGCGTGTTTTGACAGAAACGCTCAATTTTTATATCAGAAACTTCTGCCTTGAGTTGAGCGAACATCTTTTTCGCCGACTCCTTGTCGCTGTCCGTACCGTTCTCCATTATCTCGCAGGCGGTCTGCACCATGTTGGCGAGGTCGTGACGTATCTTTCTCGCCTCAACGCTGTTTTTCTCGACATTCTTGTAGTATTCGAGGTTGACGCTGTTTTGATACTCCTGCATCTTGAGTTCCTCGCGCAGCTTCTCGTTCTGCGAAGAGCGGTTCATGACATAGAAAAGTATGACGTCCGCGGCGATACTGAAAATTGCGACGACGGCAAAAATTATTATTGTTGTGCGATCACGGTCTTTAAAAAGGGAGAGAGGGCTGTTTTCGCCCGCCCAATCGAAGTGATTTAACAGGATCATGCAGGTGTCGAGCAGCAGCATTTGACTCAGCGGAAAGATGATAAATGCAAGCATCGAAGTCGGTTTTATTGCCCCGCCCTCAAGCTTTCGCTTTCTGAAATATGTAAACACAAGGAAAATCACTGTGTACACGAGCAGAAACGGCGTGAGAACCAGATTGGCCTCAGGGTCGTTGCTGCCTATTCCAAACAGATTTAACATCGAAGCCACAACGGCGGAGAAGCTGGATTCCAACGCAAAAATTGCTATCGACACAAATGCCTTCGTTCGGAACTTGTCCTTGTAGAGCACCGCCGCGCAAATGAAATAATACGCGAGCGGCAGCAGAACCAGAAACGACGGAGCAACAAAGGTCACGAATTTCTGGGACAGCACAAGAAATGTAAACGGAACGGTGGTTATCAAAAAGACAAGGTGTTTATTAAATTTCGGCGTCAGGTTATACCAAAGAAAGCCGCCCTGAAGCAGAGCGAGCATTATGTTGTTGACATACCATAAAAATTCGTAAATAGATTCGGACATTGTTTCCCCTCCCCCAAAAGCCGTTATTCCATAATACTCAATATATCCTCCGCGCGGTCGGCGATATAATCCGCGCCGCCGTCTTCGAGCACTCTTCTTTCACGGAATCCCCACGACACGCCGATGCACGGCAGATTTGAGTTCCGTGCCGTGAGCACATCGACATCGGAATCGCCGGAATAGACTGTCTCGGCAGTGTTCGCGCCGAGGAGCTTCATCGCGTATAAAACTCCGTCGGGAGCGGGCTTTTTCTGCCTGTCCTCCGTTTGGCCGACTGCGGCGTCAATGAGTCCGCCGAAGTAGTCCTCGCACAGCCCAACAACGGCGGGCTCGAATTTGTTCGAGACTACCGCTATCTTGACTCCGAGAGCTCGCAATTTTTTCAGCAACTCCATTATCCCCGGGTATGGTGCGGTTTTGTTGGTCATATTGTCTTTGTAGTGCGCCTTGAAAACGGCGAGACAGTCGGCTTCGGTCTTTTCGTCCGTGCCCTCGGGCACTGCGAGATGAATGAGCCTCGCCACGCCGTTGCCGACAAATCTCCTGACCTCGTCCGTTGTGCGCTCGGGAAAGCCGAATCGGCGCAGGGCGTAGTTAGTGCTGTCCCGCAGGTCGTCGAGCGTGTTCAGCAGAGTTCCGTCAAGGTCAAATATAATATAATTGTATTTCATGAGTATGCTCCTCGGATTTTGCTTTTTTCGTGCATATACTTATTATATCGCAGATTTTTTCTATGTCAATGCGGAGTTCACAAAGTGTTTACAAATAAATTGTTGACAAAATCTGCAAGGAGTTGTATAGTATGAATTGTAAGTTAGCACTCGAACATCGAGAGTGCTAACGAACAAAACGAAAGGCAGAGACAAATGGAACTCAGCGAGAGAAAAGAGAAGATCCTTGCAGCCGTTGTCGAGCAGTATATAAAGACCGGCGAGCCCGTTGGCTCAAAGGCTCTGCTTGATTCTCTTGATATGTCCGTTTCCTCCGCCACCGTGCGAAACGAGATGGCGGATCTCGGCTATCTCGGGCTGCTTGATCAGCCGCACACCTCGGCGGGGCGTGTCCCCACCGGCGAGGGCTATCGATATTATGTCGATAACCTCGTCCCCGAGAGCGAGCTCAGCGAGGAATCGCGCAGGCTTATCGACGCGGGTATCGGCAATGCGAACGGCGACCCCGAGAGCCTCCTGAGGCACGCGGGCGAAGCGCTCGCTTATCTCACACAGTGCGCCGCCGTTATGACGACACCGTCGGGCGAGAACACGAAGATAAAGCGCGTCGAATTGGTTCCGATTTCACCGCACACCGCGATGATAGTGCTCTTAGCGAGCAACGGTATCCTCAGAAGCAAGCTGTTCAGGCTTGACTCCGCGATAGACACGACAATCTGCGAAACATTTTACAATGTCGCGCAGGCGATGCTTATCGGCGTGCCGGTCAGCAGCCTGACTCCCGCTTATCTCCAATCGATAGCGGCGCGGCTCGGAATGGAGTCACTTGCGATGTTCCCAATGCTTTCGGCGGTCGCCGAATTGTCGCAGAGCGCCGCACAGCCGCATGTGTTCCTCTCCGGTCAGTCAAATCTGCTGCACCACAGAGAGTATGCGGGCAGAGCGTATGAGCTGCTCGAGTTTTTGAGCCGCGGCACTCCGCTGCGAACCCTCGCGGACAGCATGAAGGGCGAGCTTGAGATAAGGATCGGCAGAGAGAACGGCTTCGTTCAGCTCGACAATTCGAGCGTTATCCTCGCGCGGTACACCGTCGGCGAGGACAGCAGCGGTTCGATAGGCATTATCGGACCGACAAGAATGGACTACCGCAGACTGGTTCCCGGTCTTAAATATATTTCTCAGTGCATCAGTAAAACGATGGAAAAAGCACTTGAAGAATAACGAAAGGAATGTAACACCAATGAGCGAGAGCACGAAAAAGCCCGAGCAGGCGGAGGAGAACACTACCCCCGAGACCGCTCCGGCAGAGGACACAAAGAAGGCTGAAAAGAAAGCCTCGAAGTCTTCGAAGAAAGACCGCATAGCCGAGCTCGAAAAAGAGCTCGAAAAGGCTCAGCAGTCACTCAAGGAGAGTGCCGACAACTTCCTGCGCCTCGCGGCGGAATACGATAACTTCCGCAAGCGTTCGCTGCGCGAGAAGGACGACATAAAAATCCGCTCAAAAACGGATGTCGTCGAGAAGCTTCTCCCGGTCATAGATAATTTTGAGCGCGCGGCGATGAACGCTGAGGCGGATGCCGACAGCTACCGCAAGGGAGTCGAGCAGATATACAGGCAGTTCGGCGATATTCTCAAAGCGCTCGACATTGAGGCGTTCGGCGCCGAGGGCGACGCGTTCGACCCGAATATCCACTCGGCTGTCATGCATGTCGAGGATGAGAATGTCGGCGAGAATGTTATCGTCAAAGTGTTCACAAAGGGCTATAAGCTCGGCGACACGGTCATTAGACCCGCAGTCGTTCAGGTTGCCAACTGATGCCGCAAGGCATTTTGGAATATAAATTAAACAATTCATTACTTCGGAGGTAATTTATTATGTCAAAGGTTATAGGTATTGACTTAGGTACAACAAATTCATGTGTAGCAGTTATCGAGGGCGGCGAGCCCGTCGTTATCCCCAACGCCGAGGGCGCAAGAACTACGCCTTCCGTCGTCGCATTCGGCAAGACCGGCGAGAGACTTGTCGGCCAGGTCGCAAAGCGTCAGGCTATCACAAATCCCGACAGAACCGTCTCCTCCATCAAGAGACAGATGGGTTCCGACTACAAAGTTAAGATTGATGACAAGAAGTACACCCCTCAGGAGATTTCCGCAATGATCCTGCAGAAGCTCAAAACCGACGCAGAGTCTTATCTCGGCGAGAAGGTCACCGAGGCTGTTATCACCGTTCCCGCTTACTTCACCGACTCCCAGCGTCAGGCTACAAAGGATGCCGGTAAGATAGCAGGCCTTGAGGTCAAGAGAATAATCAACGAGCCCACAGCGGCGGCTCTTGCTTACGGTATCGATAAAGAGAACGACCAGAAGGTCATGGTTTATGACCTCGGCGGCGGCACATTCGATGTCTCCATCATCGAGATGGGCGACGGCGTTCAGGAAGTTCTTGCAACTGCCGGTAACAACCGCCTCGGCGGCGACGATTTCGACCAGCGAGTTATCGACTGGATCGCCGACGAGTTCAAGAAGAGCGAGGGCGTTGACCTTCGCGGCGACAAGATGGCTATGCAGAGACTGAAAGAGGCTGCCGAGAAAGCGAAGATCGAGCTTTCCAACGTCACCACTTCCACCATCAACCTGCCCTTCATCGGCATGAATTCCGACGGCACTCCGCTCAACCTTGAGATGACCCTCACCAGAGCTAAGTTCAACGAGCTGACCGCAGACCTCGTTGAAGCGACAATGGGTCCTGTACGCCAGGCTATCTCGGACTCCGGACTCAAGACTTCCGATCTTCACAAGATTCTTATGGTCGGCGGTTCGTCCCGTATCCCCGCTGTTCAGGAAGCTGTTAAGAAGTACACAGGCGTCGAGCCCTTCAAGGGCATCAACCCCGATGAGTGCGTCGCTATTGGTGCTGCTATCCAGGGCGGCGTCCTTGCAGGCGATGTCAAGGGACTGCTTCTTCTTGATGTTACCCCGCTGTCACTCGGTATCGAGACCATGGGCGGCATAAACACCAAGATCATCGACAGAAACACCACAATCCCCGTCAAGAAGAGCCAGATCTTCTCGACCGCAGTTGATAATCAGCCCTCAGTTGAAGTCCATGTCCTCCAGGGCGAGAGAGACTTCGCTAAGGATAACAAGACTCTCGGCGTGTTCCACCTCGACGGCATCATGCCCGCGCGCAGAGGCGTGCCGCAGATCGAAGTTACCTTCGATATCGATGCAAACGGCATAGTCCATGTTTCCGCAAAGGATCTGGGCACCGGCAAGGAGCAGTCGATCTCCATCACCTCTTCGTCCAACATGTCCAAGGAGGATATCCAGAAGGCTGTTGACGAGGCTGAGAAGTTCGCTGAGGAAGATAAGCAGCGCCGCGAGGAAGTTGATATCAGAAACGGCGCAGACCAGATGGTCTATCAGTGCGAGAAGCTCGTCAGCGAGGACGGCGACAAGTTCTCCGAGGACGACAAGAAGGACATCAACGACAAGGTCGATGCCCTTAAAGAAGCCCTCAAGGGCGAGGATATCAACCTCATCAAGTCCCGCCAGGAGGAACTCACCGCTAAGTTCTATGAGATCTCCGAGAAGGTCTACAAGGCAGCAGCCGAGCAGGCTCAGGCTCAGCAGGGTGCCGACGGCGCTCAGCCCGGCAATGATGCGGGATACACTGAGGCGAATTACACGGACGTTCCCGAAGACAACGACTAATATCCGGCAATGCGTAATTTCGCACGATACGGCGTTGTGAGAACCTGCGGGCGGCAGTCACGCACACAAAGTGCGCTCCTTTGCCCGCAGAACCCCACGCCTTGTCTCGCACAAAATTCCGCTATTGCCTGCCTTTTCGCAGGAATTGACAGTCGGCAATGTGTAATTCTGCGTGATACTGCGTTGTGAGAACCTGAGAACTTGGTCACGTACCGACGTACGCTCCCGCGTTCTCAAAACCTCACGCCTTGTCTCGCACAAAATTCCGCTATTGCCTACCTTTCGCAGGAATTGACAGTCGGCAATGCGTAAATTCGCGCGATACGGCGTTGTGAGAACCTGCGGGCGGCAGTCACGCACACAAAGTGCGCTCCTTTGCCCGCAGAACCCCACGCCTTGTCTCGCACAAAATTCCGCTATTGCCTGCCTTTTCGCAGGAATTGACAGTCGGCAATGTGTAATTCTGCGTGATACTGCGTTGTGAGAACCTGAGAACTTGGTCACGTACCGACGTACGCTCCCGCGTTCTCAAAACCTCACGCCTTGTCTCGCACAAAATTCCGCTATTGCCTACCTTTCGCAGGAATTGACAGTCGGCAATGCGTAAATTCGCGCGATACGGCGTTGTGAGAACCATGCCCGTTCGGTCACGCACACAAAGTGCGCGCCCTCGCGGGCAGAACCTCACGCCTTGTCTCACACAAAATTCCGTGATTGCCTGCCTTGATAAGGCTCGCGGAGAAACCGCACATAGCTGCGTTGTGAGAACCAACACATAGATTTTTGTAGGGGTCGGCGACCCGACGACCCGATGCCGCGCGAGCGGCACAATATGAAACGGTGTTATAATATGCCGTTATGGGGCGGCGCCACGACGCTCCGGTGCAAAGCGCTGCTTTGCAAAAAAAGTATGACTGGCTGAGGGATTGCTTTGCAGTCCCTCAATAGTACATTGTAAGTAAAAAGGAGTAATTTCCCTTGGCTGATAAAAGAGATTTTTACGAGGTGCTCGGGGTCAGCAAAAATGCCACTGAGGACGAGATAAAAAAAGCATACCGTCAGAAGGCGAAGCAGTATCATCCCGATCTCAACCCCGGTGACGCTGACGCCGAGGCGAAATTTAAGGAGGTCAACGAGGCCTACGAGGTGCTCTCCGATAAGGATAAGCGCGGCAGGTACGACCAGTTCGGCCATGCCGGCGTCGATCCGAACTTCGGCGCGGGCGGCGGCGCAGGTGGCTGGGGCACAGGCTCCGGCGGCGTTGACTTCGATTTAGGTGATATTTTCGGCAGCTTCTTCGGAGGCGGCGGAGGGTTCGGCGGCTTCGGCGGCGGACGCGCCGATCCCAATGCGCCCAGACGCGGCGACGACGTTCAGGCGCGCGTCACGATTTCATTTGAAGAGGCGGCGAAGGGCTGCAAACGCAAGATAGAGATACACCGCATCGAGACCTGTCCCGACTGCGGCGGCTCGGGTGCCCAGAAGGGCTCGACCACCAAGACCTGCCCCGACTGCGGCGGCAGAGGTCAGGTGAATGTCCAGCAGAGAACACCGTTCGGTGTTATTTCGACCACTAAGACCTGTACCAGGTGCGGCGGCAAAGGCAAAATTGTCGAGAAGCCGTGCCAGAAGTGCCGCGGCGGCGGACGCGTGTCCAAGCGCCGTGAACTCGAGGTGAATATCCCCGCCGGTATCGACGACAGACAGGTCATCTCCGTGCGCGGCGAGGGCAGCATGGGCTCGAACGGAGGTCCCTCCGGCGATCTTCATGTGTCCGTGTTCGTCAGACCGCACCCGTTCTTTGAACGCGAGGGCTATAACATCTGGTATGACTGCAAGGTAAACTTCGTCCAGGCGGCTCTGGGCGACAGCATCATGGTGCCTACCATTGACGGCAAGGTCAAGTTCGACCTGCCCGCCGGCACTCAGCCCGGCACCGTCATGTCCCTCAAGGGCAAGGGCATTCAGTATCTCAATTCGCGCGGCAGAGGCGATCAGTATATACGCATAATCGTCGAAGTCCCGAAGGATCTGACTGCGCCTCAGCGCGAGGCACTCAAAAACTTCAAGGATACCATGGGCTACAGCGATGTCACCCCTGATGAGAAGCGCGGATTCTTTGGCAAAAAGAAGAAATAATTTCTCAGACCGGAACGGCACGCACCGCTCCGGTCGCGTTTTTATATAATCAAACCGTCTGTGTCCTTTATTTTACATATTCCCGTCGGCTCTGTCTGTTGACGGAGCGGGTAATATGAAGTATAATAAACAGATAAAGCGTTTACGATTTAAAGACGGGGAAAGCCGCTTTTCGGCGGCATATCAACGAAAAAGGAAGATATATTATGGAAGATAAATTTGAATCTGCGGCTCTGCTTATGCCGACCGTTGCTCTGCGAGGTCTCGTGGTGTTCCCCGGCATGCAGGTGCATTTTGATGTTGGCAGAGAAAAATCTATAGATGCGCTGAAAGCGGCGCTCGCGGGCGACAGAAAAATTTTCCTGACCGCGCAGAAAGATATAGCGGTCGACGATCCCGATTTCAACGACCTCTATAAGCTCGGCGTTGTTGCGACCGTTTCGCGCGTCGCGAAGCTCCCGGGCGAGGGGGATATAGTGCGCGTGTCCGTCAAGGGCATGTACCGCGCACGCCTGAACGGAATCGTCTCGTCCGAGCCGCACCTTGTCGGCGCGATAAGAGCCTGCGCAATACGCAAATATGACAGAGAAAACGAGTACGGTCAGGCGCTCATCAGAAGCGCAAAGAGCATCTTCGAGGGCTATGCGCAGAGTGCGCCCCAGCTCTCTCCCGATGTCGTGCTCGCTGTGCTCGGCTTCGATCATCCCGGCGACATGGCGGATTTCATCGCCGGCAATATAGCTCTCGAATTCTCGGACAGGCAGTCTGTTCTCGAAGAGCTCGACCCGATAAAGCGCCTTGAAAAGCTCTGCGTGCTCCTGCTCAAAGAGTCCCGCCTGCTCGAATATGAGGACGAGATTCAGGAGATGGTGCAGAAACAGATGGACGACAGCCAGCGCGAATACTATCTTCGCGAGCAGCTCAAAGTGATTTCGTCCCAGCTCAACAACGGCGTGTCTCCCGAGGAGGAGATTCAGGAGTTCCGCGACAAAATCGCGGCTCTGCCCGTTGACGATGCGTCAAAAGAGAAGCTTCTGCGCGAGTGCGACAGGCTCGAACGCTACGCGGTTCAGTCGCCCGAGGCGGCGGTGAGCAGGAACTATCTTGAGACCTGCCTTGAACTCCCCTGGGGCAAATATACAAAAGATAACCTCGACCTTACCCGCGCCCACAAGATACTTGAGGCGGATCACTACGGGCTCAAAAAGGTCAAGGAGCGCATACTCGAATTTATGGCTGTGCGCTCGCTCGCGCCCGATGTTGGCGGCCAGATAATCTGCCTCGTCGGCCCTCCCGGAGTCGGCAAGACCTCGGTCGCAAAGTCGGTCGCCCGCGCCATGGGCAGAAAATATGCCCGCATATCTCTCGGCGGCGTCCATGACGAGGCGGAGATACGTGGCCACAGAAAGACATATATCGGCTCGATGCCCGGCAGAATAATTGCCGCTATTCAGCAGGCGGGCAGCTCGAATCCGCTCATTCTGCTCGATGAGGTCGACAAGCTTGGTAGCGACTACAAGGGCGATCCGTCCTCCGCGCTGCTCGAAGTGCTCGATTCCGAACAGAACTATGCGTTCAGGGACAATTATCTTGAGATTCCCTATGATTTGAGCAAGGTGCTGTTCATAACCACGGCGAATGTCGCTTCCGATATCCCCGCGCCGCTCTATGACCGCATGGAGGTCATTGAATTGGGCAGCTACACTGCGGAGGAGAAGTTCCATATCGCCAAGAAGCATCTTATCCCCAAGCAGCTCAAGAAACACGGACTCACCGCGCGTCAGCTCCGCTTTACGGACGGCGCGATAAGAAATATGATTGACGGCTACACCCGCGAGACGGGCGTCAGAAGGCTCGAACAGCTCATAGCCTCTGTCTGCCGCAAAGCCGCCAAGCGTATAGCCGAGGGCGAGGAGAAGATAAGCGTCAAAGAGAGCGATCTTCAAGCTCTGCTCGGCAACCCGAAGTTCAAGGAAGAGAAGCTCAGGGATTCCGATGAGGTCGGCGTGGTCAACGGGCTTGCGTGGACTTCCGTCGGCGGCGAGCTGCTCGAGGTCGAAGCGGCCGTGCTCGATGGCACGGGCAAGCTTGAGCTCACCGGCTCTCTCGGCGATGTGATGAAGGAGAGCGCCCATGCGGCAATGTCCTATGTCCGCTCACGCGCCGATGTGCTCGGAATAGACAGCAAATTCTATAAAAATAAAGATATACATATTCATTGCCCCGAGGGCGCAGTCCCGAAGGACGGCCCGTCCGCGGGTGTCACGATGACCACGGCGCTTGTCTCCGCGCTGACAGGTGCCCCCGTCAGAAGAGATGTGGCGATGACCGGCGAAGTCACCCTGCGCGGCAGAGTCCTGCCGATAGGCGGACTCAAGGAGAAGTCCATGGCGGCTTACATACGCGGCATAAAGACCGTTATCATACCCAAGGCGAATGTGCCCGATCTCGACGAGGTCGATGATGCGGTGAAAGCGAATGTCGAGTTCGTCCCCGTCAGCCACGTTGATGAGGTGCTGAGCGTCGCGCTTCTGCCCGTCAGCAAGCCTGCCGAGGTCGTTGACGCGCACGATGACTCTAAAGACAGCAAACACGCCGATATCCCGGCGCACGATAAAACAGGCGGACGCAGAAGCCGCGTCACGCAGTGAGGTTTTTATGAGATTTGATATCATTGAATTCGACCGCTCTTACGGCACTTCGGCTCAGCTCAAGAGGTTTGCCGAGCCCGAGATAGTTTTCTCCGGGCGCTCGAATGTCGGCAAGTCGTCGCTGATGAACAAGCTGTTCAACCGCAAGAATCTTGCCCGCGTCAGCTCCGTTCCGGGAAAGACCGTCACCGTCAACTTTTTCAAAGGCGACAAGGTGAATTTCGTCGATCTCCCGGGCTACGGCTACGCCAAGGCGGCAAAGAGCGAAAAACTCCGCTGGGCGGAGCTTATGGAGGGCTTTTTCGGCTCCGAGCGCAATATCGCGCTCGTCGTCCAGCTCATCGACTCGCGCCACAAGCCGAGCAAGGATGACTACGACATGCTGAACTTTCTGAAATCCGGCGGATACAAAACAGTTATCGCGCTGACGAAGATAGACAAGCTCAACAAAACCGAGCGCGCTCAGCGCCTTGAAGCGTTCAAAACAGAGCTCGCCGATTTCCCGGACTATGAGACTGTCCCGTTCTCTTCGCAGACCGGCGAGGGCGTGGATACGCTCAGAAAAATAATCGCGAGCGCAGCGGAATAAGCAAAATAATGTGTAAAGTTATATAGTTTTACAGGCTGATCTGACAGATTTCTGCTTTGCGTTTGTCAATCGCATATAAACGCGAAAAGCGTTGAAAAATATCGGATTTTGCGGCTGAATGTGCTTTTGAAATCAGCTTCGACCGATAATTCAATGGTATAAATTCTGTAAAGTGAATTGCTTTACATCTTAAAATGAGAGGATGATGTATATGTCCGATTTCACAACCGTCTATTTCACATGGATCAAGAGGGGATTCAACATCCCGTCGACCCTCGTTGAGTTCTCGCTCTTCGGAAACGAGATAAGCATCAAGTTCTACGGAGTCATTATCGCCTTCGGATTCATTCTCGCCGCGCTCTTCGGCGGCAGAATGGCCTACAAGTGGCGCATAAGCCTCGACAAGATGCTCGATGTGCTCATCTACGGCACCCTCGCGGGAATAATCGGTGCGCGTGCGTACTATGTTATATTCCAGTGGGACTATTATAAGCTCCATCCGGCGGAGATACCGCAGATCTGGCAGGGCGGTCTTGCCATCTACGGCGGAATAATCGGCGGACTCATCGCCGCGCTCATAGTCTGCAAGGTCAGAAAGATAAATATTCTTAACCTCCTTGATATGGGCGGCATCAGCCTGCTTATCGGTCAGGGAATCGGACGCTGGGGCAACTTCATGAATCAGGAGGCCTTCGGCACGAATACCGACGCCCCGTGGGGAATGTGGAGCAAAAAGATAGCGGCGACGATAATTCAGGACAGTCAGCTGCTCGCGGAAAAGGGCATAACCATGGACCCGAATAAGCCCGTTCATCCGACCTTCCTCTATGAGTCGCTGTGGTGCCTCATCGGATTCCTCATCCTCTATGTTATCTATAAGAAGTTCAGAAAGTTCAGCGGTCAGCTCTTCCTCGGCTACGGTGCGTGGTACGGGCTGGGCAGAATGATAATCGAGGGCTTCAGAACCGACAGCCTCTATATCGCACACACGACTATAAGAGTTTCGCAGGTAGTCTCGGGCGTGCTTATGCTCGTCTGCCTTGTGCTGTATATAGTGTTCACAGTCAAATATACGAAGCATCCCAAGCCCATTGAGGGCGTGGATTACTTCCCGGAGGACGCCGTAAAGACCAAGAAGGAGCGCCTTGCGGACGAGGCCGCCGCTATGCAGGCGCAGACCGAGGAGACTTCCGCGGAGAAGTCCGAGGAGGTTTCCGAAGAAGCTCCCGAAAAAGAGCCCGAAGAAAAAATCGAGGAGACTCCCGAAGAGGAGAAGCACGAAGACAGCGAAAAAACGGAATAAATCAATTGGAAAGAGTGGATAAGATGGCAAAGCTGATAGACGGAAAGCTTATTTCCGCAGAGGTGCTCGACTCGGTACGCAAGCGCGTGGAATATCTGAAAAGCCGCGGCGTTGAGCCGTGCCTTGCGGTCATAATCGTCGGAGATGACCCCGCCTCGAGGGTGTATGTCAACAACAAAAAGAAGAGCTGCGAAAAGGTCGGCATAAAGTCGCTCGAATTTGCGCTCCCCGCCGATACGAAGCAGGAGGAGCTCATCGCGCTCATTGACCGCCTCAATGCGGATTCATCCGTCAGCGGCATACTCTGCCAGCTTCCCGTGCCGGAGCATATCGACTCCGAGGAGCTTATCCGCCGCATCTCGCCCAAAAAGGATGTCGATTGCTTCCATCCGCAGAATGTCGGCGCGGTGGTGACCGGCGGCAATGTGTTTTTGCCCTGCACTCCTGCTGGAATAATTGAGATGCTGCATCATGAAAATATAGCGACCGCAGGCAAAAACTGCGTTATCGTCGGCAGAAGCAATATTGTCGGCAAGCCCATGGCAATGCTCATGCTCAGAGAGAACTCCACCGTCACCGTCTGCCATTCTAAGACCGAGAATCTCGCCTCGTTCACCTCGAACGCGGATATTCTTATTGCGGCGGTCGGCAGGGCGAAAATGATAACCGCGGATATGGTAAAGCCCGGCGCGGCGGTCATTGATGTCGGCATGAACAGGGACAAAAACGGCAAGCTCTGCGGCGATGTGGATTTTGAAAGCGTCAGCAAAATAGCCGGCGCGATAACGCCCGTGCCGGGCGGCGTGGGCCCGATGACTGTCGCACTGCTCATGCGAAATACCGCAGAGGCTGCGGCTCATCAGAACAATATAGGATAACACCGCTTTTGCGGATATCGCAATAACTCATTTTGGAAAGGACGATTTTTATGGCGTCGGAAAAGAAACTTTATAAAAAAACAAGCGAAAAGAAGATCTGCGGCGTCTGCGCGGGTCTTGCCGAGTATCTCAACATGGATGTGACTGTAGTCAGGCTGCTTTTTGTGCTGCTCTCTCTCTTCACTACGGGATTCCCGGGGATTCTTGTCTATGTCATAATGGCACTTGTTATGCCCGATGAGGATGATATTCAGCCCCCTTATGACAACAGCGTGGATCAGTAACAGCATCGGCTCTCCGGTTTTTGGCCGGGGAGCTTTTTACTTGCAAAAAACTGCGGAAAACCGCAAAAAAATTTGCCTGAATGTTTGACAATCCGGTGCAATATATGATATAATCACCTATGCCGCATATCTCGGGCAGTGCTATGCACTATGAAGCGGATTATCCCGCCCGCACATAGCGAGTCTTAAAAAAGGAAGGTAAATATTGATGTACGCAATTATCGAAACCGGCGGAAAGCAGTATAAGGTTCAGGCCGGCGATGTCGTATTCATCGAGAAGCTGGACGTTGAGCCTGAGCAGGAAATCACCTTTGACAAGGTCATGGTCGTCGGCAAGGATGACGGCGTCGTTGTCGGTACCCCCACTGTCGCAGGAGCCACTGTCTCGGCTAAGGTTCTCAAGAACGGCAAGGCTAAGAAAGTCACCGTCTTCACCTACAAGCCCAAGAAGAACGAGAAGCGCAAGCTCGGTCACAGACAGCCCTACACCAAGGTGGAAATTTCCGCTATCAACGCTTAACCAATGATAAGAGCGGTATTTTTTGAAGGCGAAAACGGCAGGGGATTCGAGATAAGCGGCCATGCGGGCGGCAGTGCGGGCACGGATATAGTCTGTGCGGCTGTTTCTTCCGCAGTTTATATGGCGGCGAATACCGTCACCGATGTTATCAAGATTCACGCCGATATCTCCGAGCAGGACGGGCGCTTCAGGTTCTCCGTCAACGCGGACGATACCTCGGCAGCAGCGGTTCTCGATGGACTGAAACTGCATCTGACTGAGCTTTCAAAGCAGTACCCGAAAAAGATCAAAGTCATTACGGAGGTGTAACACAATGCTCAAGATAAATATTCAGCTTTTCGCACATAAGAAGGGCGGCGGATCTACCAAGAACGGCCGTGATTCTGAGTCCAAGAGACTCGGCGTCAAGAGAGGCGACGGTCAGTTCGTTCTCGCAGGCAATGTCCTTGTCAGACAGCGCGGAACCCACATCCATCCCGGCAACAATGTCGGCAAGGGTTCTGATGACACCCTCTTCGCCCTCGTCGACGGCAACGTCAAGTTCGAGAGAATGGGCAAGGATCGCAAGAAAGTCAGCGTTTACGCTGTCGAGCAGTAATCTGCCTGAATTTTTAAAATTACGGCTTCGCTTCGGTGGAGCCGTTTTTTATATTTAACGCTGAAAATCACTTATATATTGCTTAAATATCTGTAATAATGCGCGCTTAACAAAGTGATCTGTATACCTTTTATATATAGGGCATTTTCGGGCAAAAAATCTGTCGAAAAATGCAAGTAAAAAGCTCCGCCGATGTGACGGTACGGCGGCGGATAATTATCAAGAAAGTGTAAAGCGTTTTACTTTACACTTTTTCGGTCTTTTTTGCAGGTGAAATTATGTAAAGCGAAGATGTTTACAAGCCCTGTTTATTTTTCTTTGCCGGTATAGTTTGATGAGGGGTAAAACAAGTTTGAGGGCTTGAAAATGATTCTGTAAAAACATTAAAACACTGAATTTGTTACGGATTTTCATTGATTTGTAACCATTTGTAACTTTTTGGACTTTTCACAAAAGTTTAGCCATTTTTTCCCAATTTAACGGGCGGTTTCAAGGGTCAGTGCCACATTTTGAGCGTTATCGTATTTGATTTGTAAGTACGCTCTTGTGCAAACTGCACAAAATGAAAGCCTCAAAAAATTTGACAAATGCCGATTGTGTCAATATAATAGCAAGAGTCGCTTCAAAAGCGACTGTTTCAGCACACCCACGGAACCCAAAGCAAAGAACAAAGGAGTTTTACCTGATGTTAGAGCATATCAAGGCTTTCTTTGCAAAACTGCCCGTGAGAAATATGTCAAAACGCAAAGTTCTGGCAACGGTTTCAGCCCTTGTGGTTATCGTCTCTGTTGTGACGATAACGGCATTCGCGGCTGCGGCGACTTATAAAGTCACCGTAAACGAGGCAGGCAAAAAGGCCTACACAGTTTCGACCCGCGCAGACTCAGTTGAAAAATTTGTTGAGGATAACGCGGACGCCCTGTCACTCGGCGAGTACGATTATCTCGACACCTCTTCTTTCGAAGTCGGCGAGAACTGCACAGTGACCGTCCTTCGCGCGCAGGTCATCAAAGTCATCGACAACGGCGAGGAGCACTTCCTCAACGGGGCCGGTCCTGCGGCTCAGATGCTCGAGAAGCACAACATGGCTCTCGGCAAGTTCGACGAGATAAACCTCGCCGACAATGAGTTCGTCAGCAGCGACAAGACACTTGAAATCAAGCGTTCATTCGGCGTCACTGTTATAGCGGACGGAAAATCAAACGATGTCCAGATAGCCTCCGGTACTGTCAAAGATGCAGTCGCCCGCGCAGGCATCACGCTCGGCGAGAATGACGAGACCGATCCCGCGCTCGATACGGAGCTCACCAACGGCATGGAGATAAACGTCCTGCGTGTTGAGTACAAGGAGCGCACCGAGACCGTCAAGATTCCGTTCGACACAGTCACAAAGAGAACCCCCGACCTCTATGTTGACCAGACAAAGGTTTCCGTCGAGGGCGTGGACGGCGAGAAGATAGTCACCTATAAAGACAAATATGTCAACGGCGACCTCGACTCTTCCGAGACCGTCAATGAAAAGATAACCAAGCAGATGGTGACCGAGGTCATCCTCAAGGGCAGAGTCAAGCGCGTCAAGAATATCAGACTCAAGACTCATACGCCGATATCCGAGCTCAAAGTTCCAGCGCGCGTTCAGCTTGATGCAAACGGCGTGCCCAAGAACTACAAGAGAATAGTTGACGGCACCGCAACCGCATATTACGGCGGTACGGGAACGGCATCCGGACGCAAGCCGATGCCCGGACACATCGCGGTCAACCCCAAGCAGTTCCCTTACGGCACCGAGCTCTATATCGTCTCGCTTGACGGCAAGTTCGTCTACGGCTACTGCATAGCGGCAGACACCGGCGGATTTGCAAAGAGAAATTCCTGCACTGTAGACCTCTATATGAACACATATGAGGAGTGCTGTGCATGGGGCTACAGAGGCGTGCGTATCTACGTTCTCTGATGAATAAAAAATCAGGACTGTCTGAACGGACAGTCCTTTTTTCATGCCTATTCCACCACGCCCAACAAAAAATCCTATCCAATAGCGGATAGGATTTTTGTCTTATAATCATTGCTGAGTTTTTATACTCTGTTGCTCGGTCGGTCTTCAATTATCCTGCCGTCCGATATTCTGACAACGCGCGTTCCCTCTTCGGCAATCTCGTTGTCGTGGGTGATGAGGATTATCGTGCGCCCCTCGTCGTTGAGCTCGTGGAGTATCTTCATGACCTCCTTGCCGGAGTGCGAGTCGAGGTTGCCGGTCGGTTCGTCCGCTAGGATTATCGGCGGGCGCGCGGCGACTGCACGGGCTATTGCGACTCTCTGCTGCTGACCGCCGGACATCTGCGAGGGCAGGTGGTTCATGCGCTTTTCGAGCCCGACTCGGCGCAGTGCGTCGACCGAGAGCTTCTCGCGCTCCTCTTTCTTTACGCCTCTGTATATCAGCGGCAGCTCAACGTTTCCCTTTGCCGTGAGGCTCGGAATCAGATTGAAGCCCTGGAATATAAATCCTATTTCTTTGTTGCGTATCTCCGAAAGCTCATCGTCCGACAGGTTAGAAACATCTTTGCCGTCGATGAGATATTCGCCGCTCGTGCAGATGTCGAGCAGACCGAGCATGTTCATCAGCGTCGATTTGCCCGAGCCGGAGTGACCGACGATCATCAGAAATTCTCCGCGGTCAACGGTCAGCGAAACTCCGTCGAGCGCGTGAACTTCGTTCTCGCCGGGATTGTATATTTTATATGCGTCCTTGACTTCGATAAGATGCGCCATTGCAAAGCTCCTCAAGTGTTTTTTATAATTTTATCGCGATGTTGTTCATCAAGTCAAGTCAACATTTGTAAATTATTTTCGCGGCGGTATATTTCTTTCGCGCGTGCAGAAAATAGACGCAAGGGAGATGAAAGTATGTCGCTGTCCGGAAAAGAATATGAAAAAATGACGAAGCGCGCCTCGCCGCCGAGCCCGAAGCTGATGAACCTGCTGAAAGCTTTTTTGATAGGCGGGCTCATCTGCGCGATAGGCGAGGGATTTTCGATGCTCTATGAGTCGCTCGGCGCGGACGAAAAGACGGTGTCGAGCCTTGTGCCATGTACCCTTGTCGTTATTGCCGCCGTGTTGACCGCTCTCGGCGTGTTCGATAAAATCGCCCGTCATGCGGGCGCAGGTACACTCGTGCCGATAACCGGCTTTGCAAATGCAGTTGTTTCGCCCGCAATGGAGTTCCAGAGCGAGGGCAGGATTCTCGGCACGGGCGCGAATATGTTCAAGGTTGCGGGGCCTGTTATAGTCTATGGCAGCGCCGCGGCAGTCGTCTACGGCGTGATTTATTATATCGCGCTCAGGATAATGGGGTGAACCGATGGCAGAGAGAATTGGAAAATATACGCTGAAGTTCGGCAGCCGTCCGGGAATAATCGCATCCGCCGCGATAGTCGGCAGCAAGGAGGGGGACGGACCTCTCGGCGGGAACTTCGATGAAATTATAACCGACGGCACATTCGGCGAAAAGACATGGGAGAAGGCGGAGAGCGCGTTTCAGCACCGCGCCGTGGTGAAGGCTATTGAAAAATCCGGCATGACCGCCGCCGATATAGATATGCTAATGGCGGGTGATTTGCTCAGCCAGTGCAGCGGCTCGGCGTTCGGCGCACGCGATCTCGGCATACCGTTTGTCGGGCTTTACGGCGCGTGCTCAACAATGGCTTTGTCGCTGGCATTGGCGGCGCTGAGTGTCGATTCGGGTGCGGCGCGTATAGCCGCCGCGGCAACTTCGTCGCACTTCTGCTCGGCGGAGAAGCAGTTCCGCACACCGCTCGAATACGGCGGTCAGCGTCCTCCGACTGCCCAGTGGACGGCGACGGCGGCAGGGTGCGCCGTGATAGGAAAGTCCGCGTCGCCGCATATAGAAGCCGCCACATTCGGCAGGATAACCGACTACGGAGTCAAAGACGCAAACAACATGGGCGCGGCTATGGCGCCCGCCGCGTGCTCGACAATAACCGCCTTTTTGCAGGACACAAAAACACAGCCGGAGGATCTCGACCTTATCCTGACTGGCGACCTCGGCTATGTCGGCTCAACGCTCCTGCGCGAGCTGATGAGAAAGCAGGAGCATATCGATATCACGACCTGCCACAACGACTGCGGACTGATGCTCTATCGGCTCAACGAGCAGGATGTGAACTCCGGCGGCTCGGGCTGCGGATGCAGCGCGGCGGTGGTCTGCTCGCATATCGTCAGCGAGATGCGCTCGGGCAGACTGAACAAAGTACTCTTCGTCGGAACGGGCGCACTGCTCTCGGCGGTCTCGCCGCTCCAGGGCGAGACAGTGCCGTCGATAGCTCACGCGGTCCTGCTGACAAACTGAAAGGGGATAGCAATGGATACTGTGCAGAGTGTTTCAAAGAGCCTGAAGCTCGTCAGCTGCGCACTGACCTCGATGCGCTGGCTCGATACAATCAAAAAGCTTATCGCCGCCGCGGCGATAGCGACAGCCGCCTGCTCGGCGCTGAGCATAATAGCCGCGTGCAGGGAGAAAAAGTGAAAAAACGCGAAAACCGGCTGTAAAGTATAATCGCTTTACGGCTGGCTTTTGTGTTATTAATAGGCTTGTCAGGCTTTCGTGCAGGGAAACCTGATTGACGAAGCCGAGACTGAGAGCTTATTTCACGAAATTCGCACTAAATTTATTACCCTGCACCTTGTAGGGTGCGGTGACTCGACGCACCGCTGCCGCCGACGGCGGCACGAAGTTTTCGCAAGATTTGTTCTACTGACCGCAGGGGCGGACTTCGTTAGCCTGCTTTTGAAGTCTGTATAGGGGTGACGGAGCCGGTTTTTCTGCTTATCTGTGTTGCTTTTTACCCCGATAAACCACTGCCGCAATGCCATGTTACTATACATTATATATATAAGCCTTTTATATAGCGGTTATGTAAAACAAATATAGCCTTAAAAGCCGTGTTTTTATTAATTATCAGCAAATAAAAGCCCCACTTATTTCCATAACAAATATTAATATGATAAATAGACGCTATTATTCTCAGAACTCATGATTTTTTTGTGCAATTTTTACCCGCAAAAAATTAAAATTAATTCCACAAAATCATAAAAGCGTTAATTTTAATGGAAATATAGAACAAAGATGACATTTTTCAACATATTTGTTAAATCTGTATTGTTAGCATACGATAAAAAATTGAACTTTCATTGTGCAAAACATACAAAAATGATTAAAAAATTTTAAACTTATTGACAAAGTGCCGAACGAGGGGTTATTCTTTACATGGGGGATAATCATACCCTCTTGCTTTGTATTGCCCGAACAGAGCAAAATGACTTTGTCGCCAATGTGTTCCGTCAATTTGCGGGAGACGGAATGCTCTGATATATGGTGAAATTTTTAAAATGGAGGTGTAAATTTGAAGAAAATGAAACGCTTGTTAGCAATCATCCTTGCTTCACTGCTCATACTCTCATCGGCTACCGCCGGCGCGAGTGCGTACCAGGCTTATAAGGATGACGCGCTGACAAAGTACGACTTTACTGACACTGCGGTTCTGACCACGGAGCAGTATGCGTCTGCGCTTCTTGACTACGCTGACAAAGAGCTTAAAAAAGCGAATATCACGATGGATCTTTCGATTCTCGGTAAGCTTGATGCGACGTCTATAGACAATGCTCTTTCGAGCGTCTATAAGCTGATCAACGGCAACAAGATCATCCTTTGGATGGCCGGCGATCTGAACAGCGTCAATGTCGATGCAATCAAGAGCCCGCGCAGAAGCAATACCACTGATGTCGCAGTCATCAAGGCACTCCTTCAGTTCCTTGCGGACAACAAGGGAATCGTCAAGAAGGTTGTCGTCGGCGGCGTCGGTAAGTACAAACGCGACGGCGGTGTTTCGCTTGGCGTTGCCAACTCGTTTGTCAAGGTCGATCTGAATGTCGAAGTTATGCTCAGAGAGATGATTTGGGGTCTTGCATATCCGAATACGGAATACAACAGCTCCAATAACATCGACAGCATGCTTCAGGTAATCATTCAGAACGCTCTTGCGGGCGTCAAGGAGATTCCCGAAAGTGTCAGAAATCTCGTTGACCTCAACTCGACAAAGTCTACATATGACTTCATCGAGGATCTTCTTCAGACAGCTTATAACGATATAGCTGTTCCGATGCTCAATGACCAGACAATGAAGTGGCTCGGTCAGGAGATTGACAAGGATACCACAGGTACTCTTGCGGGTCTGTTCAACAGGGACTTCAGGGTTTCGGCCTATACCGTCCCCGCGGGCAGCACTCTTGTTGCTGAGCTCAATAACATTGCCGGCGGCATTGTTAACGGACTTCTGAAGAACTACAACGGTTGGGTCTCGGGTGACAATTCAAAGCTCACCGATAATGTTGTCGCAGTTGCGAGATACATTCTCAAAGAGACCGGCGATTACTTCTTCTCGGATTGGCAGAAGCACATCGCAACCGCAGAAGAGATCGACGCAATGAGCAAGGAAGAGCTTATCGCTTATCTTGCGCGCTCGATCATCAACGCATCAGTCGGCTATATGTACATCCCCGAGGATGTCACGACTGTTGTGGGAGTTGCATGGGAGGCTGTTAAGCAGCTCATGGCTCAGTTCCTTCCCGAAAGAGATTACAGCGGTTATCCCAAGACTGTTCAGGGTATCCTTGATATGCTTGCGGATTTCGTCGCCTACAACGTCAATCCCGGTATCGACCTCAACGCAGGCGATCTGAAGAAGGCGCTCAACTACGGCGACGGTATGGATAAGATGCTGACTACTGCAGTTCAGTGGCTTGACGCTGACCCGCAGTATTACACGGGTCTTCTTCCCAGCACTGCTATCGATACCTCTGACGGATGGAAAGCACTTGATGATATCTTCTTCAAGCTGTTAGACAAATCTGTTCTTCCCGCAAAGTTTGCCAACAGCGGAAGCGAGACTATCCTCAAGGATATTGTTTATTCTATCCTCAACGGACTGCTCGTTGATCAGGATCTGACCTGCATCTCAGACCTGTTTGTTAAGAATGAGTCCGGCGTCTTCGCCTCTCAGACTCTCAAACAGAGCATCGTGAGACTCGTCACCGATATCCTCAACGCAGTTCTTCCGGGAACGGTAACCAAGACTTACGGCTCGCTCAATGAGATCGTTTCGAACTCTGAGCTCGGCTCGATAGTCGAGAACCTTCTCGGATCCCTGAACTCCAACAAGGACAAGCTTGTTCCGCCTATCGTCAACATCGTGGCTCAGGTCATGAAGCTGACTGATAAGGCAAAGTTCAAGGAAATGGAGATCGCCGGTTCAAAGAGAATCAAGAACAGCAGCGAACTTGATCTCACGGTTTATAACGGAAGCAAGGGCATTAACAGAGGTTATACTGATAAGAACAATAACTTCACTCAGGACAAGCTTCCCCGTTATACAATCGATAGTTGGAGCGCTGTTGCTTATAACTATGACGGCAGCAAACAAAAGGATCTTTCGGTATCCGGTCTTACTGCCAATGAGGAACTCAATGGCGGCGATAATAGGTTGGTGAAGATAAGCGGAATCGACAGTAATAATACGCTTGTTGTCTTTACTGTATATTATTTTGTCCTCGATGAGGCGGGAAATAAGCTGACAAACGATGCTTCGGTTTGCAGATTCTATTCTTATAGGCTTGATGGTGCTGATGTTGATAACAATACCAGCGGAATTAAGACGGGCTCAAACAAGACAAGCGCGTCTGTTAATGATTGCCCGCCCAAGCTTCTGCTGTTTAATCAGAACAACACCAACCCGCTGAAGACGATATGTGCGCAGAGTGTTACTTTCAAGGTGCCGAAGGGCAAAGGTTCACATACAGGATCTAATGCATCAGCTAATCTCGGTGGCCTTAGTTCCAACCTTAAGAGTGCGACATCTTCGGCGTCAATGGATGGCGGAAATGCTATTACAGGTTCAAATGCCTATGACAGCATTGATCTTTGGGAGGAGACAGCTTCTATTGCAAAGTTTGAAGTTGGCTTTGACACTACGATCAATTGGGCTGCTACGGCAAAGAAGGGTAACAAAACCGACAATTACAATGGTGCTACCCGTATTATCTGTTATAACGATTACGGACTTCCTGAGCTCTACAATATAGAAGCTGGCAAGAATCGCGCAAGAACAGATTATGACAGCAGCGCGGATGCAGCTTGGGACGCATATATGACCGCCCTTAACAATGCGGCTATATATACGCTTCTTCCCGGTACGATTGCGCTCTACACCAATAGCGAATTCCTTGCAGGATTTGAAGCTAGGCAGAAGGCGCTTGCCTCTGCAGTTGAAACTTTGGAGACGCATTTGGTTTCCGCTTCCGTTGCTTCGCTCAAGACCGCCGTTGAGGCAGTCCAGGGCAAGGAAAACGCAGCCGATGCCGTTTATTGGGATGACGGTTATAACTTCTTCGGTTATGACGACTTCAATTCTGTCACATGGAACGGCTGGAAAGAAGCCAGAAACCGCGCTCTCAACCTCTACAACTCGACCATAGCTCCCAAGGAGCCCGTTGCTCCCGAGAAGCCCGGCGATGACGCCACTCTGATCGAGAATCAGAAGTATGATAAGGCATATGCACAGTGGCAGACCGACCACGCAGCGTGGGAGACCGCGATTGCAGCGTGGCAGATGCCCACAATATCCGCTATCGATGTTGCTTATGCTGAGCAGCAGGTTGCGCTTTGGGGTCCCAGACTTATAAAGCTTGCCGCTGTCAAGACGCACCTCGACGCGGCGATCAGAATGTGCACCATCGATTCCGCCGATGCTTCCAAGTATGACGCGGACAGATGGGAAGCATATGCAAAGTCATTTGCTTATGCTCAGAAGGTTTCGACCTCGTTCAACGCCTCTACGACCATGCGCACGCAGGTCAGAGAAGCTATGAACAACCTTATCTACAACTGGAAGCGCCTTATTGCTAACCCCGTTGTCTCCGTCACCTTCACCTTCACGGTGAATGGCGTGACTCACGCGGTTCTTACCGGCAACCAGGGCGATCCCGTTGATCTTAGCTCCATCGAAGCTCCTGCCGCACCTGTCGGCATGCACTTCGTCGGTTGGGGCAACGTACCCGCAACGTTTGACGCTGACGCTACATTCGAAGCTCAGTTCGCAAACAACACGGATACAAAGTACACCGTGAATGTTTATAATATGGACACCACCGGCAACTATCCGGCAACTCCCGACAGCACCTATCAGGGCGCAGGCGAGACCAATTCTACAGCCGATATCACTGCCGATGCAGTCGCCGCTGAAGGCTTCTCGCTCGATTCGGCAAAGAGCACCCTTACCGGCACCATCGCCGCTGACGGTTCTCTTGTCCTCAGCATTTACTATTCACGTAACCAGTACACCATAACTTATGCTAACACGGATCTCAAACCCGATACATATTATTATGGCGCTACTGTTTCCGCCCGTACTCCCGAGAAGGCTGGCTATGCTTTCCAGGGTTGGGAGGAAGAGGTTCCCTCCACCATGCCCGCACAGAACATCACTCTTACGGCTAAGTGGAACGAGAATCCCGCAGACTACACCGATTATGACATAGCTGTTGCAGCTGCCAACGCTAAGAAGGCAGAGGCCAACTACGACAAGACCTACACCGAGGCTTCCAGAAAAGCTCTTGACGCCGCTCTTGCAGTTGACGTCGCCAACAAGAAGCTCAGCGAGCAGGGTGTTGTCGACGCTCAGACCGCAGCTATCAACGCTGCTGTTAAGGGTCTTGAGAAGATGACCTACAACGCAACATTCTATGTTGACGGCGAAGAGTACAGAGTCGTTCCCACTAAGGTCGGCGAGCAGATCGTCGCCCCCGAGGCTCCCTCCAAGCAGGGTTACACCTTCACCGGATGGACTCCCGAAGTCGGAACGATGGGCATTGAGGATGTTTCCTTCAACGCGGTATTCTCCGCAGGCACCGTTGCTTACACTGTCGAGACATACGTAATGGATGTCACCGGCAACTATGGCGACGCTGCTATCGAGAACAAGTCCGCTACTACCGGCGAGACCGTCTCCGTTACTCCCGAGGCTCGTGAGGGCTTCTCGGTTGCAGCTGAGAGCGTACTTTCCGGCGAAGTCAAGGCTGACGGCAGCCTTGTTCTCAAGGTTTACTACAGCCGCAACCAGTACAAGCTTACTGTTGACGGCAATGTGACCAATGTTTATTACGGCGCAGCCATCAGTGTTGCCGAGCCGGCAGCTCGTGAGGGCTACACCTTCGCCGGTTGGGACAGAGATGTTCCCGAAACCATGCCCGCTTCCGATGTAACTCTTGTTTCCCAGTGGAACGAGAACGACGCTGACTACACCGCTTACAACGCGGCTAAGGCAGCGGCTGAGGCTAAGCAGGCAGAAGCAAACTTCGACAAGACCTACACCGCAGAGTCCAGACAGGCTCTCGCCGATGCCCTTGCGAAGGATGTTTCCGGCAGGAAGTATACCCAGCAGGGTGAAGTTGATGCAGCCGCTAAGGCAATCAACGATGCGGTCACAGCTCTTGAGCTCATGACCTACAAAGCCACCTTCTATGTTGACGGCGCTGAATACAAGGTTGTTACTGCGAAGGTCGGCGAAGCTATCGCCAAGCCCGACGATCCCTCCAAGACAGGTTATGTCTTCACCGGTTGGGATCCCGAGGTCGGAACCATGGGCACTGAGGATATCTCCTTCAATGCTAAGTTCTCCGCAGGCGAAGTTTCTTACACTGTTGAGACCTATGTCATGGGTCTTGACGGTCAGTACGGCGCAGCCGATTCCAAGAACGTTGCAGCAACCACCGGCGCAGAGATAACTCTTACCCCCGATGCCCGCGAGGGCTTCACGGTTGCAGGCGAGAGCGTTCTCACCGGTACAGTCGCAGCTGACAGCAGCCTTGTTCTCAAGGTTTACTACAGCCGTAACCAGTACAAGCTTACTGTTGACGGCACAACGACCGAAGTCTACTACGGCGCAACTCTCGAGATCGCAGATCCCGAGGCAAGAACCGGTTACACCTTCGCCGGCTGGAAACCCGCGGCTCCCGCGACCATGCCCGCTAACGATGTAACTCTTGAGTCCCAGTGGACAGAGAACGGTGCTGATTACACTGCTTATGACGCAGCAGTCAAGGCTGCTCAGGCTAAGCAGGCCGAGTCCGACTACGCAGCAAGATACACCGAGGAGAGCAGAAATGCTCTTGCAGCGGCTCTTGCAGCAGATGTCTCCGGCAAGAAGTACACCCAGCAGGGTGAAGTTGATGCGGCAACAACCGCTATCAACAACGCAGTCGCAGGTCTCGACAAGATGACCTACAACGCAATATTCACAGTCGACGGCGAAGAGTACGCCAAGGTTCCCACGAAGGTTGACGATCAGATCGTCGCTCCCAAGGATCCGTCCAAGGAAGGCTACACCTTCGCAGGTTGGAAACCCTCAGTCGGCATTATGGGTACCGCAGACGCTACCTTCGAGGCAGTGTTCGCAGCAGCAGGTGACACCGCTTACACCGTCAACACCTATGTAATGGGCACCGACGGCACTTACGGCGATCCCGCTTCTGAGAAGCTTACCGGTACCACCGGCTCGACCGCTACCTACGCACCTGAGGCTCGCGAGGGCTTCACCGTTGCGGACGAGAGCGTTCTTTCCGGCACTATCGCAGCTGACGGCAGCCTTGTTCTCAAGGTCTACTACAGCCGCAACAAGTATACCCTGACCGTTGACGGTGTCGCTTCCGAAGTCTACTACGGCGCAGCTGTTTCCGTGGCAGAGCCTTCTAAGGAGCACTACACCTTCGCAGGTTGGGAGCCCGAGCTTCCCGACACCATGCCCGCGAACGACGTAACAGTCGTTTCCAAGTGGACAGAGGACGGCGCTGACTACACCGCATATGATGCAGCAGTCGCAGCGGCTCAGGCGAAGAAGGCCGAGACTGACTATGATAAGACCTACACCGCAGAGTCCAGAGCGGCTCTCGATGCAGCTCTTGCAGAAAAAGTTTCCGGCAAGAAGTATTCCGAGCAGAATGTTGTCGATGCAGCCACCAAGGCTATCAACGACGCAATCGCAGCTCTCGATCTTATGACCTACAACGCAACCTTCTATGTTGACGGCGCTGAGTACAGAGTCGTTCCCACGAAGGTCGGCGCGCAGATCGTTGCTCCCGAAGCTCCTTCCAAGACCGGCTATGTCTTCACCGGTTGGGATCCCGCAGTCGGCGTTATGGGCACTGAGGATGTTTCCTTTAACGCTCAGTTCTCCGCAGGCGAGGTTTTCTACAAGGTTGAGACCTATGTCATGGGTCTTGACGGACAGTACGGCGCAGCAGAGACCAAGACTGTTCCCGCAACCACCGGCGCAGCCGTCTCCGTCGAGCCTGAGGCTCGCGAGGGCTTCACCGTTGCTGACAACAGCGTCCTCTCCGGCGTTGTTGCTGCCGACAGCAGCCTTGTTCTTAAGGTCTACTACAGCCGTAACCAGTACAAGCTTTCTGTTGACGGCGTAGAGTCCGATGTTTACTATGGCGCAGCTCTTAACATTGCCGCTCCGGCAGCAAGAGAGGGCTTCACCTTCACCGGCTGGAATGTCGAAGTTCCCGCCAACATGCCCGCATCCGACCTGACCCTCGTTTCCCAGTGGAGCGAGAACGACGCTGACTACATCGCTTACAACGCGGCAGTCGCAGCGGCTAAGGCAAAGCAGGGCGAAGAGAATTATGACAAGATGTACACCGCCGAGACCAGAGATGCTCTCGCAGGCGCTCTTGCCATAGATGTTGCCGGTAAGAAGTATTCCGAGCAGTCTGTTGTCGATGCAGCTACCAAGGCTATCAACGATGCAGTTGCAGCTCTCGAAGTTATGACCTACAACGCGATCTTCACGGTCGACGGCGCCCAGTACGAAGTCGTTCCCACGAAGGTTGGCGAGCAGATCGTCGCTCCGAAGGATCCCGCTAAGGAAGGCTATGTCTTCAAGGGATGGGATAAGGAAGTCGGCAAGATGGGCGTTGAGGATATCACCTTCGCCGCCCAGTTCGAAGAGGCGTCCGGCATTGCCTACACCGTCGAGGTTTACACGATGGATGTCAACGGCAACTACGGCGCAGCTGAGACAAAGACCCTTTACGGCACCACCGGCGCCCAGGTCACTGCAGACACAACTGCCGCCGAAGGCTTTACCTTCGACGAGTCGGCAGCTAATGTTGTCAGCGGTACCGTCGCAGCCGACGGCAGCCTCGTACTGAAGGTCTACTTTGCCCGTAACCAGTACAAGCTTACTGTTGACGGCGCAGAGTCCGAAGTTTACTACGGCGCAGCTCTTGACATTGCCACCCCGGCAGCGCGTGAGGGCTACACCTTCATCGGCTGGAACGTTGATGTTCCCGCCAACATGCCCGCATCCGACCTGACCCTCGTTTCCCGGTGGAGCGAGAACGACGCTGACTACACCGCTTACAATGCGGCAGTTGCAGCGGCTCAGGCGAAGAAGGCCGAGACTGACTATGATAAGACCTACACCGCAGAGTCCAGAGCGGCTCTCGATGCAGCTCTTGCAGAAAAAGTTTCCGGCAAGAAGTATTCCGAGCAGAATGTTGTCGATGCAGCCACCAAGGCTATCAACGACGCAATCGCAGCTCTCGATCTTATGACCTACAACGCAACCTTCTATGTTGACGGCGCTGAGTACAGAGTCGTTCCCACGAAGGTCGGCGAGCAGATCATCGCTCCCGAGAATCCCACCAAGGAAGGCTTCGTCTTCACCGGTTGGGATAAGGACGTCGGAGTCATGGGCACCGAGGATGTTTCCTTCAACGCTCAGTTCTCCGCCGGCGAAGTCTCCTACAAGGTTGAGACTTACGTCATGGATGTCAACGGCGCTTACGGCGCAGCTGATGTCAAGGTCGTTCCTGCCACTACCGGCGCGGCCGTCTCCGTCGATCCCGAGGCTCGTGAGGGCTTCACGGTCGCCGCTGACAGCGTCCTCTCCGGCACAGTCGCAGCTGACGGCAGCCTTGTTCTCAAGGTTTACTACAGCCGTAATCAGTATAAGCTTACGGTTGACGGTGCAGAGTCCATGGTTTACTACGGTGCTGAGCTTAACATCGCAGAGCCCACCAAGGATCACTACACCTTCGCAGGTTGGAACGTCGAAGTTCCTGCCACCATGCCCGCATCCGACCTGACCCTCGTTTCCCAGTGGATCGAGGAAGGCGCTGACTACACTGCATATGATGCAGCAGTCAAGGCCGCTCAGGCGAAGAAGGCTGAGGCGGACTATGACAAGACCTACACAGCAGAGTCCAGAGCGGCTCTCGATGCAGCTCTTGCCATAGACGTTGCCAATAAGAAGTATTCCGAGCAGGCTGATGTCGATGCAGCAACTGCTGCTATCAACGACGCAGTCAAAGCTCTCGAGCTCATGACCTACACCGCTAACTTCTATGTCAACGGCCAGCTCTATAAGGCTGTTACCGCGAAGGTCGGCGAGCAGATCATAGCTCCTAAGGATCCGTCTGTCGATGGTTACAACTTCAACGGTTGGGATCCCGCAGTCGGAACCATGGGCACCGAGGATGTCAGATTTGACGCTATCCTTGTTGCCAGCAACTCCTCCATCATCTCCGTCACTCCGGAGACCCCGAACTACGGCGGCATGCATCAGTATGCAGTCAAGGTCAAGGGCGAGCCTCTGAAGATCAAGATAGTTGACGCAAACGGCAATACCCGCACGTTTGACAGAAACACCTCCATGACAAGCGATGCCAATGCGCTCGGTATCTTGAAGATAGAGAAGACTGAGGACGGCGAAATCTGGCTCATCAATGCTAACCTCGCAGAAGGCAAGTTCACTGCTTATGCGAAGATGGCGAAGGAATACTGGGAGAACGATGGCTATGGCTTCACAGTCTCGTTCGATCAGAAGCCCGAGCCTAAGATCGGCGATGTTACCGAAGTTACCTACGACACCCCGAACTACGGCGGCAAGCAGGACTATCGCGTTAAGGTCACCGATAAGGCTGATAAGATCCAGTTCGTCTATGCAAACGGCGGAACCACCACCCTTACAAGACTTGATCCGAGAGTCTCCATCAAGTCTTATGACGCACAGGGCAATGAGGTCTATGCAAACAGCACCAACCTCGCTTATGAGATCTGGACTGTTAACTTCAACCTTCCCGCAGGCAACTATGTTGTCAGAGCGAAGTATGGAAGAAATACATGGAGCGAAGGCCTTGCAGTCAACGTAGTTATCAGCGCTAAGCCGGCAACGGCTGTCAGCGTTACCGAGGTCAATGCCTCTGCTGATTCTGTCGCAGTCACCGTCAACGGCACTGCCAAGAAGGTCAAGATAACCTACGCTTCGGGTGCTACCAGAACCTTCAACAGAGATGACGCCAATGTCTCCATCGCTTCTAACGGCGACGGCGAGATCTGGACCATCAATGTTAAGCTCACCGAAGGCGATTACACCGCAACCGCGAAGTACATCGACAACGGCAAGCAGGTCTGGGATACCACCGACTTTGCTTTCACGGTCTAAGGCTGTGAACAAAAACTGAAATCCTGCTCAAAAGGCAGGTGAGAAGGGGAGTCGCCCTCGGGCGGCTCCCCCGATTTTTTTGCCCCGAAGTTTACTTGAACTATCTGAAAAAATATGATACAATAGTTGCAGTACAAGTATAATTTTCAGGTTGGTGAAATTTTTATGACTCCGAATATCTCGAAACACACTCTTCAGAGACTGCCGATGTACCTGAGCTATATCCAGGGGCTTCCGGAGGATGCACCGAAAAATATATCCGCTACAACTATCGCCGAAGCGCTTCAGCTCAATGATGTTCAGGTGCGCAAGGATCTCGCGAGCGTCAGCTCGTCCGGCAAACCGAAGGTCGGCTACAATGTCAAGGATCTTATCGCGGAGCTTGAAGCTTTCCTCGGCTATAATGATATAGATAATGCCGTGATAGTCGGCGCGGGCAGCCTCGGCAAGGCGCTGCTCAACTACAGCGGCTTCAAGGCATACGGGCTCAACATAATCGCCGCGTTCGACCTGTGCGAAGAGCCGACCGAATTCCAGGGCAAGACGGTCTTCCCGATAGCCCAGCTCGGCAGCTTCTGCCGCAAGGTGAATGTGCATATAGGCATCATCACTGTCCCTGCATCGAGCGCGCAGGAGATATGCGACCTGCTTGTTGAAAGCGGCATCCGCGCTATCTGGAACTTTGCTCCGGTTCATCTCGTCGTCCCGGACGGCATACTCGTCCAGAACGAGAATATGGCGTCGTCGCTCGCTCTGCTTTCAAACCACCTGCGCGAGCAGATGAAAAAGTAAATATAAACAATCAATCGGCTGTCGAATAAAAACGACAGCCGATTTTTTTGTATCAATATGCGGAATTTTGATGTGTTCATATTAAATTATAAATACTGGTACGGTAAAAATGTACAAATTTGGATTTGTAGGTGTAAATGCCAATGATAAACGGTTATCACAATATTACAAATCGGCACAATCATGTAGGGACGGATATCATCCGCCCGTGAGATTTGTACTATTCTACTGGCATGCACCCTGCAAATCATATCATGAACGTCGGCGAGCTACCCCCTCAGTCTCAGCTTACGCCGAGCCGGCTCCTCTTGCAGGGTCGCCTAATAGATTCTGCTACAAATCCCAATTTACCTATCTCACAAAGGTACATTTTAAATAATACTTCTCTTGCAACGCATCAATATAAAGCAAAAAAATCCTACCCAACGGAAAACCATGGGTAGGATTCTTGCTTTATTCCGCCGAACTGTCGGGGCTTTTTACTTTATCGGGACGATAACGAAGCTGTATGCAAGCTCCTTGCGTCCGTCAACTGTGTACTGCGGGAGAACGTCGGGGCCGCAACTGCCGGTGCCCGTGCCTCTGAGGAAGCCGTCAATGTCGATTGCCATCGTGTTCTCGGAGTGGAGGTCGTCGCGGTGCATCGAGCGCTGCATCAGAGCCTGCGTGAAGTGCCTCGCCGTGAAGCTGAGATCTCTGTCAGGGTTGCAGATCATCAGTCCGACGCCGTCGGCATCCGTGATGCTGAGCTTGCGAACGCCTGTGCGCACTCCGTAATCCTGCGGCTTGATATAGAACTCATCCATATCGTTGACCGTGGTCTTGTATGTGCCGAATGTCGTGTGCTCTCTGAAATCAATCATGTTTTCACTGGGACCGTAGCCGAGATATTCGATGTTCTCGAAGCTCATCGGCATCTCAAACACGAGACCGAAGCGCGGCAGAGCGGCAGCGGCTCTCTGCTGGGATTTCGAGTTGAATACCGTCTCGACTTTTATGCATCCTGCGGCGTCAACAGTGTATTTAAGATTGACCTTTGCAACAACGCCTTTCTTCGAGCGGAGGTTGAAGTCAACGGTGAATTTCGCCGAGTGCTTGGCCGAGGAGAAGTTCACTGAATGCGGAATAGCTTTTATGTCGTCGTATCCGGCCTTTTCCCACTTTGCAATGATAACTCTGTCGTTGTCGAGCATCGCTCGGAAGATGTTCGGGATGAAGCCCTTGTGCGCGGCGGGGGACTGGTTAATGAGCTCCTTTTCGCCGAGCTTGTATGACGCTATCTCGCCGGTCTTGAGGTCGAATTTCACCGAGCCGCCGTCAAAGCTGACTTTCGCGGAATTTCTGCCCACTTTGCACTCCAATTTGCTGCCGGTCGGCAGAGCGACTTTCTTGTGCTCTTTCTTTATTATAACCTGCTCGCGTGCGATGAAAGCGTCGCCGTCGAAATATTCAAAGTTCATGCGGCAGTCGCAGCCGGCGGGGATCTTTGTTTTGAATGTCACTTTTTCGCTCTTGCAGGGCGCGATGTCGAGCGAGAAACGCTCCCTCTCTTTGCCTTCGATGCCGTCAACCGTCATCGAACGGACGATTGTGATATATCCCGAACTGCGGAAGCGGTTTGTGTTCGTGAAGGTGAAGCTGCCGTCGCGGTTGTACTTTGCTCTGACGGGGCGATAGACCGCCTGCATCTCAAGCGCGCCGCTCGAAGGTGTGCGGTCGGGGTGAACAAGACCGTCAACGCAGAAGTTGCCGTCGTGCTTCTTTTCGCCGTGGTCACCGCCGTAGGTGTATTCATACGGGCCGTCGGCGTGATATACCGCGTGATCTGCCCATTCCCAGATGCAGCCGCCCATGAGATTGTCGTATTTATAGAAGCTGTCCCAGTATTCCTCCATCGCACCGGGGCCGAAGCCCATCGCGTGGACATATTCGCACAGAAAGTAGGGCTTTGTCTTGTAGCATTTGCCCATCTGAGTTCCCTTGCCGACGCGCTCGACCTGCGCGTGTGTCGGGTACATGTCGGAGACCACATCGTAAGCCTTGCGCTTTGTGTGGATAACACCCTCGTAGTGAGTGGGTATCTCCGGGCAGGTCTCGTGCAGATAATCGTAGCAGACATCCTGGCAGGCATAGCCGCCCGCCTCGTTGCCGAGCGACCACATCGTGATGCAAGGGTGACTCCTGTCTCGGTAATACATTCTCTTGACCCTGTCGAGGTATCTCGGAGCCCACTTGAGATCGTGGCTTATCTTGTTTATATCATTGTGCGGAGCGAAAAATGCGCCGTGAGTTTCGATATCCGCCTCGTCGACTATATAAAGACCGTATGTGTCGGCAAGAGCTATCAGACACGGGTCGGGGGGATAGTGCGAGGTGCGTATCGCGTTGCCGTTATACTCCTTGATGAGTTTTACATCTTTTTCATAGTCGTCAAAGGTCATGACATAGCCGGTCTTGCCGTTTGTGTCGTGATGATTGACGCCCTTGAACTTGATAACCTGTCCGTTGAATGTAAAGGTGTTGCCCTTTATCTCCACTGTTTTGAAGCCCGTGATGTTTCTGAGCGTCATGAGCTCTTCGCCGTTCTTATACAGTGTTATATAAGCGCTGTAGACGGTCGGGATCTCCGCGTTCCACTCGGTGACATCGAGATTATCGAATGTCATGTATGTAAGGCGTTCTGCCTTTACAGCCTCTCCGGCGATAACCTTGCCGTCCTTTTCGAGCGAGAGGGCGACTTCGCAGCCGTTGAGTTTGCCTTCGAGCGTGATTTCGACATCCATCGTCCATTTTCCGTCTGCCTTGCGCGGGCGGATATAGTAATCGTTTATGTAGACTGCCGGAAGCCTGTAGAGAAGCACGTCGCGGAATATTCCGTTTTCGCGGAACATGTCCTGACATTCGAGATAAGTGCCGGAGCACCATTTGTGAACGACTGCGAGCAGCTCGTTCGTGCCCTCGTATATAAATTCCGAGATGTCGAACTCCGCCGAATTGTGCGCGCCCTCGCTGTAGCCGACATACATTCCGTTGACATAAAGGTCAACGCACGGAACGACGCCGAGGAAGTTCAGAATATGAACATCGTCGGAATTTGTGACTTCAAAAGTTTTGCGGTAGATTCCGGCGGACATATGCTCGGGTACATTCGGGTTGGGCAGGTCGAACTCGTAGGGGCAGTTGAGATAGACCGGCGGCTCGTAGCCGGTGCGCTGCCATGTCGAGGGGACATGTATCCTGTCGAACTCAACGCCTGCCGCGTCGAACACTTCGGGGATGAGGGAGATATCATTGTAATATTTGAAATCCCACTCGCCGGAGAGAACCTCGACAAGGTCGGAATCAGTGCGCTCGTGCCTGAGATCGACGGCGCACAGCTTCTCCTTTTTTGAATACGGTATAAAATATGCTCTTCCCGCGAGCTTGTTGTCCTCAATGACCTTGAAATCGCGGTAATTTGTCGTGTTTAGCTTATACTCCATATAAGAGTACCTCCTCAAAAAGCGCAGTAGTGCAAATTATAAGCACGGATATATTAGCATATTTTTCATCAATCTTCAATCCGTTGGCGGATTTGTTCATAAAATTTTTTAAATGTCCTACCAATTTTGACTATTTTGTGGTATTCTTGTTTAGCCGAGTAAATCATATTGGCTTTTGAAAATTTTATCCCGCGAAAGGACTATTATATGAACAAACAGCACCCGATACCGTTTGATAAAGTGAATATCACAGGCGGATTCTGGAAAGACCGCATTGCGCTCAACGAGTCCGTGACGCTCGACAGCGTGCGCCGCAGATTTGAGGACACCGGAAGATTTTCCGCACTTAGTTGCGAGTGGAAGCAGGGCGAGCCCGACCGCCCGCATTTCTTCTACGATTCCGATGCGGCGAAGTGGATGGAAGCGGCGGCATATGTGCTCGAAAGAAAGAATGACAAGCAGCTTGAAAGCTATGTCGAGGATCTTATCGACCGCATCGAGAGGAACATGACCCCCGACGGATATTTCAATGTCTGGTATACCGTTGTCGAGCCGGGCAAACGCTTCACCGACCGCGACCACCACGAATTATACTGCGCCGGACATCTTATCGAAGCGGCGGTCGCCTACTATGAAGCCACGGGCAAGCGCAGATTTCTTGATCTGATGTGCTGCTATGCCGGACTTATAGACGATGTTTTCCGCAGAGACGATTCCGCAGCTTTCACGACTCCCGGGCATCCCGAGATAGAGCTCGCTCTCGTGCGCCTCTATCGCTGCACGGGCGAAAAGCGCTGGCTCGATCTCAGCCGCTTCTTTATAGATAAGCGCGGCAACAACGAAAAGGACAGGGGAGAAGCGAGCGGATTCGCTTCCGAGGATTATCTCCAGGACAGAATCCCCCTGCGCGACCAGAGCGAAGCGGTCGGTCACAGCGTCAGAGCCTGCTATCTCTACAGCGCGATGGCAGATATCGCCTACGAATGCGGCGACATAGAGCTGCTCGCGGCGGCGAACAGAATATTCAAAAATATGACGGAGCACCGCATGTATATCACGGGCGGTATCGGCTCGACCCGCATCGGAGAGGCATTCACCGTTGACGGCGACCTGCCCAATGAGACCGCCTATGCGGAGACCTGCGCCGCTATATCTCTCGCGATGTTCGCCCAGCGTATGTCACTGACCGCCGTTGATTCGCGCTATGCCGATATCGTGGAGCGGGTCATCTATAACGGATTCCTCTCGGGCACTTCGCTCGACGGAAAGAGCTTCTTCTATGAAAATCCGCTGTCTATAGATCTTCTGAACCGCAGGATAAAATATTGGCGCGGCAATGAAGTCCGCCTGCCGATAACTCAGCGCGTCGAGGTGTTCGATTGCTCCTGCTGCCCGCCGAACGTCACCCGCTTTGTCGAGAGCATCGGAAAGTATATATATTCGTATGACAGCGACACCGTCTATGTCCATCAGTTCATGGAGAGCGATACGGATGTCACAATAAGCGGCGGCACGGCGCATATCTCCCAGTCGACGGACTACCCGTCCGACGGCTCGGTGACAATATGCGTCAGCGGCGCGCCCGCGAAGCTTGCCGTCAGAATTCCCTCGTGGTGCCGCGACTGCTCGGCGGGGGCCGAGAGAGCCGAAAATCTCGGCATCAACGGCGGCTATCTGTTCTTTGACTGCGAGGACGGCGCTAAGATAGAACTGGACTTCGATATGTCTCCGGTCATTATCTCCGCCGACCCGTCAGTGCATGAGGACTCGGGCAAGGTCGCCGTCATGCGCGGCCCCGTCGTCTACTGCGCCGAGGGAGTAGATAATGGCGACATATTCTCGCTCGCCGTTTCTCCGGAACTCAATGCTGAGCCCGTCGATCTCGGATTCGGCATTCCCGCGCTCGATGTTGACGGAACAAGAAAGCTCGGAGCGGGTGCTCTGTATGCCCCGGCGGATGAGATAAAATATGAACCTACGCGCATAAGACTCATTCCGTATTTCGCCTTTGCCAATCGGGGCGAGAGCGATATGAGAGTCTGGATGAACATAAAATAACTATATATGTATATATCCGCCCTTTTTGAGAGCGGGTATATTCTTTTTGCATTCCGTTTTATTGACACCGACATTTTCAATTGGTATAATTTGGTCAAAAACACAAAGGAGATAATTTTATGCAGCAGCTGGATATCCGAAGCTTCGATTCGACCCCGATACATTGCTATCTCTGGGATGACGTTGAGAATCCCAAGGGCGTTGTCCAGATATCCCACGGAATGTGTGAATATGCCGGCAGATATCATGAGACAGCGCAGATGTTCAACGAGCACGGCTATATAGTCTTTGCCGACGATCACCGCGCCCACGGAAACACCGAGACCGATGAAAATCGCGGCAGGCATCCCGGCGATATTGAGAAGAAAACAGTCAAAGACCTTGTCTTCTTCTATAATTGGCTCAAGGATCGCTACCATCTCCCGCAGGTGCTTATGGGTCACAGCTACGGCAGCTTCTTGGCGCAGGATTTTCTCCAGCAGGGGACTGACGTCAAGGCAGTCGCGCTCTGCGGAACCGCCGATATGGACGGCGCGCAGGCGGCTCTCGCTCTGCTCTGGCCGCTCGAGCTGTTCGCAAAGGACTGGTGCCCGAAGTTCGTCAACCCAGTCAGCGATATGATTTTCGATGCGCGCTATAAGGGAGAAAAAGGTCCGAGCCAGTGGGTGACGAGCGATGTTGCGCGCCGTCAGGTGTTTATCGATGACCCGATGGCGGGAATAGATATCAGCGTCAACTTCGATTGGAACATGATAAAGGCGTTCGGCAGGATATATAAAAAAGAAAACATCGCGAAAATAAGCCACGATGTCCGAATCGGCATATTCAGCGGCGACATGGATCCCGTCGGCGGCACGAAGTCGTCAAAGGCGAAGAAACTCCTGCGCCGCTATCAGAAAGCCGGACTCAATGCCGAAATACATATATATAAAGATGCCCGTCATGAACTGCACAACGAGAAGTGCCGCGACGAATATTTCCGCGATCTCGTCGGATTTTTCGACAGCGCAGTGAAAGCGGCAGAGCCCGCAAAGGCCTGAATCCGTTGTATATCAATGCCTGTGCGGTTCTCTGTGTCCGCGCAGGCATCTTTGATATCATGGCCGCGTCAAATAAAATGAAAAAAATCTGAAATTTTTTGAAAATTAGTGTTGACAAGTTCCGCCGGTTGTGTTATTATAGTCGAGCACTTGAGGGACGGGTCAAACGAAAGCGAGAGCCGTACGGAAAGAAAAGTGCCGAGTACCTTGAAAATTAAACAACGAAAGAAACAAGGAACCCTGAGATTCGCGTCTGAGAAGACGCAACAAAGTAATTCCGGGAAACGAAAGTTTCTTGGTAAGATAAGAGCAGAACAAGCTCTGAAATTGATTGTAGCCGCTTCGGCGGATATGATACAAATTTTAGAGAGTTTGATCCTGGCTCAGGATGAACGCTGGCGGCGTGCCTAACACATGCA